>JAABUV010002105.1_pt1 | contig 27730 bp, 30 predicted proteins | sample 5559971 | NCBI WGS metagenome assembly JAABUV01 (sample SAMN10711881, study PRJNA513362) | rock metagenome | isolation source: Antarctica rocks | place: Antarctica: Victoria Land, Knobhead nord | collected 2015-12-19
ACGTCATCAACCTGGTGGACCATCCAAGTGAATATGCGATGATTTAGAACAACCTCGGCAACGCGCTGCAATATGCCACGAGCGGCCATGCGCTGGACAACAACCTGCGTGCGCTCGCGGCCTATGCCGAGGCGCTGAAGGTGCGCAACGAGCGCGACACGCCGGTCGAATACGCCAACACCATCGCCAACAAGGCCAATGTGCTGCGCAACCTGCCGGACGATCCGGAACGGCCGGGCCAGGGCCGCGAGGCCGGCCTGCTGGCGGCGCGCGAGCTGTATCGCGAGGCACGCCGCATCTTGCTCGGCCTCCGGCAGGCCGACAGCGTCGGGATGATCGACGAGGCGTTGACGGGGATCGCCCAGGACTTGGCCAACGTGCCGCGATCAGCCCTCGGATGACGGCACTTTGGCAGGAGCTGGCGGGCAGGCAGTTGACCGTGGCCACGATCATCATTTGGACGTGTTGCGCATTCCTGGTGGCGGCGCTTGGCGGGGCGCTGGCCGGCATCCGGCTCGCCGGCAAGGACCTGGGGCGCGACCTGGCCGCCCTGATGGGCGCGATGTTCGGTCCGACCGGCGCGGTGCCGGGCATCCTGCTCGGCCTGATTATCCTGGCGTTGAGGTAGAAGCCCGCAATGTGGCCCATGTTCACCAACTCGCTCCGGCTGTTCCTGAAGGGCAAGTCCGCTACGGCATCCAGCAGATGCTGCCCGACCAAATTGAGTTCGTCCACGGCCCCGGCTGCCCGGTCTGCGTGCTGCCGATGGGCCGGGTGGACGACTGCGTGGCGCTGGCGGAGCGGCCCGAGGTCATTTTCACCACGTTCGGCGACGCCATGCGCGTGCCGGGTTCGCGCAAGAGCCTGCTGAAGGCGAAGGCGGACGGCGCCGATGTCCGCATGGTCTACTCGCCACTCGACGCGCTGGCGATCGCCCGAAAGAACCCGGACCGCGAGGTGGTGTTTTTCGGCCTGGGTTTCGAGACCACGATGCCGAGCACCGCGATGACGGTGATCGAGGCCCGAAGGCAGGGCCTGTGCAACTTCTCGCTGTTCTGCAACCACATCACCATCATCCCGACCATCAGGGCGATCCTGGACTCGCCCGACCTGCGGCTGGACGGGTTCCTCGGCCCCGGCCACGTCAGCATGGTGATCGGCACCGAGTGCTACGACTTCATCGCCCGCGACTACCGGAAGCCGATCACCGTCGCCGGGTTCGAGCCGCTGGACGTGCTGCACGCGCTTTGGATGGTGGTCAGCAGATCGCTGAGGGCCGCGCCGAGGTGGAGAACCAGTACGGCCGCATCGTGCCCAGACAGGGCAACCCGGCGGCGCTCGCGGCCATCGCGGAGGTTTATGAGCTGCGCGAGTTCTTCGAGTGGCGCGGCCTGGGCTCGATCGACCATTCCGGGGTGCGGCTGCGCGAGAGCTATGCGGAGTTCGACGCCGAACGTCGGTTCGACGTGCCCAACCTGCGGGTGGCCGACCCCCAGGCGTGCCAGTGCGGCGAGGTTTTGAAGGGCATCATCAAGCCCCGCCAGTGCCGGGTGTTCGGCACCGCGTGCACGCTGGAGACGCCGCTTGGCTCGTTGATGGTCTCCACCGAGGGCGCCTGCGCCGCCACCTACCACTACGGCTGGATCGAAACCTTGGAGCGGGCGGCCCTGGCGGGCGTCGGCGCATGAGCGCGCAAGCACTGGGACGCATGAACGCCGAAGCGCCAGCCGGCTTGCGGCGGGGCGGCCGGCTGAACGACGCGCGCATCAACCTGTCGCACGGCAGCGGCGGCAAGGCGATGCGAACCCTGATCGAGGACATGTTCGTAGCCGCGTTCGACAACCCCCTGCTCGGCGCGCTGGAGGATCAGGCGCTGATCCCCCTGGCGGACCTGGCACAGCACGGCGACCGGCTGGCGTTCACCACCGACACCTACGTGGTCGATCCGCTGTTCTTTCCGGGCGGCGACATCGGCACGCTCGCGGTGGCGGGCACCGTGAACGACCTGGCAATGAGCGGCGCCCGGCCGCTGTTCCTGTCATGCGGCGTGGTGCTGGAGGAGGGGCTTGATGTCGGCATCCTGCGCCGGGTGGTTGCCAGCATGAGGCGCGTCGCCGACCAGGCCGGGGTCGCCATCGTGACCGGCGACACCAAAGTGGTCGAGCGCGGCGCGGCCGACAAGCTGTTCATCAACACCGCCGGGATCGGCGTCGTGCCGTGGGGCGTGTCGATCTCGGCGGGCCAGGCGCGACCCGGCGACGTGGTGATCACGAACGGCGTGCTCGGCGACCACGGCGCCGTCATCCTGATCGCCCGCAACCAGTTGGCGCTGCAGGCCGACATCGCTGTTCCGTTCGATCAGCCGAAGCTGGCACATGTATCCGCTGGGCTTCCTGTTCGGCCTCAGTTTTGACACCGCGACCGAGATCGGGCTGCTTGGGATCGCGGCGGCCGAGGCGGCGCACGGGTTGCCGTCCCTTCAAATCCTGGTCTTCCCGGCCTTGTTCACCGCCGGCATGGCGCTGGTCGACACCGCCGACAGCGCCCTGATGGTCGGCGCCTACGGCTGGGCGTTCGTCAATCCGCTGCGCAAGCTATGGTACAACCTGACGATCACCGCCGCGTCCGTGCTGGTGGCGCTGCTGATCGGCGGGCTGGAGGCGCTGGGCCTGATCGCCGGCCAGCTCGGGCTTGAGGGACGGTTCTGGAGCGCCGTCGGCGGTCTGAATGACGATCTGGCCAACTTCGGTTTCGTCGTCTTCGGCATTTTCGCGCTCTGTTGGATCGCCTCGGCTGCGATCTACCGTTGGAGACGTTTTGACGAGCTGGAGCCGCACGATCCGACGTTGGCGCATAAGTCGAAGTCTACTGGTTTTGGCTAGGGAATGGACGGAGATACAGGGTCGCTCCCTCGTTCTTTGTATAGTTGACGCTACCGGGGCCGATGAGCCACGCCGTCGCAAGAGCCTGCGGGGGCGCTACAAGGTCACCAACTGGCCAGGCGGTGCCACGTGTGGGTGCTGTGCCTCCGCTTCACGGAGCTGAACCTTTCCAGCCAACGGGTCGCCCACGCTGCTCAACCGTGTCGATGACCTGCCTCGTATCGTCGACCGAGGCACTGTCGATGACGAGGGCCTCCCATGCGTGGCTGCTTTCAAGCTTTGTTAGGGAGTGCAACGTACCCAACAGGCTCTGCGCCCTGTTGCGGATGCAGACAATGATCGAAACTGCCGGGGCTGGTCCTACCGCAGGCCTCTCACACATCGCGATGCGAAGACTGGCCTATCTTCGAGACGAGCTCGGCGGGCGAAGAGATCAACTGACCTTCCGTATACTCTTTGGTCCAGGTGGCATGGAACGCTGAAATCTTTCCGTCATATGAATCGAAGGTGTAATGGGGAATCCCCAGCAGGCAACAAAGGATGTGTGCATGCAGGCGGTCCGTCACCACCGTCGTCCCCTGGCTTAAAAGATTGACGCCGTAGCTCAGCCGCTGCATCGCATAGCGCTGCCGCAATTGCATTGCCGCAGAGCGGAACGGGGCGGTGATTGCCGGCAGCCTTCCAGTTAGCCGTTTGAGCCGCCTGTCCATGAAGGCGACAAGGTTGCGCCGCTCATCCAGCCAGTCCCTCAGCTCGACCGACCTGCCCGTCGCCGCCAGTGCGCCATAGATCGAGCTACGGTTGACCACCGCTTCCTTGTCGGTCCGCAACAGGCAGAAATGGTCGACACTGGGACGCTTGCGGGTGATGGGCTGCATTGCAAACGCCATGTCCGGCGACAGCACGACCTTGCACTCGAAATGACGGCGGGCATAGTCGAAACTATTCTGGTCGCGGACCATGAGCGTGAAGTTGCTTTGCCGCCGGATGGCGTTCGCAGTGGACCGCAGTTCCCGGTCATGATCAAAGTGGATGCTCTGCGGTAGCTGGACGATGGGCTTATGCGGGAACCTGTCCAAGATACGCATGCGCAGGCGATGGAAGTACGGCCAGATATCGCCGAAGTTGCCGCCGCCATGGATAAGGAGGATCGTCGCCTCCTCAACGAAGCGGTCCGCACCGGGCGAGTAGCTGTCGACGTCGTAGTAGCTTAGCCGGGCGGCTGGGAAATACCGGGCCATGAAATCCAGCTCGCCAAGCAGAATGGCGCTGTCGCCGACATTTGGGTGACCCGGCGGGTCGATGATGCAAATGTGCTCGCTTGCCTTGCTGACCAGCGGCAAGAGGGCGTCCTCAATCACCTGGTTCAGGTGAAGCCGAATGTTGTTCGACAAGCCACGCCCTCCCAACAGCGGCTCGATTTACCCTCGGGGGCGCAGACTCAGCAAGTCAAAAATACATCTAAAGGTTGTAAATATTGCCATTACGACACGCTATAACGAGCAAATGTGACGTGTAGGTCGCGTATAGATATATTGCTTGACAGACCTGATCGCGCCGACTGCTCGTTCCGAGCGTGTCGGCAATGGCGCAGGCGGCAGCCGCGATCCGGGGTGTGTCGCCAAAGTGGCTTTCACGTCGCTGCCGCTTCGCACGGCCCAGGGAACCCCTTGCTCGACGGTGCCCTCCGGCGTCGTGCTGTGCCATGCCCGCACGATGAGGCGGTCGTTCCCGAACTCCGGGAACCAGTACCCCAGCGCTGTCGCAACCAAGTTCCGGCTGGCGCAATAGGGCAAATCGGGGCCAAAGCGCATCAGTTCCGGCGGTGCGGCCTCGCTGGGCAGGCTTGTCTCGCCGAACGGGACCCAAATATCCGCCTCTCCGCTGCCCGCCTCGAAAATGCAGCTCTTGAAGTCGGCTACTGGTTCAAATTCTTGGTTTCCATGCAGGCGGTGGACGTAGTACGGCCCTACTTTTTCGCACCATGTCACCCGGTGGCCGCTTGAGTCGAACCGGTCGACAAAGCCGTTGCTGGCGACCAGGGGAGACCTTACTACGCTGAACCGGCTCGCAACAGACGTTTGCAAGAAGTTATAGTTGGTGTTGTAGAGGCAAAGCATCCCATGCTGCTTTAGGTTGCCTGCAAGCAGTTCAATAGTACTCTCAAAATTCTCGAAGCGGTATAGGTGTTGCAGGTTCGTTATTGTTGGACTCATGCTTTCCGGGAAGCGGCAGAGCACCGACAATGCGAAAATGACGTCAAAGGGGCCGTGCTCCGCGATGTTCTCCGGAGAACTCAGGAACACGACCGCCTCGTCCATGAACAGCAACTCGGCAGCGGAGTGCAGCGCGCCCGCATTGATGTCGCATGCGTAGATTGCGGCTTCGGGAAAGTAGCTCCGCAACGTCGACACCTCGCTGCCGTCCGAGCATCCAAAAGACAATAGTTTCAGCCTTGCGCCACCCAAGCCTTGGCCGAGCTTGCTGGCGACGCGGTTCTGCACGGTCCTGAAAATGCCGGGGTAGCGGTTGTTTGAGGTCCATGTCGCGACCTGCACGTTCCAACTCATGTCTTCTCCTCGACCGCTTTGTCCAATGCCTCCCGTTATAGCGGTTGCTGGCCATCGCGGGTATGCCGGCCGCACATGCAACCATTCATGCAAGGCCGGCCCTGACGCTACAACCGGGTCCGCTCAGGTCGTGGGCGCCCACATCGACGCGCCGCTGAGCACGCCGTTGTTGGAGTGCCCGGAAAGGTCCTCGGCCATCAGGCCGCTGCCTTTGCCGAAGGAGTAGGCGAGTTGGGTGTGGCTATCGAGGATGTCGAATGCGGCGTCGTTCGGGTTGAAATATGCGGCGTCCCTTACTTGGTCCGAGATCGCGAACGCCGCCATTTGGCCCCTCAGTTGGAACTGGTCCTCCCAGCCGTTGAGTTGGTTGCCGATGATCATCGGGCCGTCGCTTGCCGATGAGCCGGAAAGGGTGTCCTTGATCACCTGCACGGGTTCCACGGTCCCGTTGATGAAAAGCTTCACGCCGTGGGCGCTTGACGAGCCATCATAGGTCACGCCGATGGCAAGCCACCGCCCGTCGACAATGTCCGTCGTTCCCGCAACGTCGATGTACTTGCCGTCCATGAAGCTTTCCATGATGCGGACGCGAAGCCGGCCTTCGTCGTCGACCCATGCCTCGTATCCGCGGTACGGCGCACCGTTAGTGTTGCCGAACACCAAGTTGGCGCCGCCTTCTGGAAGGTTCGCGGCGTAGGCCGGCGGCAGGGTGTCGATCTTCAGCACGGCGCTTGCGGACCAGCTTTGGCCGCTGTCGTACTGCAGCACGTCCCCGGCTGAGATATAGTCGTTGGCAGAGAACGCGACCGCCTGGGCGGCGTTGGGCAGGGAACGCGCCGGGCTCGCGACGTCAAAGGTGATCGCGCCATTGGTGTGGAGCGCCTCCGCAGTGCCCACGCTGAAAGCCCCGGCGTATTCCTGGGCGGCGCTGCCCTGGTAGGTGGTCCCGTCCACGACCAGCGAGTTGACGTAAAGGTTCCGGTCGGCCGCGGCCGAGCCGCCCCATGCGTCGTTCAGGAAACCGATGGAGACCGTGCCGGGGTTGGCGCCGGGGCCGGCGTCAAGCGTGATGTCCTGCCATTCGCCGCCGGCATGGTTGGCGGTTGCGGTCTGCACTCCGCCAAGCTGATGGCCGTCCACCAGGACGACGAACTGTGCGTCACCCTGCCAGACATCCTCCGACACTGTCAGCGTCAGCGTATGGGGCGGTGGTGGCACGGGGGGAGAGACTGGTTCCGGACGGAACGTGACCGCGCCATTGACATTGAGCACCGCCGCGTTCCCCGTGCTGAATCCGCCGGCGTCGTTCTGGGCGGCGCTGCCCTGGTAGATGGTCCCGTCCACGACCAGCGAGTTGACGTAAAGGTTCCGGTCGGCCGCGGCCGAGCCGCCCCATGCGTCGTTCAGGAACCTGATGGAGACCGCGCCGGGGTTGGCGCCGGGGCCGGCGTCAAGCGTGATGTCCTGCCACTCGCCGCCGGCATGGTTGGCGGTCGCGGTCTGCACTCCGCCAAGCTGATGGCCGTCCACCAGGACGATGAACTGCGCGTCGCCCTGCCAGGCATCCTCCGACACCTCAACAATGAGCGGGAGTGCGACTGCAGAAGATTTGAGTGACACGCAGACCTACTATAAATAAGTTAAGCAACAATCAAGCATCCCATTGATCGAATATAACAGTCAGAAATAACTAGGATGTGTCTCAATCAGTCGAATTGACATAGGAATCCTAATCTGTTGTAAGATTTTATGACAAAAAGAGAGTGATTTTGCTGATCATCACCCAATAAAACCTCTAAAGTCGGTTTTCATAATTAGGAGCATGACAGTTTCCGTCACCGGGTGCCCGGGCACTGGCTCGCATGGTTTCTCACAGCACTCGATCACTGTCGCGACCAGGTTCAAAATCTTGGTGTCCAAAACCGTCCCTGGAGCGGGTTCCCAGGTCTCGCGCCAGCGATGCGGCGCCGGATTTGTTGCGTGTTCCCTGAATGCCTGTACTGGTGAGATTGTCTGTTATATAGGCGCCACGCAAGCCAACACCCTGTCGTTTCCAAGGCAATCGCATTTGGCCCGTCTTGCCTCCGGCCTCTAAGCGCCGTCATTGTTGGGGTGGACGGCCCCACGGCATCTTGTGCCAAGGTCTGGTTGTCACCATCCGAACCTGAAGGGCCGTCCGCATGAACCTTAAGCGCGTTGGCCTTGGCACGTCCAAGGCTGTGTTCACGCTGCATGGCGTGAACCACGACGAGAAAGCCGTCCTGCGCCGCACCATGAGGCGGGCCGAGATGGAGGCGTGCGGCGGCTCGCACCATTGGGGGCGCAAGCTTGGGTCTTTTGGCCATGTGGCGCAGTTGGTCCCGCCGCACTGCGTCAAGCCGTTTGTCCGGCGCGGCAAGAACGGCCGCAACGACGCGGAAGCGGTCAGCGAGGCGGCGGCGCGGCCAGGGATGCCGAGCGTGGCGGTGCGGCCGGCCGAGCAGCAGGCCGAGGCGGTCTGCTTTCGGCGCGCGAGTTGCTGGTGCGGCAGCGGACGCAGCTGGTCCATGCCGTGCGCGGCCACGCCGCCGAGTTCGGGGTCGTGGCGGCCAAGGGCACCAGCCGGCTACCGGCACTGCTCGAAGCCGTGGCGGCCGGGGAGGCGTGCCGGAGACGCGGCCAAGAAGATGCTGGCGCTCCTGGGCGGGCAAGTGGCCCAGCTCGCCGAAACGCGCAGCGTTTGCGGCTGGGATTTTGGAGTTGGAACGCCGGATGAAACAGCAGCACAAGGCCAACCCGGTCAGTCCGCTGCTGGCCGAGGTGCCCGGCATCGGCCCGGTCGGCGCGCTGAGCCTGGCGCTCACCGTTGACCCGGGTCGGTTCCAGTCCGGGCGCCACTTCGCGGCCTGGCTTGGCCTCACGCCCAAGCAACCCAGGGGGTGCAGGGCTGCGGTCCCGTCTTGCAACCCCTGGATTGCCGCGTCGCAAGCGCTCCCCGCAATGACGAAAAGGGACAATGCAATTGCCCCGCTGCCGTTCCTCATGCCGCCAAGCAGACCAAACCATCCTCACCCTCGCAAGGCGGCCATCAGCCCACGCTTGCCCCCGGACCACCGCCCCGCGACCCGACAAGAGCCACTCCTGTCAAGCGGCCGTGGATATCCGTTCGCTATCGGCCTTTAGGCCGAGGTTGATGGGCCCAGTGGGTTGGATAGGGGAATCCGAGGGGGGTGGAGCTGTATGAGAGATGGGGGTAGGCCCTCCGAGGTTGGCAGTCAGCGTCGCCCACCCGCAGCACCAGCGCGTCTTCGAACGGCCGGCCACCGATTTGGAACCCGATCGGCAGGCCCTCCGTGGTGAAGCCGTTGCAGACCGACGAACCCGGGCTGCCGGAAACGTTGAACGGGCGGTTGAGGAAGGGCTGCCGTGCCGCCCCCATGGTGTTCTCGCCGATTGCCGTCGCGGCGTGGCGCGCGGTCGGGAACACTAGTACGTCCGCCTCGCGCAATGCCTCCGCCACCGCGGCGATCAGCACCGCCCGGTGCCGCTGTGCGCCGACGTAGTCGGCCGCCGTGAAGAACGCCCCGGCCATCAGCCGCTGCCGCCCCAGCGATCCGTACAGCTCGGGCGTGCGCGCCAGGTGGTTCGCATGGACGGCGTAGGCTTCGCTGCGGGAGATCACGGTGCCGATGGCCGCGAACTCCTCGAAGGGCGGCAAGGTGGCGTCCGACACCACGGCGCCCATTCCCGCCAACGCCGCCAGCGTGTCGGCCGTGGCGCGGGTGGTGTCGGCATCGACAACGAGGTTGGTTTCAAAGAAATGCCGCACGACGCCGATGCGCACGCCATCCATACCGCCGCCCATGCCGACGGAGAACGGCCCGGCTGTCACGTCGAAACTCGCGGGGTCGAGCGGGTCGTGCCCGGCCAGCGCGTCCAGCATCAGCGCGCAGTCCTCGGCCGTCCAGCACATCGGCCCGGCGTGGTCCAGCGCGAAGGACAGCGGCAGCACGCCGGCACGGCTCACCAGCCCGTAGGTCGGCTTGTGCCCGGCAATGCCGCACCAGGCGGGCGGGCCGCGGATCGACCCGCCCGTGTCCGACCCCATCGCCCCCATGGCAAGCCCCGCCGCAACGGCCGCGGCGGAGCCGGAGGACGAGCCGGACGGGTCCCGCTCCAGGTCCCACGGGTTGTGCGCGGGCGGCCATGGCAGGTCGAACGAGGAACCGCCAATTGCGAATTCCCAGGTGGACGCCTTGCCCAGCACCACGGCGCCGGCCTCACGCAGCTTGCGCACGGTGGTGGCATCGGTTGTGGGCACGTGGTCGCGGAACAGGGCCGAGTGCCCGGTCGTGGCGACGCCGGCGGTGTTATAGATGTCCTTCAGCGCGATCGGGATGTCATGGAGCGGCCCGCGCCAGCGCCCGGCGGCGATCTCCGCCTCCGCCGCCTTCGCCTCCGCGCGGGCGGTCTCGCCCAGCACCAAAATGTAGCTGTGCAGCCGGTCGTCCAGCGCCGCGATGCGGGCGAGGAACGCCTCTGTCAGCTCCACCGGAGAGATCCGCCGCGTGCGGAGGGCGGCGGAGGCCGCCGCGATGGTCGTGAAACGCAGGTCGTCGGACACAGGCGTCTCCTCTCCGTCAGGCCGCCAAGTTCGGGCGCTTGCCACGCCAGGACGCCACGCGCTCGTAGGATGCGGCCACGCGGAGCAGCAAGGCGTCAGCGTGGAGCGGGCCGACGAACTGCACCGACAGCGGCAGGCCCCCGCTCGACAGCCCCGACATCATGGCCAGCGCCGGGTGGCCGGTCACGTTGAACGGCATGCGGCACTGGCGGCCATAGGTGCGCGCGACCTCCGCCGCGTCGTCGATCCGGCAGGCCGGGTCGAGCGAACTGGCGCAGAGCAGCACGTCCGCCTCGCGGAAGGCGTCGTTCACCGCGCGGATCAGCGCCAGCCTGGCGCGCTGGGCGCCGACATAGTCGCCGGCGTTGACGAACGCCCCTGTCAGCAGCCGGCTGCGCGTCATGGCGGCATAGTCGCCGGGCCTGCTGCGCAGCCACGGGGCATGGATGGACCAGGACTCGGCCGCCAGGATAGTACGGTTGACGGCGATGAAATCCGCCAGTGGCGGCAGCGCCATCGTCCGCACCGTGGCCCCCTGTTCCGCGAGCGCCGCGGCCACGCCGTCCAGCCCGGCCGCCACCTCCTCGTGCGCCTGCGCGTCGGTTTCATGGAAGTGCCGGAGGTAGCCGACGCGCAGGCCCGCGATGCCGTCCATGAGGCCCGCGGATGCGCGCAGGGCCGGCGCCGGCGCGCTGCCGGGGTCCGCTGGGTCATGTCCCGCCATCGCCTCCAGCAGCAGGGCAGCGTCCGCCGCGTCCCGCGCCATGGGGCCGACATGGTCCAGGGTGAACGACAGCGGGAACACCCCGCGCCGCGACACCAGGCCATAGGTTGGCTTCAGCCCTACGATGCCGCAGGCACTCGCCGGGTTGCGCACGGAGCCGCCGGTGTCGGTGCCGAACGCCAGCGGGAAGAAGCCGGCGGCCAGCCCCGCGCCTGACCCCGAGGACGAGCCGCCGGGGTGGTGGTCCCGGTTCCAGGGATTGCGCGCCGGCTTGTACGGCAGGTCGAAGCAGGGACCGCCAATGGCGAACTCGTGGGTGGACAGCTTGCCCATCGGGATCGCGCCGACGCCGCGCAGCTTGGCGACGACGGCCGCGTCCGCGGCGGCGACGTTGCCTTGCAGGATCTTGGAATGGCAGGTGGTGGGCAGCCCGGCGACGTCGATGATGTCCTTCACGCCGAACGGCACGCCGTGCAGCGGGCCGCGGCTGCGCCCGGCCATCATCTCCGCCTCCGCCGCACGCGCTGCCGCCATGGCGCCGTCGCGATCGGGAAGGATGAAAGCGTTCAGCCCGCCGTCGAGCGCCGTGATCCGGTCGAACAGCGCCCCCACCACCTCGACCGGCGAGAGTTCGCGTTTGGCGTAGGCGGCGGCCAGGGCGGCGGCGCCCATCCAAGGCAGCTCGCTCATGCGGGGAAGCCCGTCCGCATGGGGGGCCATGGTTCCGCCACTGGATCAGCTGGCAGCTTGAGTCCGGCGGTGGCCGCCCGCGCGAGGGCCGCGGCGGCAGCGACGTCCTCGGGAAACTCGCGCAGGGCCAGATCAAGCTTTGCCGCAACGGCAAGCGCCTTTGTCTCCGGGCCAAGGTCCTCGGTCATCGTCAACGCCCTCCGTTCTACGCTGCCCGTTCTACGCTGCCCGTTTTACGCTGCATTGGACCCGCCAGCCCTAAGCCAGCGTCACCTGGGTGAAATCCTGGTACCAGGACTGCGCCGGCTCGAAACCTTTCACCTTCTTGCTCATCGCGCGCGGGTTCAGGTCGTGCACGATGAACAGCCATGGCGCCTCGTCCACGATGATGGCGTGCGCCTGTGCCAGCAGCTTAGTTTGGGCAGCCGGGTCGAACGTCGCCTGCGCCTGCTTCAGCAGGTCGTCCGCCTGCTTGTTGCTCCAATGGCCCCAGTTGTAGTTCGTGGGCGACCAGCTATCCGTGGCGAAGTAGCGGAACATGGAGGACGGGTCGGTGTAGCTGAGGCTGATGTTGACCCCGTCCACGCCGTGCGAGGGCGCCGCCGTGGGTGCGCTGCGGACCGCCACCAGCATCGTGCCCCATTCCACCACGTCGAAGTCGATGTCGATGCCGACCTCCTGGAAATTCTGCTGCAGGAACTCGTTCATCGGGATCGGCACCATCTGGCCGGAGCCGGAGGTGGAGATCATGATCTTGGCCTTGACCCGCTTGTCCCCGCCATAGCCGGCCTCCTTGAGCAGGGCACGCGCCTTGTCGGGGTCGTGCGCGTAGCGGTTCTTCGGGTCGCCGAACACCGGGTTCTCCGGCGGGTAAAGCCCCATTGCCGGCTTGCCGGTGCCGCTCAGCAGGCTGCACAGCCCGTCGCGGTCGATGGCGTAGTTCGCCGCCTGCCGCACCCGCGCGTCCGCGAAGGGCGTGCCGGGCAGGCAGTTGAACACATAGGGGTAGGTGTGCGGATAGGGCCAAAGGCTGATGCCGAACCCGGCCTGCTTCAGCGACGGGATGGCATCCGGCGGCGGCACCTCGATCCAATCGACCTGGCCGGAGCGCAGCGCCGCGAGCCGGGTGGTCGCTTCCGGCATCGGATAAACCGTCATCTTGTCCAGCTTGGGAATGCGCGCCTTGTCCCAGTACTCGTCGTTGCGCGACATCTCGCAGTACTGGCCGGCGGCCACGCGGGTGATCTTGAACGGCCCCGTGCCCGAGGGGTTCTTGGCGAAGTTCTGCCAGCTCTTGCCGAGCTTGTCCCATTGCGTCGGGCTGGCCACCAGGATTCGGGTGAGCAGGTAAGGCAAGAAGCTGAACGGGTACTTGGTGTTGATGACGACCGTGCCCTCGTCCGCTTTTTCCCAGCTTTCGATCATGGACACGGTGGCGCGCACGATCGGCGCTGCCGGCGCGTCGTAGTGCGGCGACTTGTCGTCGTAGATGCGTTGCAGGTTCCAAACAACGGCACTGGCGTTGAAATCCGATCCGTCGTGGAACTTGGCGCCCTGGCGCACGGCGAACAGCCAGCGGTTCGGGTTCATCTCATCGATCTTCCAGGCCGTGAACAGGCCCGGCGCTATCCCCGCCGTCTGGTTGACGTGAACGAAGTCCCAGTTGACCAGCCCGTCATAGGCCGGGTAGCCGAGGAAGCGGAACCCCTCGCCGCCGTTGTTGGGAATGCCCGTCACCGTCGGCAGGTCGGCCGAGGTCATGGCGATGCGCAGGTTGGCCGGCGGTGCGGCGCGGGCGTCGCGCGCCGCCAACGGCAGCGCGCCGGCCACTGTTGCAGCCATGCAGAAATCTCGTCTCGAGAGCACCATCGGCCGTCTCCATGTTGGGGCGTGCATCAGGCGACGGCCGACACCGCGGTTCGCAAGGCAGCGGCAGTGGCAAGCAACTGCAGCACGTGTTCCGTGCTCGCCACGTCGCAGAAGCTGTGCGCCATGGCGGAAAGCGTCGCGTTGTGCTCCGCGTCGCCGAAGGTGGCGTTGCCGTCCTCGATGAGGAACACCTTGTAGTTCAGCATCATCGCGTCGCGCGCCGTGGACTCGCAGCAGACGTTGGTGGCGGTGCCGGTGATGATCAGCGTGTCGATGCCCCGCGCACGCAGCAGCCGGTCGAGGTCGGACGCGCCGGGCGCGAAGGCGCCGAAACGGCGCTTGCGCACCACCAAGTCGTCTGGCTGCACGTTCAGCCCGTCCCAGAGCGCATGGCCGAACGCGCCCGGCGTGAAGGCGGCGATCATCCGCGCCCGTCGCTGCGGCAAGCAGAAATGGTCGAAGAACACGCCCCAGCTCCGGATTGCCTCCTCATCAAAGGTGTTCTGGATGAAAACGACCGTGCCGCCGCCCTGGCGCAGCGCCGCGCTGATGCGGTTGACGTTGGGCACGATCTCCCGCGCGGTCGCGATCTCCGCCACCTCGCCCGGCGCCATGAAGCCGTTCTGGAGATCGACCACGACGTGCGCGGTGCGCGCCGGGTTGATCCTGTCGAACACGTGCACGCTGCCGCGCCGCGCCACCGCGCGGGCCACGACCTCGGGGCAGATTTGCGGTGCGTGCATGTGTGAGGCTCCGTTGCATGTAGGATAGGCAATCCGGCCAATAATCTTTGCACGGCAGCCTCAATCCAAGGCAAGTGCAAAATCTTTGGACAGCTTACTAGACAGCGCCAGCAAGTTTGGCGCAACCTTAGGCACTGTTGCGCTGTATGCCGTTCGGTGGCACGCCTTGGGAGAGTTGCCGGTGCTCCTGTTCACCCTGCGCCGTTTGCTGCTTGCGGTCCCAACGCTGATCGGCGTGTCACTGGTCGTGTTCGGCCTGGTGCATCTGGCGCCCGGCGACCCCATCGACATGCTGATGCCGCCGGAAGCCTCGCCGGACGTGATCGCGCAGATGAAGGCCGCCTACGGCTTCGACAAGCCGCTGTACATGCAATACCTGCTTTGGCTGGCCAATGCCGCCTCCGGGCACTTCGGCCTGTCCGTGTTCAACGCCGCGCCAGTGTGGGACCAACTGGTGGCTGCGCTGATGAACACGTTCCAGCTCGCGATGCTGGCCGCCCTGCTCGGCTTCGCGCTCGGCATCACGCTGGGGCTGCTGTCGGCCGCCACGTTCAACCGCTGGCCCGACAAGGCGTTCTCCGTGATCACCACCATGGGCGTCAGCCTGCCGCATTACTGGTGCGCGATCGTGCTGGTGATGGTCTGCGCCGTGCTGCACGACTGGCTGCCGGCGCAGGGCATGGGGGATGACGCGCTGCCCTTCCACGACCGGCTGCAATACCTGGTGCTGCCGGTCGTCACGCTGTCGCTGATCCCCATGGGCGTGGTCGGGCGGCTGGTTCGCGCGCAGGTGCTGGACATCATGAGCCGGGACTTCGTGGGCGCGCTGGAGGCCAAGGGACTGACCCGGTGGCCCGTGCTGCGGCACGTCTGCAAGAACGCGGCGCCGGCGGTGCTGGCGCTGATGGGGCTGCAGTTCGGCTACCTGCTCGGCGGCTCGATCCTGGTCGAGACGGTGTTCAACTGGCCGGGCTCGGGCAACCTGCTGAACCTCGCCATCTTCCGCCGCGACATCCCGGTGATGCAGGCGACCATTTTAGTGCTCGCCACCTTCTTCGTGCTGCTGAACCTCCTGGTCGATGTCGTGCAGGCCGCGATCGACCCGCGGCTGCGGCGCTGAGAAGGGCTGGCCATGGCGGACGCCAATACCGTGGAAGCGTCGGCGGCCCTGGCCGGCACGTCCGGAGCGGAACTGTCCATCGCGCCGCCGGGATACTGGGTGCTGGTGGCCGGGCGCCTGCGCCGCGATCCCGTGACCCTGGCCGTGACGGCGCTGCTGCTCGCCATCGTCTTCATGTCGCTGGCAGCGCCCTGGGTGACGACGCAGGACCCGTATGCCAGCAGCGTGCTGCGCCGGCTGAAGCCGATCGGCACGCCGGGCCACTGGCTGGGCACGGACGAAACCGGCCGTGATATCTGGACCCGGCTGTGCTACGGCGGACGGCTCTCGCTGCTGGCCGGGATCGTGCCCGTCGGGATCTCGCTGGTGATCGGCAGCTTTCTTGGCATCCTTGCGGGCTACCTGGGCGGCTGGGCAGGCTCGCTCATCATGCGCGCCATGGACGTGTTCTACGCCTTTCCGTCCATCCTGCTCGCCGTGGCGATCTGCGGCATGCTCGGAAGCGGGCTGGCGAACTCCATCATCGCGCTCGCCGTGGTGTTCATCCCGCCGATGGTGCGCATCGCGGAGACCGTGACATCGCAGACCCGGCACCTCGACTTCGTGGAAGCGGCACGCGCCGGCGGCACCACCACCCTGCAGATTATCCGCCACCACATTCTCGCCAACGTGCTCGGCCCCATCCTGGTCTATGCAACCAGCCTGATCAGCCTTTCCATCATCCTTTCGGCGGGATTGAGCTTCCTGGGCCTCGGCGTCACGCCGCCCAGCGCGGAATGGGGGCTGATGCTGAACTCGCTGCGGCAGGCGATCTACGTGCAGCCCTTCGTGGCGGCGCTGCCGGGGCTGATGATCTTCGCGACCTCGATGTGCTTCAACCTGATGAGCGACGGGCTGCGCAGCGCCATGGACGTGCGGCTGAACAAGTGAGGAGCGGGCGATGAAGCTGGCGCAACGCGGCGGGGCCGACCCGCGGGACCGGGGCGGCCAAGCCCAGCCGCTGCTGATCGCGGACGGGCTGCGCAAGCACTTCCCCCTGCGCGGCGGCCTGCTGAACCGCCGCACCGCCACCGTGCACGCGGTGGACGACGTGAGCTTCTTCGTGCGCAAGGGCGAGACGCTCGGCATCGTGGGGGAGAGCGGCTGCGGCAAGTCCACCACCGCGCGCCTGCTGATGCACCTCATCAAGCCCGATGCCGGCGTGCTGATCTTCGACGGCGAGGAGGTGGCGGCGCAGCGCGGCATCTCCGTCGCCGCCGTGCGCCGGCAGATGCAGATGGTGTTCCAGGACAGCTACTCCTCGCTGAACCCGCGCATGACAACCGTGGAAAGCATCGCCTACGCGCCGCGCATGCACGGCACCGCCAGGCGGGAGGCCATCGACCAGGCCGAGCGGCTGCTGGGCCAGGTCGGGCTGAACCCGGCGCAGCACGCCGGCCGCTACCCGCACGAGATGTCCGGCGGGCAGCGCCAGCGCGTCAACATCGCGCGGGCCCTGGCGCTGCGCCCGCGGCTGGTGATCCTGGACGAGGCAGTGTCCGCGCTCGACAAGTCGGTCGAGGCGCAGGTGCTGAACCTGTTGGGCGAGCTGAAGCAGCGGTTCGACCTCACCTACGTCTTCATCAGCCACGACCTCAACGTCGTCGAGTACATGAGCGACCGGGTGATGGTGATGTACCTGGGCCAGGTAGTGGAGATGGGCCCGGTCGAGAGCATCTACCGCCACCCGCGCCACCCGTACACGCGCGCCCTGCTCGCCTCCAAGCCGGCGATGGACCCGGACGACCGCACCACCGAGATGCCGCTGACCGGCGACCCGCCGAACCCGATCGATCCGCCCTCCGGATGCCGCTTCCGCACCCGCTGCGCCTACGCGCAGGCGGCCTGCGCGGCGGCCACCCCGCCCCTCGTGCGTGCGATGGCCGAAGCCTCGCCGCCCGGCCACCTGGTGGCCTGCATCGTCCCCGAGGCGCAGGCGGCCGCCCTGCACGGCGCCGGCGCCGCGGCGACGCATGGTTGACGCCGCGGCGACGCCGATGATGACGGTCTCGGACCTGACGGTGAGCTTTCCCTCCCATGGCGGGCGGGTGCATGCGGTGGGCGGCATCTCCTACGACTTGCACGCCGGCGAGACGCTGACGATTCTCGGCGAGTCCGGCTCGGGCAAGAGCGTGGGGCTGAAGGCCGTTATGGGGCTGCTGCCGGGCTACGCCGCGGTCGGGGGCAGCGTGCGGCTGAATGGGACGGACATCCTGACGCTGCCGCCCAAGCAGTTGGCCAAGCTGCGCGGCGCCGCCGTGTCCATGATCTTCCAAGAGCCGATGGCGGCGCTCGACCCGGTCTATACGATCGGCGAGCAGATCAGCGAGACGGTCGTCAAGCACGAGGGCGTGGACAGGCGCCGGGCCCGCAAACGCGCGCTGGAAATGCTGGAGCACGTCCGCATCCCCTCTGCCGCCCGCCGCATGGAAAGCTTCCCGCACGAGATGTCCGGCGGGATGCGGCAGCGCGCGATGATCGCCCTGGCGCTTGCCTGCTCGCCGAGCGTGCTGTTGGCGGACGAGCCGACGACGGCGCTGGACGTGACCGTGCAGATCCAGATCCTGCTGCTGCTGCGCCAGTTGCAGCAGGAGATGGGGATGGCGGTGGTGTTCGTGACCCATGACGTGGGCGTGGCGGCGGAAATCTCGGATCGGGTCGCGGTGATGTACGCCGGCCGCTTCGTGGAAACAGGGGCCGTGCGGGACGTGCTGCGCAACCCGCGCCACCCGTATACGGCCGGGCTGTTGGATTCGACGGTACATGGCGCCATGCGCGGCACCCCGCTCAGCACCATTGCCGGCAGCCCGCCGAGTCTCGCCCACCTGCCGCCGGGCTGTGCCTTCACCCCGCGCTGCCGCTTCGCCGCCAGCCAGTGCCGCATGGACCCGCCTGTGCTGCGGCCGAAACCCGGTGCCGCCGTGCGCTGCGTCCACGATACGCCGGTCCGCCAACTGGCCGAGCCATCGGTTGCCTGAGCCACGAGTACTCGAGCCATGGGAATGACGATCATGACAGATGACGAGTTCAAGGCGGCCATGAGCCGCAGCGGGTTGCCGCTCACGCCCGAGACCCTTTCCGAGCTTCGCCGCGCCAGCCACATCATGGAGGCCATGGTAGAGCGGGTGACGCGGGACAAGCCGCGCGAGGCGGAGCCTGCCCTCGTGTTCCACCCAGGGCAACGCCCATGAGCGCGCAGCTCACCATCGCGGAAGCGTCCCGGCGAATCGCCGCCGGCACGCTCTCCCCGGTGGAACTGACGCAGGATTGCCTGTCCCGCATCCGGGCCGCGGACGACCGGCTGCACAGCTTCCTGCTGCTGACGGAGGAGCGTGCGCTGGCGGATGCCCGCGCCTCGGAAGCGCGGTGGGCGCGGGGCGACGCACGGGGCAAGCTCGACGGCATCCCGATCGCGCACAAGGACATCTACAACACCGCGGGCATCCGCACGACGGCGCATTCCCGCCTGCTGGAGGACAACGTGCCCACGGAGGACGCCGAGAGCGTCCGCAGGCTGGCGGAGGCAGGGACGGTGCTGCTGGGCAAGCTCGCCACGCACGAGTTCGCCATGGGCGGCCCGTCCTTCGACGTGCCGTGGCCGCCGGCGCGCAACCCGTGGAACCCGGACCACTTCACCGCCGGCAGCAGCAGCGGCACGGGCGCCGCGGTGGCGGCCGGGTTCATCCTGGGCGGCACCGGCTCGGACACCGGCGGCTCCATCCGCGGCCCGGCGGCGCTGTGCGGCGTTTCCGGCATCAAGCCGACCTACGGGCTGATCAGCCGGCGCGGCATCCTGCCGCTGTCGTTCACGCTGGACCATGCGGGACCGCTGGCCTGGACGGCGGAGGACTGCGCGCTGCTGCTGCAGGCCATGGCCGGCTACGACGCGGGCGACCCGGCGAGCGCCGACCGCCCCGTGCCCGATTTCACCGCCGGTATCGCCGAGGGCATCAAGGGCCTGCGCGTGGGCGTGGTGAGCCATTTCCACGAAACGGACAACCCCGGCAGCCCGGCCACCCTGTCCGGGATCGAAAAGGGGCTGGACGTGCTGCGCCAGCTCGGCGCCGCCGTGCAGGAGATCACCCTGTCGCCCATGCAGGAGTACCACTCCTGCGGCTTCCTGATCCTGACGGCAGAGGCCTATGCGATCCACGAACCCTGGCTGCGCACCCGGTTCTACGATTACGGCGAGTTGTTCCGCGACCGCATCGCGCTCGGCGCGCTGGTCAGCGGGCCGAACTACGTGCAGGCGCTGCGGCGCCGGCGGGAGCTGTGCCTCGAGATGGCCGCCGCCATGGCCGGGGTGGACGTGCTGGTGACGGCGGCGCAGCCGGCCGAGGCGCCGCCGATCGCGGCCGTGCCCAAATGGACCAACCTGGAGAAGCCAAACTTCACCATCCCGTTCAACGTGACGGGCTACCCGGCCATCTCCGTGTGCAGCGGCTTCGGCGAGGGCGGCTTGCCGCTGGCGCTGCAGGTCGCCGCCAAGCCATTTTGCGAGGCGTTGCTGTTTCGCGTCGCCCATGCGTTCGAGAACGCGACGCCCTGGCGCGACAGGCGGCCGGAAATGGCCTGGCAGACGGCAGGTGCGAAGTGAGCGCCGACGTGGCCGCCCGCCTGGTGGAGCTTGGCCTGCGCCTGCCGGCGTCGGAGCTGGACGACTTCACTGCCCTGGTCGCCGACATGCAGGCCGCGGCGGAGGTGGCGCGCCGTGTCTTGCCCTACGCGCGCGAGCCTGCCTGCATTCTCGTGCTGTCGGCTCGTCCGGCTGGCGGCTGAGGGCGTCGTGCGGCGAGGCGACGGGGTCATGTCCAGCCATGCATTTCGGCAATGCGGGCGACACGCTCGACGAATGGATTTCGGGTTGATGTATTGGTGAGTTGGGGAGCGTGTAAGGACATGACGATGGACCATCAGGCTTCGCTGCCCCTTCTTGACCTCGGCCCGTTCCTCGCCGGCGAGCCCGGCGCGCTTGAGCGTACCGCGGCAGAACTTCGGCGCATCAACGAGACGGTCGGTTTCCTTTATATCGTCAACCACAGGGTGGAGTGGTCGCTGGTCGAGGAGACCTTTGCCGCCGCCGCGCGCTTCCATGGGCTGCCGCTCGAGCGGAAGATGGCGGTCAAGATCGACGATGGAATGCAGGGCTACCTGCCCTACAAAAGCAGCACCACGCGCGCCAACGGGTTGGTGGCGGTGCGCAAGCCCAACGAGAACGAGGCGTTTTTCATCAAGCCCGAGCGGGGCGGGGCGCCCGCGAACCGCTGGCCCGAGGAGCTGCCCGACTTCGGCGCGACCGCACTGCGCTACTACGCGGCGCTCGACGCGCTCGCGCACCGCATGCTGCCGCTCTACGCCCGCGCGCTCGACCTGCCGGCGGACTACTTCAAGCCGCTCTGCGCGCAGTCGTTCAGCACGCTGCGGCTGACCCACTACCCGCCAATCGCTTATGGCGCTGACGAGTACGGCATCGCGCCGCACACCGACTCCACCTTCCTGACGCTGCTGGCGCAGAATCCCGTGCCCGGCCTGCAGATACGCACCCAGTCGGGAGAATGGATTGACGCCCCGGTGATACCCGAGACCTTCGTCGTCAACACCGGCGATGTGCTTAATCGTTGGACCAATGGCCGCTTCCTCTCGACGCCGCACCGCGCCTTCAACACAGCCGATAGGCCGCGCTACGCCATCCCGTTCTTCTTCCACCCGAATGAGGACGCGCGCATCGAATGCCTGCCGACCTGCACCGGCGAGGCCAATCCGCCGCGCTTTCCGGTGCAAACCGTAGGCGAGTACATGGCCTGGTTCCGCGGCCAGAACTACGACCATTTCCGGCCGCAGCAAGCGGCGACCGCGGTGTGAGGGCACACGGCCTGCGCCGCGCAGCAGCACTCGTTCTCCTGCTCCTGGCAGTGCGTCCGGCGCTGGCGGCGGCGCCGGACCAGGTGCTCCGCGTGGCGCTCAGCACCGAGCTGCAGGTGCTCGATCCACTGGTGACCACCATCAACGCGACGCGAGTCTTCGCCTACCTCGTCTTTGACACGCTGGTCGGCGTTGACGGCCACGGCAATTACAAGCCGCAGATGCTGGACGGCTGGGAGGTCAGCCAGGACCGGCTGACCTGGACCTTCCGCCTGCGCGACGGGCTGGAATGGAGCGACGGCGCGCCGGTGACTGCGGAGGACTGCGTCGCCTCGATCCGACGCTGGGCCAAGCGCGAGCCGCTCGGCGGCAAGCTCATGGCCGCGGCTGCGGACCTGCATGCGCTCGATGCCAGGAGCTTCGTGCTCGTGCTCAACCGTCCCTTCGCCCTTGTCATCGAGGCGCTGGGCAAGCCAGGCCACACCATTCCGGTGATGATGCCCACCCGCCTGGCCGCGCACGACCCAAGCACGCAGGCGCCGGAGATCGTCGGCTCCGGACCTTTCCTTTTCCTGCGCGACGAGTGGCGGCCCGGCGAGCGGGCGAGTTTCGTGCGCAACCCGCGCTACCGTCCTCGCCCCGAGCCAGCGGACGGGCTCTCGGGCGGCAAATCGGTCAAGGTGGACCGGGTGGAATTGATCAGCATCCCGGATCTCGCCACCAAGGCAGCGGCGCTTGAGGCCGGCGAGATCGACTATGTGGAGATCGCGCCACTCGACTATATCGAGCGGCTGCGGCGCAACCCGGCCATTACCGTCGGCGCGCCGCGCGGCGTCGACCAGTTCCTCGCGGTGCTGAACATCAACCATGCGGCGCCGCCGTTCGACAATGTCCTGGTGCGCCGTGCCGCGCAGGCTGCGGTGCTGCAACCCGAGGTCATGGATGCCATGGGCCTGCCGCCCGATCTCGTCACGTCCTACTGCGGCTCGATCTACATGTGTGGCACGCCCGGCGCGAGCGAGGCCGGAACCGATGCGCTGCAGGTAGCCGGGACGCAGCGTGCGCAGGCTCTGTTGCGCGAGGCGGGCTACCACGGTGAGCCGGTCGTTTTCCTGCATGCGCAGACGTCGGCGCTGCTGAACCCGGTTGGTCTCGTCATGTCGGACCAGCTCCGCCGCGCCGGCTTCAACGTGGACCTGCGCTCGTCCGATTATGCGACCGTGGCCCAGAAGCGGCTCAGCCGGGCACCTGAAGATCAGGGTGGCTGGAGCGCCGCGCCGCTCGTGCTGAATGGGATCGATCTGGTCGACCCGCTGGCCAACCCGCTGCTGACGTTCAACTGCTCGCCGGTGCAGCCGGGCTGGTACTGCGACGGGGAGATCACGACGCTTCTGGCGCGCTATTCCGAAGCCGCTACGCCCGAAACGCGACGCTTGCTCGCGGACAAGTTGCAGGCGGCGGCGCACTCAGATGTAACCTTTATAGTGGCGGCCAGTTTGCAGCCCCTGGAGCCTGGCGTTCCAGCCTTTCCGGTGTGGTGCCGTTCAGCTTCCCGCTGTTCTGGGGTATCCAGAAACACTGAGCCTGGCCTGCTGTCCCGTCAGTTCTGGTGCGAGGACCCGTAGTATGTCGCGGGGATCGGGCCAGGCAGGGGCCATCGGCGCGCCGCAGACTGCTGCGGATGATTGTGAGCGCCGTTGCAGACGCCCTGGGCATCGCCCACCTGAACATGTCGGCCACGCCGGAACGGGTGTGGCGCGCTTGCCGGGCGGCACCGCAGCCTTGACATGTTCGCAACAGGCCCCGGTACGGGCCACGAGGGGTTCCGGGATGCAGAGTTCCTACGACGTGGTGATCATCGGCGGCGGCGTCATCGGAAGTTCAGTAGCCTACCACCTCTCCGCCAACCCCGACTTCACCGGCTGTGTTGCGGTCGTCGAGCGGGACCCTACCTACGCCGCGTCCTCGTCCTCGCTCTCGACCAGTGCCATCAGGCAGCAGTTCGCCACGCCGCCGAACATCCGCATGTCCGACTACAGCATCGGCTTCCTGCGCAGGGTGGAGGAGCTGCTGGGCGTTGACGGCTACGATGCCGGCATCGGCCTTCGCGAGCCCGGCTACCTCATCCTCGGCGCCCCGGACCAGGTGCGGGCGTTCGAGGCGAGGAACGCGGCGCAGCGGGCCTGCGGGACCAACATCGAGCTGCTCAGCCCCGCCGAGATGCGGCGGCGCCATCCCTGGCTGCGGGTGGACGACCTCGGGATCGGCTCGTACGGGCCGGAGAAGGAAGGCTGGTTCGACGGCCCCGCCCTGCTGCAAGCGTTCAAACGCAAGGCCCGCGCCCAGGGCGTGGACTACATCGCCGGGTCCGTCGTGGGACTGGACATGGCAAGCCCCGGCCGGATCGGCGCGGTCCGGCTGGAGGGCGGCGGCCGGTTGGCGAGCGGCACCGTGGTCAACGCCGCTGGGCCGTGGAGCGGCGGGATCGGCCGGATGGCCGGGCTGGACGTGCCCGTGGTGCCGCGCAAGCGTTGCGTCTTCGTGTTCGACAGCCCCGAGCGGATACCGCACGGCCCCTTCATCTTCGACACGTCAGGCTTCATCTTCCGGCCCGAGGGGCACCTGTATATCTGCGGCATGACGCCCAAGGCCGAGAGCGCGGAGGACGATTTCAGCCTCGACGTGGACTACGCGCAGTTCGATGAGATGATCTGGCCCGCGCTGGCCCACCGCATCCCCGGCTTCGAGCAACTGAGGATGCTGCGCGCCTGGGCTGGACTTTACGAGATGAACACCTTCGACCACAGCGGCATCGTCGGGCGGCATCCCGAGGTCGGCAACCTGGTGCTGGCCTGCGGGTTCAGCGGGCATGGTATGATGCACTCGCCAGCGGTGGGCGCAGGGGCCAGCGAGATCATCATCTACCGCGAGGCCCAGTCGGTGGACCTCAAGTCGTTCGCCTTTGAACGGATTGCGGCCAACATGCCGATTGAGGAGCATGTCTACTGACGGCAGCCCGCATGGCCGAAGCTGACTGGTCCCTGGACAAATTTCGCGTGTTCTCCCGCCTGACGGTGCAGGAGAACCTGGGCATGGGCGCGTTCCGGGGCTGGTAAGTGCGCCCGATCAGTTCGTCCCGCAGCTGCTCGAGCAGGGCCGCTACGCCTTGTGCCTCGATGGCCTCGAAGGTAACCCCGTCTACTCCCGGCGCACCGTCGTTCTGTCTGGCCATCTCATACGCTGCACGCAGGGTCTCCATCGTGCAGACGTGGACGTATGGCCCCGGAACCGCCAGGACGGTTCAGCCTTCGCCTTGACGTATATCCTCCGCCCCAGGTCTTGCAAATCGATGGACGCCTTTGTCATCTCGTCCTTGCCTGCCCCTATGTCGGAGACGTTACAAACGGCAGGGCCCCTTCGCTCCACGAACATTGCTCCGCTTCATCGCAAAGCAGCGCTCCCAGCGAGTTCGTCACCTTGTGCCGCTGCCGCCGGGCGTGTCGGCGGCGGCCCTGGTTCAGCTCGAGCGGCAAAAGGGCATCCGAGGTCTGGGGAGGGCGATCTCCTGCGCCACCCGGCTCCTCAGCGCCAATCATCCGATCCCTGCACCACGCTCAGGCCCGTGGATGTGGGCGGTCCTCAAGACCAACTCGTTGCTGCCCAGTCGACAACACCGGAGCAGGCCTACAATGACTGCTGACAGTGTTTTTGAGCCTCGCCATGGGCATCAGTGACTTGCTAATTGCCCTTGGCCGAGGGGGCCGCCGTTGTCCCGGTGTGCGGTGATCTCTACGGGCAGGCTGGCGAGACCGCGCAGCGTGTTGTTGTATCGGCGTTCGGGCGTGCCGACGATCTTGATGGCAGAGACCCGGCGAGCCAGCGCGACCATGATGCATTCGCCTTCCAGGCGCGCTAGAAGCTGTCCGACGCACATGTGAACGCCATGGCCGAAGCCCACGTGGCCGGTGGTGCGCCGGGTTATGTCGTATGTATTGGGGCATCCCAGAATCGGGGGTCGCGGTTCGCCGACCCAAGCAACACGAGCACCTTCTCGCCCTCGCCGAGGGGAACGCCGCCAATCTCGGCAGGGCGCGTAGTCGTGCGGAAAAAGGCCTGCACGGGGCTTTCAAAACGTACGGCCTCATCGAAGGCTTGACGGGCAAGCGATGGCGTCTGGCGCAGGCGGTCGAACTGTTCAGGGAAGCGCGCCATGCAGTAGAGCGCGGCGCCGATGCCGTTTCCGGTCGTGTCCAGGCTCGCGCCGAGGAGGGACCGGACCAATAGCGAGGCCTCCTCCGGCGTAATCTCGCCCGTGTCGGTGGCCGCGTAGATGTCGGCACCGAAGCCACCTGGCAGCAGGTTCTCCCGCCTGCACTGCTCTGCGACCCAGGTGACATGCGGGGCGGCGGCGGCCAGCGAGTCACGACGCAGCTTATTGTCTGGACCAAGGGCGTTGAAGACGGCGCGAGCATAAGGCAGCAAATGCTCACGCCCTTGCGAACAGAGGCCGACTGCGTCGGAGAAGACATCGAGCGGAAAGGCCTCCGCGAGGTCGGCCACGGCATCGAAACGTCCTCCCTGGGCGAGGAGGTCTCCTACAAGACGGTCTGCAGCGTCGGCGAACCGCTCGCGCAGGCTTCTCACCGCCGCCGGCGAAAGCACGCGGTTCAGGACGGCGCGGACACGGCTATGCTTGTGTCCATCGGACTCAGTGATGAGGCTCGGCGGGCGCCAAGGCTTCTCTTTGGCAAAGTCGCTGAGGCCTCCACCCCGGCCGGAGCAGAACGTTTCCCAGTCGTTCAGGATCGCGTGCACCTCCGCGAGGCGACCCGCCGCCCACACGCCGTAGGACTCCAGCCACACAACCGGCCCCGTCTCCCGCAACTGTTCGTAGATTGGGAAGGGGTCGTCGAGGAATTCCATCGAGAACGGGTCGACGCCGGAAACCGGCAAGCCCCAGGGGTTGCATGCGCTTTGGGATAAGCTGTCAGTCATGCTGTCCTTCTCCTCGTCGAAATCGGCGTTTGCGGGCTGGCCTGGGCCTGGGATGGAGGAACCTCGGCTCGACCCGTTGGAGCAGGGTTGCGCCTACGATGCATAAACAGACCGATCGGCTGTCTGGGACTCCACGCCCGCTGTAGCGTGTGCAGCTCAGCGACGCCGATGTGTTGTCATCGGCACGCTTCGGGGCGAGATCGCCATGGTTACGACAGGTCGAGCTTCGCCATCACCTACGGGGCGCAAGGTCCAGCGTTGCATGACCGCGGCGAGGATGACGACTGACTGCAGCTTAGCCAACGATTCGCCGAGGCATTTCCGGACGCCGACGCCGAACGGAATGAAGGCGGACCGGGGGAGTCCTTCCGCCCTGTCCGGACACCAGCGATCCGGGTCGAAGCGTTCGGGATCGGCGTAGACCGAAGGATCATGGTGCACCCCGTAGATCGAGGAGAGCACCATGCTGCCTCCCGGAATCCGATGTCCTCCCAGGTCGACATCATGTCGGGCCCAGTATGGAAGCTCCCAGATCGGCGGGAACATCCGGAGCGCCTCTGTAATTACGCGTTGGGTGTATGCGAACTTGCCAATGTCATCGTAGACCAGAGCACCCCCCGAAAGGACCTGATCGACTTCCTGCTGCAATCGTTCTTGCGTTCCGGGAAATCGTCCGAGCAAGTGACAAACCCAGCTCATGAGCGCCGACGTGGTTTCGATTCCGGCAAGCAAGAGGTTCATGATGACATCGTGAATTACATCGTCCGCCAGCTGCTCTCCGGTTTCGCCGTCACGGGTGAACTGGAGTGTCGACAGCAAGTCGCCGTCGTCGACGCCCCGCTCACGAGATTGCAGGACGACGGTGTGAACAATCCTATGAAGTTGTGAGAGCGCTGCATTAAATCTAAGGTTGAACGGCGTGGGCAGCCGTTCAAACAACGCTATGGGATTTGCGAAGCGGCGAAACAGGCCGTCCAAGAAAATGGGAATGCACTCTAGGAGACACTTCTCGAGTTCTGTTGAAAGCTCGGTGGCGAACAGTGTTCGGATCGTCATTTTCGTGATGATGCGGGACACCTCCTCGGTCATCTCGAGTTGCGCCCCATCGCGCCATGTGCCCACCGTCCCCAAGGAGATGGGCCACCCCAATGACGCATATCGAACCAGGTTCCGCTGCCGGAAAGCTGATTGCAGCATGCGCCGCTGACCGACGTGCTCAGGACCCGAGATCGCAGAGAACCCCTTGCTGAACAGCGACTGGATTTTCTCTGTCAGGAAGCTTCGTTCGAAGCTTGCCGCGTCGGTCAGCAGGATCCGCCACACGAGGTCATGGCTGCTCACCACATAGGCCGGCTTAGGCCCGAGTTTGATGAGGGTTACCGGCCCCTGCTCACGGACCGCCTTCAAGAACTGGAAAGGCTGCCTGACCAGGTGAGGGCCGTGGCCCAAAATAGGGTACTTGCGCGGCAGCCTCGCGGCTGTTTCCGTGTTCGGCGCCATCTTAGCTCTGAGGTGGTCCCGTCCGGTTGGACAGTTTAGCGGCCGAGTTAAGCTTGGTTCTGGTTGTCGTCAGGCCGCCAGTCTCTCCGTCACGCTTGCACCGTATGCCTCGTCCGGTGTGCGCCCGGCTAAT
>JAABUV010002106.1_pt1 | contig 27729 bp, 30 predicted proteins | sample 5559971 | NCBI WGS metagenome assembly JAABUV01 (sample SAMN10711881, study PRJNA513362) | rock metagenome | isolation source: Antarctica rocks | place: Antarctica: Victoria Land, Knobhead nord | collected 2015-12-19
CGCCGCCTGCTCATCCGTTGGGAGAAGAAGGCGGACAACTACCTCGGCTTGGTGCACCTCGCCGCCGTCCTCATTGTGTATCGCAAACTCCGCCATGCCCACCTACTTTCCGGATAGGCTGTAAGTGTAGCATATGCCTGAACCCCTAGCGTACGGGAATCTCACCGGCGATCCAGCTGACCATGATAGAGTTGGCGCCGTGCGCCGTGGCCTGATGCAATTGTGCGCGGGCATTAGTGTAGCGCCCCAACTCCATGTCATCCCAGGCCAAGTTCAGATACGAATAGGAGCGAAAGTTTTCCCGCGTGGCCGCGACGCTCGTCGTGGGGGCCTTGCCGGAACGCAAACGCGCCTCCGTCTTGACAAGGTCGCCTTGGTATGCCCGCGTCCGATCCCAGGCCGCCGAGGCGAGCGTCGCGTTGAGTTAAGAGCGCTTTCGACGGCGGGTACAGCACGATGAAGCGATTGTTGGCCACCGCCCATATCTTGTTGAAATCGGCGTAAGTGATGGCGTAGCCGGCGCCTCCGAACGGGTCGCTGGACACGAAAACACCCTGCCGGTCATCGTACGACTGGATCGGCCGGTAGTGGCGGGAGGAGTCGGTCACGCTGTACGCCTGGTTGACGATGACCGGGAAGCCGTTGCTCACCAGCGCCTCGACCAGACGCGGTGTGCCGGCGACGCCCACGAGCGCCCGCACCCCCACGCTACGCGCGTAGCCCGGCACGCCATACGGCCACATGCCACGCGGATTGTTGTCCGCGCGCAGCACGATTTGCGCTTGATACTGCGTCCGGTAGACACCCCAATACGAGAGCACTTCGGCGACCGAGGCGGGGCCGCAGTTATTGTAGGTCTGCCAGATGTGCGCCAGGTCGCCGACGCTGGCCGCCGGCCCGCTGGGCGCCACCGCTACGCTACGGCGCGGCGGCGTCCCATGCGACGCGGCGCCGGCCGGAGCCCCGCCCGCCGCGATTATCCCCACTGCCACGACAGCAACCGCCGCTCCGCGCATCAGTGTGCGCCCATGCGTGCCCATCTTCACCTGTCTCCCGTCACTGATCATACGTGTTCGTCCTCGCCTATGATTTGCGCCGATTCGCCGCACCGGTGTTGTGCGCTAACAGTTAGGATACCCTCTAACATGCGCAAAAGGGGGAACTCAGGGGTGCGCGGGCAGCGCCTCGACGTAGTGGATGACCTCGCGGGTCAATTCACTGGGGGTGGAGGAGCCGGCGGTTACGCCGACCGTCTTCACGCCGGCCAGCCACTCGGGCTTGATGTCGTGCACGGAGTCGATCAGGTGAGCCGGACGTCCGGCGATCTCCTGCACCACTTGCGCCAGGCGGTTCGAGTTGTTGCTGCGCTTGTCGCCTACCACGAGCACCACGTCGGCGTTGCGGCCCTGCGTCACCGCCGCCTCCTGGCGTACCTGTGTGGCCAGGCAAATCTCGTTGTGAACCTCGGAGTGGGGATATTTGCGTTTGACCGCTTCTAACGTGGCCGCGGTGTCCCACTGTGAGAGTGTGGTCTGGTTCGTCGCGGCGATCTTGGGGGCGTCGAGTTGCAGCGCCTCGACATCCTCGGGACTCTCCACGAGGTGGACATGCCCTGGGGCCTCGCCCACGACGCCTTCCGGCTCGGGGTGGCCGCGCTTGCCGACGTAGATGATCTCGTAGCCCTGCGCTACGAGCGTGGTGACGAGGTCATGCGTGCGCGTGACGTCGGGGCACGTCGCGTCGATGCAGTTGAGGCCCTTGGCGCGGGCGCGTGCCTTGACCTGCGGGGAGACGCCGTGCGCGGTAAAGATGACTGTGCCCTCGGTGATATCCTCAAGGATGCTCAGGCGATCACCGCCGTCGAGCGTGACGATGCCAAACTGATCGAGGTTGTCCACGGCGTGTTGGTTGTGTACGATCTGGCCCAGCACGTAGATCGGGCGCGGCGTATTGGGGTCGCGCGCCACCGTTTTGGCTAGCTTGAGCGCGTCGACGACGCCGTAGCAGTAGCCGCGCGGAGAAATCTTGATAACGTCCATATACATATAGTCTACCACCGTTCCGGCTATCTCCTATATCTTGTATAGTCGCTTGGTAGGGTCTGTGAAAAGTCCTGGGAGCGCGGGCGTCTCGCCCGTCCCCGGTGTCCGCCGGGATGAGCCCGTGATGGGCGGCGACGCGCCGGCCCTGCGGGGATGGTCGGCCCACGCCCGCGAACGCCGAGGACGGGCGAGACGCCCGCGCTCCCAGTGGGACCCGCTGACTTTTCACAGACCCTCAGTCGCTTGGAGAGGTTGTAGATTACCTACAGGACCGAGGCGCCCATCTGAGAGGTTTAGTGATGAGAAGATCTATCATGCGCCGCCGGACGCGGTTCCTCCAGCTTACCCTGGCGGCGGCCGTCCTGACGCTTGTATCGGTCATGCCGGCGCGGGCGTCCGAGCGCACCGGCGCGGCGCCGCCGGAGCTTACCCTGCCGGAGGCGCTGGCGCTGATGCCCGACGCGCCGAGCGTGCGCGCGGCCGGCGTGTGGTACAACGATTATACGCTCGCGCGGAGCACATACGCGCTGACTAAGACGATGACTATCAGCGCGTCCAGCGCGTCAGACATGCGACAGTACTTCCAAGCCATGCTACCGCTGCGTCCGGGCGTCGAGACGGGTGTCGCCGCGCTCGTCACCGGCCAGTGGCGCCAGCGATACGGCTACGACATGTTCCAACTCGGCGGAGACATCTACAGCAGGAGCGGCGATAGTTATTTCTGTCCCCCCAAAGGAGGGGGCGACTATCCACTGGCCGTGGCTGTCGGGGATTTCGACACCGCGCTGATCAGGCGCGACCTTGTCGCCGACAACTACATCGTAACGAACACCGTTGGCAGCCGAGGCGCCTTGTTCATACGCCCGTCCCTCCTCAACCTGGACGCGCATGACTCACTGATGAACGCATTGGCGCCCGGCCCGCGCCGGCTCATCACGGGGGGACGCCCATGTGGCGTCGCACGCGTGGCGCAAGCCCTCGACCAGGGGGCCGCGACCCTAGGGGCGGACGATAACTTTGTCGCGCTGGCGGAGGCGCTCGGCCGCGTGCAAGCGGCCTACATGGCGGCGAACGTGGCGCCGCCACCCTTCGCCCTCCCGCCCTTCCCGACTCCAACCGGGGGCCACGCCGGGCCGCCTCTGCATCCATTCGGGCTCTACGCGGTGGCCTACCAAGAGACGCGTCCCGGTGAGCGCTACATCGTGCTGGGACTGGACTACGCGCGACAAGACGATGCGCTGACCGATGTCGCGACGTTGAGCGCGCGGCTGCGGCGGGAATCGCTCGCCATCTACGGCGCGCCCTGGCGTAACCTGGTCGACGTCACGCGTGCGAGCCTGACCGTAGACGGCGCCGTGCTGGTGGTCCGCCTGCGCCTACGCCCGACTACCCCACCGACGCTATGGCAAGATGTCGTGATCGAGCATGGGCTTTCGCTGCTGTCGCGGTAGTCAGTCGGAAGTCGATAGTCGGAAGTCGGAAGTGAGGCGTGTGGCGGACGAGTCACGCGCCACTGACAATTGTCGGACGATTTGCACCGACTTCCGACTTCCGACTTCCGATAAACAGCCTGTCTTTCCTATTTGCGGAGCGCTCCATCCCGCGTACTCTAACCACATAGGCGTGAGCCGGAACCACATAGGCGTGAGCCGGCTTGACGGGCGCGTTGCGCGTCCTTAGGTGCGCGCCTGTATTAAACGGCGGGACACACCGCGCCGAGGCGGAGTAAAGATAATACCATGCCCCATGTGACGGGCGCGATAGTGAGCGGCGGGCACGTCCCCTGGTTCGTCGTGCTGATGACCATCGTCATCGTTGTTGTCCTGACAGTCCTGGCCGTCGCGGCGTTCGCGCTGTTCAGCGGCCTCGTCAGACAGCGCGCGCATGCACGCGCCGTGGAAGCGGAGGAGCGGTCGCGGCTCCTGACGCGCGCGCAGGAAGCGCGTGGTCAAGCCGAGCTAGCCCAACGACGCCTGGAGTTGCTCTCCAAGGCGAGCGATGTGCTGGCGTCATCGCTCGATTACCCGACGACGCTCGCCACCGTGGCCCGTCTGGCGACGCCGGAACTCGCCGACTGGTGCGTCGTGGACCTCCTCGCGGAGGACGGCGCGCTGCATCGTCTCGCCACTGCTCACGCCGACCCCGTCAAAGACGACATGTTGCGCGAGCTGGCCCGTCTCTACCCGCCAGACCCGGCGTGGGGGCGCCCCACCATTGAGGTGCTGCACAGCGGGCGGCCACATGTGGTCACGACCGTCGAGGTCCCTTTCCTGGAACATGTCGCGCACGACGCCGCGCATCGGCGCCTACAGGTGGAGTTGGGGTGTGTATCGTACATGAGCGTGCCGCTGGTGGCGCGCGGACGTACGCTCGGCGTGCTATCGTTCATGTCAGCGCGCCCGTCGCGGCGCTACAGCGTCGCGGACCTGCCGCTGGCCGAGGAGTTGGCGCGCCGCGCCGCCCTGGCCGTCGACAACGCGCGCCTGTACAAAGAGGTCGAGGACGCGCTGCGCGTGCGTGACGACTTCCTCACCGCCGCCTCGCACGATCTGCGCACGCCGCTCACGTCGATTAAAGGACGCATCGAACTCATGCAGATGCGTTTGGACCGCGGCAAAGAACTCAGCGACGAGTTCCTGCGCTCTCAGATAGGCACGCTGCACAAGGGCGCCGCGCATATGCTCGCGGTCGTCGACGAGATCACCGATGTCGCGCACCTACAGATGGGCCGCCAGCTTGCCCTGAACAGGGAAACGTTCGACGTGGGCGAACTAGCGCGCGCCGCGGCGGCCCTCGTGGGTAGCGGCGACAAGGGGGAGCGCGCGACGGTCGTCGTCACCGCGGGCGCGGAGACGCTGGTCGAGGGCGACCGCGTGCGCCTAGCGCGCGTCCTCCAAAACGTTATCGGCAACGCGGTCAAATACAGTCCGGCGGCGACGGTGGTCAACGTGGAGGTGCGGGACGGGACCGACGCGGTGCGCATCGTCGTCCGTGACCATGGCGTCGGCATCCCCGCGGACGAGTTACCGCGCATCTTCACGCGCTTCTACCGCGCCTCCACCGCGCGGGGCATTGATGGCACGGGCATCGGGCTGGCCGGAGCCAAGGCCATCGTCGAGCAGCACGGCGGCCACATTACCCTGGAAAGCGTCGTCGGCGAGGGCGTCACCGTTACGATAACGCTACCGCGTGTCGTGGCCGCGCTCGAGCCTCTGTCGTCCGCGATTCCCGAAGCGATGTAGCCTGCGACTGCGGTCGCATGGCAGACCACGGACACTGCGGTGTCAGCGCGAGGCGGGCGGGGATGCCGGTACGCTGGCCCGTTCCCGACCGCAGTCGGCGTCTGCTGCCATGCGACCGCAGTCGCAGGCCCACAGCGCCGATAATTCACGAGCTCTGCCTGCGAAAGGCGCAGGCCCCCACACGCCCGGCACATCCCATGCTATACTTAAAAGTATAGAAGCCTTCGGGGCGGGGTGTGATTCCCCACCGGCGGTATGGTCAGCGCGTACAGCAAATAATGTCGTGTATGTGTATGGCCGAGCCCGCGAGCGACACGTCCGCTATGGACTGGTCGCAGACCTGGTGAGACGCCAGGGCCGACGGTATAGTCCGGATGGGAGAAGGTTGTCTAGGCGTGCATCACAATGCGTCTGGATCGTCTGGCATGGCGTGCCGCTGTAGGGGCATGCCATACAGCCGTCGCTCCCATCCGTTTCCGTACCCCCAGAACAGGCTTCTGGGGGTTTTATTTTTGTGCCGAGCGAACACGGACACAGGAAAGGAAACGGGATGATGCAACAACGGGCGCGCCGTGACGGGTGGACAGGGCGGCCGCCGACGGGCGCCATGGCCGTAGCGCGCGTCGATCTATCAACGGAAGAGGGGAATAACCACCCCAAGCAGACGCGTCACGATAACGGCGCGCCGGCGCGCGCGCACAAGCTGAGCGCGCGCGCCTTTTTGCCCCTGTTCTCGCTGCTGCTCTTCGCGGGCCTCATCTACGCCGTGTGGGAGGCGGTGAGCCGGGCCGGTCTCGTCGACGCCTACATCTTGCCGTCGCCGGCGCTGGTGGCGCAAGAGTTCTGGATCGAATTGACGGATGGCACGTTGCCCGCCAACGCGGTGGTCACGCTGCAAGAGGCGTTGAGCGGCTTTGCACTCGCGGCGGTCATCGCGGGAGTCGCCGGGTACGTCATCGCTCACATCCGCCCGTTGGAGGCGCTGGCCGCGCCGTTCATCGCCGCCAGCCAGGCTGTCCCCGTCGTGGCCGTGGCGCCACTGCTCATCCTGCTCCTGGGCGGCGGGCTCTGGTCTAAGACGATCATCTGCGCTGTCGTCGTCGTCTTCCCGCTGCTGATCACGGTCGTGACCGGCCTGCGCGGCGTCGAGCGCGACTACCACGACGTGGCGCGCGTCTTCGGCGCGTCGCGGCTGCAAACAATCACGCTGGTCGAACTCCCGCTAGCCGCGCCGACCCTGCTCAGCGGGCTCAAGCTCGGCCTCACCCTGTCCATTATCGGCGCGGTCGTGGGCGAGTTCGTGCAAGCTGACAGTGGCCTGGGCTTCCTGATCAATAGCGCTAGCGGCAATTTCGTGGCCGCCCCTAAATACGCGGCTCTGATCGCCTTGATTCTCCTCAGTATCACGTTATTCGGATGCGTGACGCTCCTTGAAAGGATTGTCTTACGATGGCGCGACGCCTGATCTCCGCTACCCTGCTCGTGGCTCTCGTGGCCGTGGCGCCCCTACTCGCCGCCGCCAAGATTCAGGCCGCGCGGCCCGCGTCGACGCCGCGCGCGCTCCGCACGATCGCGCTGGGCATGGGCTATATCCCCAACGTGCAGTTCGCGCCATTCTACGTGGCCGACCAGCGCGGCTACTACCGTCAGGCCGGCCTGCGGGTCGACTTCGCCTATGGCGCCTCGCCGAACCAACTGGAGTTGGTCGGGACCGGCCGCGTTACCTTCGCCATCGCCGACGGCACCGACGTCATCGCCGCCAGCGCGCAGGGCGTCCCCGTGACCAGCGTCATGACGATGTACCAGCGCCTGCCCGTGGCCGTCTTTGCTTTGGCCGGCAAGAAGATTCGGCGGGTGGCCGATCTGCGCGGCAAAACAATCGGCGTGGCCGGCCGCTACGGCTCCAGCTACGCCGCGTTGCTGGCCGCGCTGCGCCTGGCCGGGCTGCGGCCGGATCGAGACGTGACGATCAAAAGCATCGGTTTCAATCAAGCGGTGAGCGTACAGAGCGGCAAGGTCGATGCGGCGGTGGACTACAGCAACAACGGGCCGGTCATCCTGGCGCGGCACGGTGTCAAGATCGACACGATTCAGATCGGGACGATAACGAACCTGGTCGGCCCCGGCGTCATCGCGGGGCGCGCGCTGATCGCCCAGGACCCGTCGCTGATCCGCGCGTTCGTCCAGGCCACCTTGCGCGGCCTCGCCGCCACGATCAAAGACCCACGCGCCGCGTTCGCTATCGCGCGTACAGCCAAAGGGCTGCCGCCGCTGCGCGGGTCCGATGTCGCCGACCAGTATGCCGTGCTACAGAGTACTCTCCCTTTCTGGCACGACGCCGTGACACGCGCGCATGGCCTCGGCTACGCCGACCCCGCACAGTGGAGCGAATCGGCGCGAACCCTACAGGAGATTGGACAGATCGCGCACGCGCCAGCCACGACCTCGCTCATCGCCAATAGCTTCTCGGCGGGGGCCGCAAAGCTTTAGGGTTTTCTCCAAGGGTTTTTCTTTGCAACCAGACCACCCCCTATTGGGAGATGTAGCCTGACCTTAAAAGGTCATGGCAGTAGATGGACCTTAAAAGGTCGATCTGGGCGTGAGACATGCCTCGCCCCATGTGGCGCGTGGCTAGTAGTGGTGTGACCTTTCAAGGTCCGGTCCCTGCCATGACCTTTTAAGGTCAGGCTCACAGTGGGCGCCATCATGGCAGGGTCGCCTCCGCGCCTTTGTCATACGCATCGCCCTTTAATGACAAAGGCGTGACCTCGCGACGCGGTACTGTCAGCGGTACTGTCAATAAGTACCGCTACCACGACTGCTATACTCTCATGGCTTGTCTATACTCATCGCGACAATGTCCCATACGACGCCACACAATCCACAGTGGGAGATCGCATTATGGACCAGGAAAAACAGCCCGGAACAGGACAGACAGTGACGCGCCGGACCGCACTGACCGGGGCGGCGGCCGTCGGCGCCGGCGCCGCGCTGCTAGGCTCGGGCGCGCGGACCGCGCTGGCCGGCGGGGCGCCCATCACCAGCGGACAGCGAGGCGCCGGGCCGGTCATGAACTTCGTGCTCGCGCACGAGGAGTTCCCCGTGCCGCAACTCGTCGAGTACGGCGCGGCGGCCGAGCAGGCCGGCTTCGAAGGGATATGGACGAGCGACCACTTCCAGCCCTGGCAGCCCAACGAGGGCCACTCCGGCCAGGCCTGGGTGACGCTCGCCGCGCTTACGCAGCGCACGACGCGCCTCATCATGGGCACGGGCGTGACCACGCCGACGTTCAAGTACCGCCCGGCGATCGTGGCCGAGGCCTGGGCCTCGCTCAGCCTGCTCGCTCCCGGCCGCGTCTTTCTTGGCCTGGGCACGGGCGAGAAGTTCAACGAAGCGGCGTCCGGCGGCGGCTGGGGCCTGTACCCTGAGCGCGCCGCGCGTCTGGTCGAAGCCGTGCGGATCATTCGACGGCTATGGACGGGCGAGCACGTTACCTACAACGGGCAGTACTGGCAGGTCGACGCGCGGCTCTACTAGATACGACGCGCGCCCCTCTGCCCAGCGCGACAAACTGGCGCGCACCCAGATCAAGGCCCTTACTTGACACGTACGGTTGCCGACCGTACTCTTTGTGTGAGGAGGGACGTATGCAAAGCACTGAGAGGAAGATAGCCCCACAACAGCGTGCGGTGCGCAAGGCGCGCATCGACGTGCGGTTGTCGCCCGCGAACAAAGAGCTACTGATGCAAGCCGCTGCCTTGCGCGACACGAATCTGAGCGACTTCATCCTGAATAGCGCTCAGAAGGAGGCCGAACAGATCGTCACCGCGCACCAGATCATCGCGCTTAGCGAGCGTGATAGCCGCGCCTTCGCGAAAGCGTTGGCAGAGCCGCCTGCGCCCAGTGAGCGGGCGCGACAGGCCGCACGAGGTTACCTCGCCCACTACCACGAGTAGCCGTTCCATGCCTCCCTACCCCATCGAGCCACTCGGTGTGGAGCACGACCGAGCGGCTTTTTCCTGTGGCGTCCCGCTGCTTGACTCCTTTTTGCACGAGCGCGTCGGACAATTCGCGCAACGACATCTCGCCCAGCCATTCGTGATGGTTGATCCGGCGCGCTCTGGTGAGAAAAAGACCATCGCCGGCTACTACACGCTATCCTCACAAGGGCTGGACTACGACGAGATGCCCGACGACCTGAGGAGGAAACTGCCTAAGAGGATACGGGTCGGCGTCACGCTCATGGGCTACCTGGCCGTTGACCAACGGTACCAAGGACAGGGTCTGGGCAAGTTGCTGTTGTATGACGCCTTATACCGCGCTCTACAAGCCAGCAGACAGGTGTCTTCGCGGGCCGTTATTGTCGATGCCATAGGCGACGTTGCCGCCACCTTTTATGAACGGTACGATTTTATCCGCTTTAGCGACGAGTCAAGCCGCCTCTACCTGCCAATGGGCACGATAGCGGCCATGTTCTCGCCGTCATAGCTACCTTATCCTGTTCCGCGATTACCTACGCGGCCACCCGGATAACGCGGACGCACGCCGATGCGCAGCGATGAAGTAGAACCTGGTCAGGTCCTTGGGAATGATACCCGCGCACGTCCCCTTCAGTCTACGCGTCCTGGACAGCAGCCGACCACTCCTCGGCGTTCAGGACGCTCGCCTGGCGCGGGAACACCTTGCCGAGCAAGACACGATGTACCTCGTCGTCCCCGTCGGCACAGCAATCGGAGAGCACGGTGAGGCGATAGTCCAGATCCGCGGCGTAGCGTAGCGTGGACAGGACCACGCCGCTCGTCGCGATACCGGATAGGACCAGATGATCGATATCCTGCGCCCGCAGCACTACATCCAGGTCGCTCCCGGCGAAAGCGCTGACCCGCCGCTTCGTCACCACGATGTCACCGGCCTGTGGGGCGACCGCCGGGTGGATAGCCGTGGCGTCGTTGGTCTCCGCCATCGTGGCCCCCGCATCCCGGATCGCGGCAAAGCTCCGATTCCGCGCGCTGATCTCGGGATATCCCTCCCGAAACCGCACCGCTACGTAGATCACGGGGAGCGCGGCCGACCGGGCCGCCGCGATCGCGGCGGTGAGTCGGTCGAGCAACTGTGGCGCCCCTCCAACGCGCTCGACGATTCCGCGCTGGACGTCCATCACCAACAAAACGCTACGTCTTGGCGCCGGTGTCTCACTCATAGTCCTTAACTCCTCTCTTTCTGGCCTGTCATACTCAGTCGCTCACGGGTGATCCGTATTTTCAGATGCCGCGTCCCTCCCTACGCCCTTCTATCATATACTTACTATCACGATGAAACTGCTTTACCTCGCCGGCCCGCTATTCTCCACCGTGGAACGGCGGTTCAACCAACAGCTCACGGACAAGATCGAGGCTCTGGGCTACCGCGTGTTCCTACCGCAGCGCGACGGCGCGGAGCGTGACCGGCCGCCCTACGACGCGATGACACGCGAGGAGCGGCGCGCTGCCATGTTCGCGCTGGATCGGGACATGATCCTGACCTGCGACGTGTTCCTTTTCATTCTTGATGGCCGCGTCCCCGATGAAGGCGCTTGCGTCGAACTCGGCATCGCCTACTGCCACAAAACGCTCCAGCACCCACACAAGAGGCTAATCGGCCTGCAGACCGACGTGCGAGCGGCCTTTCTGGGCGCGAAGCTGAACCCGATGGTACGCGTGCCTCTGGAGTATGTGGCCGATACAGAGGAGTCCTTGCTACGGGCGTTGAAAGAATGAATCCCTCGAGTGATCCCATTGTCGTGGTCGACTACGACCCGACATGGCCGGCGCTTTTCGCCGCGCTACGCGCCCCCGTAGCCGCCGCGCTCGGCGACCTCGCTGTCGCGGTCGAGCATGTGGGCAGCACCGCTGTACCCGGACTCGCCGCCAAGCCCGTCGTCGACATGGATGTCGCGATCCCGTCCGCGTCCGCTCTCGACGCGGCGATCGAACGGTTGGCATCGCTTTGTTATGTCCATAAGGGTGACCAGGGCATTCTCGGCCGCGCCGCGTTCGACTGGCCGCCGCACGTACGACGACACCACCTGTATGTCTGCGCCCACGACAACGCGGAGTATCGTCGTCATCTCCTATTCCGCGATTACCTGCACGCCCACCCGGATGTCGTGGCCGCGTATACGGCATTGAAACGCCACTTGGCCGCGCGGTATCGTACACAACGTGAGACGTACACAGACGCCAAGGGACCCTTCATCGGCGATGTACTGGCGCGGGCCGAGGAGTGGGCGCGCGCGATTGGTTGGACAGCCGCCGACAGCAATGATCTTATCCGTGGTATGATTAAGCCATGAAATACGCGAGGATATCGGTAACGCTGGAGCCCAAAGTAGCTGCGGAGTTACGCGCGGCAGCCGGAACACATGGTGTCTCGGCTTTTGTCAACGAGGCCGTGCGCCGGCAACTCCAAGCGCAACGGCTACAGCACATGCTGGACGAAATGGATAGGGAATACGGCCCCGTTTCTGAAGCGGTGGCGCGCGAAGTCGACGCCGTCGAATGGCCCGCTTGATCCTCGACAGCGGGGCCGTCCTCGCGCTGGCGTCGGGGAACGAGCGCGCACGCCGGTTCGTGCGGCGCGCCATTAGCGCGCGCGCCGCGGTCATCGTCCCTGCTGTTGTCGTCGCCGAGACGACCAGAGGCGGGCCGCGCGACGCGACGGTCAATCGCGTCATCAAAACGGTCGAGGATGTCGCGCCGGTCACGGAAGATGTGGCGCGTGAGGCCGGACGTCTATTGGCGGGAGCGCGGAAGTCCAATGCAACCATGGACGCCCTGATCGTCGCGTCGGCGGCACGCCGAGAGTCGACGATCATCCTGACCGGCGACATCGACGACATCACGGCGCTTGCGGCAAACTACCCGCATGTGCGCGTCGAAGGCGTGTAGCCTCCGCGACGCATCGCCCGGACTTCGCGCTTTCAGGCAGTCGCGCGCGCGTGACCAGCGCCACGCGCCCCTCAAGCTGCCTCTGCATGGTACTTTCTCCGACTGCGTTGGGACTCTATACGCCCTAACAACCGGCAAGACACATGCCGCTGCCGCCGACGGCTAACGGTGGCCATGCCCGACCCCGATGTAGCGCGCCTCACCCGCGCCGATGTTGTCGAAGCGGTGGGGCGCGTCGGCCACAAAGTAGAGGGCGTCGCCCTCTTCCAGGTCGTACGTCTCGTCGCCCATCGTGACGCGCACGGCGCCTTGCTCAATCAGTAGGTAGTGCTCCATGAGGGTGAGGTGTGGGGCGAGGTCGCCCGAGCTGGACCCGGCTGGCATGACCACCTGCACGATATCGACCGCACTGCTGCCGAAGGCGGGAAACAGCCGCCGCTCGATGCCCGTGGCCGGGTCGAGGAAGGTCACGCGCTGCTCCTTGGGCAACCGCAGCGCGCGCCGCCGCTCGTCGGCCCCCATGAGTTGCGACATGGTCAGCCCCAGCGCCCCGGCGATCTTGGCGGCGACGACCAAGGTGGGGTTGTTCTCGCCACGCTCGACCTTGGAGATCATGGCCTTGCTCACGCCCGCGCAGTCGGCCAGGACATCCTGCGTCCAGCCGCGCCGCGCGCGCATCTCATGGATCCTCCGCCCCAGTCGACGCGCGTCCGCCGCGTCCACTTCACGCGCCGCGGGCGCTCCGTTTTCAACCACTTGCGCCCCCCTTTTCTCATATGTTACTATTAAATCAAATATGTGATCTAGGCGAGGCGGGCGAGCCGCCCCTGCCGCTAGTGTAGCAAAGAGGGGTGGAACAGTGGTCGATGTAGTGATCGCGGGCGGCTCGGGCGGCGGGGCGCCGGCCGTGGGCCGCGGCGAGTGGTACGACGTGGTGGTGGTCGGCGGGGGAGCCGCCGGCTTGAGCGGGGCATTGGCGCTCGCCCGCGCGCGCCGGTCGGTGCTGGTGGTGGATGGGGGCCAGCCCCGCAACGCCCCGGCCGCGCGCGTGCACAACTACCTGTCGCGCGACGGCGCCGCGCCCTCGGAGCTGCTGGCCGCCGGCCGCGCTGAGGTGACCGGCTACGGCGGCCGGATCATCTCCGGTAGCGTCGCCTCGGCCGCGCGCCTGGACGGCCCAGATGGCCGCGGCGGCTTCCGGGTGGCGCTGACCGACGGCTCCAGCGTGTATGCGCGGCGGCTCCTGGTGGCCACCGGGCTAGTTGATGAGCTGCCCGACGTGCCCGGAGTGGCCGAGCGGTGGGGCCGTGACGTGCTGCACTGCCCGTACTGCCACGGCTGGGAGGTGCGCGACCAGGCCATCGGCGTCCTGGCCACCGGACCGATGGCGGCGCATCAGGCCCAACTGTTCCGGCAGGTGAGCGCGGACGTAACGCTTTTCCTGCATACTGAACCCGAGCCGAGCGCGGAGGAGTCCGAGCAACTGGCCGCCCGCGGCATCAACGTCGTGCACGGCGAGGTCGCCTCCCTGGAGGTGACCGGCGATCACCTGTCCGGCGTCCGGCTGGTCAGCGGACAGGTGGTCCCGCGTCAGGCCGTCGTCGTCGGGCCGCGCTTCAACGCCCGCGCGGACGTGGGCGCCTCCCTCGGACTCGCGACGACCGAGTTGCGCGTCGCCGGCCAGGTCATCGGCACGTATGTGCCCACCGACCCTACCGGCGCCACCGCGGTCCCCGGGGTCTGGGTCGCCGGCAACGTCACCGACCTCATGGCCCAGGTCATCGGCGCCGCCGCCGCGGGCCTGATGGTCGGAGCGGCGGTGAACGCCGATCTGATCGCCGAGGACATCGAGCGCGCGGTCGCCGCCTACCGGGCCCCCTCCTCCGTCACCGTGGAACTGGTCTCCGCCTAGCTGGAAGCCGGCGCGCACGCACATGTGCGCGACGCTCGTCGCCACGGCGTCTGACGACGGCGTCATCGAACGCCTTCGCGGCCCAGGACTCGTGAATTATCGTAGGGGCGTATAGCGATACAGTCCTGTCTGATTAAAATTTGCCCCATTGCCATAACGGTTGTAGGGGCGTATCGCTAGACGCCCGTGTTCGCCGCAAAGATGTCCACTGGGCGGCAAACGCCGACGAACGCCAAGCCCCCCACCCGTGAGCAGCGGGCGTCTAGCGATACGCCCCTACGCCCTTATCCGCGCGCCATATTGTAATCAGACAGGGCTGTATCGCCAGACGCCCGCACGTTCGAGCCGCGGGCGTATGCAATACGCCCCTACGCCATGATGGGCGCCTCGGCCCATTGGATAATTCACGAGCCCTGCCTCGCGGCCGCCTCACGCAGCCGATAAGTCAGAGCAAGAATGAGTCAGGGCAAGAATAAAGGAGGACCGATGATCAACGATGAGCGTCAAAGCGAAGGCGATGACAGCCAGGCCGAGCGGTTCTGGGAGGGGCATTACCGCGCCCATGAACGTGTGTGGAGCGGGAGAGAGAATCCTGTCCTCGTCGACGTCGCCGGGTCGCTGTCGCCAGGCACGGCGCTGGACCTCGGCTGCGGTGAAGGGAGTGACGCGATCTAGCTGGCCGGGCGCGGCTGGCGTGTGACCGCCGTCGACGTATCCGCCACCGCCTTCAGTCGGGCGGCGACTCATCTCATGCATCGCGGTCAGACGCCTCACGCCATGACGGCCCCAACCTGCTCGCCAAAAGCCGCGTCAACATAAACAGTAGAACAGTAGAGGATAGACACGATGAGTATCGACACCCACCATGCCCATGACCATCAGGAAGACGATCCGAGGGATGCCGTCATGGGCGAGGCGTTCTGGGACGAGCGCTACCGCTCACACAGCGCGCTCTGGAGCGGCGCTCCCAACCCGCAACTTGTCACCGAGGCGGCTGACCTTGCACCCGGTACGGCGCTCGACGCCGGCTGCGGCGAAGGCGCGGACGCCATCTGGCTGGCCGAGCGCGGCTGGCGCGTCACCGCGGTCGACGTCTCCGCCGTCGCGCTGGAACGCGGAGCCGCCCGTGCCCGCGAGGTCGGCGGAGACGTAGCCCGGCGCATCGACTGGCTCCATGAAGACCTGACCGCATGGGTCCCCACAGAGTCATCCTACGACCTGGTGTCCACCCAATACATGCACCTGCCAAAGAATCTGCGCGAAGCGCTCCTCGCCCTCGCCGCCGCGGTGGCGCCCGGTGGCTCCTTGCTCATCGTCGGCCATCATCCCTCAGACCTCCAGACCATCCCGCGCCCCCTGCCACCCGATCTGTTTTTCACCGCCTCCGACGTCGCCGCCTTACTTGACCCGCGCGAATGGGACATCGTCGTCAGCGCGGCTCGTGAGCGCGGCGCCACCGCTCCCGACGGACGGACCGTCACCCTCCACGACGCGGTGCTACGGGCGTTGCGGCGCGCGGCTAGCCCGCGTCCTGGACATGCGCGCGAGTCCTGATAGTCTGCTCCAACTCATTCGCGTCACACCCTGCCCCGCGCTCCCGGCTGCTCAGATCGGTGGTATGGACAAGTGGGCGTGGCGCAAAGGCATGCGGTGCGGCGCCGTCCTGGTGGACCTGGTGCGCCATCGCCTGGCCGCCCTCCTCAGGGTCTGTGAAAAGTCCTGGGAGCGCGGGCGTCTCGCCCGTCCCTGGGAGCGCGGACGTCTCGTCCGTCCCGGCCGTCCGCGGGCGGCGACGCGCCGGCCCTGCGGGGATGGCTGGCCCCCGCCCGCGGACGGCCGGGACGGACGAGACGTCCGCGCTCCCAGGGGGAGGCGCCGACTTTTCACAGACCCTGCCGCCCTCCTCGCCGACCGCACACCACCGATGCAACGGCCGCGTGGGGGTGCGCGCCAGTTTTTCGCGGACAGGCCACAGATTGAGATTGTGTACACTGGGGATAAGCCCCTGACGGCATGCGCGTATTGTGTGGAGGAGTGGACGAGTGACCGACGGATCGCGCGAGGCGGATGTCCCCATGCGTGCTGTGAGGCCGGAGGATGACACGCCGCGACTGGCAGACCTCCTTACGGCGGTCGAGGCGGTCGATGGCCCGGACGAGGATGCGAGTGAGGAGGCCATACGCGAGACGATGGCGTGGCCCGGCCACGATCCGCGGCAGGACCGCTGGGTCGTCGAGGAGCCGGGGCGGCCTGAACGCCTGATCGCGCACGGCCTCGTGTGGAAAGGGACGCAGGACCCGCACGCCGACATCGCCGTGGCTGTCCACCCGGCCTGGCGCCGACGAGGGCCACCCGGCGGCCATCCCGTTCCTGCGGCGGCACGGCTTCACGCCGGTCGCGGCGTACACAGAGATGCGCTTCGCGGCCGATCGCGTCCCCGCGCCCCCGGTTTTCCCCGACGCCTATCGAGTGCGCGCGTACGACGACGTGGGCGACCCGGCCCTGCTCGCGCGGGCGATGACCGCCGCCTACAGCGGCTTGTGGGGGCACCACGCCGTGAGCGCGGAGGACCTAGCGCACTGGCTGCCCGCTTGGCGACTCGATGGTGTCTTCCTCCTCTTTGACGAACGCGCCGATGTCGTCGGCCTCTGCCGCGCTGAGGTGCGCGCGTTGGCACCCGCGGAGGGGGCGGACAAGCCTGCCGGCTATGTCGATGCCCCCGGCGTCGTCCCGGCGCGACGCGACGACGATTTGTACATCCCGCTGCTCCTGACCGCCATGCGCTGGCTGCGTGCGCAGGGCATCGAGACGATCGGGTTGGAGTCGTGGGGCGATGACGAGGACACGCTACGCCGGTATCGTGCGCTGGGCTTTGCTATTGCGCGCCGTGCCATCTCCCATCGCTTAGAGATCTAACCGCTATTGCTCCACGGCCCGGTGGCCGGCAACCGATTCACCACGTTGTCGGGGAAGCCCACATCATCTGGCCAAGATTGACCCTTCCGGGCCCTTATGGACGGGGGGAAAGAGAGAGCGACAGCGGCGAGGGACATCCCCCGCGGCTGTCTATAGATAGAGAGATTAGCGTGCCCGCAGCGCCTCCAGCACGCGCTCGGCTGTCATGGGCAGCGCGGTGGGGTGGGCGCCGCTGGCGTCGGCGATGGCGTTGGCGATCGCCGCGGCGCCGGCTACGATGGGCGGTTCGCCGACGCCACGCGCGCCCATCGGACCCTCCGGCGCCGGGACCTCGACGATGACCGGCGTGATCGGCGGGACCAACTCGGACGAGGGCAGCGCGTAGTCCATGAACGAACCCGTCTGCAGGCGGCCGTCCTCGTCGTAGACCAGGCCCTCGTAGAGCGCCCAGCCGATGCCCTGCGCCACGCCACCACAAATCTGGTCCTCGACCCCGGCCGGGTTGAGCGCCTTGCCCACGTCCTGCACGGCCACGTAGTCGAGCACGCGCACCGCGCCGGTCTCCTCATCGACATGGACGCGCGCCAGGTGGGCCACGAAGCCGGGACCGGAGGCCGAAGGGGCGGCCGCCCCGCGCCCGAAGACGGGCTCGTAGCGCTGCCCGAAGTCGGTGCTCATGTGCGCGACCTCTTCCAGACTTACGCCGCGGCCGGGCGCGCCGCGCACCTCCACCGTGCCGTTCACAATGTCAAGGTCGTCGACGGAGACCTCCAAGTGATCGGCCGCGATAGCCAGCACCTGGCGGCGCGCCTCAGCCGCCGCGCGCTCCACGGCCGCGCCGACGGTGTAGGTGATCTTGCTGCCGCCGCTGGCCCCCGCGAAGGGCGCCGTGTCGGTGTCAGCCGTTACGATGTTGATGCTGCCGGGCTCCACGCCGAAGGCCTGGCCGGCCAGCAGCAGCATACCCGTCTTGGTGCCGCTAATGTCGGACGAACCGACGACGACGGTGAGTGAGCCATCTTCGTTGAGGCGGCAGGCGGCCGTAGCCGGCGAGGTAGCGCTGGGCCAGCCACCCAGAGCGATGCCGACACCCTCGCCGGGTCCTTTCTGTAAGCGGTCGCGCCAGGCCGGCTGGTCGCGCAGCGTTTGCAGCACGTCGCGCGCGCCGATGAGCGGCCACGCGTTACCGGCGGGCATTTGATCACCCTCGACGACGGCGTTTTGCAGGCGGAACTCCAGCGGGTCGAGGCCGAGTTCCCGCGCCAACAGGTCGATCTGACTCTCGACGGCGAAGCAAGCCTGCGGGGCGCCCGGCGCGCGGTAGGCCCCGCAGCCCACCTTGTGCGTGAACACGTCGTAGCCGTCGATAAGCAGGTTCTCCCAGCGGTAGGTACCGCCGAGCAGCATACACAGGATGCCGGCCGTCCCGCCGGGGTAGGCGCCGGTGTCGACCGTGACGGTGGCCTGTAGCGCGGTCAGGCGGCCGTCGCGCGTCGCGCCGGTCTTGACGTATATGGCCGCGCCGGGCGCGGGGCAAGCGGCCAGGAACTCCTCGCCGCGCGTGTAGATGAGGCTGACCGGGCGGTTGAGCTTCCAAGCCAGCGCGGCGACGAGCGGGTCGATCAGGGCGTACTTGGCCCCAAAGGCGCCGCCGACCTCCATGGTCACGACGTTGATCTTATGCTGGGCGATGCCGAGCGCCTTGGCGACCTCGGAGCGCGTGAAGAAGGCGGCCTGCGTGCTCGTGTAAACGGTGATGCGCCCTGCGCCGTCAGGAGCGGCCACGGAGGACTGCGGCTCCAGGTGCCCCTGGCTCACCCACGAGGTGTGATACGTGCGCTCGACCACGACGTCGGCCGCGCGGAAGCCAGCCTCGATGTCGCCGCGCCGGTAGCGCTCGGCCGAAGCGGCGTTGGCCGGCCGTTCAATCTTCTCGGTCTCGCCGCCGACGCTGGTGTGCGCGCCGGCGTCCTCACGCTCGCCCGTCTCCTCGGCGGCGTGCACGAGGGCGCGCGAATCGGCCAGCGCGCACGCGGGATCGACGGCGGCCTCAAGTTCGTCGTACTCGATGGACACGAGTTGGAGGGCGTCCATGGCGATCGCCGCGCTCTCGGCGACGACGACGGCGACGGGCTGCCCGTCGAACCACACCTCATCGGGCGCCAGGGGCACACGCGAGCGCGAGAGGTCGTCGGTAGGCAGGAGCGGCAGGTCGGCGGCAGTGTAGACGCCGACGACGCCGGGCAGGGCGCGCGCCGCCTCCGCATCGACGCGCGTCACGCGGGCGTGCGGGTAAGGGCTAAGCGCCAGCCGCGCATGCAGCAGGCCGGGTAGTTGCAGATCGCCCGTGTACTTTGTCCGCCCCGTCACCTTGGGCTCGCCGTCCTCGCGCCGTACGCGTCGTCCGATGACCGCATCCGCGGTCGTTGGCGCCGTAGCCGTTACCATATAGAATGTTCTCCTCACAGCGGTGCGTTTACGTATCCTTCTGTATGGTAACAGGGCGCGCCATCCATACGCACAGCACGGAGAAAATCGGGCGCCCTATACTGTATGGCGTGTAGGACGTGAACAGGCCCATTCAGTTCTCACGGCGACGGCGCGGCCCTCACCCCCAACCCCTCTCCCTGACGCGGGAGAGGGGGGCCGCCTGCCGTGTGCCGCGCGTCTCCCCTCGCCCCTTGAGGGAGAGGGGTTGGGGGTGAGGGAGAAAACTACATGGCCCTGGGGCGTGAAGGGTTGGTATATGGTAGACGGCAATGGCCTGATACAGCAACGACGCCTGTCGGACAGGGAAAAAGCGGACGTGGTGGCGCTCGCGGCGGCGTGCAACGCTCACGAGGGCCTGGAACTCAAGCTGAACGTGGACACGCCGCCCGACGACGACGACGCGGGCGGCAACGACTTTCTCTACTACAAGGATGGAACCCTCGCCGGCTACTGCGCGCTGGACATTGGCAGCGGCGTCGAGCTCTGTGGCATGGTGCACCCCGCGCACCGGCGTCGCGGCATCGGCCGGGCGCTCCTGGTCGCGGCGACCGCCGAACTACGGCGACGCGGCGTCGGGAAGCTCCTGCTGATCTGTGAGCGGAACTCGCGCACAGGACAGGCTTTCGTGGCGGCGACCACCGCACAGTACCGCTTCGGGGAGTCGCGTATGCGTCTGGACCTCGCGACCTTCCACGGCGCCTCTCCGCCAGACGCGCGCCTCTCGGTCCGTGAAGCCGGGCGTGAGGACATCGAGCCGCTCACGCGCACCCTGTCCGCGGCGTTCGACGACCCGCGGGAAGCCGTGCGCGCGCGTGTCGAACGCGACCTGCGCGACCGGGACGGCTGGTTCAATCTGGCGCGACTGGACGGAAAGCCCATCGGGGCGCTCCGCGTCGTCGACGCCGGACCCACCGCCAACATCTACGCCTTCGGCCTGCTGCCGGCCTACCGCGGGCGCGGCCTCGGCCGGCGCTTCCTAGACACGATACTCGACAGCCTGCGCGCGGGCGGCTACGTGAACGCCGGCCTCGAAGTCGAACTGGAGAACGCCAATGCCATGGCGTTGTACCGCTCGTGTGGCTTCATCGAGACGACCACCTACGAATACTACGCGCTCGTCGTATCGCCGGAGCGCCGCGAGACCTGATAGTCCCGCTGTGCTCCCTTGCGCAAGGGCAGGCATGAGACCTGCTTCTACAGCCAGAGTTAGCGCGAAGATACCGTGCAAAGGTCATAGGCGATTGAGAGGCTATGGACGACAACAGAGAGCCGCCGTGGACCGGACGCCCCTTTTACGAGTCGCGCCTACGCGTACGCACATACGAAGTCGACGCGCTCGGCCACGTCAACAACGCGGTCTACCTGCACTACCTGGAACAGGCGGCGACCGAGCACGCCGAGGTGATGGGCTTCGACCGCGCGCGCCTGGCCGAGCTGGGCGGCCTCTTTGTGGTACGCCGCCATGAGATCGACTACCTGGGGGCCGCGCTGATGGGCGACGACCTGCGCATCGTCACCTGGCCGGACCTCATCAAAGGCCCGCGCGCCATCCGCCGCTACGAGATCCGCCACGCCGTGAGCGGCAAGCTCCTGGTCCAGGCCAGCACCGTATGGGCCTGGATCGACCAGAGCGGCCGCCCTCGCCCCGTGCCGCGCGCGATCGTCGACGCCTTCACAGCGCATAGCACGTCGTAGAATGAGGATAGGTGGCGTGTCGCGTTCGCGACGCCAAGCTAATGCGGAATCAGGGGGCTTTGTTTGACGTGGCGCCCCCTGGGACCGCCGGCATCTTGCCGGCCTACCGCTGCCGGCAAGATGCCGGCGGTCCCAGGGGGTACGCCTCGCTGCAAAGTAACCCCTCGGAGAAAACACTAGCATAGCCCAAGCCAGGAGGTAATCCCCGTGAACATCAATCCCGACGACGTGGACGTCAGCAACAACGAGGCCGAACAGCGCTACGAAGCGCGCGTGGACGGCCGGCTCGCGATCCTCGCGTATCAGCAGGAAGGCGGCCGCATCGTCTACACCCACACCGAAGTACCTGTGGAGTTGGAGGGGCACCGCATCGCCGGCAAGCTGACCCAAGTCGCCCTGGACGACGCGCGCGCCGGGCGCCTCACGGTAGTCCCACGCTGCCCCTACGTGGCCGGCTACATCCAGCGCCACCCCGAGTATCAGGACCTCGTGTCACCCGACGCGTAGACAGTCGGATTTCATTACGGCCAAGAGTATAGACGTCAAGACCAGAACGATTACATCAGATGATGGTGTTACTGGCGATTGACGAGCAATGGGAGCTTTCACGATAAACCGTCAACGTAGGGCCGCCACGTCAGATCGTCAATGCGAGCTAGCACAGGTATTGACCATGCGAGGGTGCGTCGCCGCTGGCCGTCAGCCGTGAACATGACAATCTCGAATGCTTCCTCTCCGGCCAGCGTGCTCACTGCCAGATAACGTCCGTCGGGAGACCACGCCGGCTTCGCGGAGCGTACCTCGCCGCTCTCGTCCCCCACGTTGAGATCAAGGATATGCCGCAATCCAGTCCCATCGCGCTCTACGACGAACACCGCCGCATAGGCTCCCGTGTCGCGTACGGCCACAAGATGCCATGAGTCGGGCGCCCAGGCGAAGAGGTATCGCTCGGTGTCGATGGCACTACAGACGTGGGCGACCACTCCGGTCGCCCACTCCAGGACGAAAAGGCTGGAGCGGGCATCCTCATCGTCGGCCTCGGCCATGGGGATGGCGGTGAACGCGATCCATGTCCCGTCCGGCGACCAAGTGGGCGCGCCAACATATTTGTGCAGCGGAGCGCAGGCGGCGACCCGCTCTCCCGTCGTAGTGACGAGCCAGAACCCAAATAGGCCCTCATCCGCTAGACTGGTCACGGCAAAAAGGAGCCTGTCGGGCGACGGGTAGACTTGGTTGTAGCCATACGTCTCGTAGAGGTAGGTCTCGGGCGCGTCGCTATTTACCCTGACGGGAGTTGATGACAACCCATCGATTCGCACCCGGTAGCGGCTATTCCGGCTATAGTCATGGCGGTATGAGACTTCGTATGTCAGCGTTTGTCCGTCCGGGTTCCAGGAGGGATACAACGCGTCGGGGTCGCTCTCCTGGCTAACGGGATGCAGATCGGAACCATCGGCCCGCGTGACAAAGACGCGGAAACGGTAATCGCGCATGTAGTCGGGGCCGTTCGGGTACGGCCCTTCGTCCACCATTCCGGTGAAAGCCAGATACATCCCTTCGAGACCCTCCACCTCCCCTTCGAGACCCTCCACCTCCGCCATGTTCCTGCTTCCTTCCTCGTGATGTCGTCCGTATAATCGTTGGGAGCCCACGCAGACATGCCAGCCAAGCTCCGAAGTGTTACATGTCAGTCCTACATCGGCTTGTTCTACGAAAAGCGGTAGACGGTATCACGGCCCTGGCGCTTCGCCTCGAACAATTCTTGTGCCACTCGCGCCAGTAGCGTGGAGGCGTCGCCCGCATGGTCAGGATAGGCAACAACGGTCAGCGAGAAACTTAAGCAGCGGCGCGGCGCCGTGGGATACGGGTTGTCCAACTCAATGGTGACAGCGGCTCGCCTCACGCGTTCAGCCAGGTCCATAGCATTCCTAAGAGTAACGTTGGGCAGGAGGGCATAGAATTCGTCGCCCCCGAATCGGGCGAGCATGTCCTGGCGGACATGCGCCCGCAACACGGTCGCAACCATGCCAAGAGCTGCGTCGCCCGCTGCAGGGCCAAAGGTGTAGTTGACATACGCGAGGTGATCGACATCCAGGGCAAGCACAGCCAATGGCTCGCTGGTCTGACGTGCCACGGCGAGTTGCTCGTCCAAACGGTAGAGGAAGCTGGCGCGACACGGTAAGCCCGTGGTCGAGTCGATGTCGTGGGGCCTCATTGCTTCTCTCTTTCCAGGGGAATCTAGGGCGTGAGTGGGATGCGCAGGCCATCCGCCCCAATAAAGACCTCGCCCTCATAACCCTCCGCCAGGATGCGCCGCATCTCCTCTGTCCGCTCGTCCCACTCATGATGGATGTGTGTAACCAGCAGTCGCCTGATGCGGCGCTCGATGGCGAAGTCGCGGATGCTCTCCAGGGGCATGTGCCCGAACTCGTGGCTCACCAGGCTACAGCCCGCCACGTACGGGGCCAGATCGCGCGAGGAGCGGATATCCCCGCTGATCAGAACGCGCTCCGCGCCGATGGTGGCGACCACGCCGCACGCGACCGGCCATAGCCGCCGGGCGTGGGCAGCGTCCAACTCCCGCCAGCGATCTGTGTTGAGGTGGTTGGTGAGGACATACTCCACGCGGACGTACCCGTCCGCGAAGGCCGGTCCGTCCGTGATGTCGCTCCCCGTGAGCGTGAACGGCAAAACCTCGCGCGGGATCAGGAACAGGCGCAGCAGGTCATCCAGCTTCTGAGCCGTTCCCATGGGGCCGTAGATGGGCAGCGGCGCGGCGCGACCGGTGAGTTGGAGGTCCTGAATGAGCATGGGGAGCGAGGCCGCATGATCAGGATGCCAATGGGTCAGGAAGACGGCCCGGATGGCGCGCGGGTCCTCACCGAGCGCCTTGAGCAATGTGACCACGGGGGCTCCGCAGTCTACCAGGTAGAGAGCCTCATCGACCTTGAGCGCGAGGGCCGTGGGGAAGCGGTGGGCCGTGGGCACGCCAGCACTGGACCCGAGCACAATCAATTCGACATGCACGACAAGGTCCCTCCTTCAACCGTAAAGGTCAGACAGTTCATTATGCGAGGCGCGGCCAAGCAGCTACTCGTAGCCAGCCGGGCGTTGGAAGCCGCCGATCTCCTCCACGACGAGCGCGGCGAAGCGGATGGGCGTGCGGTCTTCGAGGTAGGGGCCGATCGCTTGCAGGCCGATGGGTAGCCCGCCACGGGTGAACCCGGCGGGAAAGGCCGTGCACGGCTGCCCCGCAAGCGTGGCCACGGCGGGGTAGGCGCTCATTAGGTCGTAGACGACCGTTTGCCCATTTATGTCAAGCGTACGCTGCTCGAATGGCGCGTCCAGGTGCGCGAAAGCGGGACACGGCGTGGCCGGCGCCAGCAGGATGTCCCATGAACGGAAGAAGTCGCGGTAGGCGGCGCGGTAGCGCTCACGTTGGCCGGACCACGCGAGGTAGTCCGTAGCGCTCGCGCGCAAGCCGCGCGCGTCGGCCACGCCGAACGAGCCCTCGCGCAGGCCCGCGAGCGTCCCCTCGGCGACTTTGACGCGCCGCTCCTCGGCCCACTCGGTGGACATACTGACCCACAGCAGTGAGCGGTACAGCCCGTAGTAGTCGCGCAGATCGCCGAAACCCTCCGGCGCGGCCACGGCCACAGTCGCCCCGGCGCGCCGCAACGTCGCGATGAGGGTATCCAGCGCTGCCATGATCTCATCGCCGACGGGGAGCCAGTCGAGCGGCGGCAGCACGGCTACGCGGTAGTCGGACAGGCGCGTGTGCCGCGCGGGCGGCACGTCGAGGCGCCAGGCGGCGTCCTCGCCGACCTCGGGTCCGGCCGTGACGTCGAGCGCCAGTTCCAGATCGGCGGCGGCGCGGGCCAGCGGACCCTGTACGGACATCACCGCGGCCGCGTTGGGCAGCGGTGAGCCAGGGAAGTACCCACTACGCGGCAGCGCCGTCTCGCTGGGGCGGTGCCCGTAGACGCCGCAGAAGGCCGCCGGGATGCGGATGGAGCCGCCGATGTCGCTGCCAAACTCGAGCGGCGTCAGGCCGGCGGCGAGCGCGGCCGCGCCCCCACCGGTGCTGCCGCCAGGCGTACGCGCGCGGTCGTAGGGGTTGTTGGAGCGGCCGAACAGCCGGTTGTCCGTCTGCCAGTCGCCGGCGTAGGGCGGCACGTTGGTCTTGCCCACGATGACGGCCCCGGCCGCGCGCAGTCGCGCCACCACCGGCGCGTCCGTGGCAGGGACACGTTCGGCGAAGGCGGGGACGCCGGCGGTCCCGCGCAAGCCCGCGACATCAATACAGTCCTTGATGGTGAGCGGTAGGCCCAACAGCGGACGATCCTCGCCGCGCGCCCGCGCGTCGTCGGCGGCCACGGCGTCACGTCCCGCGTCGTCGTTGGGCGTGACGACGGCGGTGAGCGCGGGGTTGTAGCGCGCGATGCGCGCTTGGTGCAACTCCAGCAACTCGACCGCCGACACCCGCCGCTCACGCAGGGCGCGCAGCATGTCCGTCGCGGACGAGAAGGGGTCGAGATTTGTTGTCATCATCACTACCAATGAGCGGCTAGGCGACGCCTTGCCCCAGGTCGCGCGCGGAGGCGAACTGGGCCAGGAAGGCGTCGGCATCCGCCGCGGCGACACCGCGCTCGATGAGATCGGCGCGCGTAGCGTCCGCTGAGGCCGGGACGTAGGAGACGAGCGCGTGCGCCGTGCCGGCGTCGCCCAGTTGCGGCCTGATCGTATACCCCCCAGCGGCGGCGGGGATCAATACCGACGCGTACGGCGGCACGATGATGGCGTCGCCGCCCTCCGCGAGGCTAACGGAGAGCGAGTGCTCCAGCGCGCAGACGGCGACCGGGCTGTCGTACGCGCTGAGCGCGACGCCGGCGCTGTCGACGATTTCCTCGTTGAAGTAGGGGCCAGCGATGATCATAGTGCGGTTATCCGGCGTGGGCAGCGGCGCGATGGGGCCGCGCGTCCATTGGTGGTAGTCGAGCGACTGGCGCGCCTTGGCGACGTGCAGTTCGCGCGGCTGGCCCTGAGCGTCCTTACGGTTCCAGTCGTAGATGCGGTAGGTGACATCGCTGGTCTGCTGCAACTCGTAGACAATGATGCCGGCGCCGATAGCGTGGACCGTCCCGGCGGGGATGTAGACGACATCGCCCGCCTTGACGGGCAGTTGGCGCAGGGTCTGGTCAAGCTGCCCGTCCTTGACCAGCCGCTCGTACTCGTCAGGGCTACTGTCGCGCGAGAAGCCGTAGGTTAGTTCAGCGCCGGGCTTGGCGTCGATGACGTACCAGCACTCCGTCTTGCCGTTCGGTTGGCGCTCCAACCGTTGGGCTAGGGCGTCGTCGGGGTGGACCTGCACCGAGAGCGCCTCGCGCGCGTCGATGAGCTTGGTCAGCAGCGGAAACACATGGTTCGTGGGGACATGGCCCATCAGGCTTTTGCCCATGACACCGCGCAATTCGCCGATCGTCTTGCCGGCGTAGACGCCGTTGGCGACGGTGTTCTCGTCGTAGATTTCCCACGACTCGCCGATCGTCTGGTCACGCGGGGCCGGCTTGCCCAGCCGCGCGGCCAGGCCGTCACCGCCCCAGATACGCTCGACGTAGCGGGGGCGAATGAGCATCGGGTATAGATCGGCCATTCAAATACTCCTAATTAACGCCATCTGACCGGCTTTTGGGTTGCGACGTCTATATGTGGCACGATGCGTGCCGATCGCCGATCACTGCCGCGTGAGCCACTCGATCGCGCGGTCGCGCGACGCGGACACGGGCGGCGTCGTGTCCAGCACAAGGTGGGGGTGGGCGATGGGATACGCGGACTCGACCGTGGCCGTGCGCAGGTGGTCCTGTATCGACGTCCAGTCCGTCTTATGATGCGCAGGCAGCCCCAGCGCCTGCCGCGCCTCGATACGTTGACGCCACAAGTCATCATCGGTGCAGCGGCACTCCACGACGGCCAGCGCCGCGCCCGCCTCCTCCGCGATGCGCGCGGCGTGCTCGTAGCCCTTACGATGGGTCAGCGGGCTGTCGCAGATGACGCTCAAGCCCTGCGTCAGTTGGCGGCGCGCCACGTTGAACATCACGTCGTAGGCCAGCGCGCCGGCTTCCGGCGAGGGGGCGCCCAGCAGATCTCTGACGTCGTCTTTGTCGATCAGCGGCCAGCCCAAGCGGCGGCTCACGGCGCGGGCGAGTGTACTCTTGCCGCTGCCTGGGTAGCCCTTGAACGCGACGAGCCACAGCCCCGACGGCCGGAGGCTGTCATCCAGGCTCGTAGGCGCGTCTCTGTTATCCAACCCCATCTCCACCATGCTTTTCCACGTCCAGGACTCGCGAATTACCGTAGGGGCGTAGGGCTATACAACCCCCTATACTCTAGTTTTCGCTAACAAGGGGGCAATCGGGAGGGCTTTGGTAGGATAGGGGTGCTGACACCATATCGTCCGGAAGGAGCCTCCCGATGCCACCCGCAGTCTATCGCATGATGACCCTCCT
>JAABUV010002110.1_pt1 | contig 27709 bp, 31 predicted proteins | sample 5559971 | NCBI WGS metagenome assembly JAABUV01 (sample SAMN10711881, study PRJNA513362) | rock metagenome | isolation source: Antarctica rocks | place: Antarctica: Victoria Land, Knobhead nord | collected 2015-12-19
GGCGGCGGCGCGGGCGGCAGCGCAGGCGCGGGCGGCGGCGCGGGCGGCAGCGGCCGCGTCGGCACGGCCGGCGCCGGCGGCACCGGCTCCTGGTCCTCGGGCGACGAGCCGGGCAGCGACAGCCCGCTCTGTCCAGAGCCCGGCGCGGACGGCAGGCCCGCGGGCGCCTGCGCGGGCGTCGGCGGGCCGCCGCCGGCCGGGTAGGCCGCGCTGGCTTCGCCGCCTGCCGCGGCAGCCGCCGCGGCGGGCTCCGCCTTGCCGGCCTCGGGCGGGTACGCGGGGTGCCCCGCCGCACGCCCCGCCCAGAAGGCGGGCGTGACGGCCAGGTTGGGCGCGGGCGCGCCCTTGGCCGACGCGAGCACCTCGGCCATCCGCGCGGACACCGGGCGCGTGTAGCCGCCCGTCGCGGTGCCCTGCCGCGGCCGGCGCACGCATCAGAGGCGGCACAACAGGGTCTTGCGCACTCGATGCACGCCACCGTGACAATAATTATCAAGAGCGGGGGCTTGCACACCCTGGTGCAGGCACTTCACGAACCTCAGGGAGCGGGGCGGCCGCACTGCATCGGCTCTGCGCACAGTATTCCCTAATATTTGAGAATTTCAAGACTCTGTGCAAGACCCTGTTTTCAATAACCTTTGGGGCTCGGGCCGCACGTGGGGCACGCGCAGCACGCGCGCGAGCGTCGCGCAGTAGTGCCGCGGCACGTGCTTCTCCAGGTACAGCGTGCGCACGCCGCCCTGCACCAGCGTGCGCTTGCTGTAGTTGCGCGGCCGCGCTGCGGCCGGCCGCGCGAACGCCGGCGCCGGCCGCCGCCGCGGCGCCGCCGCCCACGCCACCGCGGCGCTGTCGCCGTCCTGCGGCGCACCACGAGCGCGATCAGCGGCGTGCCGGGCAGGGCAGGGCGGGCGCCAACTGCAAGCGTTGAGATGCTGTGCATGCCCTCCATGCGCGCCGCGGCAGGCCCCTGCACACCACTTGCGCTGCGAAGACGCTCTGCAACTTGGCCGTGCATCCTTGCCGCCCCGCCTCAGGCGCAGGCACCACGCACGCTCTGCGCCTTGTGTGAACCCAGCCAAAGCGCAGCACTGTGGGCGTGCAGTTGCCAACTGCGCCCCGCGCGCACCGCGCTGGCTGTCTCCGAGTTGGAGATGACCTCAGACGACTCGTCCGTGTACGGCCAGCCGGCTGCGGACGCCGGGCGGCGGCGGCGGCGGCGCGGCGGGCCCTCATCGCCGGACGCCTCCGGCGACGGACTCGCGCTGAAGTTGCCCGAGCGCAGCAGCAGCGGCTGCATCACGCCCGCGCGCATGCGCCCCTGCCCCCCAGCTCACCTGGTTTCAGGCTTTGCGACTGGACTACAGGACACACGAGGCTTTGCCAACATGCAGTGTCAGCTGTCAAAGTGCATGCAGCTGATATGCATGCAGCGACTGCCAGCAGGGTGCGCGCGCGCGCGCGGGCCCTGCATAGCTGACGCCCATGCGAGGAGGGGGCCGCACGTCTGCGGGCCGCGGGCGCTTGGGCGCGCGCGCGGCCTTGGGCGCGCGCGGCAGCTGCTGCGCGTCGCTGCCGCCGCCGCCGGCCGGGCCGCCGCCGTCGCCGCTGACGGACGCGCTGCCGGGGCCGAGCATCAGGTCGCCGCTGCCCTCGCCCATGAGCAGGCCCGGCGGCCGCCCGCGCGCGCTCGCGCCATTCTTGGCGCCCTTGCGCCGGTTCTCGTTGTGCTTCATCAGGCGCTCGCGGCAGCTCCTGTGCGGCGGGCGGCCCAGAACCCTATCGGCAGGTTTCACGCGTGCTGCACATGAATGGCACAGCAGCACTTGATCGCTGAAACACACCAGAGAGCGATGTACATGCCCGGGCCGGTGACGCCCATTGCACACAATGGCATGCTGAAGACGCAGCGCTGCTGACGCGACGGACAGGGACGCATCGACCACGGGGTTGTCGAGGAGGCCCCACTGCAGGCAGGTCAGTGAGCGCACTTTTTGTTGCCGTCGAACACGTCCAGCTGGTGGAAGCATCCGTGTTGCTGCGCAGCCCGCAGCCCCGCCTCAGTGCCGTGCACCGCTTGTCGCGCTGCAAGAGGCTGCGCACGTCTGCTCACATAGCACGGCGGATGGGCCCCAAGCATCCCCACAGGCAGCTGCACAGGCAGCGCAGAGCGCATGACCTGGCGCTCAGCTGCACCGCAACCAGCGCGTCCCTAGCGCGCCACCTGTCATGCTCGAGCTCTGTGATGCCACCTGTTGCCGCCCAGCTCGCTGCACGCCCGCCCCCTCCCGCGCCGCTTCCGCAACGACCCCACTCCCGCCCTGACAACAGGAGCCCGCAGGCGGCGCGCTCGCCGAGCAGGGCTGGCGGCCAGGACCGGCGCCAAGCGACCCGGGCCGCGCGTGGCAAAAAGTAGGGTTGGATTAGGGTTAAGGGCCACGCAGCAGGGGCCGCGCCTGGCAGAAGCGGAAGGGCACGCCGTGGTGGATGAGCTCCAGGCGGTTGGCGTGGTCTTTGCACAGCCGGCGGCGGCGGTAGTACGGGATCTCCAGCAGCGCATTGCAGCCGATCACCTGCGCGCGGCGCGCCGCGGCGTCGCGCCGCCGCCCGCCCGCGCCGGCCGTCAAGCCGCCGGCCCCAGCTCGCCCGTGTCGCGCGCCCCGACCCGACACCTCACTCGCTGGTCCGCTGTCACAATGCGCCTCGCGTGAAACCAGCCTCCACACGATGTCTGAGGCCGGCGCGTGAGCGCCTGTGCGAGCACACGCCGTCGCGGAGCGCGGCGAGCGGCGGCGCTGCCAGCAGGCCGCGCTCGCAGGCCTGATGCATCAGGAGCTCCATGGGAGCCAGGTGTGACCGGGCACTGCTGCGGCGGGCATCATACAGGTGCGCGGTGCGTGTGGCTTTCCAGAGACAAGGTGAGCCATGATGAGCGGACGGGCAGGAACGCAGAGCCTTCAGCTGCTGCGCATGCCTGGCACCTACAGCACGACTGCGCAGCGCCGGATAGGCCACAGGTGGGCCAGACCCTCTCTGCATGGCATTCTTGGGTCACAGATGGGGCTGACGAGGCCCTGCTGACCCGCAGGCGCAACCAGCCGCGGGGCGCGCAGAGCTTTGCGCAGCGCAGCTCCGCAGCAGGGCGGCATGCGCTCACAGGAGCGCAGAGACTGCTATGGGGTGGGTCCGGCGCCCGTACAGGAACAGCAGGGCAGCGGGCGGGCCGGAGAGCCGCCCGGGCCTTGTGCGCGAGGAAGCTTCCGCGCGCAACACGCCGAGCATTTTCCACCGCAGCACACAGCAAGGCGCGCCCGCTGCCATGGCGCGCCGGCCCCCGGTCGCGCCCGCGGCTGCGCCACGGCCGGTGCGTCGGGCGCGTGCGTCGGCGCGCGTCGGCAGCCGCGCAGGCAGCTGCGTGGGGGCAGGGCGGGCCGCGTGCCTGGCACTGGAAGGGCACGGTGCGGTCGTGCTTGCACGACAGGTCGAAGCTGAGCGGCAGCACCGCGCGCTCGCCGCGCAGCGGCGGCAGCGCCGACGGCGCCTGCTGCGGCGCCGCCGCCGACGCGCCGCCCGGCGCGTCGCCCGCGCTCGCCGGCCCCGGGTCGGCCATGCTGCGCCGGCGCCGGCGCGCCGGCCCGCGGCGTGGGTGCGCGCTCGCCGCGATGACCCGGAACTTGAAACTGGGGCCCCGAACAGGCGCATGCGTCAGCGCAAGCTGCTGTGTACACGCGGCGGCGGCGCGCAGGGCGGGCTGCGGGGCCCCCCGGCGCCGCCGGGCGCGTGCGCTGGGCGGGATCATGCGCATCCCGGAGCTGAGACGCTCGCCGCGGCGCATGCGGCGCGGTCTGGACGCGCAGCGCGGCTCCCGGCGGCGCCCGCGCAGGCGCTGCCGGCAAGCGGCGCCGCGGCAGCGGGCCCCACAATTGCAGCCCAAAGCCCCGCCAAGGTAGTACATACCATAAAGCGAGCTGATCCCCGGCGCAGCTGCCCAGGGCCGTTGGACGGGGCGTGCTGGCCGCAGGCAGTCCGCGACAGGGCCGGGCGGGCGTGTACGGTTGCCTCACTCCGCGGCAGACCCAAGCACGTCGCAGCCACTGCCTCCACCCACCTCGCTGTACACACCCAGGCACCAAGCAACCAGATAGGCCCCACTGCTGCTTCGTACGCCCTGCGGGTCGTGCCAAGGCGGTACCTTGCTAGTCACCGCTGATAATGACGCCCAAGGCCTCCACAGGCCGGCCGGCCATTCCGACGACGCTCATCCCGCCCCTGCTGTACTTGGTCCTCGCCCCGTGGCTCCGGCGCGGGCCGTCTCGATGAGCAAATGCAAGCTGAGGCCCTGCGTTTGTACAACCCTAGACCTCCTTGCAGAAGACACCAGCTCATCAGCGTCTCATCAGAGCATCTGGACGCACAGCATGTGGCGCATTTGAAGTCGTGATGGCGGCATCCATGTTACACGAGCGAGACCATGTCAAACCCAGGACACCGCAAGCACATCGACGGGCTGCTCGGTGTCAGCGACCAGCGGCACGGTGCGCCAGGCGCGCACGCGCAGGCTGCCGCCGCCGCCGCCGCCGCCGCCGCCGCCGCCGTCAGCACATGCGCCCGGCTCGAGCACGGGCGCGCCGCCGGGGCCGGCCATGCCTCGAGCCCCGCCGCCGCTGCCGGCCCCGGCCGTCGCGCCCGGCGCGCGGCGCTGCAGGCACAGCGCGGCGACGTGCGCTGCGCTGGGCGCCAGCAGCGCAAATTCGCAGCGCCCGGCCTCGTCCAGATTAGGCTCGCAGCGTATCCTGAGCGCGCGGTCCGGGCCCTCTGACGGCGCGCCGCACGCGTTGAAGTGCGCCGCGGACGCGCCCGCCACCGTGGCGCCAGACGCGCCCAGCACGCCCGCGCCGCCTGCGCCCAGCGCAGCCCGCCGCGCGCACTCTGGCTGCGCAGGCTGGCCGCAGGCCGTTGCTACAGCAGGCGCGGCGCCGCCGGCGGGGGCGGCCCCACAGTCGTCGTGCGGCCGCGCAGCGTCGGCAGCGGGGCCGAGAGTCATGGTGAAGCTGCGCAGGCCGGGCGGCGCGCCGATGCCCCGCCCGAGCGCCTTCACGTACGACTCCTTAAGCGTCCACAAGCGCACGAAGAGCGCCGCGCGCTCCGCGTCCGTGGCCAGGCCTGCCGCTCAGCGGACCAAGTCTGGCGCATGGCACAACCCGAAGCTTACCGAGCTCGGCAGCAGGTGCAGACTGCAAGAGCCCGGGAGAAAACGAGCATTGCATGATCCTAATCCTGCCGGCGCGCCACGCACGGCGTCACCGGTGGGAGGGGGTGGCAGCAAAAGAGCTACGCTGTGCCTCGCAGACACGCTGGCGGCCAGGTGTGCCCAGTTGGCGAGTTTGTCACAAGAAGTCACAGGCCACCCGCTGCATGTAACGTCAGGGCGCCTGTCACGGCACGTTGGCCGCTGCGCCCGCAGCCTCCCCCGACGAGCTGCGCGGGAGCAGCAGCACAGCACATGGCGGCACAGCAAGGCGCGGGCGGCGCGGCGCGGCACCCTGGATCGCGGCAGCCTCAGCGGCGGAGAAGCGGCGCGCGGCGAGGCGCAGCGGGTCGCCGCGCGTCCGGCGGCGCGCCTCCTCCACGTCCAGGCCCACGGCCGCGCCGGCCGTCACCGCGCAGCCTGCCGCATGACCCAGCCTTTCGAGTCGTGTCTCCGCGCTCCCCCGGCGACAGATCGCCATGAGCAAGCAAGCCAACAACCAAGGGTCGAGCCAGCATGACAACCAGGCAGACTTTAGCGCAGCGCCCGGGCTGTCCAGGCCCGCGCGCAGCCGCCACCGCTTCCATATGCGGTCAGGGCCATCTGTCCACGCATGACAACACCGATGGCGCATGCTGCCGTGCAGTCCGCCATCACTGCGCGTGCCGGATGGGCGCCCGCTCTCGGCGCCAGCCGGCCCGCCCGAACGCTCAGCATCGGGGCGCGAGGCCGCTCGCCCAGAGCCCGGCCGTGCAGCGCTGCGCGGCCAGGGCGCGCACCCAGCAGCGAGGGCGTGTGCGAGAGGTTGAAGCGCAGGCGCGCGCCGCCGGGCAGCCGCGCGGGCGGGTGTGCCGCGCGGCACAGCTCCGGCTTGCCCGCGCGGCCGCGCTCAAACACCAGCTCCCGCGGCTGCAGGCCGCAGTATCTACGCGCACCCGCGGCCCCATGGCGGCCGTCCTGGCACAGACGCAGCGCCATGGACGCAGCCACTGCCTTTGCCTCCCCGTGAGCGGACACCGGTTCGCGTGCTTGCATCTGCAAGTGCCGTTTAAGCCGCAAGAGCATGAAGCAGGGGGGCGCCGCCGCGGCCGCGCGCCTGGCCAGCACGGTGCGCACGAGCGCGCGCGCCAGCACGCGCTGCAGGCGCAGCTCGGCGCGCCCCGCGCCCTCCGCGTGCGCGAGCTCGGCGGGCGCCAGCAGGGCCCTGTAGCGCGCCAGCAGCTCCGCGTCCGCGACCTGGGGCGCCCGCAACCGCCCCGCGGCCTCGCCACGGTCCGTACACTGGATGTGGGGGCTGCGCTGGAGCCTTGAAGCCTTGATCAGATAGGAAAAGGAGCTGTGGAGGGGCGCACGTCCTCCGGGAACAGCCACCAGATGTGCACCTCGCCAGGAGCCAGCCGGGGCGGCTGTTTGAGACTGGTGTCTGAGCAGCAGGCAGCCGCAGGCCATGGCCCTCCAGCGGCCGTGCATGCTGGCCTACCGGCCTTCCCGCCGGCGCGTGCACGCCCCGCAGGGCGGGGCGCTTTGCAAGCACAGGCCGCGACCCTTGCGCAGCCCTTGGCAGCAGGGAGGAGTGCATGCCCTGCTGGCAGCGCGCGCGTGTGCCGCAGGGAGTGCAGTATGGTTGCGCACGCAAAGCACAGGAGCCTCATGCAGCAGGTGGGGCCTGCTGAGCACCTCCTTGCTCCTGTCCAGTCCCTTCGGGGGGTGCAGCTCTGAAACCCTGTCGTACTCTAGAGGGTATATAAGTGCCCTTCCCGAGCACAACTTTGACAGATGAACAATATGTCTGGCGCTCATGCAGCCGGTGCTGGCACAGACATGGCGTGCGGCGTGAAGCACGCTCGGCGCGCGCTCTGCCGACCCACGCTGCACGGGGAGATGCCTTGCTGCGCTGCACTGTGGCCGCTGCGCCTGCGCCACCACGCCAGCCGCCCCACAGGTGCCACTCACCAGCCCACTGTGACTGGTGAGGCAGACAGCGCCGGACACTTTGCATGACTGGTCGTGAGCCTGCACCAAAGGAAAGGCTGCTGGGCTTGACACCAGTATCGCACACTACAGTAGTGAGACACCAAGGTGTACGGTATGAAGCAGCAAGTGGCTGGACCAGGCGGGCGGGCTGCGAGGAGGCTGTGCGCGGCGCGGGCGGCGCGGCAAGCGGCGCCGGCCCGCACGGCCGCGCCGGCCGGCGACAAACAAAACGCGGAGGCGCTGCTCATCGTCGAGAAGGTCGCAAAGTCGCACGACGGCGAGCGCATGCTGTTTGAGGGGCTGACGTTCACGCTCGCGCGCGGCGAGCGGCTCTCCATAGTCGGCGAGAACGGCGCCGGCAAGTCGACGCTGCTGCGCATCCTGGCTGGTGCGGCCCGCCGCCCTCGCACAGCACTTCAGGCACGCACGGCGCGCCCCACCTGACGGGCGGTCCGTCTGCGCCCTCGTGCGCAGGGCACGACGACCCGGACGCGGGCAGCGTCGTGCGCCGACGGAACACCACCGTGGGCTTCCTCGCACAGGCGCGTGCCCGGCGCTCGCGCATGCTCCCCGGGGCCCCGCAGACAGACTTGGCCGGTTCACGGCGCCACGCTGAACACCCGGGCTGGACATGCAGCGTTTGAAGACCTCCAAATTCTGCAGCGCCTGAGAGGGCCGGGCGCAGTCCCAGGGCGTGGCCCGCTGTCGCCCTAGCGGCCAGGCGGGCGGCCGATTGAGACCCGCGCGCGCCGCCGCAGGAGCTGGACGCAGAGCCTGATCAGACCGCGCTGGGCGCCGTGCTGGCGGGCTCGCCCGCGGCGGCCGCGCTGGCCGCGCACGAGCGCGCCAGCCGCGCGCTGGCCGCCGGCGCCGGCGCCGGCGACCTGGACGCGCTCGCGCGCGCGGGCGCGGCCATGGAGGCGGCGGGCGGCTGGGAGGCGCGCGAGGCCGCGCTCGCCGCGCTGGCCGAGCTCGGGCTCGGGCCCGCCGTGGCGGAGCGGCCGGTGGTGGAGCTGTCGGGCGGCCAGGCGCGCCGCGCTCGCGCTCGCGCCGTCGGGGTTTCGTGCGCCGCTCGCCCCGCGCTCTCGCCTGTGGCCTCGTGCCGCGAGCGCTGCTGGCGTGCGAGCGCCCCTGTGTGCGAGGCGGGCATAGGGCGGCGGCGCCTGCTCTTGACCTTCAGGAATAAGCGCGTGAAAAGCTTTCTGCACCAAAGGAACAAGCTTTTTGTTAGGGCAGTCGCCTTGTGGGTGCGGCCGGGCGCTGCGCCGTCGCTCAACGCAGGCCGTGACGCGCGGCCGTGCATAATCAGGGTTGCGGTCGGCGCGCAGCGGCGGCGCGTGGGCCTGGCGGCGGCGCTCCTGGCGGCGCCCGACCTGCTCGTGCTGGACGAGCCGACCAACCACCTGGACGCCGCGGCGCGCCCCGCCGCGCCCTGCACGAGCGCGCTGCGCCTGCACGTCAGGCCCTGGCCGGCCAGCATGGCCAAGTCAACGTGTGTCTCTGCACGCGTGGCATGACGTGAAGCAGGGCTGGCACGCCGCGAGCGCAACCTTGTCATGCAGGCGCCCCCGCGGACTGCGCATGTGGCCCTGCCGGCCGCGGCGGCGGCGGCGCCCAGGCGTGGCGGCGGCGCCGCGCGCGGCGGCGCCGCGCCGCTGCCCGGCGTGCGCGAAGGGCGGGCGGCGCGCCGCGCAGGCCATCCAGTGGCTGGAGCGCCGGCTGACCGGCCGCGGCAGCACGCTGGCCATGGTCACGCACGACCGCGCGTTCATGGAGGCCACGTGCACCGGCGTGCTGGAGCTGGACCGCGACGGCGCGCACCTGCACGGCTTCGGCGGCCCCGGCAGCTACGCGCGCTTCCGCCAGGCGCGCGCCGCTGAGCCACTACATGCGCTCCTGCGCGCGCACGCGCGTGTGTGTTGTTGACCGGGCGCCTGCGGCCGCGGGCGTGCTCGCGTGGCCGAGCGCATGCATTGAAGTGGCCAGGAGGTTCTTCCTGGGTTGGACGTCCGGCAAGTGGCCTGTGATACTGGGCGCAGTGGCGGCGGCGGCCGCGACATGGGCACGCCGCCGAGCGTGCGCAGCTGGGGCCTGTAACCAAAGACACCCTGCCTGCCGGACTGCTTCATGTCATGCCGGACGTCCGCGGGCACACTGGGAGCGTCCACGCTGCGCACCTGCTGAAACCTGAAACCCTGCCTGGCCCCGCACCAACGTCAGGCGCGCGAGGACCGCCGCGCAGTGCAATCAGCCGCGGCGGCGGGCGCGCGCAATCAGCTGCGACGCGAGGCCGCCTGGATGGCGCGCCAGCCCAAGGCGCGCGGCACCAAGGCGGCCGCGCGCGTGCGCGCGTTCGCCGAGCTCACCAGCCGCGCGCGCGACCTGCCGGCCGGCGACACGCGCGTGACGTTCGGCGGCGCCGGCATGCAGCGGCAGGCGCGGCGCCCGCCCGCAGCGCGCGGCCGGGCAGCCCGCCGTGCAGGGCGGGGGCAGGCGCATGCCGCGCGAGCCCCGGGGAAGCGGGGTGTGCCGGGCGGCGCTGCCATGCAGCGTGCCTCGCCTGCGCGCGCCGCGAGCGCGCAGGGCCGCATGACCGAACGGCCCGGAGCGCGCGTGCTGCTGGGCGGGTGGCCGTGGGCCGGCAGTAGGGTTACGGCATGAATTGAAGGGATGCCACTTGCCGCCCGTGCACCGCGCCCTTGTGCGCACGCGCCCGGCGCAGGGCGCCAGGGGCTGCGCTTAGGCGCGCATGCGCCGAGGGTGCAGGGCGCCAGGGGGTGTGCCCATGCCCGCATGCGCCGGGGGTGCAGGGCGCCAGGGGCGCGCTCACGTGCGCATGCGCGCCGGGCGCAGGGCACGAAGGTGCTTGTCCTGGAGGGCGCTGGTTGCGACGTGGACGGCCGGGCCATTATCAGGTGACCGGCCCGGCCCGCCCGCGCCGCTGCAGCCCCGCCCACGCTCCCTGCTGCAAGCTGAGGGGCCCTGACGCGCGAGCATGCACGGCCCTGCCGGCAATGGCCCCAATCCACCTAAATCGGGCGCGGCGATGCTGCGGGCACGGGCGGTGGGTGGGTGCAGCGGACTTTGCGCAGTGCCGGGAGCACTGGCGACGTGCCTTGCCTGGTGTCGTCCCTGCCTGCTGGAGAGCCCGTGAGGCCGCGCGCGCCAGGGACTTCTGCTACGACTTTGCGCCGGGCGAGCGCATTGGCATCGTCGGGCGCAACGGCACCGGCAAGGTGCCTCACGGCCGCCGCGCGGCCGCTGCGCGCATCGGGCGCCTGCGCACATGCCGCCCTGCGCAGTGCACATTTGCAAGTACTTGCACCATCGTTTGCGAGCTTTCAAACAAGGAGCAACCTAGAAGCGAGCCTGAATGTGCAGCCAGCCATGGCTGCTTCCCCGTTAATCCAGGCTCCATGCACCTGGAGGTTGGCACTGTTTGCAGGAGCTTGCAGTATGGGTGCAACGCCGAGGTGCTTTGGAGCCTGTGTCAATGGGAGGGAAGCCGTGCCTGGCTGCAGATTTAGGGTATACTACCCCTAACCCTATCTCGGCTTGCTTCTAGTTTGCTTCTCAACCTCCCTGTTTGGGCGCATGCTATGTCAGTCAGGCCTCCGTGCTCTGGGTGGCGCGCCGACGCGGCGTGCTCGCCGGCGCGCCGCACCGCGCCGCAGCCGACGCTGCCAGGGCTAGAGCATCCTGCCCTGTCCCCCGCGCAGTCGACGCTGCTGGACGCGATCGGCGGGCGCCGGCGCCTGGGCGCGGGCGTGCGCGTGCCGGGCGAGACGACGCGCATCGCGTACCTGACGCAGGAGGCGCCCTCGGTCGCCGGCGGCGCCACCATGCTCTCGCACCTCAGGCGCGCCGCGCCGTGCGCAGGGGCCCGCGCCCCGCCCGCCGCGCCCCCGCGCCGCCGCCGCGCCTAGCGCCTTGCGGGGCTGCACCCAACGTGCGTCGATGCGAGGGGTCGGGCACGCCCTGATCAGGGGCGTGCGCGCGTCGCGGTCAGACCCGTTCCATGCTCCCGCGCCCTGCAGCCGCGCCGGCCCACACCATGCAGACCAGCAGGCACGGCCGATGCTCTGCGACTGGTGCAGGGCGCCTGCCGCGTGCGCGGCCGCTGCAGCTTTTCCGGGGGCGCGCGCGGCCGGCAGGGAGCAGGCGGACAGCGGCACCGAGGCCGCGCTCGCGGCCGGCTCGCCAGGCTCGACCGACGACGCCGCGGTCGGCATCCTGGAGCGCCTGGGCTTCCCGCGCGCGCGCCACCGCACGCAGGCGCGCCCGGCTCTGGCAGGCCGGTGGCGCCGGGAGCCGGGGGTACTATTCATATTTCAATCGGCAGCATTCTGGCCCGCATGTCTGCATGTACTCAGGAGGGTGCGCGGCGTGTCTGTAGGCGCCTTGGCCGGCGTGTCTGTATGCACCGAGAGGCTTGGCAGATTTTGGGGCTTTACGACATGTGAGCTAGCGGGTGCCTTGCGTTAGGCGACATGTGTGTCAGCATGTTTGGCCACACCCACCCAGTGGGTGAGCGGGTTTTTTCGCATATGAGCGGTGGAGCGCTTATTGGGCAGCGCCCCGGGTCAGCAAGTCTGCATGCACCCAGGTGGATCCGCATGTCTAGCTGTCAATGTGGATGAGCTCGTCTAGCTTCCATTGCGTTACCAACGGTCGGTGCATGAAGCGGTGCAGTTCCGTTCAGCCGGACGGTCCCTTGCCAGGCTCTTTGGTCAGCAACAACACGCCTGAACAAGGGCAGCCGCCGCTGTTCCGCCCCCGCCAGCAAGCTCCTCCGGGGCGCCGCGCGCCGACCGAGCGCGTGCGGCGCGGCAGGTCGCGGCGCTGAGCGGCGGCGAGCGGCGCCGCCTGCAGCTGGCCGCTGCGCTGCTCTCGCGGCCCAACGTGCTCCTGCTCGACGAGGTGCGCCGGCCCGGCTTGGCGCCCCGATGGCCGCGTGCTTGTAGGATTGTAGGGCGAGCAGCAAGCCCTAGGCTGTAGCACTTGAGCTGAGGTGGCAGAACCAGTGGCAGGAGACTTCAGCATTCAGCACAACCTCCGATCGTAAAAACGGTGGGTGGGAGCAAGGACACTGTTATGAGTGCCTTGATTCTGTGCGGTACCCCGTGGACGCGGTGTGTACCAGGACATCTGTTGACCCGTCATGCATGCCCTCCATATCAACAACGCTGCCATCCACAGTACACCGCTCGAGCATGCAGAGCGGCAGGCGCGTCGGCGCGCCCGCCCAGGCGAGCACGCGGCTGCCGTCGGCAAGGCGCCAACTCGGCGCCTGACCCTGCGCCGCGCTCTGACCCTGACCCTGACCCTGACCCTGCGCAGCCGACCAACGACCTGGACCTGGGCAGCGTGGAGTCGCTGGAGGCGTTGCTGGCCGACTTTGCCGGCTGCGTGCTCACCGTCAGCCACGACCGCGCGTTCATGGCCGGCGCCGCCGCGCGCCTGTTCGTGCTGCGCGGCGATGGCGTTGTGCGCCTCTTCGAGGGCTCCTACGACGAGGTGCGGGGGGCGTGCGGGGGGTTGCTGGTCGCGGCTGCACTGCGCAGCCCGCTCGCCTGTGCCTGGCATGTCGGGAAGCAAGGGCGCAAGGGTTCAGCCAGGGTTTCTTCTGGCTGTGCCGTGCTCCACGTGCCGCGCCCAGCACATCCTGTCTGCAGGCCGCCCTGCGAGGGCACAAGTGCAGCGCCAGGCTCGATCGACGTGCAGGCGCGGCCGCCACTGTGTGCAGCCCGGCAGGCCGTCGCCGGCGCCGCCGAGCGCCGGCGCCCGCTCTGCTCGCCCCATGCGCCGCGGCTTGATGCAAGGCCGGCGGTGCTATCCTGTTAGCGTACCCTGTTCACTGCACCCTACCCTACCCTACAGTGCCCTGCACAGCTGGAAGCAAGGCCCCCAGCCAGACGTGGCGCGTTGCAGTACCTGGAGCTGGCGGAGGATGAGGAGCGCGCGGCCGCGGCCGCCGCGGCCGCTGCGGCTGACGAGCAGCGCCGGCAGAGCCGCGCTGCGCGAGCGGCGTCCGCCGCGGCCGCGCCTGGTCCGAGCGCCGCTGCGCCGGCCAAGCGCGGCGGCGGGGGCGGCGGCGGCGGCAATGGGCGCTCGGGCAAACTGCGCCTGGGGTTCAGGTAGGGCGCAGCTGGACCGCTTCATCCAAGCGACGGAGGACACATAAGAATTGAATCATGGGATGTGATGGGAGCTCAATTACATCACATGTGGGATGGCTTGGTTTATGAATTAGCCATAGACGTGCAGACAGAGAGCTGAGATCAATGTGTCATGTGGAGGTAGGTCTTACAAACAGGCGCGGATGCGTAGGCCGGGTGCGCCGAGGCCTTGTCATATAAGCGCGAGCATGTCGACCCTTAGCCTTTGACCCCTGACCCTCGATGCGCGCCGCGCAGGGAGGCGCAGGAGTACGCGGGCCTGGAGGCAGAGATCGAGCGGCTGGGCGCGGAGCGCGACGAGCTGAGCGCGCGTGCCGCGGCCGCCGCCGCTTCCGGCGACTACGTGGCCGCGGCGCGGCTGGGCGAGCAACTGGCGGCGGACGAGGAGGTCATTGACGCGCGCACGGAGCGCTGGCTGGAGCTGGCAGAGCTTGCTGAGGGGTAGGGTTGGGGTTGCCGAGGGGTAGGGCTGGGGTGCGGCCCGGCGCAGCATTTTGCTAAGCCTGCTTGGAGGGGGCGCCAGCTTGGTACACCGCATGTAACTACTGAGATCTGCTTGGTGTAGGGCGCGCATGTGCCACGTCTTGTCTGTTCGTCCTGTCTGTCATGTCCTGTCTGTCTGCAAGTGGTTTGCATGGTTTCATGTGGCAGCCAGCTGTAATAGAACAGTTTTGCTTTATATAAAAGCAAACAATGCCTTGAAACAACAAATTACACACCGTCACCCCAATAAGTGTCCTCTCATAGATTGTACAGTGGCGCGCAAATCTCAATGCCTGTTCGCAATACAGAGGTTCTCCTCGTGTCTCCGCGCGCCCGGCAGGCATGCCCACCAAAGCGCCAGCAAGCTGCCTGCAGGCGTGCGCGCCGGGTCGTGCCTGCCTGGGCTGAAGGTTAAGAGTGTCGCCGCCGCGAGCCCCAGCCCCCCAGCCCCGCCTGGTCGGCCGGCATCGGCCAGGGGAAGAGCTCCACGCATATGCGCCGGGGTGCCTGCCTAAGGCCAGGGTCAGAGGGTCGCCGCCGCGGGCCCGAGCCCGCCCAGCCCCGCCTGGTCGGCCGGCACCGGCCAGGGCGAGGGCTCCAGGCGGCCGCCCGGCGCCATGCGCCAGGCCACATCCACCAGCGGGCCCAGCTCGCGCAGGTCGTGCGACACGATCAGCACCGTGCACTCCGCCTTCAGCTTGCCTGCGCCCGCGCACGCGCTTCAGCCGCCATCAACGCTGTGCCCGCTCCTCGGTCGGCGTGACGGCCCGCTCCTACCATGTCTGGACAGCAGGGGAGCAGAGCACGCACGCGCTTGCACATCTACCGCAGCGCTGCGTCATGGCGTTGGCGCCTTGCGCCAGCACGCCCCTGGGTGCCAGAGGCGCTAGACAGGCAAATACTATGCATCACGCTGGGGATCGAGCTTGATTCAATTGCTGCAGTAGCTGCAGTAACTGTTAAGCGCTGCGTATGCAGCAGTTGCAACGCCTTTCTGCTTGCTCCCCCGCTAGCATGTGCGGGTGCGCGCTGCAAGCGGCGCGCGACATCAGGCATCTTGCTGCTGCGCGCGCAAACGCGCGCACGCCAGCCTAGCCCGCGGGCGTCTCGGCCGGCATTTGCAGGTCCGACGCGGCTCCAGCCAGCAACCCAGCGCCGCCTGTCCGGGCGGCGCGCGCACCCAGCACGCCGGCAATGTCCGCGCGCGAGCGCCAGTCCAGGCCCGCCAGCGGCTCGTCCAGCAGCAGCAGGCCCGGGCGGCGCACCAGCGCGGCCGCGAGCGCGGCGCGCCGCTGGAAGCCGTCGCTGAGCTGGCGCAGCGGCGCGCCCCGCGGCACGCCGCCCAGGCCCACCGCCGGCAGCACCACCTCGGCCGCCGCGGCGAGCTGGCCGAGCGCGACATTCGGCTGCGGCCACCCAAACTCGAGCTCCTGCGCGCGCCGCCCGCCGGTTGGACAGGGGCGGGCATGGCGGCCATGGCGCGCGGGCCTGCCCCGGCCGCCGCAGCCGCCGCGCGGGCGGCGCCTGCGCCTGCGGCCGCCCGAGCGCGGGCTCCTGCGCGCGCGCGCCCGCCTGCCCAAGCACAGGACAAACTGCCGCGGAGCCGCGCTGGTGCAACGCCCGCGGCAGGCTGGCGGGAGCCTGTCCTGGCGGCAGCAGGCGGCGCGGCGCGCTGCCGACCGCATGCCAGACGGGGCGGCAGGTGCGCGCAGGCAGCAGTGCCCCGACACGGGTGCGCCGCGCGCGTGGCCGCGGCGTGGTGCGCGGGCGCGCCTCCTGCAGCGTGACGCCCAGGAAGTGGCGCTCGGGGAACTGAAACACCAGGCTCGCGCGCGCCGGGCGCGCCGCGCCGCCCTGCGCCGCCGGCGCCGCGCCCGCGCCGCCGGCGCCGGCGCCGGCCGTGCGCGCGGTGATGGCGATGCGCCCGCTGCTCGGCTGCGTCAGGCCGGCCAGCAGCTGCAGGCAGCGCGGCCCCGCACGGTCAGGCACACCCCCCCGCTTGCCGCTGAGGACAGTCCCCCAAACCCAAGGGTTGCTCGATTGGCATGCTGCCACATGACAAGTGACACGTGACAAGCGACCAGGGAACCGTGGCTGCATAGCGCGCTGTGCCTCGAGGGTGCCAAGAGGCGGCTCGCCGCGCGTCGCCGGGTGTGCGAGACGCATGCCACGAGGGCAACAGCGAGGGGTTGCCGCACGCCTGCCGACCCGGGAGGGCGCGGCCGCAAGCACGCGCGCCTGCAGCAGCGTGGTCTTGCCGGCGCCGGAGCGGCCGTAGACCAGGCCCATCGCGTGCGGGGGCAGCATCAGGTTGACGTCCGCCAACAGAGGCGCCTCCGCACCTGCGCGCGCCCAGCGCATGTCTGCATGCAGCACGCAGTAGCACCATGCATGGATGCACGTGCACATGCCCAGCTCGCAGGCCGGGATGGGTCAGAGCCTCGCGGCGCCGTTAGATATGCTGCCTGCCGTGCACACAGCATGCGGCCTACCCTCTGTGACGTGTGCAGGCTGGCAGAGCGCGCTGGCAGTTGCCAGGCACAATAAGTGCGTCCTCGGTTGTTTCGACCCGCCTGCCAGGATCGGGGTGAGCCACCAGCACGACCGCCCCACCCTTCACGGAACCATGCGGGGCTCCAGCGCGCGGGCCTGACGCCGCCGCGCCATCGGGGAGTTTGCTGCCGCGACCCAGGGGCGCGCCGGCCGGGTGGTAGGTCAGGCCGCGCACGTCCAGGCGCGCGCCGACCGGCGCGGGCGGCGGCCCCGCAGCCATGCCGGCCTGAATCGTGCGCAGCAGCTCCGCCAGCGCGCCCGCGCCCCCCTGGCCGCCGCCGCCGCCCGCGCCCGCCGCCGCCGCGGCCGTGCGGCGGCGCGCGCCGCGGTCGGCGCTGGCGCCAGGGCACAGAGCGGGGGGAGGCGGCCGCGCCGGCGGCTGGCCGCCTGCTCCTGCGCCCTGCGCGGCGGCCGCGCCGCCGCGCCGCGCGCTGGCGCCGGAGCTGCCGCGGGGGCTGCGGCTCTGCCGCCGCGCCGGCACGCCCGCCGGCCTGAGCTGCCTGGCGCGCGCGGCGCTGCCGCGAGCAGGCAGGCAGGCCTCACAAGGCCCGGGGTTTTGCAGCGAGTGCTGGCGCGCGCCCGTCCGGCTGCAGCGCACGGCGCAATGCCAGGCAGCCGGCCGAGGCCAGCGGGTCACTGCGGTCCATAGCAAGGCGCCTGGGGTGTGCGTGCGGCACTCAGTGCGGCCACGCGCCTCTGCAGGACCCGGGCCGTCTCCGCAGCGCCAACGCAAGGCTGCATGCGTGGCGCGCTCGCTGCGGCTAGCTGCCTCGCAGCCAGGCCAGACGGTTTCTGCTCTGTGCAGGACCGCAGCAGGCGGGAGCCGGCGGCCTCCCAGCGGCGCAGCCGCTGTGCGTGCATGTGTCCGGGGACCCAGGCGGCGTGGCGGGCTGGCACAAAGCAAGGCTGCCTGGTGCCCGTATGCGCCGCAGCGCATGCAGTGCCAAAGGTCGCCTCAGGCGTCGGCCGCCTCTGCCGTCGGCTGCCTGCCGGCTGCAAGCACCTGCGAACAATTCTTTTGAGCTCTTCAGTGAACACCAGGCCGTACCTGCTGCAGAAACCGCTTCAGCACGTCACGGCTGCAAAGGCGTGCCCCCCACAGTACCTGAGCCATCAACTCGGCTGCCGCGGTGTCCTCGGAGCCCCCAGCGGTTGCCTTGTAGTAGGCCAGGTTGCGTGCCCGCACTCCCTTGGCGTCCTGCGCAGGCTGCTTGGCTGCGGCCCTCGCGAGCGCCTTGCGCTGCTTGCGCTGCTTGCGCTTTTGCACGCCAGCGGCCGCGCCGGCTACGCCTTTGGACGGAACGGCCACCTCTGCCTGCAGATTGGCGAGCTGCTGTTTCACCAGCCGGGAGCTCATCAGCGTTGCGTCTTTCCTGCCTTGCGTCTTTCCTGCCTCTCAGGTAGACCAAGCTCGGTGGCCTAATCAGGCTTAAGTTCATATGCTTGTGTCTTTACGGTATGCGCAAAGCCTGCGTTGACATTGTGACTCTGTGATGACTGTTACAGCTCAGGTCCACCTGTACCCCGCATGGATGCTCGCCACAGCGCTCTATACCAGCCTCCAGGCTTTAAGGACGCAGCGGTGGACAATACGGGGGCTCGTTAGGCTGTGGCATATGCCCACTTGAGGGTGAAGTTGCTGAGACCCTTGTCTGTCCCAAGCTGCTACATGTGCTGCATCTTGGTACCTGTGCTTGCCTACTCTGCATCGCCTACACCAAGCAAGGTCGGTCTCGCGATTAGTAAGGCACGAAACAATTCCGCATAAAACAGCTGCTACGCGACCGGCACAGGCCAAGTCAGTTTGCGCTACATTGCGAGCGTACTGCCGCGGTCGCTCCTACACATATAAACAACCAGGCGAAGCCCGTAACGCGGTGCGCACGCTGCTGTGCTATGTCGCAACAAGCATGGTACCAGGAGTATCATCTTGACTTGGCCTGTAAAACTGCATAACACACTTCCCCTGATCATATTGCCTCGTCTAGCACGCCTGGCAGGAGCTGCTCAGGCGCTTGCTGCTGCCAACGAAGGATCTGTGACCTGCGCAGGCACGTCAGCATCGCCTTGCCTCTACTTGGCCTGTCCGCTCTTCAACTTGCAGCCTATCTGCTTGGGTGCGCTGCCTACCACCGCAGACGTGAGGCAGCGTTGAGACAGTCTCAGCCTCTTGACACGACGACCGCAGACGTGCGGGCTTGCTGAGCGCGAGCGGATGCGCAGGCAGCCGCGAGGCACTCCTCCAAAATGCCGGGTGGGCAGACGTGGAGATGTTCAGGGCCACGCCGGCCTATGTCATCAGCGGCGTTGAGGAGCGCTGGCATCATGTGCGCCACATGCCCTCGCTGCACATCACTGCGGAGCGCGTGGTGACGCCAAAGCCCTCCGCCCATATGGCCAAGGCGATGATCGCAACATACGACTACGACACGCGCATGAACCTCTCCGACCCAGTGCAACAGAAATACTTTTTGCTGCTGAATGCTTTTGAGCACGCGCGCGCTGCACCGCTGGCGTGCAACCCGGACCTCGGGCCGGACGACTTTGCCGTGGTGGTCGAGGACGACGTCAGCCTGCACAACCGCCTTTCGCTGCGGACGCGCGCGCGACCATCCTCCACGGCTTCGACCTGGCGCGCTCCGACGGCCGGATGTACCTGGGCCTGTGTGGCGCCTGGTGCCACGACGCCTCGGCGCAGGTGCATGGGGCTGTTGCTTTCTCGAGGTGTTGCGGTCTGGGCTCATACCCGCTGGCGTTCACAAAGCGACGAGCAGCCACCTTTGTGGCAGACATGCACGCCAGCGTGAAGCATAGGTTGGCGAACGATCCGGGCTTTGATGCCACCTATGCGCAGTCTGTCAACTGAATTCATTGCTTTCGCCCAAAGCGACGGCAGCTTTGCCTGGCTGCCGGCGAGCAGCCTGAGCACGCCCTCGGACACCGTTGGACCAGAGATAGTGGACTGTCCTGGTGTGTTCTTCCAGGACAGGCCCCGGTCCCACTCCACGACTGGGGTACGTAAGTGAGGCACAGCGGGTGGGGGAAGTTGTCCGCTGCGTTTCCTGGAAGACATGCGTGCAATATACCGCTCTCGTGGTTCGAGCAAGCTGTCACGCTATGCGTGATGCCTTGCTCGGGACGGCGCTGGGCATGGTCGTGCCACCTGGCTCACATGTGATTGGCCTCTTGCCATTGGCAGTTGCATTAGAGCTGCAAGTGGCACGGGCACGCGCATCTGCTTCAGGCCACGTCGTGAGCAGCTGAGCATGTAGCTGTGTTCGCATTGATTTTACTGCGTTACATTGCACCTAGTGCTCTGGTATACAATATTGTTATTTTATGGTGTCAATAGATGGGACCCATGGCAAACAGTACAAACACCCTACTGACCAGGGCCTAGCATGTACGCTTGCTACTTGTCATGCAGGCGTTGCCATGCCCCGCGCCCGTCAGGCGCTCGAGTGCAGGCAAGTTGTTTAGCGTCTGGGTCTGTCACGTGTGCCGGAGGCCGGATATTGAGGCTGGGGTGCGACCAGCTTTGAGTCCAGGTTTCGCCCTGGCGGCAGGGCATGCGCAGCTGTTATGCGTATTCAGCTCGCACAGCAGTGTGCATAAGCTGTTTGGTGCTTGAACGTGTCATTGCATGTTGTTTGTTTCTGTGGAGCTGCATTGCTCATCTGCTGCTAAAGAGCACCACCATGGTGTATCAGCGGGACTTGACAGGTCTTGCGTGCTGGCATGTTTTAAGTCGTGCTGCAACTCCCAGCAGTTGTCACTGACAGCACCTTGATGGCTGGTAGCTGCAGCATGCTTCAAGCGTTATGTAACACACTAGCTGTATGGCAAGGCCAGGATGCACTCAGCACCTGTGGCTCATAACAAGCATGGAAATCGTGGACCCTGGTGACAAGAAGGGCTCGGCAGCAACAGCACCGCCTGTTGTGCGGCGCACACGCTGCGCCTGTTATGGCACTGCATCCCATTAGGCATACAGTGGATTGCAAAGCGGTGCTAGTGTGCACACAGGTGTACACATAGCCGTTGTTCATGTGTCAACGTTGTTTATGAGAAATAAAAGGCCCAATACATGAGAGGTAAGCGCCTAGAACGTTGCTGACTCTTACAGCACCTGCGCTCTCCAGATAAGGATAGAGATCGGCTGGTGAGGTATCAAGCAGCGTGCACCACTTGTGGGCCCAGCATTGATGCCACTGCGGCAGCCACGTGATTACAGAGGGGCCATAGTGCGGCTCACGTATTTGCACACAGTAAGAGTGTACTTACACTGCAGTGCAGGTCCAACGAGGCTGTCAAAAGATTACCTGTGGCTTGACCCGCGCCCAGCCAAGTGCACCAGGCACTGTGCACAGGCGACCCATACTTACACGTTGAAGGCCTCTCCGAACTGGCTCAAGACGACTACCGCTCCCGCGAACAGCCCCACCGCTCTCAACAGCGCCTGCGCAAGCCGCATCACAAGTCAGCACATCTGCCTTTGCCGTTATATATGATAAATCACAAGAGCAAGCGCACGTCTGCGCGACAACCGTCCGCTCTCAACAGTGTGAGTACAAGGCAACAGCATCCACACGGGTGCTGGCCCAGCAAGGTGCTGTCACGGACATACAGCGGCAGTGGGGCGGCGGACTGCTGGCAGCCAGGTAACGCGCCGCGCACCAGGTTTGCTGCCCGCTTCTGCTCGTTCTGCCACTCGGAGCGCAGCCACGCCTGCGCACGCTCCAGCGGTGTGACAGGCTTTGCGGGAGGCAGCTCGCGTATGCGCGCCATGGCACTTGCCTTCCCAGGTCCAGTAGCGCTTTGTGAGTAGACGTTTCTAGGGAAAAGGGCCTGCTGCAACTGCTTTATCGCAGCCTTGCTGTGCTTCACGCGCAGCTGGAGTGCACAGCAGGGCGACAGCCTCGGGTAAAAACTTAAAGCCTAATCGGGCTTGCACTGCCTTGCACCCATCAGAGCTGCAGTCCGTGCTATTCAATCTTGCTATCAACAGACTCTCTTCGACCCCTGTGTTGCGCTGCAGAGAGGAATGCACCTGACACGGCAGTGAATACGATGAACGCTGACAACGCTGTCGCCATGGGCGACCTGTCCCCACAGTGCCTTGCTTCGATCTACAGGTGTCTGTTGCACAACGCGAAACGCTTGGTGCTATCTAAAGGGCTCACCTTGCCTTGTGTTGCTGCCTTTCAAGCTGTGATACCAATAACAGTTCCCGCACATTTGTTCTCGCATGTATGAGCGCTCTGATGTTGTCGCAAATGGCAGGTACCTCTCCCCAGAGGAGTGCTCCAGAGCGGCATGCGTGTGCCGCCTGTGGCGCAGCCTCATCGACAGCGACGAGAGCCTGTGGGGGCAGCGCTGCGCGGAGCGCTTCGCGCTGCAGAAACCCATGGACATCAAGCGCCAGCCCCTGCCCTCGTTCAGGTAGGCCCAAGGCTAAAGGCTGTTCTCTTTCTTGCTGGTGTAATACAGGTGCTCTGCTGCAACCGGTCACCAGTGGAACTCATGGCAGATACAGCCCGGGTGTGACTCCGTATAGCATGACTCAGGCTGGCCTTCGCCGCGTGGTACAAGGAAGTTGGTTGCTACGGCGAGCTGGGTCGGCGCGCGTGCCACTGCTGGCGCAGGATTGAGGACTTTTCTGCAAAGCACCTCCCGGAGCTCGCGGCCACTCTGCGGTGCGCGCTCTGCGTCTGGCAAGGCGCCCGCTGTCACGCGCTCAAACAGCCTCAGGCGAGACAGTGGCTGTGTCTGCTTTCCCACAGAGCAGCATAATCTTTCCCAAACCGCACCGTACGAACGCAGCTCGGATACAGGCTATTGTCAGAGCAGAGCGCGCGCGACACTGCGACCATGTGTGCGGACGCGGGGTCAGTTTTACGTGCTGGGCAGGCCGGGCGCCACCGAGGCGGAGCTGGACGAGCAGTCGTGCGGCGCGACAATGGCGCCCGCGCTGCGCGCGCTGCTGCGCATCCACAACGGCCAGGCAGGCTTCCCTGCGTCACACTTGCGTCCAGCATGCTAGGATGGTTTGCAACCCTTTGCTCGGCTTCACCTGCATGTCTGATGAGGGAACTGTGCAGCGCCCTGCAACCTGCCGGCGCCCTTGTTAACAGGCAGGCTCACCACGCATGCGCGCTCCTCGCCCGCCCGCAAGGGCGCGCCTGCGGCCCTGCCGGCTCGCGCGCAGCTCGCCTTGGCACACGCCTGCAGCCGGCGCCCAGCCGCGCGCACGAGTGCACGAGCGCCCGCGGCCAGGGCAGGCCCAGGCCCAGCCCCAACCCTGGCCCGCGCCGCAGGCGCTCGCGTGCGACGCGCGCGACGCGCCCGGCGACTCCGCCGCGCAGCGCTCCGCGTTCCACGGCCTGCTGGGCGGCTACCAGTGCTACGAGCACGTGGTCTGCACGCGCCTGGCGCCGCACGGGCGCGTGCAGCGCCTGCGCCTGCACCGGCCGCCGCGCAGCGTGGCCGCCGCGCTGTTCGCGACGTCCATGCTCGACCCCAAGCTGCTGCTGGTCGACGTGGACACGGCGGACGTCATGGCGCGCCCCGCAGGGTTAGGGTTAGGGCCGCCGCGCTGGTCGCGACGTCCATGCTGGACCCCAAGCTGCTGCTGGTCGACGCGGACACGGCGGACGCCGTAGCGCGCCCCGCAGGGCGCGCGGGCCTGCGCGGTCGCGTGGGTCAGGCCGCTGCTCATGTGTGCGCAGTTTGCCACCACGCCGCTGCTGTCAGTGCGGCGTTGGTGGCCGGCGCTGCGCGACGCACTGCGTGGCAGCCGCGCGGCCACGGCAGCGGTGAAGGGGGTTAATGCGATCGGCCCGGCTGGCGCCTGGCTTGCGCTTGTGCACAAGGTGGCATGCCGAACTGCTCTTGCTCGTAAACACTGAGTGGGTCTGGCTACTGAGGTGCCTGTGCCCGCGTGCTGCCCAGGTGTCTTCTGCGATGAAGCACCTGTACAACTTCCCAGCGGCGCCGCAAGGGCCCAACCGCGACGGCGTGTTGCGCTGGCTGGAGGCGTTTGCGGACCGGCTCTGGGATGGCACATTCCAGGTGCGGCGTCGGCAGCAGCGCATGCATGCATGAACTACCCTTACCATATCTTAATCTGCCTTGTGTGACCATACCCTGTGTGAGCTTCCACCTTGTGGCTGTGGCTGTCAAGGCAGGCAGGACCTGCTCACTGACCCGTATACTCGTCTGGGACGTCCATGGTGCCCTGCAAGCACCCCACAGCGTTCACACCGCTCAGGCAGAACGGCTTGGCCTGGCTTTCAGGCGTGCATGAGCGCACGCTGGGGCCCGCCCCTGCCAGGCAGCAGCGGTGCCGGCGGGCCATGGCGCGTGGTCTGTCCTGGTTTTGGGTTAGAGCCCTAATGCTGAGCCGCGGCGCAGGTGGCGCCCATCATTGCAGATCCGATCTTCGACCCCATGTACGGCCAGATCAGCCGCGGCGTCAACCTGTTCCCGCAGCGGCCGCCGCAGCAGGCGCGCGCTCCCCACTCGCCTCCCACCCGCGGCTGCATTCCCAACATAGCCCGACACAGCACAATGAGCAGCAAGAAATTTCGCCATTTATTTTGTCCTCAACATCCTGCAGCCCATGGGGTTGACGTGTAATAAAACTAGAAGTGAATGATAGAGTAGTCATACGATCAGACCTACACATTACGGTGTGCCTATAGGACCGGTCGCGCGACGCGGCGTGCGCGCGCGCAGGCAGAGGCGGTAACGCGCGGCGTGCGCGTGCGCGCCTCGGTGGTGTTTGCGCCGGAGGAGTCCAACGAGGCGGTCTTCACATTTGCGTACAGGCGCGGCCATCCCGCTGCCGTCACGATGAGCGTGGCGGCCCTCGGATCCGCCACCGCACACGCTTGCATGCAATAAAATTCATACAAACTTATTTTGTGTTTGATTCCACCCTGACGCATGCCTGTCTGATTAGCACTTCCATGCTCGCAAGGCGTGCCTCTGAGGAAGGCAGAGCACAGGCTGACATGTGCGGGCGCTCTGCACACACTCACAAAATTGTCCATGACATACACACCCGTGCGGCCTCGCGCAGCGTGTATGTCGCGCCGCAGGCAGAGGCAGGGGCTCCCGGCGCCCGCATGCTCAAGGACTGACGCCGCGTCGCCCCTGCGCCGCAGCGTGCACATGTCGCTGGTGCCGGAGGCCGAGCAGCGCGCGCACTGGCCGAGCACCGCGGGGCCGTTCCGGCCGTTTGCGGCGGTGCAGCTGCGCGCGCGGCACTGGGTCATGCGCAGCGCGGCCGGCGCGGTCACCAACGAGGTCCGCGGCGAGGGCGTGATCGGCCAGTACCCGACGCTGCGGCCAGGCGCGGGCCGCGCGCGCGCCCCGGCCCCTCGCACGACCCCGCGCGGGCCAGCACCGCGCCCCCACGCGCGCTGGCTGCTGGCGGGCGGGTAGGGCGTGCGCGCCCCGGCCGCGCGCAGGCGCTGTCCCGGCCGCGGCGTCCTTGGAGCTGGCTCTCACGCATTGCTGAGCTCGGCGCGCTCACCGGCATGCCCGCCGGAGGGCTCGGGCGGGACGTGGTCCAAGAAACAGACTGCAAGAGCTGGCGGGATGGGGATAGTTCAGGGTGAGGGTATAGGGTACAGGGAGGCCTCACGCGCGCTGCGGGGGCGGCGGCAGGCGGCGAGGACTTTGTGTACCAGAGCCGCACGCAGGAGACCGAGCTCGGCGCGTCCATGGAGGGCAGCTTTGCGTTCGTGGAGGGCAGCCTGGCGCGGCCGGGCGCCGAGTTCAATGCGGTCATCCCGCGCTTCTTCCTGCGAGTCCCAGAGTACATCTTTTGAGAAGCGCTGTGTTCTTGCCCGGCGTGGCGCGCGCGATTGAGGGCTAGGGCTAGGGCAGGGCACACGCGCGTGCCTCCGCGCTGCTGGCGGGCGCGCCTGGGGCGGCGCGCGCTGCCGCGCGTGCGCGGTGCGCGCGGCGCATGCTGGACCGTGCGAGCGCCTGACAGCATGTGTGCGGGGAGCATGCGGGTGCATGCCGCGTGTGGCAGCCTGCACATTGCTCGCACCGCTTTGCTTGCGCGTGGCTCACCGAACAAGCACACGGCTCTGCTGGGGCTGTATGTGCGGGAGCGCACCTGATGGACTGACCGTACAGGGTGTGCACTGGAACCTTTTGCATACCGGCTGGGGACTTACAGTGCCGATCGGAATAGTGTTGTAAGGGTGAGATGCTGGGTACTGGGCTCCCTGAACCTGAAGGGAGCGCTGCAGTGCTGCGGTTGGGCTTCTTCTTGCGGGTTTGCGTTGTAGCGATTAGGCGCGCTGTGCTCTTTTGCAGTACTTCGAGAGGTTGATCAGTAGTTGGTGCCTTGCCTAGCGGCGGGGCTTGTCTCTGGCGTCGGCATCGAGGAAGCGGGTGAGGCCTTGCATATCTATGATGCGATATGTGATACATCTCTTGACGTGTTGCAGAGCCCGCGCCTGAGCGCGGGTGGGGCGCATGGTTGCGCAGCTCAGCATGCAGCGGGCACGCCGCGCAGCGCATACCTGGCAGCGCCAGGACGCCAGGTGGTCCCCCGTCTTACAGCAGAGCAGCCAGAAAAACAAAGCAGAGAAGGAGCAAAATCCGTGCGTGCACACCGGTCGGAGCCTGCCTGCCTGATGGACGGCACCACCCCTGTCAACAGACTGCAAACCGACAAGCTGCCAGCATCAATGCTGCCGGCCTGGCGGCTGGCGCGGGCCTCTACGCGGGCCTTGGCGCGTGCATGGGTAGTCAGGGAAAGCTGCCCGTGCCCGTTATAGGTGAGGCCCCAGACCCAAACTCCCCGCCCCTCCCCCCACCCTCAGGTACCCAGAAGCCTTGCCTACAAAATTGATTGCTGAGCAGCACCGCTCATGTCAGCGTCCCCCAGAGCAGCACCGCTCATGCCAGCGTCCAACAGAGATGCAGTGGCTGCACCGTGGCGCGGATGCAGCTCAGAAGCACTGCTCCCTGTACCCAACGCAAGCACCTGGACCCACCTCATCGCGGAGGTGCCCTCGTCGTTGCCCTCATCTCTCATGGCGTCAACTTGGCCCCTCCCAAAGCACTGCAGTCTCCCTGTCAGCGTTAAGCCCCTGCCGTGTGTGGGAGGATCACACCACGCCCAAAACCACCCATCTCTATGACTGCCGCCCGGCCATCGCTGCCGCCGCCACTCAGAACCAACCCATGGCCAAGCCCCAGCGACGGGCATGCCCCCGGCCCCGGCCTGCTTCGCCTAGTGGCGCTGCGAGGCGGCGGCGGCAGCGCGCACCCGCAGCCACACCCTGCACCTCTTACGAACACGGGCGGTCGCCTCGCCGCCGCATGGATCAGAGCCGGGCGCGGCCCTGCGCACGCGCGCGGCCCGGCGGCCGCACCGGCCCACGCTCACGCGCTCGTGTCCATCGGCGCGCGGCGCGGCGGCTGCGGCAGCGGCGGCGGCCGCGACGGCGCGGGCGGCGCGGGCGAGCCCAGGTCCGCCAGCCGCGCCAGCAGCTGAGCCACCTCGGCCGTGTCGTTCAGGTAGAAGGGCGCCTTGCTCGGCTTCTGGCCGACCGTGCACGCGAACACCTGCGCGGCCGCGGCGCAGGTAGGGAGTGAAGCGGCAGGCCCAGACCCGGAGCGCGCCCCATGCGGCAAGGCAGGCCAGGAGACTGGGCTGCAATGGCGAGGTCAGTGCTTTCATCGAGCGGCTTGGCTGGCTCGGGAGTAGCGTCTTGAGCAACGCGGCAAGCAGGGCAGTAAAGTGATTCATGTGTAGTGGCCGCCACTGTGCTATGTCAAGCATACTCAGATGTTGGTGATAAACCACAATGTAGGGCGCGCTTCGCAATGCCGCAAGCAACAGCGAGGCCCCCGCGCGCCGCGCGCGCCCGCAGGCACGCGCAGTTGCGTGTGAGGCACCACCCCGCAGTGCCAGGGAGAGGCGGCAGGGGCCCCGCGCGAGAGCGCGCGCGCTCCCAGCAGGCAGGCACAGCTGCGCGTGGGTGCAGCGCTAGGGAGCAGGCAGCATAGGGTGGGGGTATCATAGGAGTAAGGGTAACCCGCGGGCGCGCGCGCCTCGGCGGGCAGGTGCGGCGAGAAGGTAACGTGCTCCATGGCGGTGAACATGTCCTCGTCGCTGCGGTCGTCGCCGATGCAGAGCACAAAGTCGGGCGGGCCGCGGCGCGACAGGTCGGTCAGGATGCGCTCGACGATGCCGCCCTTGGACACGCCCTGCGGCTTGACCTCGATGATCGCCGCGCCAGCG
>JAABUV010002111.1_pt1 | contig 27708 bp, 26 predicted proteins | sample 5559971 | NCBI WGS metagenome assembly JAABUV01 (sample SAMN10711881, study PRJNA513362) | rock metagenome | isolation source: Antarctica rocks | place: Antarctica: Victoria Land, Knobhead nord | collected 2015-12-19
CGCCGCCGACCGGGCCGGGCATGGCGGGCGTGTTCCGCCGCCGCATAGGCCGGGAGCAGGTCCCGCACCAGCTCGTCGAAGACGACCACCGGCAGCCCCGTCATGGTCAGGAACACGCGCGGGTGGCACGACAGGTAGCAATAGCGCAGGATCATCGGCGGCTCTCTCCTCTCTTTTTCCTTTCACTATACCCGCTCACCCGTTATTGCTAAGATGAACTATTGCTCCACGACCCAGCGGATGGCGTCGAGCGCCACGTCGGGCCGATCGTGGTGGATGAAGTGTCCGCTCTCGTCCGCCAGGACGAAACGGCCCCGCGACGAGAGTGTGGCCAGGTCCGTGCGGAGGTCGAGGACCAGGCGCCGCATCCGCGCGGTCAGTTCCGCGGGGAAACCCGGCGCGAAGTGGTAGCGGGATCGCCCGACCGAGACGAGCGGGATCTGCCCGAGCGACGCGACCTCGGTGAGTTGCGTGTTGCTCGCGGCCAGGTCCACGCCCTCCGCGTTGCCCTGCGGGTCGGCTCGCCCTCGCGTGAGAGCGTGACGTAGCGCCGCCACTGCGTCGCCCTCATCGGTGGCCGGCGGCGGTAACAGCGCGGCGGCGCGCGACGTTTCATCCGGGTGGACCGTGTCGAGTAGGACGAGCCCGGCTACCTCCTCCGTGTACAGTTGCGCGTACAAGCGGGCGATCACGCCGCCGAACGAGTGCCCCGACGAGCACGTACGGCGGGGCCGCCGCCCGCGCGAGCAGCGCGTGCAGGTCGTGCGCCATGTCGCGGGCCGTACGTGGCGTCGGCGCGGGATCGCTGGCGCCCAGGCCGGCGCGGTCGTAACGGCAGGTGCGCGTGATGGCCGCAGTGTCCGCGAAGACGGTGTCCCAGGTCGTGCTGTCGCAGCCCAGGCCGGCCTCGAAGACTACCGTAGGGGCGCCCGCGCCGGCGCATTGCAGGGCCAGGCGACGCCCGCCTATGTCGACGAGGGGCGCGGCGTCGTCCTCTCGCATGTTCATACAATCCTCTCAATCTCATTTTTGTTATCATAACAATTAACGGGCGCACCTCGAAATAGTGGACGCGGCCTGCGACTGCCTCCCCAGAGGGGACCCCGATGGCAAACCACGGGCACTGCGGCGCCAGGGCGAGGCAGCGGAGCGCCACGGACGGGGGCGACAACCGACCGCAGTCGGCGGCAGTTTGCCATGCGACCGCAGTCGCAGGCTCCCTTAGTACAGGTGGTGCGGTTAGGTATGCCCCAGGTAACGCGGTTCATCTCTCCACATGCGGCGGGGCTGTGGTGGCGGCGCGCCAGCCTGCGTACGAAGATGTACCTCTCGTACCTAATTCTCATTAGTGTTCCGTTGATCGTGGTGGCCCTCGCCGCCTACGGAACGGCGACGACGACGATCGAGCGCAATGCGCAGGATTTCTCGGCCCAGCTGACCGGCGATATCCGCGCCAACCTCGATAGCTACGAGCAGCAGGCCGCGCGCCTGACCTACTACCCATTCCTGGGCGCCAACGTCCAGCGCATCCTGCACTCCTACCAGACGGGGTCGCCCGCTACGCCCAGTTATCAGGACGTGGCGGACATGCGCGCCGAACTGTCCTACCTGGGCCACGCCCACCTCGACCTCGCCGGGATCTACGTGGCTACGAGCAACGGTACCCTGTTCTCCTGGACCGCCTCTGGTGACCTCAAACCCCACCCGTTCACGACCGCGGCCGATTGGTACCAGGCGGCCCTGCGCGCGGACCCCAACACAGTGTATCTGCCCACGCGCGGGCAGGAGATGATCCTGGTGGCGACGGGCAAGGTTGTCTCGCTCGTGCGCGCCCTCCACGACGCGCGGGGCGCGCGCCTCGGCGTCGTGCGCGTCGACCTCGAAGCCGCGGCGCTGGCCAGCGTGGCGCAGCGGGTCAGCCTGGGTGCGCAAGGGCGGCTGATCATCGCGACGGGGCAGGGCGACGTCGTCTATCCTATCGACCCGGACGCGACGACGCGGCTGCTGGCGCGCGAGATAGCGGCGCGACAAGGGGCCGTCGCCGGACCCGGCCGGCTGCGCCTCGACGTGGCCGGCCAGTCGCTGCTGGCGACGAGCGATCGCTCGGCGGCGAGCGGGTGGGTCGTCGCCGGTGTCGTGCCGGCCGCGCGGCTGCTCACGGGGGCCAACTACTTGCGCGCGTTCATCCTGAGCGTGGCCGTGCTCTGTATCCTGGCCGGCGCGTTGTGTGCGACGCTCGTGCTGGGGCGGCTGACCCGGCCGCTGCGGCAACTGCGCGGGGCGATGCGTCGCGTCGAGGCGCGCGACTTGACGACGCGCATCGCGGTACAGTCCGAGGACGAGGTCGGGCAACTGGCGCACAGCTTCAACACCATGCTCGACGAGCTGCGCCGCCTCGTCGACGACGTGTTGCGCGCGCAACTCCACGAGCGCGAGGCCGAATTGCATGCGCTGCAAAACCAAATAAACCCCCATTTCCTCTACAATACGTTGGAGTCCATCAATATGATGGCGCTGACGCACGGCGACCGCGACATCTCGCGCATGGTCACCTCGCTCGGCCGCCTGCTGCGTCTGACCCTCTCGTCGGCCGAGGCGCTGATCCCACTCGACGCGGAGTTGGAGCATGTGCGGCACTACCTGGTGGTGCAGCGCATGCGCTACGGCGACCGCATCAGCATAACTGTCGACGTGGACCCGGCGTTGCTCGACTGTATCGTGCCCAAGCTGACGTTGCAGCCGTTGGTCGAGAACGCGCTCTACCATGGTCTGGAGCCGCGGCCCGGCGCGGGGTGTGTCGTCGTGCGCGGCTGTCGCGCGGGGGACGATCTGACGCTGACCATCGAGGATGACGGCGCCGGTATGGACGCCGCGCGACTGGCGACGGTGCGCGCTCAACTGGAGGAAGAGGCGCCGCGCGACCGCCGCTCGATTGGGATCGCCAACGTGCACAAGCGTCTCAAGCTGTATTACGGACCCGCGTACGGCGTGAGCATCGCCAGCGCGCTAGGCGAGGGGACGCGCGTGACGCTGACGCTCCCACGGACGCCGCGCGCGGAGGCGGCGGAGGAGACGGCGGCGTCCGCGCCGTTCGTGACGGATGTGGTAGACAGGGTAAGTGAGGAGAGGAACGACGATGTTTCGCTTGCTAATCGCCGATGACGAAGACCTGGTGCGTCGTGGCCTGGCCGCGTTGATCCAGCGCGAGGCGCCCGAGTTCACCGTCGTTGGGGCGGCCGCCGACGGCCTGGAGGCGCTGCGGCTGGCCGAGGAAACCTCTCCCGACATCGTGTGCACGGATATACGTATGCCGGGTCTGAGCGGCCTCGATCTGATCGAGCGCTTGCGCGCGGCGCGGCCGGGGTTGAGCTCTATTATCCTCAGCGGGTACGACGATTTCGCGTACGCGCGCCGCGCCATCGGACTCGGCGTCGCCGAATATCTGCTCAAGCCGGTCGACGCGGACCAGTTGCTGGAGATCCTGGCGCGCCTGCGCGCGCGGATCACCGCGGAGCGCCAGGACGAGCAGGTACGCCTGGAGGCCGCGCGCATCACCGCCGAGCAGACGGTGCGGCGTCTGCTCGACGGCGGCTCCGTCGATGCGGCGGCGCTGTCCGCGTGCCTGCCGCCGTCGCGCGCGTGGGGGCTTATCCTGGTGTACCCCATCAAAGACCAAGACCCGTCCCAGAACGGAGAGCGGGAGCGCGCGGCCCTGCTGTCATGGGAAGATACTCTCGGCGCCTGTTGTCGCGATCACCTGCCCGTGGCGACCGTCGTCCTCGACGGCTACGGCTACTATTGTGCGCTCTTTCCCCTCGATGGCGGGGACTGCGCGCGCGCGGCGACAGCGGCACGGGCGCTGCACACCGCCCTGCGCGCGGCGGGATGGCCGGCGCTGGTGACCGTGGCGCGGCCGAGCATTGGGTTCGACGACCTCAAGGCCACCTACGCGGAGGCGATCGCGCGCGCCGACTACTATACGTCCGGCGCGAACGATGCGCCGCTGCTGTGTTGGGAACTGTTGTCCGCGCGGCCGGAGGCGCGCGCGGAGCGCTGGCCGGCGCTGCCGCGCGCGCATCGCGACGCGCTTCTCGGCGCGGTAACGCAGGGATCGGAGGAGGACGCGGCGCGCACGGCGGGAGAGTTCATGGGCTACCTGCGCGGCCGGCTGGCCCCCGGCGCGGCGCGCGCGCTATGGATCGAGATGGTTGTGCTCCTGATCGACCATGTGCAGGAGCAGGGCGTGCGCGTCGACGCGATCCTCGACGCGCGACACGATCCCCGCACATTCCTGCTGGAGACGGTCGATGTCGGAGAGTTGGAAACGCGCCTTGTCTACCTGGCGACGCATGCCGTGCGTGCGGCGCGGGCAGTGGCGACGCGCCACGCGCCACGCGGCGCGATCGCCGAGTTGCGCTCCTATATCGACGAGCATCTCAACGGAGACCTGACGATCACGACGCTGGCGCGGCGCGCGCACCTCAACGCCAAATATCTAGGTGAGCTCTTCAAGGACGTGACGGGCGAACCACTCGGCGAGTACATCATCCGCACGCGCATGCGGCGGGCCTGCGCGCTACTGGCCGATTCCTCGTCGAAGGTCTACGAGATCGCCGAGCAGGTCGGCTACAGTAGCCCCCGCCACTTCGCCACGATGTTCCGCGCCACGGTCGGCCTCTCGCCCGCCGAATACCGCGAACGCCGGCGACAAGAGCTACCCGCCGGCTCGTTGGCGGAGGCGCCGTGATGCGACGATTGAGGCGCCGATATCACGGGCCTGCGACTGAAGTCGCATGGCAAACCACGGCGACTGAAGTCGCAGGCCCTCAGCTTTCGACGCGCGGTGATTTCCTTAAGGGGGGCGCGACGCTGCTCGCAGGCGCCGCCGCGGCCCCCGTGTTCATCCGCCCACGCGTGACGAAGGCTCCGACAAGTGGGACGGATGTCACGCGCCTGGCTTTCTGGGGCGGCTGGACGGGGCCGGATGGGGCGGTGATGCAGCGCCTGATCGGTCTCTTCAACGCGATGAGCCATGACGTGCAGGTGACGCTGACCCTGTACAATTGGGACCTGATCTTCGACCGCTGGCGCGAGGAGTTCGACGGCGGTACGCCGCCCGATATCATCTGTCTCCACGCCACGGAGGTGGCCGAGTTCGCCGCGCGCGGCATGCTGCGCGACATCACGGCCGAGGCGCGGCGCTTCCTCCCCGACGGCGATAATTTCTTCCCGCCGCCGTGGCGCCTGTGCCACGTCGACGGCGGCCTCTATGCCGTCCCGCTCGACATCCACCCGCTCGGCCTCTACATCAACGCGACCGCCGCGCGCCGCGCCGGCCTGGATCCGCGGCGTCCGCCGGGTGACGCCGCGGCGCTGGACGAGTGGTCGGCGCGGTTGACCGACGCGGCGCGCCACGAGTGGGGCTACGCCGCCCCCGCCGGGGATGTGGAGTGCTTTCGCCAGTGGTACAGCTTGCTCTACCAGTTCGGTGGACGCTTCATGGACCCCATCGGGACGCGCTGCGTCGTCGACAGCGCGGCGGGCGTGCGCGCCTTCACGTTCCTGCGTGACATGATTGCCGGCCGTCGCGTTGCCATGCCCCGCGAGGGGTCGGTCGACGCCGACTTCATCGCGGGGGCGGTAAGCATGTACGCGCAGGGACCCTGGTACATCCAGGGCGCACGCCGGGCCGGGATCGAGTTGCTAACGGCGCCCCTGCCGCGCATCGGCCCACGGCCGGCTGTCTGGGCCAACTCGCACGCGCTTGGCGTGGTCAACACGCCGGACGGCGCGCGCGTCGAGGCGGCGATGCGCGTGATCGCCTGGCTCAACAGCCGCGCCCTCGACTGGGCCGAGGCGGGCCAGATCCCAGCCGACAACGGCGCCCGTGCGCGCCTGCACACCACGCGTATCTGGCCTTATTTGCGCCCGTTCGTCGCGCAGCTGCCGTCCATCGTGTACCAGCCGAACCTGCTTGCGCACACGCGGCTGTTCGCCGAGAACACGCCCACGCCGGTTATCAGCGAGACGCAGGCCGTCATGCTTGGCCGCGCGACGCCAGCCGAAGCGGCGCGGGCCATGAGCGAGCAGGTCGATGGGATAGTCGGAAGTCGATAGGCGAGAGGCGGAAGGCGAGAGGCGGAAGTCGGTGGTTATCCGTCGCCCGTGGCCCGTCGCCCGTGGCCCGTCGACTTCCCCGGATATTCGGGACCTAATCCGGCAATACTTACATTGAAGCGCGCGCGCGAAACCTTTACGATAGATAACAATCATAGGTGGCGCGCTTATGATGGGGATGGTAAGTCTCACCTTCGCTACAATCGCGCCGCGCATCCGGCTCTGCCCCCGGATCATGGTAAGCCCTGGCCGCGCAGCCTGAGGATCTGCCGCCGTTCCGCCGAACAGGCTGTTTTTTGCTGTTTCTCCGCGTACTCTCCGCATTCATGACGACCACGTTGTCGTACTACCGCCGTATATCGAGGACGATTAAGACATGCGTGAACTAGATAAACTTGCCGCCGAACTGCGCTCGGGGCGCATCAACCGCTTCGACTTCCTGCGCGCCGCCGCCGGCCTCGGCCTGACCGCCGCCGCCGCCGCCAGCGCGCTCGACCCCTTCAACGCCCTCTCCGTGATGGCCGCGACTAACCCGAATGTCACGCCCGCGCACCCGACCAAGAAGTCCAAATATAAGATCGGCTTCTCGCAGAGCGAGCTCAACAACGGCTTCCGTGTGACCGAAACGGACAGCATGGCGTCCGAGGCCAAGTTGCGCGCGAACAAGTACACCTACCAGTTCACCAACGCCCACAGCGACACCAACCAGCAGGTCACCGACGTCAGCACCCTCATCGCGGCTGGAGCCGACCTGATCGTGTTGACCCCGCGCGAGATCCAGCCGCTGCGCGCCGCGACGCAGAACGCCCTCAAGGCCGGCGTGCCGGTCATCGAGATCGACCGCACTAGCGCGGGCAAGGCCGGCGTCGACTACGTCACCGTTATCGAGTCCAACTTCATCCAGCAGGCCCGTCGTGTGGCCAACTGGTTCATTGCCAACACCGTTGGGAACCTCAACTACGTCGAGTTGCTCGGCTCGACCGGAGCCTCGCCGGCGATCGACCGTCACACCGGCTTCCATCAAGTGATCGACAAGTTCCCGCGCTTCAAGTCGCTCGGCGCGCAGGACGGCGACTTCACGCTCGTGACCGGCAAGCAGGTGATGACCAACTTCATCAGCAAGTACGGCTCCAAGATCGACATGATCTACGCGGCCAACGACGACATGGCCGTGGGCGCCTTGCAGGCCTTGAAGCAGGCCGGCATCACCAAGAAGATGTACATCGGCTCGATCGACGGCTCGAAGCGCGCCATCCAGTACGTCGCCGCCGGCACTTTCTCGGTCTGTGTGCAGTCCAACCCGCACTTCGGCCCGGTCACTTTCGACACGATCGACAAGTACTTCGCCGGCCAGGCGATCCCGGCGTTCAACCAGGTGACGGACCACATCTACACCAAGGTCAACGCCGCGAGCCTATTGAGCACCGGCTTCTAGTTTCTAGCACGCCTAATGCCCGCGGCCGCGGTCGCATGGCAGCGTACGACGACTGCGGTCGGGTGAAAGCGTATGTTACCCGCCCTGCGTCAATGTCGTAGCACCACAGTGCTCGTACGCTGCCATGCGACCGCGGTCGTAGGGGTACGCCCCGCGATTGTGATGGCATCCGCCGCTGGCCTGCGACTAAAGTCGCATGGCAAACGACGGACACTGAAGTGTCTCCAGGCCTGGCGCTTCCGCGCGACTTTAGTCGCCGTGGTTTGCCATGCGACTTTAGTCGCAGGCTGCGTCTCACAATCTCAGGGCGCACCCGCGGTCGCAGGCTCAGGCTGTATGCCTCTATCAAACGGTTTATACTTATGGCTAAAAGTCTTTCGTAGCTTAAGGAACGCCATGGCCTCCGACACCCTGCTTGAGATGCGCGGCATCACCAAAGGCTTTACCGGCGTGCAGGCGCTCGACGGCGTCGACTTCGACGTGCGTCGGGGCGAGGTACACGCGCTGGTGGGGCACAACGGCGCCGGCAAATCGACGCTCATCAAGATTATGACGGGCGCCTATTCCAAAGACAGCGGGCGCATCACGCTGCAAGGCCGCGAGGTGTCTTTTAGTACGCCCGCCGCGGCGCAGGACGCCGGCATCGCCACGATCTATCAGGAAGTCAACCTGGTGCCCTATATGACGGCGCCGGAAAATATCTTCCTGGGACGCGAGCCGCGCGGCTCTTTTGGGCGCGTCGATTGGGCGCGCATGCGCCGTGAGGCCAAGACGCTGCTCGACGGGTTGGGCGTGCGCGTCGACCTCGGCGTGCCGGTCATGAACCTGAGTGTGGCCTTGCAGCAGATGGTGGCGCTGGCGCGCGCCGTTTCGCTGCACGCCGTGCTGGTGGTGATGGATGAGCCGACCTCTTCGCTCGATACGGCTGAGGTGCGCGTACTTTTCGACGTGATCCGCCGCCTCCAGCAGAACGGCGTCGGCATCGTCTACATCAGCCACCGCATGGAAGAAATCTTCACGCTGGCCGACCGCGCGACGGTCCTACGTAACGGGCGTCTCGTGGCCACGTTGCCCATCGCCGAGACCGACACGCTGGGTCTGGTGGCGCTGATGCTGGGGCGCGACCCGGAAGAGGTGCGCGCGCAGGGGCTGACCGCTTTCTCCGCGGCCGACATGACGGTGGACCGGGAGACCGTGCTCGACGTCGCACACCTCACGCGCGGCAATATGCCCGACGACGTGAGCTTGCAGGTGCATAAGGGCGAGATCGTGGGCCTGGCGGGCCTGCTCGGATCGGGCCGCACCGAGTTGGTGCGCACGATCTTTGGCGCCGACCGCGCCGAGTCGGGGACTATCGCCGTGGACGGGAAGCCGCGCCGCATCACCTCCCCGCGCGACGCCGTGCGCGACGGCTTGGCGCTCGTGTCAGAGGACCGTAAGACCGAGGGCATCGTGCCGGCGCTCAGCGTGCGCGACAATATCCTGCTGGCTGCGCTGCCCCTGTTCACGCGCCTGGGCGTGCTCGACATGGGGCGCCAGCGCCGCGTCGTCGACGAGATGATCCGCCGCCTCGATATCCGCACGCCCAGCCCCTCCACGCCCATCCGCAACCTCTCGGGGGGCAACCAGCAGAAGGTTATCCTGGCGCGCTGGCTCTGCCGCAACCCTAAAGTGCTGATCCTCGACGAGCCGACGCGCGGCATTGATGTCGGCGCCAAGCGTGAGATCCAGACGTTGATCGACGAGTTGGCGCGCGAACAGGGCATGAGTATCTTGATGATCTCGTCGGAGTTGGAGGAGGTTATCGAGGGCAGCGACCGCGTCGTCGTCCTGAACAACGGCCATAAGCTCGGCGAGTTCGCGCACGCCGAGGCCAACGAAGACCGTATCATGAAAGCAATCTCGGAAGGGTAGGCGCACACGCATGGAGACAGGAGGCGTCCAGACCATCGGGGAGACCCACGTCGGGACCGGCGGCCCGGCCGGTCCGGGCAATACCGCCCCGACGGCGCGGGCGCGCGGGCGCTCCGCTGGCCGGCGGGCGCAGGTCCTCTTGCGGCGCTTCGGGGCTATCGGCGCGCTGGTTATCCTGCTGATTGTCGCCGAGGGGCTCAACCCCAACTTCCTGACGGCGGACAACATACGCGCGCAGCTGCAGATCTTCGCCTTGAACGCGGCGCTCATCGCGGTGGGGCAGACCCTCGTCATTCTGACTGGCGGCATCGACCTCTCGGTCGGCTCCCTGCTGGCCGTCGGCTCGGCCCTGGCGGGCATACTGGTCGGCGGCGGCGCGTCGTCGAGCACACCGCTCGCCCTGGTCTTTATCCTGCCGATCGCGCTGACCACGCTGCTCGGCGGCATCTCGGGCGCTATCATCACCAAGGCGCGCATCCAGCCCATCGTGGTGACGTTGGCTATGTCGATCGCGGCGCGCGGCCTGGCCCAACTCATCACGGGCGGCGGCGGCCACGGCCATACGCTGGACGTGAGCAGCGCGACGAACTTCGACAACATCGCCATCGCGCAGCTCGGCCCCGTGCCCGTCATCGGGAGCATCCCCGTGTCGGTTATCCTGGTGCTGGTCGTGTTCGCGCTCGCGGCGCTGTTCCTCACGCGCACCGTGCCGGGCCGCTACGTCTTCGCTGTTGGCGGCAACGAGCGCGCCGCGCGGCTCTCGGGCATCTCGGCCGACCGCGTCAAAATCGTCGTTTACGCCGTGAGCGGCCTCCTCGCGGGGCTAGCGGGGGTGCTGTTCTCCTCATACAACGCCACGTCCGACCCCTTTAACGACGGCCTGTACTACGAGTTGCAGGCGATCTCAGCGGTCGTCGTGGGCGGGACATCGCTGCTCGGGGGCGTAGGCGGCGTGTGGCGCACGCTCATCGGCGGGCTTATCCTGACCGTGTTGAACGCGCTCATCATCCAAGTCGGCCTGCAGCGGCCGGCGCAGCTCATCGTCCAGGGGCTTATCATCGCCGGCGCCGTTATTTTGCAGGCCGGCGGCGAGAGCTAGTCGATGGTCGATAGTCGATGGTCGATGGTCGATGGTCGATGGTCGATAGTCGATAGTCGATAGAAGATGTGAGCGTGCAAATTTCCTTCTGCCTGATCCAGCCACTATCTTTCTGACGACTATCGACTACCGACCATCGACTATCGACCATCGACTATCGACTATCGACTATCGACCTATCAAGGAGGAATCGTGCAGCCAGAGGCCACCACACCCGAGCCCGTTCCGTCGCCGGAGACACCGCCCTTCGCGGGGCGCGTGCTCTCCGCCGTACAGCGCGAAGTCGCGACCGTGCTGCTCGTGGTACTCATCAGCGTCTGCGCGTTGCTCTCGCCCGATTTCCTGACGGGGTCGAACCTACTGAGTCTGGCCGGCGAGATCCCCATTTTCGCCATTCTGGCGACCGGCCAGATGCTCGCCATCTTGACCGGCGGCATCGACCTCTCGGTCGGCTCGGTGCTGGCGGTGGGGGCCTTCTGCGCGGCGGCGATGTCTTTCTACGGTGTGATTCCGGCGATCATCGTGCCGCTCGTCGTGACCGGGCTCATCGGTTTGGTCAACGGCCTAGGCGTCGCTTTTACGCGCGTCCCACCCTTCATCGTGACCTTGGCTATGCTCTCGGTGGCGCGCGGCGTCGCGCTGCAGGCCGCGGCCGTCTACCACGGCGGCTCCTCGGGGGCCGGCGCCTCGGCCGTCAGCGCCAACGGCAGAGGTCTCTTCCAATATATCGGACAGGGGAGTGTGCTGAACGTACCCTTCAGCCTGATCGTCGCCGTCGCCGCCTTTATTATCCTGGCCTATGTCTTGCGCTACACGCGCTTCGGTCGCCACGTCTTCGCCGTGGGTGGGAACGAGGCGGCGGCGGGGCTGCTTGGCGTGCAGGTGCGCCGGGTCAAGCTGCTCGTCTACACCATCAGCGGCGCGCTGTCCGGCCTGGCCGGCATCCTGCTGGCCTCGCGCCTGCTCTCGGCGCCACCGACAGCCGCGCAGGGCTACGAGCTTAATTCGATCACCGCTGTCGTCGTCGGCGGCACGCTGCTGACGGGCGGCGTCGGCACGGTGCGCGGGACCATCGTCGGCGTGCTGATCACGCAGATCCTGCCGGACATCCTGAACCTGAAAGCGATCGACACCGCCTGGCAGCAGGTCGCGCTCGGCCTGGTGCTGCTCATCGTGGTGCTGCTGCAACTCCTGATCGTGCCGGGAAGCTCCATCGGCGGACTGCGGCTGCGCCGGCGCGGCGGTGGCCCCGGTCGCCAGCGCGCCCGAACGGCCTAATCGACATAACAACGCGAGCGCGGCCCTTCACAAGCCTTGCTGTATCCTCGGGGCGGCGTCCTACGATTGTGGTGGTAGGCGCCGTGGGCCTGCGCTTGACAGGCAGCGGCCTGATAGCGCATGACAGCGGACGGACCTTGAAAGGCCGGCATGGCGACGGTCGCGCCCGTCGTGTCAATACATCGAGAGCCGCGTCGCGCCCAGACAGACCTTTTAAGGTCAGGCCGCTACCATGACCTTTTAAGGTCAGGCCGCGTGGCGCCATCGTGGGGGACACCTGTATCCCTACCGGCGCCTGGGGCGTTACCATAGTAAGGCCGCATACGTTGGTTGACGTGGGAGGTCAATGGTGGCGACGAAGAAGGTGGGGGCGCGCGTATATACGGTGGCCGGGCTGGCGCTGCTGGTCGGCCTGGCCTGCGTCGGCGTGGCCGCGCATCAGCCGGCCGCGTCGGTGCTGCTGCGTACCGTCCCGCTGGGGATCAGCTGGACGGGGGGCGTCGTCGACCCCAGCGCCATCGCCGTGGCCGCACAGGCGGACCGTGTTTTCGTCGTCGATGGGAACAACGGCACGGTCTTGATGCTTGACGCCGGTAGCGGCCGCGTCCTGCACACTGAGACCGTGACGGCCGCGCCGTCCACGATCGTCGTCGACGAGCGCGTTGGGCGCGTCTACGTCGTCGACGATCGCAGTCCTGAGGTAAGCGTGCTCGACGCGCGGAGCGACCGGCTCCTGAACACTGTTACCCTCAGCGATCCGGTGCTAGCGCACCAGAACCTCGGCGCGCCGGTCGTGGACGCGCGGACCGATCGCGTGTTCATCGCCAGATACGGCGGTTCCGATGGCAAGGGCTACGTGGACGTGCTCGACGCGCGCATGGGCAACCTGCTGCGCGCCGTGTCCGTGGGCAAGTATACCGAGGCGGCGGCGCTGGACGAGCGGACGGGACGCCTCTTCGTGCTCAACCAGGAGCACCGCGATCGCCGTTGCCAGTGCCTTCCGCTTGGTAGGGGCAGCGTCAGCGTGCTCGACGCGCGCGATGGGCGCGTCCTGCGCACGATCGCCGTCGGGACCGGGCCTACCACCGTGGCGGTGGACGCCGCCACTAATCGCGTCTTCGTCGTCAACCAGCCATTGCCGGGCAACGGCAGCGTCAGCGTCCTCGACGCCGCGAACGGACAGGTCGTATGCACGGTCCCGCTCGGCCGCTCTCCCGGCCAGCCGGTTGTCGACGTCCGTGACGCCTACGCGCTCATCCCCGACAGCCGTGGCATGAACGTGCTGGACGCGCGCGATGGACGGCTGTTGCGCACCATCCAGATTAGAGCGGACAAATACGGTAACCCGGCCACGCTGGAAGCCGTGGACGAGCAGCGCGGCCGCGCCCTCGCGGTCAACGCCGCCGGCGCGCATTTGGTCGACGTGCGCGCCGGCGTCATCGTCCGTGACTACCCGGCCATAGACGGTGTGGTGGCGCTGGACCAACGCAGCGGTCGCGTCGTCGGCGCCACGACAGGTCCCCGCTATTTTACGAACAATCCCATGGGGATCGGCACGGTGAGCGTGCTCGACGACCAGAGCGGGGCCGTCCTGCACACCGTCACCGCCGGCCTACTCCCCGGTTTGGCGGCGCTGGACGAGCGGGCGGGACGCGCCTTCGTCGTCAACGTCGGGTGTCCCGCCCCGCGGCAGCCGTGCGGCCCGCCGCCGCCGCCCGATCCTTTGGGTTGGATGCCGTCCTGGTCGCGACGCCTGGTTCCGTGGCGCCCCGCCGCGTCGCCCACGCGCGGCGCCACGGTCAGTGTGCTGGACATGACGCGCTGAAGCTGGGCCAGGTCAATGATTAGGGTTCGTGAATTGCCGGGGGTATGGCCGTGCCCGTTTATCCGCCTCAGCGAGACCTTTCAAGGTCCGGTCCCTGCCATGGTCTTTTAAGGCCAGGCCCACGACGCCCACCCCACTTTTCTAGGGTACACCCGTGGCGAGAGAGGATACCGCGTTTTGGGCGGGTATAGTGGTACGCTTAATCCGTGGGAGGGGATTCTACCATGCTACGCTATATTGATCACGTCATTATTGGTGTCGCCGACCTCAACGGGGCGGCGCGTGATTACGCCGACAGGCTCGGCTTCGCCGTCAGCGCGGGCGGCGTCCACCCCAACCTGGGCACTCAGAACCGCCTCATCGTGCTCGACCCCGAGTACGTCGAGCTTATCGCGCGCCTGCCCGGCCATGCGTCCGGCGCCATGCCGGCGGTCGAGTCGCCCATCACTTCCATGTTCGTGCGCGCGCCGGGGACGATCGGCTATGCCCTCGCCAGCGACGACATCGACGCAGACGTCGCGGCGATGCGCGCGCGCGGCGTGCCCGTGGGCGACCCCGTGGCGGGCCGACTGGAAGGGCCGCACGGCTCGGCGCGCGGCTGGCGCATGGCCTACGTCGACGACGACGCCGGGCTCGGCGTCGAGCCGTGGCGCCTGCCCTTCATCATCCAGCACGACAGCGCCGGCGCGGAGCGGCGCGCGCGCATCGCGCAGCCCGACGAAGTGCGCCCCCAGCCCAACGGCGCCGCGCGCCTCGACCATGTGACGGTGGCCGTCCGCGACCTCGCGGCGGGGCTGCGCGTCTACGCACTGGCCTTCGGGCTGGAGCCGCTCGAAGAGGGTGAAGACACCATGCTGGGCGCGGGCGCCGCGCGCCTGCCGCTGGAGCGCGGCGCCATCGTGCTCGCCGCGCCGCTGGCGCCGGACGGCCCGTTGGCGCGCGGGCTCGCCGCGCACGGCGAAGGATTGTTTAGCGTCACGATCGGGGTGAGCGACCTGCAGGGCGCCGTCAATCAACTGCGCGGCCGGGGCGCCGGTGTGCGCGTCGAGGAGCCCGAGGGCGTGCTCATCGCGGCCTACCCCGATAGGCAGAGCGCGCACGGGGCGCGCCTGGAGTTGATCCAGGACCGGAAACCGTGACGCGCCTCGTCTATGACACTGTCCTCTATGGATAGGCGTTGGGATCTTCGGTCAGTAATCCTTCGGCGGCCGCCGCCTGCCGCTGGTTGTTGTCGGCCGATACGAAGGCCAGTGTAGGTAGACCTGTCACCTGCCGCGTGTTCTGGATATCTAGCGCGACGCCGAGGTGGACCGCATCGTAGCCGCGTAGCCCATAGGCTTGTACGAGGTCCATCGCGCGTTCAGTCACAATCGGCGTGACTTCCAGGATGAGATAGTCCTGTGTCCAATCCAGGCGAAAGGTCTGAGCCCCATGGACGGCGTCTGCGGCGGTGATGCCGCCTGTCCGCGCTTTACGGAATAAGGCCGCAACCATCTCGACGGCGGTTATCCGAGTTGTATACAAATCATGTTTCTGAGCGGGGTCCACCAATGTATCAAGCCAAGACGAGCCACGTTCACGCGCATAGCGTTTGACGAGAGCGCTGGTGTCGAGATAATAGACGGCCACTAGCACCGCTCGGCGATGATCTGCTCGGAGAGGGGTTGCCCCACGACGTCGATAAGGCGCCGGTTGCGGGGCGTTGGAACAGACCGAGGTATTGGCGGCGCTAAACGGCCCTCAGCACGCAGACGCATCTTGAAGTCGTCTTCTGTTACAGTGGGATTTTCTATAATGGGGTCTTTGTCCAAGCCGTCACGTCGGCGTTCATCCACGGTATTGATGTGTTCCCGTGCCGCAGACTCTCGGGGTCGGACTTCTACAGGCAATCCGTTGGCGAGTTGCACGTCACCTTCCAAGACCACGCGATTATCCTGGATCACGCCATGATAGACAGTCATGTATTCCCTCCTTCTAACGACGCATTTAACGTACTATCAGTGTAGCGCGCTGTTGGCATCGTACCTCACGACGGGTGATAATAAAGACATGAGCATAACCGTTCGTTTATTCGCCGTATTCCGCGAGCGCGTGGGACGGAGTTCACTCTCGTTCGAGGCCGCGTCGGACGAGACCGTCGAGTCGGTGTGGGGGCGAGTCGTCGCCGCGCGCCCCGACCTGGAGGGGCTACGCAAAGTGACCCGGTTCGCCGTCAACGGCGCGTACGCCACGCCCACCACGCCCGTGCGTGACGGCGACGAGGTCGCGTTCCTGCCGCCGATGAGCGGCGGCGTCCTCTAGCTGTTAGCCGTTAGCTGGCTATAGAGTAAGGGCTGGCGCCGCCGCGAGGCGCGACATGTCGTAAGAGGGCGGCCGCTTGGGCGCGCGTCGCGCACCTGGTAGAAGCGCTTCGCCATTGGGCGCGTATGCTAATCGCTGATTGCTGAGGGCTGATAGCTAATGTACAAGATAACGACCGAGCCCATCGACGCCGACGCCGTGTATCGCGCCGTCGACCGCGCGTGCGACGGCGCGGTGGTGGTGTTCCACGGCATCGTGCGTGAGCGCTCCGACGACGGGCGCGGCACGCGCTACCTCGAGTACGAGGCCTACCCCGAGATGGCCGAGGCGCAAATGTGCGCGATCGGCGAGGAGATCGCGCGGCGCTGGGGCATTACGGACGTGGCGATGGTCCACCGCATCGGACGCTGCGCGATCGGCGAGGCCAGCGTCGTCATCGCCGTCGGCTCCCCGCACCGCGGCGAAGCCTTCGACGCCTGCAAATACGCCATCGACACCCTCAAAGCCAGCGTGCCCATCTGGAAGAAAGAGGTCTTCGCCGACGGCGAGGTGTGGGTTGGCCTGCAGAGTTGAATAGTCTATTTACAACCTCTTACAACCCCGCGCCCCCATTAGGTTCGGCCGGTCACCTATCACAGGCTGGATAGTGCCAAAGTACAACGGCGATTACTACAAAGCTTTCGCTCACCTTCGGACAGATACCAATCCAACCCGTTGGTCGGCGACGACCAACCATCGCGCTCCGCACAAGCCCTTGCTGCTGCTTGCTGTTATGGACTTGATCGCGCAAGGCGTCATCGGCACGAACTTTATCGGGCCTAGCCCAAGCTTGGTTGATGTGGTCGATCTCTATTGGACCAAAGTCATCGGTCAGGCAAACGCTAGTAGTCTGATTCTGCCGTTTAGCCACCTGCAAAGCGACGGTTTCTGGCGCCTCGTGCCCGTTCCTGACATGGAAACAGCATTGGTTGCGACGAGGCATATTCGTACCTTCACCCAATTACGCCAAATGGTGTTAGGCGCGAAACTGGACGATCTACTGTTCATGCTGTTATTGGACGCGCATGAGCGTGACCGTCTGCGCCGTGTCCTCATCGAAACATACTTTGCGCCGGAGTTGCGCGCGAAACTTGTTGAAGTGAGCCAGATCATGGCTGAGTCTTTTGAGTACAGCCGTGAGTTGCTTGATCGCGCACGAGGACGCTTTAGCCTGCATGAAGCGCCAACAACGCAGGAACAATATCTCAGCGAGTCTCGCTCGACGGCGTTTCGTCGCGTCGTCGTAGACGCCTACGACCACACCTGCGCCTTGTGCGGTATCCGCATTGTGACGCCGGAAGGACGTACCGCCGTTGCCGCCGCGCATATCGTTCCCTGGAGTTTGAGCCACAACGACGACCCGCGCAACGGCATGACGTTGTGTGGGCTACACCACTGGACGTTCGACCAAGGGATCGTCGGTGTGCGGCACGACTACCATATCAAAGTGTCCTCAATCATCTCAAAGGACGACGAAAGGATCCAGCCGCTGCTTACGTTGGATAATCAGGTCTTACAGCGACCCGCCGACAATACGCTCTGGCCCGCTGAGGAAGCGGTTAGATGGCACACCAAGAATGTCTATCGTCCATAACACCGCACGGGAGAGCCGGGAGGGCCAGTGAGCGACGGATACAACATGACCGTGAACGGCACAGATGTCTACGTGGGTAGCGGCAACGTTTACGAAGATCTCGGCCTCGATGACGCCGACGAGTTGTTTGCCAAAGCTGAACTGGCCCATCGTATCAACACAATTATCAAAGAGCGTGGGTGGACACAGGCTCAGGCGGCTATCATGCTTGGGGTGAGCCAGCCAAATATCTCGTTGCTGGCGCGGGGCAGGCTGTCCAACTTCTCGTTTGATCGTCTGTTCAGGTTCCTAACTACGTTGGGGCAAGAGGTCGCCATAACGACAGCGCCGCGTGAGCGCGATCATAAGCCGATTATGGCGCGCACCCGCTAAAGCGCCGCTGCTCGCCATACTTTTCGGAGAGTATACTGGTACGTAACGATAACGGCGCCGCGATTGGAGGATAGCGAATGGTGAACAAGCAGGGGGGAGCGACCATCGACGATCGTGAGCGACGAGAGGCACAAGCTGCCGGCGCTCTGGGATCGACGCGGCTCGAGGGCTTGGAGCCTACGTCCTTTGCCCGCGAGTGTGTCCGCCGCGTCCGCGCGGGAGAGATGACGCGCGAGGAGGCGATCGCGGCGTTGACGGCCTATCATCGACAATGAGACCGGCGCATCGCTGGACCAGTAGGGGGTTTGGTCAGGTATGACCAGACCCCTTTTGTATTGAGATGCGAAGGGAGGCTCTGTGGATAATACCGGTGGGCGTGATCCCTATAGCTATCCAGGGACGCATGTCTTGATCAACAAATTGGACATCCACGACCCCGAGGGGTTGAGGTTGGCTGACGCCGATCTGGCGTATTATCGCCTGGACGAGATGTACGACGATCCTGTCGCCGGCGCTTTCGACCTGGATCATCTCCGCGTGATCCATCGCCGCCTCTTCGGTGATCTGTATGAGTGGGACGGGGAGTTGCGGACGGTCAGCATAGCCAAGGACAATTCGCTCTTCGCGCTACCGGTCTATCTCGGTGTGGCGGCCGGCAAGCTGTTCGATGACTTGCGACGCGAGCGCTATCTCGTAGGTCTGCCTCACGGCGAACTCGCGGCGCGGCTGGCCTATTATCTCGGCGAACTCAACGCGCTGCATCCCTTCCGCGAGGGCAATGGCCGTACCCAGCGCGAGTTTATCCGGCAGCTTGCGCTCCACGCCGGATTCCACGTCGCCTGGGAGGAGGTGTCCCCCAAGGAGATGGTTCAGGCGTCGATCGCGGCGATGACGGGACGCCTCGGCCTGCTCGACGCGATCATGGGGCGCATCATAACCACGGTGGCCGAATAACGCACTGGCCGTATTCACGATCGCGCCTATGTGCGATGTATAACCTTTCGACTGTTGCCATGGGCAGGAGCAGATGATTCGTCGTTGGGATGGATCGCAACTCATAAGCTTCGTAGAACTCGCGCGCTTCGTCGTCGATGGCGTCGACCACGTACACCTGCCGTAGCGGCAGGGTCCGTGCATTGTTGGCTATGGCCGTGCCCGTCGATCTCCACACGCCTCTTGGCGGGGGTCTGGGGGGAGGCATCTCCCCAGGTTCCCCCCGAGGCGCGCTGGGCCGTCGGCCGCAGCCGAGGGGCCAGTTAGCCATGGGCGGAGGGGGCGGAGGGGAACGCATCATGCTGTATCATTGTATTGCACTATGTATTGCACTATACGAATAATAGTGCTGCATTGTGAGGTGCGGTGGCGCCTGGCGATGAACAACATATGATGGAGGGTAGCAATGCACGTTTTCTTGACCGGCGCATCCGGTTATATTGGGGGCGCCGTGGCCGACGCTTTGCAAAAGGCGGAGCACACGGTGACGGGCCTGGCGCGCTCGGATAAATCGGCGCAAGAGTTGGAGGGGCGCGGTATCCGTGTGCTGCGCGGCGACCTGTCCGATACGGATGTGATCGCACGGGGCGCGCGCGAGGCCGACGGCGTGATCCACACGGCCGCGACCGGCGATGCCAACACGCCGGCCGCCGATCATGGCGCGCGCGAGGCGATCATCGCCGCGCTGGCCGGTTCGAACAAGCCGTTCGTGTATACGGCGGGCCTGTGGGACATGGGCAACACGGGCGAAACGCCGGTGGACGAGGATGGCCCGCTCCATCCCCCCGCGATCACGGCGTGGCGCGCCGAGGCCGTCAAAGAGGTGCTGGCGGCGGCGGGACAAGGTATCCGCACGGTGGTGATCCGGCCAGGTATGGTCTACGGGCGCGGGGCCGGCGCTCCGACCAGCTTTGTGCAATCGGCCCGCCAGGAGGGCGCGGCGCGCTTCGTCGGCGACGGCGCGAATCACTGGAGCCTCGTCGACGTCGACGACCTCGCCGACCTCTACGTGCGCGCGCTGGAGCACGCGCCGGCCGGGACGCTGCTCCTCGCCGTGGCTGGCCCCGCCGTCGCGGTGCACGACATCGCCGAGGCGGCGAGCCGCGCCGCCAGCGCCGGCGGTCGCGTGCAGGCGTGGCCGTTGGAGCAGGCGCGCCAGGCGATGGGCCCTATGGCCGACGCCCTCGCGCTCGACCAACACGCCACCGCCGCGCGCGCCTCGCGCCTGCTCGGCTGGACACCGCAGGCGCCGTCCGTGCTCGACCAGCTCGCGCAAGGGGGCTATTAGGCGGGAGGCGACAGGCGACAGGCGGTAGTAGGCGTGACAGTGATGTTGGTGGTCAATGATGTCATTGGAGGCGCTGTTCTCGCCCGTCGCCTCGTTCATAGCCGCTCGATCGCCTCGATGAACGCCTCGACTGTGGCGGGACCGCCGCTGACGAGCACACCGGCGATGTCGTTGTCGTGCAATACCTGGATGTCGTCCGGCAGCAGGCCCAGGTTTGTGCCGGCCAGGACGAGCCCGCGTGTGACCCCCTGGATGGTGCGCAGCGCCAGCAACATGTCGACGTTGAAGGGGCCGCGCGCGGCCACTCGGTCGACCACGACGAGGTCGGCTTTGAGCCCCGCGACGCCGGCTAGCCGGCCGAGCGGCATGTCGGGCGAGACGTCGACGAGGCGCGTCGGACCGTGGCCCTTTTCCTCGTCGGCGAGCAGACGGGCCGGCGCGTCGGCGGTGACGTGGACCCAATCGAGCCCCTCGATAGCCGCGAGCGCCGACGCATCGGCGCTCGCGGCGATGTAGACGCCGTACGGTATGTCCGCGCCGGTGAGCGCCTCGGCCAGCGCCCGCACATCCTGCGGGCCGCGCGCGGCAATCTCGATGCCGTCGACCTTGGCCGCGACGAGCCGCCGTATGTCGTCGCTCACGCGCTCGGCGTTGTCGAGCCGCGCGACGACCGTCATAGCGCGGCGTTTGGCCCCGCCATCGGCGCCGGTCACGAAGCCGAAGCCGCCGGCCTTACTCGTCTGGCCGGCGCTCTTGATGCGCTTCAAGAGCGCGCCCTCGCGCTCCTCGTGTGTTCCTTTGAGCATGTAACCTCCTTGGGATAGCGCGGGTGACACCCCGCCTGTCTCCATGCTAGCATTGGTCCCTCAATGTGTACGCCAAGCCTAAGCCTACCGCATTGGCGCTACACCTGGGGAGCAAGGATACAAAGGATACAAGAGAGGCAGGGCTCGTGCATTATCCATGGGGCCAAGACGCCCGGCGCGGCGTAGGGGCGTATGGCATACGCCCGTGGCCTCGAACGCGCGGGCGTATGCCATACGCCCCTACGATAATTCACGAGCCGTGACAAGAGAGGGATTAGGCGCGTGGGAACGGTAGCGCCCAGATCCACACCACGGCGGCGAAGGTGACCCCACCCGCGACGACGAAGGCGTGGAATATCTCGTGGAAGCCCCACACGCGCGGGTATGGGTCGGGCCAGCGGCCGGCGTAGACGAGCGCGCCGACCGTGTAGAGTAGCCCGCCGAACACGAGGCTCGCCGTGGCCTGCCACGGGAGCACGGTCAGGAAGACGGGCAGCGCGAGGAGCGCGACCCAGCCCATGCCCACGTAGAGCCCGACCCGTATCCAACGCGGCGCGTGTGGCGCCAGGATCGCGCTGCCCACACCACCCGCCGCCAACACCCAGATGACGCCGAGGATGGTCGTTCGCGTGGGCCCCGACAGCACATTGAAGCAGAGCGGCGTATAGGCGCCCGCGATCTGCACGAAGATGTTGGCGTGGTCAAGCGCGCGCAGCCGCCCACGGGCCGCGTCCGTCCAGCTCTTGATGTGGTACAGGGCGCTGACGCCGTAGAGTTCGATCATACTGAGCCCGAAGATCAGCATTGATACGAGGCGCGGCGGGTCGGCGCGGCTGCGCCAGCACAGGGCGACCGTAAAGATGCACGCGGCGACAGCGGCCCCCGCGTGCAGCCAGCCGCGCAACAGCGGCTTCGGCGCCACGATAGTCACGCGCGCTCGATCCAGTGTCCCGTCCCGTATCCCCATCGTTCGTCCCCTACCCACGCGCTATCCACGGTCGTGGCCGTACCTCAAGCGTATGCGCTGCGGCGATTAGGGGGAAGCGTCATACCGGCCATGTCCACAAATAGTTAGGTGTTGCCAAACATTTAGGTGGTACGGTACAATATAGGTATGACAGATGATTTTACAATACGTTTTCGCACGGCCTACTGGGCCGTGGTGCACAACCTGGATGCGCTGCGCCTACGTACTTGGGAGGAGCGCGGCCTGACGCTCCCGCAACTGCGCATCCTCTTTTACTTGCGCGCGTATCCCGGAACGGCGACGAACACGTTGGCGCGCCGGATGGGCCTGACCATGCCCACCGTGAGCGGCCTGGTCGAGAAACTGGTGCGCGCCGGGCTGGTCGAGCGTGGTCAGCGCGCCGACGACCGGCGCGTCATCCCACTCTGTCTGACCGATGATGGCCGTGCGGCTGTGGGCGAGATTAGGCAGGGTAACCGGGCCTACGTGGCGGAACTGGCCGATACACTGGGCGACGAACTCGCGCCGACCGTCGCGGCGCTGGAGCGGCTCGTCGCGGCGATCGAGCGGACGCCGGCGACGGGGGATGTCGAGGAGCGCGTCCTGGCCGTGGGAGCGGCGCGGTGATGAGACTTAGCCGCACGTTTGAATCGCTCGCGATCTTCAACTACCGCGTGTTCTGGCTCGGCCAGCTCGTGTCGGTGAGCGGTACCTGGATGCAGAGCACGGCGCAAGCCTGGCTTGTCCTGAAGATGACCAACTCGCCCCTGGCCCTGGGCACGGTCACCATGCTGCAGTTCCTGCCGGTCACCGTGCTGACGCTGTTCGGCGGTGTGCTGGCCGACCGTCTGCCCAAACGCAAGGTCGTGTTCTGCACGCAGACGGTGGCGGCGCTGCAGGCGCTGTTGCTGGCCGTCCTGGTGCTCACCAACACGGTCCAGTTGTGGCAGATCTACGCGTTGGCCCTGCTGCTGGGCGTCGTCAATGCGTTCGACAACCCGACGCGACAGGCCTTCGTTGTTGAACTGGTGGGAAAAGAGCATTTACAAAACGCGATCGCGCTCAACAGTTCGCTCTTCAACTCGGCGCGCGTGATCGGGCCGGCCATCGGCGGCATCGTGATCACGGCGGTCGGCATTGGGCAGGCCTTCCTGTTCAACGGGCTCAGCTTCATCCCCCTCATCGTGGGCTTGCTGTTTCTGTGGCCCGGACAATTCTATGCCGTGCCACAGCCGCAGCGAGGCAATATGTTCCGGCAGCTTGCCGCGGGGGTGCGCTACGCCGCCGGCACGCCGGAGGTGCTGCTGATCCTGATGACGATGGCGGTGATGGGTACGTTTGGTTACAACTTCAACACGATCCTGCCGTTGATCGCCAAATATGTGCTCCATGCCGGCGCGTTCGGCCTGGGCATATTGACCTCGGCGCTTGGGATTGGCTCGCTCATTGCCGCGCTCGGGGTAGCCTCCGCGCGCCGCACGTCCCACGCCGTCCTGCTGGGGGCGGCGGCGCTCTTCTCCGTCGTGCTGACGCTGGTCGGGCTGTCGCCCTGGCTTCCGCTCACGCTGGCGCTGCTAGTGCTGCTGGGCGCCGCGAGCATCGTGTTCAGCGCCAGCGCCAACACGCGTTTACAGTTGACCACGCCGCCCGAGTTGCGCGGGCGCGTGATGAGCCTATATTTCCTGCTGTTCGCCGGCACGACCCCGATCGGCGGTTTCCTGGTGGGGGTGCTGGCGACGCGCATGGGGGTGGGAGCGACCACCGTCTTGTTTGGCGCCATCTGTCTGCTCGGTGTGGCGGGAGCGAGCCTGTTCGCGCGCCGGATGCACACTCGAGAGGCGGCCGCGGCTGGCATGGCGGCACGGGGCGTCGTGACTCCTGCCGGCGGACCGAGCGCGGACCTAGGCCGGCGAACCGCGCCGGTGAGAACACGCTGAGGCGGCGTCAACTGGCTCAAGGCAGGCTTGGCAGACTGTCGCATACTGGCAAGCATCGCTGTTGAAGGAGACGGCATGGGTCTATGCGCCCATCATCCGGCGTCTACGCGTGAACGTGTAGCGCGGGTCGCGGCGCGTCATGGGCGGCGGTACCTAATCGTGGCAGGCGTATGGTGAAACACGTTCCTTGTCCGAGGGCGCTCTCGACCCCTACTGTGCCACCCATCGCCTCGGTCAACTCTTTGACGAGCGCGAGGCCCAGCCCCGTGCCGCCGGTCGCGCGTGAGCGGGACTGTTCCGGACGGTAGAAACGCTCCCAGATGCGCGGGAGGTCTTGCGCGGCGATGCCCTCGCCGGTATCCTGCACGCACACCTCGACCATCGCCCCGTCCGCCTCGACAACCACGGCCACGATGCCGCCAGGCTGCGTGTGGCGCACGGCGTTCTGGAGCAGATTGCGCAGCACCTGCTCCAGGCGGCCGATGTCCACCAGCGCCGGCGGCAGGTCGGGCGCGACCCGCGCCACCACCTCAACCTTGCCGGATTGCCACGCCAGCGGAGCGACCGCGTCGACGCTACACCGGGCCAGCGTCCCCACGTCGACCGGCGCGCGACGTAACTCCAACCGCGCGACATCGGCGCGCGCCAGCGTGAAGAGATCGTCGATGAGCGTCTGCAGACGGATCGCCTCGCGCTCCATCACATCGACGTCCTGTCGCAGCGTGGGCGGTGGACCACCGTCCCAATGCGCGCGCGTCGATTCGAGGTAGCCACGCAGCGTGGCCACCGGCGTGCGCAACTCATGTGACACGCTAGCGATTAGTTCCTGCCGCGCCCGCAGTAACGCCGCTACGGTGTCGCGCTCGGCCCGCAGGTCGCGCCGCGCGCGGTCGAGGTCCGCCGCCATGGCGTTGAAGTCGGTCTGAAGGTGGGCGATCTCGTCCGCGCCCGTGACCGCGACGCGGCTGTCGTAGTCACCGCCACGCAACCGGCTCGTCGCGGCGGCGAGGGACTCGACGCGGCGCGTGACGCCGCGCGCGACGACAAACGAGACGAGCGCGGCCGGCAGGAGCACGATGCTCATCATGATCGTTGTTACCGCAATGGTCGCGGCGATGACGAACAGGGGAAAACCGCGTCCGAGCCATACGTTGATGATGGTCAACAGGACGTCAAAAAGGGCCAGCCCGGCCACCACAACTACTAAATGCGCGTGCGTAAGCGCCCAGCGCAGGCGCGTGCGCCGCAACCGATCCCAGAACAGCCAGAGGCGCCCCCCGACGCGGGCCAGGAGAAATATCGACGCGCACGCCGTCACCGTGATAATCGCGGCGATGACATCTCCGGCAATACCTCTACGCGCGTACGCCAGCGCGCCTGCATATGTTAGCGCCGGCAGCAGGGCCAGGCCGGCCAAGAGTCCAACCACGCCGTCGTGGGCTACCCGTCGCCACCACGCGCCAGTGGGCAACCGTAAGCGCACGGCGCACCAGAGGACGCCGCACAACGCGGCAAACACGAGTAAACGAGCGCGTCCGGGCGACCATACCCCCGACAGAAGGGCGCCCACGAGGAGCGCTCCGGCCAGTACGAACGGCGTCTCGAGCAATGCGCGCGCTGGACTCGCGCGGAGGAATGGGGAGCGCGGGCGCCATGCCATCATCGCGCGGCCCTCAGCCTGTAGCCGATGCCCCACACCGTCTCGATCGCCTCGCCGAACGTCCCCAGCTTCTTACGCAGCCGCAACACGGCGTTGTCCACCGAGCGGTCGCCGCCGAGCGCCTGCTCGCGCCACACGGTTTCCAGCAGGTACGTGCGGCTGAAGGTGCGTCCAGGACTGTGCAGCAGCAGCTCCAGTAGCGCGAACTCGGTCGGGCTCAGGTCGAGCGGAGCCCCGTCGAGCATAGCCGTGTGAGCATGCGGGTCGAGCCGCAGCGGACCGGACACGAGGACGGCGCCGGCGCCGCCACGGTCGGTGTCGAGCGTCTGGCGGATCAACTCGGCGCGGCGCAGCAGCGCCCGTACGCGCGCGATCAGCTCGCGCGTGCTGAACGGCTTGGTGAGGTAGTCGTCGGCGCCCACTTCAAGCCCCACCACGCGATCGGTCTCCTCGCCGCGCGCCGTCAGCATCAGCACCGGCGTCGGCGCGGCCTGCCGCACGCGGCGTAACACCTCCAGCCCGTCGAAGCCGGGCAGCATCCAATCCAGGATGACCAGGTCCGGCCGCGCGCGGGCGTGCGACTCGACCGCCCCCGGCCCGTCGCCGGCATGATCCACCCGGTAGCCGGCCGCCTCTAACTCGCGCGCGAGCACCCGCGCCAGGTCGCGCTCGTCCTCGACCAATAGAATCGTCGTCATGTCTTGAATTATCCCACATGCGTCCAGGTTGGCATGGGATGGCGCCAAGCAACACCATCACGCCGCCGTCCGTCCAGCGCTAGCGGAGAGCCATGGTCGGGCCGTTGGACCGAGCAGGCGCGCCGCTTCGTCCGGCGCGACGTAGCGGTAAAGGTCGATTTCCACGCCGTCCGGCCGCGGCGCCGCGTCGATGTGAGCCTGATAGTAGAGCGTGAGGTGGCGGCCCGTCGGATCGGCCTCGGCGTAGAGCAGTGGGCCCACCGTGGCGGGGGCGTCCAGTTCCTCGCGCAACTCGCGCGCCAGGGCCGCCGCCGGCTGCTCGGCGTGGTCGATGAAGCCGCCGGGCAGGCCCCAGGCGCGACGTCGATAGGTGTGATGCGCGACCAATACGCGCCCCTCCGCGTCGCGGATCACGGCGCACGCGCCCAGCGAGACCTTCGGCGCGGCCACGCGCACCGCCAGGCGCTGTAGCCGGGACGGCGCCAGACGCCACAGCCGGTACAAGAGTTGTCGTCCCATCGCCTTACCCCGCGCGGATACGCCATCGCGTCCCGTGCGCGGCGCTTTGACAGTACGCGAGGTAGCCCTCCCCGCTTCGGTTGTTACGCCCCCACAGTGAATGGGCCGGTGTTGTATGTCCACGATCATCATGTCGTCTTCTCCTATCCTCTTGTTGGCGTCGCCATGCCGTACGGCGCCGGATCACACCTCCCAGGATAGACGGGCGCTGTCACGGCCCTGTCGTGCATATGTCTCAACTTTGTCGCAACTAACCAGTCATACATTGTCTGTGATTCCACAAGCGGCGGGAGGATCAGTTGCGACAAAGTTGAGACATATCCGCGACCGCTACGCGATATATTCCCGTTACAGTGAGACACGGAGACAACAGCCACACCAGCGGCGGGATGACCACTGCGTCTGTCGCGCGGTCGATCCCGCTCCCTACCCCCTGGGAAAACGAGAAAGAGGTAAGGTACAGACTATGAGGTGTGGGTTTCTCAAGGAAGGCATGGCGATGCGCCGGTCCGGCAAGGTATATGTCCTCCTGGCAATCGTCGTTGGCGCGGCGCTGTGCGCGTTCGCTGTTTTCGTTATCGCGCGGCGCCCCACGGCGGCGGCGCGGCCCGCGCTCTATCCCTACCCGCCCAATGCTCGACAGCTTATCGCGGCCGGACTGACCGGGCGCCCCGCCGCCGCGAGCCCCACGTCTCCCGTCTCCCTTGACATGGTGCTGGTCGACGGCATCCACACCACGGTGCTATTCCATGTGCTTGAGCCCGCTAATCCTCAAGCTGGGGGGCCTCGCCACCCGTTTATCCCGGTTATCACCTTGCGCGATGATCACGGTCAGACGTATCAACCCCAGGGGGGCACGATGACCG
>JAABUV010002112.1_pt1 | contig 27704 bp, 46 predicted proteins | sample 5559971 | NCBI WGS metagenome assembly JAABUV01 (sample SAMN10711881, study PRJNA513362) | rock metagenome | isolation source: Antarctica rocks | place: Antarctica: Victoria Land, Knobhead nord | collected 2015-12-19
CCGGACCACCGGCTCAACCTGCACGCGCGCAAGGCCATGGACAACGGCAACGCGCGCGCCGAGCTGGAGCGCATCCGGCGCGAGGTTCTCGAAAACCTGCGGCACCTCGCGCACGCGCCCAGTGCGCTGCCCGGCCCCTCTGCCCGCCGCGCGCGCGCCGCGCCGCGGCGCCGCCCCGCGCCCGCGCGCCTCTGCAGACAGCGGGCATGCTTGGCTTGTGGGCGGGTGCCCGCGGGGTCGCGGGCGGTCTGCGCAGCCGGGCAAGCCTGCCCCGTGCGCGCCCCAAGCCTGCGCGGCAGCGCCGACGCGTGCCCGGACCGGCATGGAGGCCTCCGCAAGTTCGCGGCCTCTCGCATGCTGATCACATGCACACTTCCAGGGATTGCCAATCAAGGGGCAGGGCGCGCAGCAGGGTGCTGCTGGGGACGCAGCATGCGGGGGGAAGCCGGCCCTGCACTCGCGCTGTTTCAGGCGTGTACGTTTACACCCACACCAACTATGCCTATGACACGGCCAGGCAGCTGGCCAGCCACACAGGCGTCAAGCTGAGCAGAGGGGGTGCCAACGCACCTTGACGGAGTTGTCATCAGTCTGGTCACAAGTGTGTCGCGCGCGAGGGCGCCGGCGGGCACGAGCGCGCGGGCGGCCGCGCGCGCAGGCGTGCAGATGGCGGAGGCGGTGCCGGACAGCTACCTGCCCGAGTATGACATCGAGGACGCGGACGAGAACCCTGAGCTGCGCCTGGGCCGCTACGCGCGCGAGCACCTGGTCGTGCGCGACCGCGAGCACGACTTCTACGACGACGACGTGTACGAGTAGGCCGCGCCCGGCGCGCGCCCGGCCGCCGGCCGCACGGGCCCGGGCCGCGCTGGGCCGCGGGCGCGACCTGGTCGTGGTGAACTTGTGCGAGCAGCGCGCGCGGAGGCGCGCCCGGCCGCTACGCGCGCAGCTGCCAGGCCGCATGGGCTGTGAGCGCGGCTTGCCTGTGACGGCGACTTGCATGCAGAGCATGAGGCGCTGAGCTCGGGCCGCTGCAGATACCCCGCCGCGCCACCGGGCAGGCTTGGGGAAACTGATGCAGGGCCTGTGCTGCAGTGGGGCGCTGCGTGTTGTGCGAGTGCAGAGCACAGTGCGCTGCTCCTGCGGAGCATGCGTTCATATCTGTGTAGTGCTGAACGCATGTGGGCACGCTTGCCAAAGATGGTGGGTTTTTGGGGCGGACAGGTTGCTGGGGGGTTTGGGCTGAACGAAGTGTGCGCAGAGCGCTACGCCCTTCTCATGGGTGGTGCCCAGTGGCCCTGCTTGCCAAGTGCCTGCGGCAGTGCTTCACGCGACTGCACTGTGGCCAAAACACACAGCGAAGTGCGCGTTAAATGCTTTCAACGCGCTTCACCACATGCGAGTGTAAATTGCTGCGCCCTGGCTGGAAAAATGCGTGACCGTGCATGCCAAATGGCCTGTGATTCGGCTCTAAGAAAAAGGCTGGTTCCAGCCTTTTTTGAGAACAAGCCCTCCCGCCCTGGCTTTCCAGGGCCAACCCTGCCACTCGGCCGCAGATAAGTCAGCAGACTTTGCTGATTCTGTAGCCCCTGGTGTGTGCCTGAGCCGCAAGCAAAGAACCCAGCACAATGGCCTCCACCATGACCGCCCAGAGCACCTTCCTGGGCACCTCCGTGCAGGCCAAGGCCCCCAAGTGCGTTCCTGCCCAGCCAGCCCACCGTGGCCGCCCTGGGAGGCCGGGATTGAAAGTGGCCGGGCGCGAGCGCCGTGCCTGCCGCTGGCGGGCCTGCGGAGGCGGCCCGCCGAGCAGCAGGCGGGATGCAGCGTGTTGAGACCGGGGATGTGGCTGCCGCGAGCAGGTCCCGCGGCCCCGCCACGCGCAACGTCGTTATGGCTAACAGCAAGAAGACGGACATGAAGAAGCAGGGCCTGTCGTCCGTGAAGGACGACGTGATCCGGAACAACCTGATGGGCACCTCCCGCAAGATGAAGGACAAGAACTGGACCGACTCCCAGGGCCGCAAGGGCAAGGTGCGCGGCGGGAGATGCGCGTGAGGCGCGCGCTTGCGCTGCTCCTGCAGCGCTCTGCGCCGCGCCGCGTGCGAGCTTGGTGGCGCGCCGTGCAGGGCTTCGGCGTGTACCGCTTTGCGGACAAGTACGGCGCGAACGTGGACGGCTACTCGCCTATCTACACGCCCGACACCTGGTCTGAGACCGGCGCCGAGTACAAGCTGGGCGTCAAGGGCCTCATTGCATGGTGCGCTGCCAGCGCGCCTCGCTGTCTTTTTCTTAGTCACATCTTTGCCCGGCTTTGCGTGGGCGCGCGCTGTGCTGCGGCTCAGCTTGCTACCGGCGCGGCTAGCGGCGTCCCACCTGCTGTGCTTAGCCGCTCTGTATGCATTGCTACACCATCTTCACGCCAGCCAAGCAAGGTGGTGCCCCGGGAAACCATTATCGCGCTTGCACGTCTGTGGGGTGAGGCGCTGCGCACAAGGAGGAGCGCTACAGGCCAAACTACACAAGTTTATTTGGAAGAAGCTCTCAGAGGCTAAAGTGAAAACAATGCAGGGAGCAGAGTAGACTCTGGAAGAGCATGTTGCCTGAGCCTCTGCTATGCTATGCGCGTTCAGAGGGGCATTAGTCCTATCATGGCTGCCAACAGTGTGCAGTGCCTGCGTGAGCGCCATCAACCTTTTTGGACCCAGGATGCTGCAAAGCTCATTGACGTGACAAGGTTTGAGAAGTGAATGTACGCAGACTGATTGCAGGGTGGTGCAAGTGCAGCGGGGCTGACGTGCTGGTTGGCGTGCAGGGCGGGTCTGGTTGCGGTGCTGCTGGCAGTCGGCGCCAACCTCATCCTCAGCACCTCGCAGATCGGCTCGTAGAGCAATGCGTCAGCCGGGCAGGCTCATGCATGCGGCTTGTGGCACGCTAGCCATCTAGGTAGCACTGTCTTGGACCACCGTGACGCTCCTGCTCCGCCTGTGGGAACAACAGGTGGCTCGGTTTGTTGGAGAACTAATGCAGGCACTTGGGGCGTTTGGGTTGTCTGTCGCCGTCGAGCGGTTGCGTCAGCACGCTGGAGGCTGGTGCTTGGCGGTGTATATGTGAGAGGTGAACCAGCTTGGCTGACATGCCTGCTGAAGAGGCTGTAACAACGCGAAGGTCGTGGTGCAGTGCCCGCTGCTCTTCTGCCTTCCACACTATGCGTTTTGAAGCCTAGGTATGGTCTGGCTTTGTGCATGCGAGTTCTGTCATTACCACCCCCAGCCTGCTGCTGAGCATGGCATATTCAGGCCGTGAAGCTGCTCCAGGCGAGCAGAAAGCGCATCACGTGGCCAGCTGTTGCACCATGCCTTGTCGCCCCATGCCTTGGCAAACAAAAGACCTGCCCATGGCCTAGTGCACAGGGCAACGTGTCAACACCTACTCTCTAGCCCTACAGCCTCAGCCTGGCTTGGTGGCCACAATTGTGAAATGGCGCGGCGAGGCTGGAGCCGAGCGTACATCCACAAAGCCCGCCGCCCGCAGCGCCGCAGGCACGTCCAGCGCTGCGTATTCCTGCACATGCGTACTGATTTACTTCTCATGCAAGTTGCCGCCGCTTGGTTGCCGCCACTTGCAGCGCCGCGGGCGCGTCCAGCTCCTCGCTCCTCAGCAGGCCGCATAGTTATACATGTGGAAGTGCACATTATGAGTGGGTTTCCCTGGCGATGGATCCAGCCAGTCCTGGCAGGGCTGCTTGCTCTGCCATGCGGCATGCAGATTGGGCAGCAGAGGGCTCGCTGGTTGCTCGGGTCAGTGGGCGCACCAGCAGCCAGGGCTCCGTGCTCTTGAACGCGGCGTACGCAAAGGGGTTGTCGAAGACGCGCTGGAATGCCGCCGACGCCGGGTCCATCTCCTGCGCGCCTGTGCATTGAGAAGCAAAGCTTCCTGCCCTTGCCGTAACCTTTGCCACCAGACATGGTGCTCACAATGTAAGCAGCACACGAAGGGAGAGAGCACAAGCGCGCTCCAACGTCCAGGAAAGGCCGCACGGCAGCGCGTCGCGGAGCTCTCTGGTTCGCACCATGATCGCGATAGAGCCCTGCGGCCGCAGCAGCCGCAGCGCCTCGGCGATGAGCGCGTGCGTGGCGGCCGCCGGCAGCTCGTGCGCGACCAGGCACGCCGCGACCAGGTCGGCGCTCGCCGCTGGCAGCCCCGTGGCCTCCGCAGCGGCGTGCACAAACCTGAGCGGCTCGCGCGCGCCCGCGTCCGCCTCTGCCGCATCGCACACCCCCGGGCACCTCAGCGCTTGGCAGATGGACCGGCCCTGCGTAGCACCGGCAGCTGGTGCCACCAGGTCAGGGGCTCGCAGCTGGCAGCGCAAACACCCCGCCACGACATGCTTGAACGCAGGACAAGCTCGGTAGCCCAGCCGCCCGCCACCGCCTCAAACATGAGCCACCTTGCTGGCATTTCTTGCACTCAAACGGACGTCCACTGCGCGATATGCAAGTGTTGCACGCAGCCAGGCTGACGTTCTTCACGGCCACGCCTCCACGCTCGTGCTTGGCAGCCTCGTCAAGCAAAGCATCCGGCGGCTGCAGCCGCCCCTGCTGGTCGCACTCACGCTGCAACAACACTTGCCCTGGGTTTGCACAGCCTCCATCCTGTGCACGCACATGTCTTCCATTCGCAAAGCACAAGAGACTCGCGCCTTCGCTTGGCTCCGAGCCTTGCCCGCAGTGACAGGCGCACCGCGGCGGCTCTGCAGGACGCGCGCGACCGCCAGGAAGTGCGGGGACAGGTCGACGCCCGTGAGCGTCCGCGCGCCTGGGAACCGCCGCCACAGCTCCAGCGTGGACAGGCCTGCGCGTGAAGCACCGAGGCTTGAACGTGCTCCGTGACAGTCTTGCGCCACACAGACAAGGCTTCGCCCACGCTGGTGCAGTCCACCTGGCCATATATGCCATACCGCTGGCGCCTCCAGCAGCTGCAAGGCCTTGATGACAGCCACTGCCTGTTCAAGCCACCTGTGCAGCAACTTTACAACACAGTATGTTATTGACAGCATCATGTCACCACTCTGCGGAGCTGATATCAACAACGTCGGAGCTGCCATGAAGTACGCCTCCCGCTCGGCGGCGCCGCCAAGCCACCGACCTGAAGGCAAGCAAGAGCACGCCTTGTGCCGGAACAGCGCTCTGCGGCATTACTGTGGCAGTGCAGCACGGCCCCCTCCACCCACAGCTGCACCTGTCGCGCAGCCCGCGTCGACAATGTCGCGCACGGCCGCAGCGCGCGCGGCCCCCAGCAGCTCCACCAGGCGGCCGCTGAAGGCGCCCCGCAGCGCCGCGTCCCCGGCGGGGTCCATGCGCCTGCCGGCCGGGTCCATGACCGGCGCATGCACCGCGCGCGCCACCGCATTCACCTGCATCCCCGCAGCTTCCCTGTCGTGCCTGGCTCCATGCCTGCGCCTGGCTGAGCTGAGAGTGTGTTGAAGATGCTGCCTTCGTGTCCCCCTCTGCGGACATGCTGCGTGCTTGCTTGGCAGGGCTGAGCAGCTTCACGAGGCACAGAGGAGCTTGACGGCCAGGGCTGAGCCTTGTGCAGCGCGCATCAGGCGGCGCCCCGTCTGCACTCCAGCGCGCCTGCCAAGGGGACCCTGGGATGCCAAGCTGCCGACCCGGCCCGGGCTGCACGCGGGCGCCGGGAGGGGCGCGCGGCGCTGGGCGCGCGCCTCGAGCGCCGCCTGCCAGCACAGGTTGCCCTCGGGGTACGCGTGGAAGGGCTGCGTGTAGTACGCGGGGTACGCCAGCGCGGCGTCGCGCGCGCGCGTTAGCTCGGCCGCCCAGTCCGCGCTGGCCGACAGCGCGGCCACCTCGGCGCCGATGTCGACGCCGATGTCGCGCCCGCGCTGCCGGCAGGAGCCCGCCATGACCCTGGTCAGAGAGACGGAGCAGAGGCGAGGCACGAGCGGTTGGGCAGCAAAGCTAGCATGACGTCCAGGGCGCCCGCGGCCCCACCTGAGCGATCTCCTCCCTCGCCTGCCGTCACAACACAGCGACTCAGTGCTGCCAACAGCTGAGGACTCAGGTGCCAAGAGTGTGTGTCAGCAGTGCTGCGCACCTGCCGGGCTGCCAGCGCGAAGAAGGGCCTGAATCCGAACAGCGCCTCGACCACCGCAAACAGCAGGCGCTGCTTCTTCTCGGGGCGTTGTACAACAGACTGTTGCGCTGCCGCGGCACACACGGGGCAGGACGGCAGGCGGCCGCGGCGCAAGCTGCTGCTGAGCCCGCCAGGCCGTGCCTGCATTGCACAACAAGCGAGTGTGCACCTCCTGTGAAACTTGAGCTTGCATGCACCTAACTTGAGCGAGTGTCCACCACCGCACCTGAGGACCAGTGCATGGAAGGACCGGCCTCATACCCGCGCTCTAGGCGTTCTCCAGCCGAAAAGCTGATTGATACTACCTGGCCAATGCGCAGTAGCCAAGGCAAGCAGTCACCACACAAGTTGTCGCCATCAAGCTTGGTCGTACAAGCATTTCATATCTGCACGTGCACAGCAGGCAAGAACAAGAAGGCAAGCAAGCATCCTTGGGCGCAGTGTCATGCACCTGGAGCAGATCACTCGCCCTGTGTAGGAGCACCGCTAGCGCTCGAAGAGCTCGTGAGTTTGTCACACACAACATCGGCTGTCCAACCTCTTGCCACTATAGTGTGTTATCTCACCAGGCCTGAGCACGCTCGGATGCACAAGCAGCTGGCCAGCCCATGCCCTGGGCTGCGCTGGCCGCAAGCGGAGACAGCCTGTAGAGCTAGCCGTGCATGCAGTCAATTGCTGAGGCGCCGCTGCCTCCACAGCCACCGGCCTCGTGCCCGCCCGTGCCTGGCAAGCATCGGCAGGGGCAACGCTGGCTGGCTGCGGAGCTCTGACATACGTAAGGCTCCCAACCAGCAGTGCATGACCTCACCACACTACTCCTTGCCTCTTGTTATGACGCCTGATCCGGCGCGAGTGAACTAGACGTACCACAGCAGGACCTTGCAGACCTAGTGCCTGGTGCGTGCGCAGCTGAGGAGGACATCCTTGAGATTAAGACGCTGCGGAGGGACCTGGAGCCAAGGCAGGCCTTGTTTGGTCGTTGCGCTCTTGCCTTCACCTAGAGCGTCTGCGTGTGCTGCAAGCAGGATGACTGTGGTGCTCTGCTTGCAGGGACAGCCCCTTCGCCTTCAACAACAACAGCGGCGGGTGCGTGGGGCCTCAAGCCAAGCCGATGTATTCATTGCACTCAGCGGTGTCCTGACCACGTCTATCTCGCAGGGGCTTTGTAGGAGACCGCGACCTGTGCGTCACCTCAGCGTCAGTGTACGAGGACGAGAACAGCTCAGGTGCAACTTGTGCCCTTCCCTGGGCTTACTGTTGTCACGTGAAATGCTTTGGTGGAGCAGCTTGCTTTGCCTTGGGGCACTGTGTGTGCCTGAGACCGCTTGCGCACACAACTGTTGTCATACAGGAGCGGCTGAGCACTTTGGCGGCAGGCTCGGCGTGCAACGGCGGGCTTTTCAATGCCGAGGAGGGCGGCTGTGTGCCAATTGCGCCCTGGGCGCGCCGATCGGGGCCGCGGCGCACTATCTGTGCGGGCCCCAGCTTGGGGCGGGGTGGTGACTTCATGATCGACGTTTGACAGTGTCGTTGCGCCACCCGTGCCGCTTGGCAGCGACATGTCAGCCCCCTTGCACCAGCTCGACGTCGACTCTGGGTCCAAGCTTTGCGTGCAGCGCTCAAGCGGTGCGCGCCCGGCAGACTGGGAGCCGCGGGCGGTCACTGCTGCGATTGTCACCTGCGGCGGCCTCTGCCCGGGCCTCAATGACGTGATCCAGAACATCGTCTTCACTCTGGAGGACTATGGCGTGCGCTCCGACGCGGTGCGGCACGCGCTTCCGGGCTCAGGAAGTGAATGTCTAGCCACATGCACGCGTCTAAGCTGGCCCTTCTTCAACATACGCACGATCACTGTTGCAGCAAGGTGGGGCATGCAAGCAAACTCATCCTCATTAATCTTGTCCTGACGTTCTAACAGGACTTTACGGGTAAACCATGCAAAGCGTCACTTGCCGATCTACACACGGCTGTCGCGGGACTGCACTTTCTTTCTGCGGGGCTCGCCAGCTGCACAATAGTAGTAACACGGCAGGTGGCGCCGGCGCAGATATTTGGGATCAGGTATGGCCTGCGCGGCTTCTACGACCGCTCCGCCAAGCCCGTGGAGCTCAACCAAAAGACGGTGGACGGCATCCACCTGCTGGGCGGCACGATCCTGGTGCATGCTTGGCCTAGGGTTCAGGTGTAGTGTGGTGACACTCGCCTGCTCTGTCTGAGTGCATGCTTGTTTGGCAGCTCGTCTTGCTTGTCTGGCTGCCACCTTAAGACACGCTGAGGCTCCAGTGCTTCCTAAAGGCCTTGTTCTTCATGCAGGCCATGTATTTGAATAGTGCCCGCAGGCCATGAACTCGAACAGTGCCGGCTGAGGCCTCCAGGTGACATTTTGGCAGAGGTGCAGAGGAGCGTCAAGCGTGCGACGCGGCCACCAGCCGGCCGCCAGCCCGCTGTGTGCAGAGTTCCAGGTGCCGCTGATGGCTGGCCAGCTGACAGCCCCGTGTGCTGCTTGGCAGGGGACCTCGCGCGGGGGAGCCGACATTAAGAAGATCGTGCAGCGGCTGTCCCTGTGGGGCGTCAACATGCTCTTTGTCGTCGGCGGCAACGGTGCGCCCCTGCTGTGCCTGTCTTGGCTCTGCAGCCGCGCACGCCGCATGTGCGTTCAGATCGACATGGGTTCATTGTGGCACATCAGCTGACCCTGAGGGACCTTTTGGGGACCTTGTTTCTGTGACCACGGGCACCTGTTAGCAAGCGGTGCTGCAGAGGGTAGTGAGCTCCATGCTCTGCCGTGCAGGTGGCAACGCCGCTGCCAACGCCATCCAGGAGGAGTGCGAGCGGCAGAGCGTGCTGTGCAGCGTTGTTGGCATTCCCAAGTCGGTGCGCTTGTCACTTGAAATGTTAGTGCTGGAGCGTCGCATACGCAACCTTGTCCACCATTTGCGAGGCTGACGGGGGCATGCAATGCAGATTGACAACGACATCTTGCTGGTGCGCTCAGCCCGTCACCATTCTTGCATGCAGGCGACGCATGTGATGTCATGGATGTTGCGGTCTGAGCACCTGGCATTCACAAGCGCTGCGTGTAACGACAGGCTGCATGCAGATCGACAGGTGCTTTGGGTTTGACACGGCGGTGGAGGAGGCGCAGCGCGCGCTGCTTGCGGCAAAGGTGCGGCACTGCGGTCGACAAGCTGCAAGTCCTCCTGCACCTGTTCTTTCCACGTGCTTTCCATCACGCAGGCTGCACAATCAGACCTCGGGCACTGATGCTATGCCATGGTGCTCTCAGCACAAGGACCTTTTCAGTTGCTGCGCTGCACATGCCAGCATTGCTAGGTGCAAGCCGTCCGGGACGACCTTGCGCTGCTGTACATGGGGGAGCCGGAGCTCGAGGCTGGCATGTGCAGGTGGAGGCGGGGTCAGCGCTGAATGGGGTGGGCCTCGTGCGCCTCATGGGCCGCTCCTCGGGCTTTATCACCATGGAGGCCAGCATGGCCTCCGGTGCGTGGCTGGCTCATTCTACGACACAAATTACACGAATTTTGTTTTGAACCCTCTGCAGCATTCCCTCTGTGCGCCCATGTGGCTCGTTAGGCAAACTCCCATTCGACGCAGACATATGCGACCTTGTTCTCCTGTTCCATGTCACCTGCTGGACGCAAGCTTGTGTTGATTGAGCATCCATACGCGCAGGCGTGGTGGACATCTGCCTAGTCCCAGAAGTGGACTTTGACGTCCCTGCGCTGATGGCGCACGCGCGGCTGCTGCTGGCTCAGAAGAGTCACATTGTGGTGAGCGGGCATGTCCTTGCTGCGCTGAGCAGTGCACAGCACAGCGCTGTGGCAACGTCAGGAATCTGCCAGCACTGCATGATACCAGCTTGCAGCACAGGGCGATGAGCTGACAGCCTGCCTTGGCAGCGGGAGAGGGAGTGTGGTGCTCATGGCGGACAGCGATCCACTCTCCTTGTATTTCCAACCTTGGGTTTCCCTACAGCTTGCCAGCACTCACAGCAGGCAATCGTGCTGGACCAGCTAATACATTTAGAGTACGTCAACACAGGTCTACACGTGCAGAACGCATCTACACGTTGCCGTGCAGGTGTGCGTCGCCGAGGGTGCTGGACAGAAGCTTGTGGCTGATGCAAACCACGCCTTGGACGCCAGCGGCAACGCGTGCGCCCGCACGCAACCCCAAGCATTGCCTCACGTTATAATCTAAGACAGCCCCTGAAATGGAAAACCCCTGCCTCAGTTATGCGGCTGGGATGTTAACAGCGGGCAGCCCGGCGTAGTGTGCGATGCAAAGCTGTGTGCTCAGCCGCCTAAGCAAGCTCTGCTGCGCCTGCAATGGTTATGCGTGCATCGCTGCTGCCTGCCCCAGCGCGCCTGCTCTGCGGTGTGCAAGTCTAAGCTCCAATAAAAGTGCAACACCAGGGTCGTGCAGTTTATGATCAAGAGCGTCACTGCTGCTATCATCTGTTGTGGTGGGCACAGAAGCAGCTATGCTTGCTGATGCAAGCCACCACATGTATGGCAGGCCTGTCATGGTGCTGCTTGTTTTTCCCTTTTCTTTCTCTGTCAGACAACGCTGACGTGCCGTGGGTGGTTGGTGGCTGCGCAGGATCCTGAGCGACATTGGCGCGTACTTAAAAGAGGCCTTCAAGCGCAACCTGGATGTGCGGCCGGGACCTCAACGCCCTCATTCTCATGTTGCCTGCCTGCCCCATGTCCTGCATGTCTATGCTTGTCAAGGGCAAGAGCGCTGCAGGCATCCTGGCCATGTTCTCCTGGCCTGCGAGCGTGTTGCCCACGCATGCATGCTGTCTCTGCGAGTGTCCGGCGCCGGTAGCAGCTAAGGGGCAGTGTGCGAACATCATGACGCGCTTGGCCGTATTCATGCAGGATGTGGACGTCAAGTACATTGACCCTACATACCTGATTCGGGTGCGCCAACCCGTCTGGACTGCTGCCGCTCCCGTAGCCTTGCATGCAGGGGCCACCTGCGGTTGGTCATGTATGCGACAATCTGGTGCCATTGAAATATCATGCTGGCATCCAAAGTGAGAGCTTTCACATGAGGGCTGGCGCCGCAGGCTGTGCACACAAACTCTACGGACCGCATCTACTGCAAGGTGGGGCCTTGGTTCCTGCTGCTTCGCATGCCACTGCTTTTTGTTGCCCGCTTCTGACACCACCACATGTCGACAGTAAGCGATCCCTTTGTGCACTGCATGCCTGCTGTCAAAACCAAGCTTTCTGCCAACCGCCTGGCGGCGCGCGGCAGGTGCTCGGTCAGGGCGCGGTGCACGGCGCGTTTGCGGGCTACACAGGGTTCACGGTCGGCCTGCTGAACACGCACTATGCGTTCCTGCCCATCCCCGTCATCATCCAGGCGCGCTCGCGTCTGCTGTCCCTTGCTGCATGCTCTGTGGCAGGTTGCAGCTCGCCTTCATGTGCAGTGTGTCTCGCTGACAAACCTCGGATCAGCCGCCACACACGTCAGACAGGGCAGCTGGTGGGCGCGGTGCTAAAGGCTCTGTGCCGTGTCATTGCACTGCAGCGCTGCCTGCCTCATCCAAAGTGAAAGCAGAAGTCACTATGTATGTTCCTGTCCCTGTCACCATTCCATTCACAGAGACAGCAGACTGGCCCGCGCTGTCATGGCTGCACAGAGCAGCTTTGTTTAGCGGGAGGCAGTGGTGACATTGTGGAGGGCATGTGGGGAGCAGCAGGCAGAGTGCAGGGTGTGTGAGCTTTCAGTTGCAAACAAGGAGAATGTGCACGCTGCAGGCGGTGCGCACGGTGGACCCGGGAGGCCGCAGCTGGAACCGGCTCAAGACTGCCATCAACCAGCCGCACCTTGTGTCGGATGCAAGGGCGCTGGTGGCATGACTGAGCGCTTCAGCAGGCTTCGCAGGCTTCCCGCAGCGCTGAGTGCTGCGGGGTGTTGGCCCGCACCTGTGGCCAAGTCAGACTCAGGTTGACAGCAGCATGTATCCTGAATGCGGCTTTGGGTTCCCATGTCTGGCATACCTGCCATCTGGAGCTTTCCATCTCAGCAATCAAAGAGTGTGACACTCATTGCTGCGCCGTGGGCGCGCGGCAAGTGCACATGCATCCCCGTGCCGGCATGCGCTGCTGAGCAGCACTAGGTCAGTATCGTTGTTGCAGCCAGTCTGCTGAAAAAACTTAGCACCATGTTGGGCAGGCTCTCGGGACCGGAACGTTGAACGACAAGGCGAGCAGACCCTGTTCGGCATTGTGAAATTTTTTGGAAAGGCAGGTTGCAGGATGGGTGTCTGCATGTCTGCAAGTTGGTCTGAAAACACGCACCTGCAAGTAGCAGGATACCTTGAACTTGATTCTATATGAAACAAGCTCACCAGTCAATGCGCAGTCATGTGGGGCATGTCTAACAGGCACAACCAGCACACGTGCTTGAAAAATGATTGTTGCATCAGCAGCTTTGCTGATGCCTTAAGCATCACTGGGTTGATATGAACATTTCAGCAAGCTGGTGTGAACATGTAGCTGTTAATCGCAGCGCAGCGCCACAAGCACTGGCCATGGCAGACAGGCACTGCAGGCCTACCTGCAGCACCAACCCCCAGTGCGCTGGCTGTGCAGTGCATATGCTCTAGCCAGCCCGAGAGGCGCTGCAAGTGAGGTTGATTTGCTGTACATAGGCTGAGTAATGCCGGCATGTCATGCCGGCTTGGTCACTGCCATGGAGCGTATCATTATGCACGGCGGCCGAGAGTCAACACAGATGCGTGCATGCGCATGCAGACGCACTTGGCCTCCTCCTGCAAGCTTGCGCATGCGCATGCCATGCATATGCAAGCGCATGCCGTACACTCTGACTGCGCATTGTCGCATGCATCCACATGCGCTTGCACAAGGGCAGACGTGGCGCCCTTGCATGAGCTAAAGATGACTTGCAGCCAGCCTAGCAGCTCTGGGCGCAGCCAATCAAGTATAGTATGAAGGCCTGCGCAGCAGGCGCTGCGGTACGGCGCGGGTTCCGCACAGGCTGACCGGGCTGGCAGCGCGAGGGACAGGGCCAGGCGTGCGGGCCGCGCGCCGGAAAGGCCAGCAGGACGTCAGCAATGGCCACATTGCCCGAGAAGGAGTGGACCTCCAGATGCCGCACGCGGAAGCGGGGCCTCAGCAGTGGCTTGGAGCTGACGTAACCGCCCATCTGCGCCGCGCCCCGGGCGCTGACACAGCGCCCCAGGTGCAGCCATAGCGGCCGCGTGGCCCCGCGCGGTGTGCCGCGTGCCCGGCGAGCCGTTGCCGCACTGCACCCTGCCCGCCGGCGAGCAGTACTTCCTGCTGCAACCTGCGCCTGACGCTCGACTGCCAGCTGATGTGCTGCTTGGGCCGGTGCAGGAGGGCCGCCGGAGCGCGGCGTGCGAGCGGGTGCCGGGCACGCCGGCATGCTGCATGGCACTGCGCGTGCTGCTAACAGATAGCCTGGGCTTGGCGCCTGTGTTGATCGCTATGACATGCGGCACGGTGGGCGTGGGCGCACCCAGCGCCAGAGCAGCGTGGGATCCTGGCGGAGCTGGCGGAGCGGGGCCTGTGCAGACATGACATCTAAGGCGTGCTGCAGAGCCAGGTCACCTACCGCCAGCTGAAGACTATGGGGGGCGACCTGGCGCGCAGCAAGGGCGAGTACACGCCCGCATGCGCACGCTGCATGCTGCATGCTGCATGCGCTCTGCGGGCGTGTAGACGCCAAGTCTGCGCGCCAGCGTGCCCGTCACAGTCTTCAGCCGGCGACAGTGCACCTCGCTCGGCGCGTGCCGCCGACCGCCATCCCTGAGCACGTCGCCGCGCAGGTGGAGCACTTTGTGCTCGAAATTGCGCGCGGCCGCAGCCACCTTGTGCACGGCCGCCTTGCTCGGGTATAGCGGGTCGCATGCCTGCGGGCCGGGCGCTCGGTATGATGATGCATGACCCCGAGCGGCCCGTCCTGCGTGCATGCAATCTGCAGTACCTCAGCAAGGCGGCAGTGCTCAGGGCGGCGACGGCGGCCGCGGTGCTGCCCCACCGCATCAGCCGGGAAGCTGGTGCACCGGAGCACCGGCTGCAGGGTGGTGCAGCGGGGCAGGGATGACAGCGTCTTCGCAATCTGCCTGGACTTGGAGCATGACCAGGCCTTGCTCGTGCAGCGCATCATAGGGGCCTGTTTTTCTATGCAAGTGTGAGAAGGGCGGAAGGGTGCCCGAGCTTGCACACCCTGGTACTGGTGCTGGACATTCTTGATAAAAAGACGAGAGGGCAGATCAAGTGTAATTGCGCAGGCCGTAGCACATGAATTAAACACACAAGGAGGTTTGCTTTTGTCCATCAAGGGCCTTAATGGCTTGCTTGGTGTGCAGGCATTGGAAGCGCCATCATGGAATCACAGACACATGGTCTGTAGCGCCTCAGCGCACAGCGCATTGATACTGAAAGCAATACAGCTCGTGCTCAGTTCGGCATGCATGCAGGCCCGAGTCAAGCGCTATGGGACACGCTGCCGCAGGCGCCGAACCTGGCGTCGCTGACGCTGGGCTGATCTACTCTTCTGTCAGTGAATCCATAAATCCTAAACAGAAATACAAATCAAGGACATGGCCGAAACATGGCCGTGGGCCTGGCGCACAGACAGCAGACCGCCCCTGCACCTCACGCACAGACTGCAGAGTCTGCCCCAGCTTTGCCGGCCTTGCTGGCATCCGCCGCTGATGGCGCCCGCTCTTCTGTCATGGCCTGCTCGGCCTCCGCTCCGTCATCTGCGCACAGGACGCGCTCAGTGGTCCCTGCCACCTGCGGACTGGCCGGCTGTCATTCAAGCTGTCCCCCCTGCCTTCCACACATGCATTGCCTTGCTGTGTTCCAGCGTCAAGAGCGCTGCAGGTGACCAGCACACAAACCAAGCTTGCTGCTGTTCGGTGCCATCTTGGCTCACTGCCTCTGTTGGCACCTCTTCGTACGTGATTAGGTGTCAGCAGAGCTATAGCATGCATCGCCGCCCCTCTGATGAGTTGCTGCTAGGCGTATGCTGCTACAGGCATTTGTGACAGCTGTCCAAGGCGCGCAACCAGCTCAGGAGCCTGGAGCCGGCCAACAACGCTTGGAGAATAGCAGCAGGTCAGGCCTGTGCCGTTATTTGTATCATTCTGGCTGGCAAAGGCACTGGCACGGGCACTGCTGTAGAGAACGCTGCCCCAGCCTCCACTGCTGCGCGACTCTGTTCAGTTATGCCACTCCTGTTGCATCTGCTAACTGAGTTCAGCGCTGCACTTTTCACTCCTCTGCCCAAACCTTAACACCCCGTGCTCCTCCCCAAGGCACACCAGCGGAGCAGCGCACCTGGCGTGAAGGGCTCACAGGCCACCCAGAGGACCCTCCACACGCTGCGCCGCTACGTGTCACCCACGCCGCCTTCGACCTCCGCCGCACGCTGCACTAGGCAGTCGTCCAGGCGCTCGGCGGCCTTCTGGCACTTGCGCGGGATGGCTGGCGGCCCCAGCTGCTTATGCCCGCGGCCCACGCAGGCCTCCACATCGGCAACTGCGGCGCGCACTACCTTGCTTAGCCGCGATGCGTCAGAGCCCAACTCACAGTCCTTTAGTGTTCTCGGCTGGCTCTGCCTCTGCAGCAAGCGCTGAAACTACTCCATATGCAACTCTATGCACCAGTCACGCCACTCTGCAAGCTTTACCTGTCTGCTGCAGGACTGCCCTGTACAGTGGCAAGTTGCAGGTTGATGCTGGCACACAGCTGGGAAAAACAAGAGCCGGTTTGCAGCGCACCCTCATCTGGGCACACGCTGGCGATTAAGCACCAGGCCACAGCGGCCTCTAGGTGCTTGCACAGGTAGCGTGCCTCTACTGGGTGCTTCCTGCTGCAGTCCTCAAAGCTTGAAATTAGCCGCTGACAAGACATTTGCGTGGGCAGGCCTCCGCTCAGACGTTAGCTAGCTTTGGACAGAGGCGCTTTGGCTGGCTATCAAAGTGTATGAACATTTGGTGCAACGCCTCAGGTCTCGCTTCAGTGCTCTTTCACAGCTGTTTTTGTCTCATGCGTGTCATGTAGGGTAAGTGGGTGGCACATGCATGTAGTCTTGCCAATTTCAAAGGTTGCATTATAGATGTAAGGCAGGCAGCAGCCTGCATCACAGTAATATAATGGCATCATACATGTGCAGCTCCCCTCCGGGCGTCCAGGCAGGAACCTCTGCCGCAGAGCTTGTAATGGGAGCTCTGCTCGCTTTACACACGCCTCAGCGGCAGCTGGGCACCGCTCATATCAGGATCTTGTACTTGGTTGCGGACGGGACGTGGTTGACCGCCACGCGCCCGTCATAGGACAGCGACGCAAAAGTCCAGGGGTCTGCTGGGCTCCATGCAACGCCTGCGGAGCGCAGGCGGCGCCCTCATAATGCTGCACTTGCCCACGCATTTAGCATGCACAGGCGGAGGCGCTCAGCTGCTTGCCGATGCCGCCGGCACGCCGACAGCCACAAATATGCAGCGCAGCATGCAGGCTCGCAGGCGGCCAGCAGCGGCGGCAGCCGCAGCAAGGCAAGCCGACTGCTGCAGGCAAGGCGGTAGGGGCGCACTGTAGACGCTGCTCTCGTGGTCGTCGAACGCGCGCACGCGGCTGTCGCGCGCGCCGCCCCGAGGCCCCCCGCCGCGGGCAACCCCTAGCCCAGCGCCCGCAGCGCCGCTGGCAACGTTCCGCACTGCGCTCGCCGCGATGGTCCCGGGCGCGAGCTCGGGCTTACCGCGGCCGCCGTCCGCCTCCCGGGAAGGCCCCATCGATGAAGACAGGGAGGGAGACGGTGGGGCTGCCGCGCCGGCGGCGCCCATCCAGGGCACGTGCCACAGGTTGACCAGCGCATCGGAGGAGCCTGAGAGCAGCAGCGCGTCGTGCGCGGGGCAGAACCGCGCGCTCCACACCCAGTGCGAGTGCCCGCCCAGCTCGGCGAGCGGCCGCGCCGCGCTGCCCAGCCTGCCCACACACGCGACCAGGCGTCAAGTGATGCCAGCCGCCTGGCAGGCCCTTGAGGCCCATTGGAAATGCTGGTGTGCTGGGACACACAGGCATGCGTTTCAATTCGAAACCCAACAGGCTGGTATCTCCTCGGTCTCTGGCCGCACACCGGTAAAGCTGGTCAGCGCCTTCGCATGCCCGCCCCTCTGGAGGCGCTGGCGCGGCTGCTCGGCGATCCGCCGCAGCCCTCGCTTGAGACGTTACTGCTTCCAGTACGCGGCACATGGGGCGAGGCCGGGGGCGGGGGCGCGCCGCAGGTCCCAGAAGCGCCCCTGCTTCAAGTGGGCAGCACGGGGCCGGGGGCGCGCCGCAGGTCCCAGAAGCGCCTCTGCTGCCAGTGCGCGGCACGGCGCCGGCGGGGCCGGGGCGGGGGCGCGCCGCAGGTCCCAGAAGCGCAGGCGGCAGTCGTCGCCGGCGCTGAGCAGCAGGTGCTCGCGCCCGGCCGCAAAGTCCACGTCGCGCACGGGCATCTGGTGCGCGCCGGCCACCTCTGCCGTGCGCCGCATCGCGCGCAGGTCCCACACCTGCCTCGCGTCACCGCTGTCTGCGCGTTAGGATAAACGTGGCCGCGCAGGAGTACGGCAGCGCCTGGCAACCTCGTGCGCAGGCCGGCGAGCCGCGGGTGACGCAGGGGTGCCAATCTCTGCTGCGAGCTGCATCCTCGGCATCCTTGTGTTGTGCAGCCGTCACCGCATGCATGGTGATCATCTGGCAGAGCGCAAAAATCACGGCACCGTGCACGCTGGCCCCGCCCATGGCGCATCGCGCTCGGCTCCGCTTTGCAGGCGCGCCTGCAGGTGGTTGCCCCCGGCCGTCACGAAGCGGTTTATGTCGTGCGGGTCCCACGCGCCCGCCCACAGCTGCGGCAGCTCGCCAGCAGACTCGGCCGCCGCCATCTGCGCAGCGCCGCCGTTGATCTGCATACCTGCAGGGCTGCAAGCCTGGCCCTCCTGTACCAACTAACACACATCTCGTGTCGACCGAGACCGGTCAAGACTTGTTGCCTGACCCCACTTATTCCAGGCGCCTCGACCAGTGCTCTTCCGGCACGCCGGGCGGCCGCGCACGACCTGAGAGGCGAGTGCAGACGAGTCGTCCGCATAACCGGGTCAGGCGAGCTCCGGCGCTGCCCCACCTGCGCGCCGCCGTCGCCCAGGCGCCAGGTGCGCAGGTGGCCCTCGTCCAGGCTGGCCAGCGCGTCCGGCGCGGCCGCGTGCCACGCGGTCGCGCGCACGGCGCCCGCGTGGCCCTTGAGGTCCGCCGCGCGCTGCGCGGGCCCGTCGCCGGGCGGCAGCCGCCACAGCGCCGCGCCGTATGCGCCGCCTGGGCGCGGGGGCGGCGCCGCACGGTGTGCGATGTTTTTGGCTGTTCTGTTTGTCTGTTCTGTGGCAGTGCAGGAGCTGCAGGCATGTCTGAGAGCTGACGCGTACAAGGCAATTACGTAAACAACTGTGCATCACCATTATGACCCACATCCACGGCACGCTGCTGAACGAGCGCGGCCGACGTGTCCGGAGGGGCTCCTCCCCAGCTCCTGCTGGATACAAGGTGACCCCACGCGCCACAACACGCTCCACTCCGCCAGTCTCAGAAACTCATACCCCAGCAGTGCACGCCTCTGGTCTGCGTGCGGCCGCAAGAAACAGCACAAGGCGTCCAGGTGCAGGCTCACCCTCGTTGTACACGGTGGTGGCCAGCGCGGTGTCTGTTGGGCAGGGCGCTATGTGCCAGATCTCCGCAGCGTGCGCGTGGACGGAGCGCACGGCGATCGCCCTGCTCTCCACATCGTACTCCAGCACTTGCAGCTGCGCATGTTGCAAACACGTGTCAATGTGCACCTTTGCAGAGAGGCAACAGAACAAACTTCAGTGCTTAATGCATAGGGGGTGATTGTTCCCAAGCAGCCAGCCTGTATTTCCTACTGTGGCGTGCTTGTGGAGAAGGCCTGTGCTGGCTTTGCAGTAGTGCACCTCGTTCTCGTCACGCAGCGCGTTGGTGCCCACAAGCCAGGCCGAGCGCTCCCTGTCCGCCACCAGTGGCACCAGCGCACGCGCGTTCAGCTTCAGGCCATGCGTCACTCCCCGATCCGGCTGCATGCTTGCCGAGGAGCAGCAGGTGCTGTCAATTACAGCCACCTAACCAAGGAACACAAGCTGATTGCCCGTCGAGAGATGCATTGCAAACCAGCAACCCTTTGGGCGTTCATGGGCGTTAGGTTACACGGGTGCTCTTCACCTGCTACCTTCCTTCCTTCCTACACAGAGCACACCGCTCTGCAGACTGCGCAGATTCTGTTGAGCCCCGATATATAGCTGGCAGCCTTGAAAACTTTCACCTGCACCGCAAGGCAAAGATGGACAGCAATGGCGCGAGCTGCGAGGGCGTTCCAGACCTGTACAAGGTCCTGGGCGTGCAGCGCGCCGCAACGTCGGTCGAGGTCTGCGGTCTAGTGCCTTCTGCTTGTGTGGACAACTTGCATGTGCAGGGCATCGGGCGTGCGCTACAAAGCGCACCCGCCCCTGCAACATTCCTGGACGCACTACGCGGCGCAGATCCGGCGGGCGTACCGGAGCTTGCTGGTCGCGGCACACCCTGACCGCGGCGGCTCAGAGGAGCGCTTCAGGGGCATCAAGCTGGCATACAGCGTCCTGTCAGACTCCAAACAGGTGCCGGCTGTGCCCGCGGTGCGTGCAGACCTCAGACTTGACCCAGCCCGTTCCCTGAGGCTGTAGTGGGCGGCGCGCAGCGCGACGACTACAATGCCACAGGCAAGGCCACCCGCACTGCGGAGGAGGACTTCATGGACGCGTTCGCCGGAGGTGCGCCCCGCAGCGCACACCTCGCTCTGCTCTCACACACGCTCTATTCTCCCCTGCCACAAGTCCCTGCGGCCCCGCCACAAGGCCCTGGGCGGTTACAATGTACGGCTGGCTTGGTGAGCCTCTCATGAAATCCACAACAGGCACGTACGGGAAGGCGGCAGCAAAGAGCGTGGAGGAGAAGGAGAACCTGGCGGTGCAGCTGGCGCTGCGCGCCGAGCCTAAGGGCGCCGACAGCCATACCACTGGCTTTGAGGTTGCCCCCGCTGCGCTGCACGCGGGCGACCTGTCGCGCAGTGCTGCGCTCTATCCTCCAGGTCGATGAATACCCTGTGCGCATTCTCAAGTACATTTATTTGTGCGGCTGGACACAGCACGTTGTTGTTGTCGGCATGTGTGCTGCAGCGTATGGGCGGATGCAAAACGCAAGTCTAAATCTAGGTGCCTGCCAATGCAGGCATGGATGCGCAGCCGCGGCGAGTCCGCCACGACGGTCATCACCGCGGAGAGCATGGCGGAGCAGTACGGCGTGACGCAGGGCACCTATGAGGCCGTGGCGCTGCCCCGCACCAACGTGCTTGTGGTGAGCGGGCTTCGTGAAAGCACCTCCTCATTAAGCTATCTTTCTGGGATTTGGCATGTGCCTTGGCGTTGGCAGAAGTCAGGGGATAACAGGCGTGCTGGCCAGCGATTACATAAGGGCCAGCGCGCCTCACGAGCCGGGTGCAAAACCTGCAGGTGCGCTGCACCGGCGCGGGCCTGCCCACGGCGAACGTGGCGGTGGAGTCCGAGGCGCTGCAGCCCGCGCTGGAGTGGGGGCAGGTACTGGTGCACATGCAGGCGCGCCCGGCTGACCTGAAAGCGGACGCGCGGGTGCTGACGCAGACAGCCTCACCCCGCGCTGAGCAGATCACGTCAGCAGACGCTCCCCTCCACGAGAAGGCCTGTATGGTATGTCGCTGACATGGGCAAAGGGCCTGCGGCAAGCGCGCGCCAGCATGGCGGCACGTACCCGGCCGCCGCGCGGGGTCTGGTGCTAAAAGCTCGCGAGCTGCGGCTATAAAACGGCACGCAGTAGCTGGTGTACAAACACTCTGGAGGGCATGTACGCAGAGGTCTCTAGTGCCATGCAGGCGCCTTCGACGCACCACACCAGCGGTGTGCAGGTGGCAGGGCGCAGACTCCTGCACCGGACCAGGCTGGTCAGACCCGAGGTCTGTCACGCCGCGCAGGTCATGCCCATCAACCCCGGCGACCTCGCGTGCTGCCGCCTGGGCGGCGCCGCCGGCGAGGACGGCCCCGCGCCGCTCTTCACGCCCGGCCAGGACGGCGTCGGGCTGGTCCTCAAGGCGCGCCGCGGCAACTGGCCGCGCACTTTGGGGCTGGTAGCGCTACAGCCGGGTCGCGCATGGCGAGGACACCCTAGTGGCACAATTGTTATTTTACAAATTTTCAGCGTTTTTAGGCAGGCGGTAGCAGCACAGTCCATGCGTGCGTCCACAAGGTTGCTGTAAGCGGCAGCCGTCAGCTGACGCCGTACCCTCCGGCCACCCTGAGTGCACACGGCTATCATGGGTGCCGCTGCCGCACCCGCTCCAGACTGGCCTCCCTTTGGCCTGTCTGCCGGCGCCAGTTGCAGCCCGGTGACATGCCTGGCCCCAGCGTCCCCGCCTTTCTTACTCCAGGGCGATTGGATGTGCGGCGGGACTCTGCAACGCCACTGGAGTCCCGCCGCACATCCAACCGCCTCAGACCTAGTAAGGCAAGTATGCTGGGGGCCCGCATGTCATTGGGCTGCAACTGGCGCCGTCAGACAGGCCGAAGGGAGAACGTCTGAAGCGGGCGCGGCGGCGGCACCCTTGATAGCCCTGTGCACTGAGGGTGGCCGAAGGATGCGGCGTCAGGTGAGGGCTGCCGCTTACAGACGCGCCCGCCGCGAACGGAAGGGGAGAGCCCTGACTGGCCGCGAGGAGCCCCGTGCGGCTGCACAGCCTGGGCGGACGCGCGCCGCATCGCGCGCGGGGCAGGTCGGCGAGGGCGCGGCGCTTGCGGAGGGCGAGCTGGTGATGCCGCTGCGGCCGCACATGGGCACCTGGCGCTCGCTGGCGGTGTGGCGCGCGCGCGACCTGCTGCGCCTGCCGCCCGACGCGCTGCCGGCGCGGGGCCCTGCCGTGCTGCCCGCCTCCGCCTGCGGCCCGCACGCCTGCGGTGCTATTGGAAGTAATGGACCTAATGTATATCTGTATATGAGCTCTGAGTGCTTCAGCGCACCCAGGAATGGTAGGTCAAAAGCCTGTTTTAGCCAGCTAGGGCTGCTCAGGCAACGGGTTTGTCAGGCAAGCAAGCACTCATGGCATTCATGCCACATGTTAGTGACGTACGTTTGACCGTACTACGAGCCCAAACTTTCATTGAAACCTGCCTAAAAGCCCAGACTTTGAGCCAGGCGCCCGCGCGCAGGTAGAGCTGGCGGCGCTGGCGGCGCAGCTGTGCACGGCCTACTGCCTGCTGGAGCAGGCGCCGGGGCTGCAGGCGCGCCACACCTGGCATCACGGCATACGGCTCACACGCTGTAAACCACGAGGCATGGCGTCTCTGCACCAAGCACAAGCAGCTCGCTGTTGTGCAGTCAGCTGAGAGAGTGGCTGGCTGGGAGTGGCGGGTGAGCGGGCTGCGTGGGCGCACGCGCAGGCGGGGGATGCTGTCATCCTGAACGCGGCGACCAGCGCGGTCGGCCAGGCGCTGCTGCAGCTCGGCGGCGCGCTGCGCCTGCGCTGCCTGGCGGTCGTGCGCTCGCACGGCGCGGAGGCGGACGCCGCGACGCGCGCGCGGCTGACCGCGCTCGGCGCCACGCTGGTCCTGGTGGATGCTGGCTCCCTGCAGGTGGGCCGCACATGTCTTGTAATGAAAGTTATTATTTGCCGTGTCGCGCCGATCACGGAGTCCATTGTGAGCCAACGCATGTGGGGCAACGCACCGCCCTGCTGCTGTGTATGAGCTCCCCAAGCAGCTCCCATTTGGGTCAATAAAGAAAGAGGTCAAAGATGGAAGGGAGTGCAGCGCAGCGCTGAGGGAGTGAGCGGCATCTGCCGGCGGAGCAGTGTGCGCTGCGCCAGTGGCCGTGCAGCCTCGGCCGGCACTGGACACGGAAGGCCGTGCGGCCATGAAACCCATCACAGGGTCTGCTGCTACAATGCGCTAGTGCCACGCCTCCGCACAGCCGGCCCGAGGCCACACGCAGCCCTCAGTGCAGGCCGGCCCGCAGGCGGAGCTGCACGCAGCCGCGCCGCTGGCCGCGCTGCCGCGCCTGGCGCTGGACGCGGTTGGCGGCGCGTCGGCGGGCCGGCTGGTCGGCGCGCTCGCAGACGGCGGCACGCTGGTCGTGTACGGCTGCCTCGACGGCCACCCGCCCGCGCTGCCGTGGCAGGCCTGGGTGCACCATGGGCTGCAGGCGCGCCCGACGCGCGCGCCCGCGCCGCTTCGTATGCATGGCCCGCGCGCGAGCGCCGCGCCGGGCAGCGGCAGCACGCTGGTGGCGCGCCCGCCTCGGCGGCCACGCGCCCACGCCCCGCCGTGGCGGGCCTAGGTGTACCACGGGCCGCAGCTTTGTGTCCACCTCCGATAGAAGCCATGTGTAGGCCACATGCCTACGGGCCCTAGCTGGCGCCCTGGCTGCCGCCCTGGCTGGTGCCCTGGTGCCCAGGACTGACTTGCATGCGGCAGCAGGACCCACCCTGCAAGAAGGTGGGCCGGATCCCGGAGCGGGTTGCATGCCGAAGAAAAGGCCTGGCCTTGCGGGAGAACAATGCGAGCCCAGCTAACGCCCCGGCGTGCCTGCAGGTACGCGGCTTCAACCTGCGCAAGTGGCTGGCCGCCAATCGCAAGCGCGTGCCGGGAGTGCTCGCGTCGCTCGGCAAGCTGGCAGCGGCCGGCAAGCTGCAGATTGCCACGACCGAGTGCGCCTGCCCGCGCATCTTTGCACTGCATGTGGCTGGCCATGGGACAGAAAGTCAACCGACAAATGGATGGCATGGAGGCAAGCCTGTTCAGCTTGCCTTGATAGCCTGCATGGCCTGCAGACCCTGATCTTGCAACACCTCACAGTCACCCATGGGTGAGCCATGTCTCATTTGCATGGCTTCACAGTAGTAGAGGTGCCCTCGATCCTGCAGAAAGCTCAGAGCGGATGTCGAGCTTTTCAGCCAGGCGCGTGACGCAGGTACCAGCTGGGCACCGAGTTCGAGGAGGCGCTCGAGCATGCGCTGGACGAGGGCGCCAGCACCAAGGTGCTGCTGCGCGGCGGCGAGGCCGGCTTCGCATGAGCTGGCTGGTGAGTGCTTGGCACAGAGGGTAGCTGCAGCTGCGCATTGGCTCTGGGGGTTGCGCTTGCAAATCCTCAAGACAAACACCCTCGCCTTCTCCGGGTAGCAGACATTGGTTTTTTGGCAGAATAGGCGTTTGTAGGTAGGTAAGGCTTGAAGCAGAGTTTACATAGCGAGAAAGTGCTTGCTTGTGGCAGAGTTTAACATAGCGAGAAAGTGCTTGCTGGTGCTTGCAGGTCAGAAATCAGATGTTTAGCATGTCTGTGTGTCTTGCTTTTCTGCAGTAACGCGCATGTGCCCCTCTGTCATGCATCTGCTTGGCGTAGCAGCCCACCACCGCGCTGCTCAGGTGGTGAGCGTGGCGCTGAGAGCCACCATCCCTCGACTTCACGCCTCGGTGTCGAGTGTTCTATGCAGCACAAACAATTTGGAGCACTCACCCACCCGTGAGCAGCCTCAGCAATACGTGGCAGCAAGCTCTTGCAAATGCGCGGCTAGTTTTATGGGTGTGCTCTATACGGCAAGTGGGCTGCTCACGGACAGTCTCCAGCCTCGCTTGGCCATAAGAATAAATGTGTATGTATTAAGCACACTCCAGCTCAAGTCAAAGTCATAACTTACATGTTGTGAATATGCAAAGGCCAGGGAGAGCGAGTGTGGCCACCCGGGACCAAGCACAGCGCTTCTGCTGCGCTGAGCAGTGGCCAATGTCCATGCCGCAGGCAGTATGCAGCATGCATTCAGCAGCCGCTGCATACGCCTATATGCGTGCTTGCATGTGCACGCTGTGCGCTGTGCTTGCATGCTCGCTCCTTTATGGGACATGGCTGCAAGGATGCTTTAACCTCCTGAACTGCACATGGCTCAGCAAACCATTGTATGCGTGCGTTGCTGCTCTCAAGTCGTCGCTGCCGCTTGCATGCATGTGTGAACGTGTGGCTGGCGTCCATATCTCTATGGGCATAGCCCATAGATATCTGCCTCGCATGAAACATTTAGTAAAGCTAGATGCCAAATTCTTGGACTATGTTAGGGATGTCGTAGGTCTTGCAAGCAAAAGTCTGCTCACCAATTTGTCTGCAAAGACAATGGCTGCATAGCTTGGCCAGGCAGCCTGCACTTTGGCCGCGCAGAACACGTGAAAGGGCTTCACCAGTCTGCAGCCCTTCCGGAGAGCGTGTTCCTGACGAGTAGTGGCTGTGCCCAGCCCCGACCTGGCACTGGACGCTCCGTCAGAAAGATTCCACAGCAGCCGCCGCCTGTGGTACGCCTAGAGCTTGCGCCGCAGCTCGACCCCTCCCGTGCTTGAGCGACTGCCTGTAGACCAGCAGGTGAAAATGCTTGCCAGTCAGGGAGTTGGCTCCGCTTTTCCTCGCGCCGCAAGCGATGCAAGGATCCCGCACTGACGCACAGGGCGCGCTGCGCAGCTCGATGAAGCGCGTGCAAGACCAGGTAACAGGGCAGCAGGCCTGCCCTGTGGAGACTCCGGTGCGCTGGCGCGCGCCTTGCGCTCTTCCACTGTACAATTTCAGCTCTCTCTAGGGTCTACGTGCATGCTCTGCTTGCTGTGAAAGCACGTGCACATGGTCATTGCCCATGCCGCGTCTTCACGCGCGTATGCTCCTCTGACATGTTGCCAACGTGTGCAGGCCATCATTGTCGTCACGGAGGCGACGCGCTGGATGATGTATGAGGTGCGCCGCCCTCCCGAACAACGGTTGCAACACTGCGAGTGCGCAAGCCACGCCTGCCGCATATGCCTGGCTGCATGCCTGCTGCGACCGCGAACGTGCCCAGGCACTGCCACGCCCCTTGTGTCGCACTTGCATGCGCTCGCGCTGCTGTAACGTGTGGACTGCGATGCAGGAAGCAGTTGTGCTCACAAACATGGCAGAACGCAAGATGAACGAGGAGCGCTGCCGGTCCCGCTGCTCCTGCTATGATTGCTTTCAGTGCAGAGTCTGGGCCCGTCATGCCATCAGTCATCCTGCTTTGGCACGTCGTGCGTGGCAGCCCCCTACCGCCGTCGCGGCGCCTGTTGCGCGTTGCACGCATGCGCACAGATGCAAATTGCTCTGCGCGTCTGCAGGCTCTCGCGGCACCCGAGGGCGCGGCGCAATATGCGCTGCTGACGGTGCCTTGCCCGTCCCGCCCCTGTGCATCTCATGCAACACATTCACTATACTTTCTATCCTGGCAACCATGCCATCGCTGCCCTGGGCATCAGCAGCAAGGTCTCTAGGGGCACACACAGCGGCCCTGGACCCTGCCATCGCACCCTTGACACGCTTTTCGCGCATGCAGGAGGCCAAGGCAATCCTGGACGCAGCATGTGCGACGCGTGAGGTGCGCTGCCCTGGCATGGATTAGCTGCTTTCATGAGGTATTGGCTGCTTCACACCCTCGTGCCGCCCATGCCTGTGCCTTGGCATGCCATGCAGAGCACCCTGCCGTGCTAGCACAACGCCCCTGCAAAGTCTGCTGCGCTGCTGCACGAAATCAAGCTTCACTGCTCGCGCAGGCATACATGGCGCCCTCAGGCCGCCTGGTCGAGCGCGTGCCCCTCAAGGTCCGCAGCCCCCGCAGCAGCTCTGGCACTACATCCGTCCACGCGCTGCTCCAAGCTGTCTCGCTCAACGCTGTCTATGTCGGCTGGACGCGCGGAGCGGCGTTCAGCATTGCCACAATGCATGCGAGCTGCCCGTTAGGCATCTGCCCCTGTACCGCAGGCCGCCTAGCGCTGAGTCCCAGCGAGTGCGCAGCACGCAGAATACGCTCGCCGGTGGCAGGCCCTGCATGTAAGCAGGCTTGGTGCCGCGCTGGAGGGGCCGCCTGCGCCCGGCGCCCCGGCAGCACGCCCCGCACGCCTAGGCACGCCATGCACAGCGCGCAGCGGCGCCGGGCCTGCCAGCCGTTGCCGCGCGCTCGGGCCGCCCGCTCACGCCCTTCTGCGCGCAGGTGCCGCAGGGCACGCTGGAGCAGCAGCTGCAGATGCAGCAGCATGCGGCGGCCGCGGCGGCGGCGCTGCCGCACAGCGTGGGCGGCGCCGCGCCCGCCGCGCCCGCCGCGCCTCCGCTGACGCCCGCGCAGCACCAGGCGGGCAGCGCCTGCAAGCGGCCGCGCACCAGCGCCTGACCAGCGCTCTGCCCAGAGTTTTACGTCCAGGCGATAGAGGCTGCTTTGCAGGCAGCATGTCCCTGCGGAGCATGGCCTGCAAAGTGTATGCGACTAACATGTACTATCCAATGACATGCTTGGTGACAGGCGAGCGCCTCTATACAACAAACAGCGCTGGATCAGGTTACCAGGGACCTGAAGGCTGCGCATGCCAACCAGAGCCCACGAACAAGCAGAAGAAGCAACCC
>JAABUV010002113.1_pt1 | contig 27701 bp, 30 predicted proteins | sample 5559971 | NCBI WGS metagenome assembly JAABUV01 (sample SAMN10711881, study PRJNA513362) | rock metagenome | isolation source: Antarctica rocks | place: Antarctica: Victoria Land, Knobhead nord | collected 2015-12-19
CGACGCGAAGATATCAGGAGAGTTTCTAAGAATTCCTGACGGCTTTTCTTGCGCAGCCGCCGTATGATTCTTCGTCATGTTGCGCAGAGTTGTTCAGAAACAATTAAGTATGATCGCAGACGGCAAGAATAGTAAGGAAGACGAAAGTGTTTCTCAAAAAGAAGTGGACCAATTTATTCACCACCACCAAATCAAGTGCCCTTTACCCCGAGGACTGGCGACCGGAGAAGCTTGGCAGTGTACGAAGTAATGGTATACAAGAGTGCTACTTTATTGTCGAGGGTGTGTACCCCGCAATTAGCAGACTCATCCCCCCATGTCCCTCTAGACTTCGAAAATCTTCGTTGATTCGAAACAGAATCTTCGACATTTTCAATTCACACAGGCCGGCAGCGAGATTTACCTGTACGAGGTGCTTGTTATGGGCCGGCATAGAGCGAGTCATACGAGTATAGGTTTGATCTAACTAGAAGTTTAAAGCTAGTAAGGAAGGAAAATACAGAACACGTCAAGGGTTTTATACCCACACCAGCCCGCTAAGGCGTGATAAGGCTGAGGTTCAGCCCTACCCTAGTCTATGATAGACTAACATGATCTATGTTAAACTAGCATGATCACAACATTATTTCTTTTCTCTCTCAAACAGTGTTTCTATTGTTTCAGTCAATATCTATCTTGACTTGTTAAAATATTATTCATGAAAGTCATTCATAATTTCTTGACATTCTTTGAATTTATTTTCATCAATGTTGTATTAATGTTGTCGAGAGATAGGGTACAGGTGCGGTATAGGGAGCTTCGTAGAAGCAACAGGATGAGCAAACAACGAACACGTGCAATGGTCGCTCCAGTAGATAGGTAGATCTAGGAGGTAGGCTAGATACAGATAGGTAGGTAGGTAGGTGAATAAATAGGTGAAAGGTGCCCGTCTAGAAGAACATGAGTAGATAGAGGTAAAAAGGTGAAGAAGAAGAAAACTCCGCTCGGGAAACCCCTATAAATGGTAGCCAATATCCCCGTGAACCCTGAAGGTGCGAACCAATAGCTCTGCTCGGGAAACCCCTATAAGTAGTAGCCAATATCCCCGTGGACACTGAAGGTGCGGCCGGATCAACACTGTTCCATGAGTCATCAAGGGATGAGGCTTCGTCCCCCACGACATTCTTCTCCCAACCATTTAATGCTCGTCCCTTGAGCATCAATCTGATCCTTCAATAGTACCAGCGAGGCGAAGACGAAGGCGAAACCTGAAGCGGAAGCGAAAGCGAAGGCGGAAGGCGAAGGTGTAATCCGAGCGAAGTTACAAGAAGCGAATATATTAGGTCGATAGCTAAATGACGAAGTATCCGAGGGCGAAGGCGAGGTATATGACTAGCCAGTAGGTCGATAGCTAGAGGGCGAGGTATCGTTACGAACGTGCCGGGATTGAATAGGGCCATTAAAGATCTAACCCTAATCAATACACAGTCAACGCTTGAGTTGACTGCGTAATGATTAGAGCAAGCCTCGATCTGACCTAGATCTGACCCAGATCTGACCCAGATCTGTCTAGATAGTCACATGATCTTACGAGATAGTAGATGAGCTACTCTGCCACTGTATATTCGACTGTACGGCCGAATGCGAAGAGCGAAGATGAGGCATAGATGGGGGCGGTGAGATGTTCAGGTAGCCGCATGGTCTTACGAAGTAGTAGATGAGCTACTCTGCCACTGAATATTCGACTGTACGGCCGAATGCGAAGAGCGAAGGCCAGGTATATAGAGCGGCGAGGTGTTTGGGTAGTCGCATGGTCTTACGAAGTAGTAGAATCTACCCTGCCATCGAAGCATAGATATAAGGGCGGCGAGATGTTTTAGATAGTCGCATAGTCTTACGAAGTAGTAAACGAGCTACTCTGCCACGAATCCTTGCTGAGATGAGGGAGACAGCGAGATGAATAGTCGCACGGTCTTACGAGGTAGTCAAAGCTACTCTGCCACAGTATATTTGACTGTACAATCGAAAGATGAGGGCGAAGCTGAGATATATTCATGAATTATGAAGAGCAAGTGCTTATTATCAAAGTCAAGACTAATCAGCATTGTATACTTTATATTGTATCTTCAAACAGATGTCAGAAACTTTGCAAACATTGATCAATGCAAACACATGAATACACATGAAAACTGATTCAAATTCAGCGAACTCAAGCAACTACAATTGAACAGAAGAACATCAACGACAATAATGATATATTAAACTACATGCAAGTTTATGTAGCAGATAACTTTGCATGAAGATATTACTTCATTAATATTCACAATCTCATGACTTTCAATTCTTTACATCAGCTGTACAAAGAATGAATTATGCAGCTAATAAAATGTATAATGAATCTGAATAAAAAACAATTTTTTTTGATTCTTACTCAATTCAACACTCATTATGAGTCTATGTAAGATTTTATATATTGTAGCGAGCATTGCGCTAGCGTAATGCTCTTTTTGTATCTACTATTGCTTTTTTCTGCGCTCTATACTGTAACTGTTCTTAATGCAAAAACTTTATGAGCTTGCTTCTTTTCTACTTTTTCTCTCTTTCATCTGATTCTTTGATGACGTTATAGTCTGAAATTGATTCAGTATGCTTGTCAAAAGTATCATTTGAATAATCACTATCATCACGCTCATGATTTCTAGAAGCTTTCTTAAGTTTGTAATGTTTTCTTCATGTTGCATCATCTTTTATTCTATCTTTCATTTGAAACATGTTAATAAAACGTGCTTGATTAATATTCAATCTCTGTTGCACTTGCATGTTGTTGTAGCAACATTGAATACTCATCTCTCATGTAGAAATTGATTGAAGTCAATTTTTCTCATGTGTAGCTGCATCAATAATGCACTGTGAAACTTTGCATGATTCTTATGCAGTTGCAGATGTTGATGTATCATCTTTGATGTCAAATATTGAAAATGAGCTGCATTAAATCTTTCTTTTCAGACTATTCTTCATGTTTATCTGATTTGTTTCTGTATGAGCATCAGTCTTGTCATCACTTTAATGTATTAATGCTCAGTCAGTAATAAAGATAAATCATGTGCATCATCAATCATTTTATTCATTGCTTCATTTTCAAGTACTTTTGCATGTCTTGCTATTCAATGTAGCTTCAGCATGACTTCTCAAGATTAAATGCTTTCATGTGCAATTTGAACTCATTGCAAATGTGTCTGATTTTTTGTTGATATCATAACTTTCATTGTTTTCAGAAAAGTTTGATTATCATTGTATACTTTGTATATCTTTTCATGACACTCTTGATTTGCTGTTACTACATCTGTGAAATGTTTCATTCTTGCAACTAATTCTTTCAGCTCATCATGATGAGTGATAATTAAAGTCGATTCTTTTAATCTTTTATTTAACTCTCAGTTTATTTTCATCGCAATTGCTGTAACATCATCTTTGCTGTCATTATCATTTGAGTAAACTCTTTGCTTTAATGTAAACATGTCAAGATTATGTTGTTTTATTGACATTTTCTTATTTGCAACTATAACTATTTTCAATGACTTTGATCAGAAAATCACTATATAAAGATGACTTCAATTCATCTTCATCTGCTTAAGTGTTTCTTTCATTTACTTTTGCTTCAGCTGTAAAGATGTCTTATGCAGCTTTGATTTTCAATCTCTTTTGAATGTTAAGTTGTTGCAAATTCAATGCATTGTTGTCTTGATAACTTCATCTGATTTTCAAGAGTTCATGTTTATTATTGATTTTTGTATTAGCTTTCATAAGTGAATATTTATTGACATGATGTTTATTTTCATCTGTAAAGTCTCTGTTGATATTGCTCAATAAATGTTAATAATTTGTCATAATGTTCTTTCTTGCATTGATTTCAGCTTGACACTCAGATTCTTTCAATGATTTTTCACTCTTTATGATGTATATCATATGATGACTTCATGATTAAGCAGAAAGTATGTCATCGCGAAGTATATTTGCTTACTCATCATCATTGATGAATCTCAAGTAAATTTAATAATTATCTGCATGATCTTTTGTTTAATCATTAGTTTTGCTTCAACATGATGCATGTGAATCACTCATCTCAACTTAAAGTTCAATTAAACTTTCAAGATTTTAATATTGAATTTTGAATCAATCTGATGTTTTATCAACTTTACATCAACTTTCATATTGAATTATTTAGAAGTTTTCATAAAGTGAATTAACTCATGCTTTGTTATCAAGAATTTAATGTCATATGTTTTTACTCACTATTTGCATTTATTATAAATTTCGCTAAAAACTTTGCAGTTACATTTCATAAACTTTTCATATATCAAAATATTAACATCATTCACAAAGTCTGTGAAGTTAATTCTCAGCTTGATGTCATCACATGCTTTTAACAAGTTCATATTGTAGAACAAATATAATATCAATGATAGTGAAAAGTCTTGTGATATATTGATGTTCATGCTGCATTTCATCATCATGTAATCATCAATTGTGATCATAATGCATTGATTTTTCAGAAAGTTTTTCACAAACTTAAGAAGCAGTTTAAAAACTTTTCTCTTCTTCATGTCATGTAAAAGTTTGCTGTGCATCACATTATTAAATGCACTCTTCTTATTCAAATTTAGCAATGAAACTACTTTTTTTCTTGTGTCACTTTACACAATATGTATTTTTTTTATAATTAGTTGCAAAGTTATATTTATTAATTTGTATTTACAAACTTTCATCTGAATGTTTAATATTAAGTTGCAAGCTTTTACAACATTTTGCAGATGTTCAAATATAATGAACTTCAGTACTTTGCTCAATGTGTTGAATAACACAATTGATTTATATGTTTTTGCATTGAAGTAATCTTTCTTATCTGACTTTTGCATCATTATTGTGACTGCACTTTTAAACTGAGTTAACTGTATTTTCTTCTGTAAACATCTTTTAAAGAAAGAGCATATTTATTCTGATGTATCATTGATGAGTCTATGCATTATTTTATTTATGTGTTTCGTGTGTTTTAACATCTTATCAGATGTTGCTTTGTAAATGACTTTCTTAATCTCATGATGTATCAGTGAAACATCATCTTCAATCAAGAGTGAATACTTGAAGTCTATTATGTTCAGCATGAAAATCTCTGAAGATGATAAAAAGTAAGTTTAAAACATTATTTTTGCTTTATTTTGCATTGTTATGATGATGTCAAAGCATTCTGACTTGATCAGAAGAAGAATTGTTACTTGAATCAATGTGTCTGCAATTGCATTTCTTGCTCATTTTGCAGTTTTGAACAGTTCTCTTGAGAATTGTTCAACATTCTGCATGATTTCTTAATATTCACTGCGTTTCTGTTTTCTGATGATCTTGCTCTTCTTGTCACATGCTTAACTGTACTTTTTTCAGTCATTGATAATTCAATAACTTTTTTTCATTTGTTGCATGCTCTTGATGATCTTCATACACTTCTTTGTTCATTCTGCTTTAATCATTTTGTGTGATTTCGCTCAGAAAGTGAAAATCTTGATGACTTTCTTCAATGCATTCAACAGTTGCTTAATATATTCATTTATGCATCAACATTTTATCTCATGATTTGATAATGATTTTGACATTTGTTCTTTCAGAATATTAATGAACTTCTTTTTATTTATTGTTTTTCAGTTGCAACATGATTTTCGCGCTAACTCTTTGCAGATTCTGAAATCTATAATTGTCTGTATCAATAAATGATCTGAAAAGTTTTTCATTTCTTTGTTGATTTTACATCATATTAATCAATTCATAATGTTGTCTGTCGTGAAGATTAAATCTATTATCATTTAAGATTCTTGATAATTTCTTGTAATTATGTCTTGAAATAATGTTAGTAATGCATCAATGTTTGTGATCATTTTAATTAACTCATTCAACAATAAATGTTATCTTGAATAAAATGATTCTTCTCATGTGAAGTGATGCAGATTGAAGTTTTCTACAAGAATGCTTTCTTTTGACATGTGCAACATCTTTTCAATGTTTGAAAGATTTTCTTTTTCATGAATAATCTTATGATTTCTGAGTGATGAATTGTATGCTTCATGAATGTGTATAATTCTTTGAGTCATCTGTGCATCATTTATTAATGTTTATAGTATAATTGTATTTACATCTTTGAAATATTATGTTGAGTATCAAATATTGCTGTCAATTCTCTTGTTTATGTAGAAACAAATTCTATCTTCATTATTCTTCAACATGAAGTCAACAGTTGCTGAACAGTAAGCTTTGAAAATGTCATCAAATCATCAAAGTTCTTGAAGAATCAGAATGTCATAATTTTTTATCTTTTTCTTATATAATAGCATTATCATCATCTTGTTTCTGAACTTGTAAACGTTGTACTGTAGTATTCAAAGCTTCTTTTGCTGAGATATTAAAGTTTACATTTCAGACTGTTTTGTATTCTCTTGAGTATCTGCAAAGTGCTTACTTCACTTGTAAGATTCTCAACAGAAAATGACATTGATAACAATGTGATTGACATTAACTTCAATTTATTTGATCTTAACTTCTTGATCAAGTGATCTATTATAGTGTTTTCTGATGTGATGACTGTGCTAAGCAGATAACTTTTATTCGTTGAGCATTTCGACTTTCTCTTTAAGTCATTGTTCATCAGCAATTTTAAATTGATAAATGTTTCTGTGAATGTTTTTGATGTTGCTGTCTTGAGTTCTTTCTGCTTTTGTACAACATGATATAGAGATCTGTGCTTTGTGACTTTCTTTATTCTTTCTTTTTCAGCTTGTCATTTATGACATTGAAAATCAAAGATTCTGTGTATATCTTGACATGCTTCACATTTTCACATGTCTCAAGTCTGTTTGTAAAAACAATGCTTTAAACAATGATTTAATGTGCAGTAAATGCATTTCTGCTTGTTTTTGCATTTATACATCTTGTGATCATATTCTTGACACTTTAAACATTGATGCACTCTGCAGCTTAAGTCATAAAACTATGTGATCTTTATGTTGATCTCATGACATACTTTCTCATTGATCAGCTTGTTTATCATCTCAGCACTGATTATACATATCATCAATGAAATGTATTTCTTCTGCTCACTTTCTTTTGTGAATCACTCAATCTTCTTGATCTTCATCTCTGAATGTATGTCTTTGTTGATCTTGATGAGCATTCTCACTTCTTTCTTCTTTATGTTCTTAAACATTTCTTTGATTTTAATTTCATGTATCACTAGAAGTATTCTCGACTCGATGCACGTTTCAATCTCGTGCACACTTTAAACTCGATTAGCAATTCATACTTTTTTTATTATTATTCAACCATCATTCATAGAATCAAATTGCAATTAATATAAAGAGTTGTCGATATTTATATGAAGCTTTCAAGCTATAAGAATCAATCATCAAATCGCTTAGAAGCTTTGAATTGCCTTTCAGCTCGCGTAGATCTGATTTGACTTGACTTTCTTTTCACCTTCTCAATAGCAACAAAATCAGTGAATTGCTGTACTTTCACCTCTTTAGACTTCTTCTTTTGCTCTTTCTGAAGCTTTTTAGCCTTCAGCTTTTGCTTCTGAATTAGACGTCGTTGCTTCAATTTCTTCGCTCGTAGCTTCTTTTTTCGCTTCGCTTTCTTCTTTCGCTTCGTCTTCTTTTTTTCTCGTTTCACCTTTCTTTCAGCTATTAAACGCTGTTTCTCTAGCTTTCTAAGCTTTCTTTGTTTCTTTTCTTCCGCCTTTTGAATAGCAGCTTGCTGTTTCTCTTCGATTCTTTGAATTTGACAATCACGAGCCGTCTGAATCTTATTAGAACTAAAAAACACTCTCTTTGCCTCATCATTAACTTCTAAATCGTCAAATAAAGGCTTTTCACGTCGTCTGCGACTTCTCTCAATACGTACTGTTCATCGAAGATCTTCATTTTCTGCTTTCAGAAGAGCAACATCTGTAGTAAGCTTTTCAACCGTATTGTTCAACTTACGAGCTTGCGAATTAATTGCTTCTTCTACAACTGACTTCATTAATCATTAAATCTTTCTTCAATCAGCTTCTGACAATGCTGAAGAAGAAGAATGACTTGAAACAGGTCTAGCGTTCGATTTAATCTGCTTTATGACCTGTGATGAATTGAAAGACAGCAATTCTGTCTTTTTTCATTCACTTTTGATGTTGGCAGACGTGAAAGCAGCTTGATATGCAGGTCAAAATAGGTCAAAGAAGTCTCTTTTCAATATTCGAGAAAGTTCTTAACTTTTAAAGATTCAGTCGTTCAGGTTTTGCGAGTAGTAATTGATCAAAGAATTGAATAAGCTGACATTTAGAGGTTGAAGACGATGCGTAGAATGAGAAGAATATAAAGTCACGAGCATCTTGTTCTGCTTACACCAGTCAAGAAACTTCATGTTGATATGACTGTCATGCTCGTCAACGAATAGAAGGCGATAATCGCGTGAATTTCTGGCTTTTGACCTCGTATTTCGATCAAATACGATAGTGAGTCAAGAGTAGATCAATTCATCGTTAGTTCAGTCAGTAGCGAAGAAAGCAAAGAAGCAGAATTGCTCTTTGAAATCATATTCAGTAAGTCAGCTGTTCTGAATATTGCCTGATATCGCCTGATAAATGATCGAAGAAAGTATATGAGTCATATTCATGCAAATGATTGCAATCAAGATAATTCATTCTCTATTGTTGTCTTGATCAGCACTCAGCAATTTGTCACTGTCAAGATGCTTTAAACTAAAGACTCTTCGAGTCTTTTGAAGAAGTTCAAGTAGAAAGCTCTTTTCGTTCATATTGTATGTGTTTGAAGAAAGAATCTCATATTCTTCGATTTTTTGCTTTATCTACCCTTATATTAGTATGAAACTAAACGTAATGAAGACACTTACAAGGTCAAAATAAAGCTGATATTGATATGCATTATCGACTTTCTTTCGCTCTAGATCAGCGCCTTGTAGAAACTTTGACTGCAGTATATCTGAATGACGTTGAACGAACTCATAAGATCAGTTTTTGCCTGGCTGTTTTCCAGATATATTATACGCAAAAACGCGAATCATGACATTGAAAGAAGGTATATCACGCTCGATAAGCTTGTTGATATAGCGAATAAGCTCTTTTTCTTGTTGATTCGAAAGAATTGACGTCGTTTGCTTGCTTTTCTTCATGAAGGCCGTTTTGCCCCTATGTCGTCGTGACAGCGTGCTTCAATTGATATTGAATTTCTTTGCAGTTGCAGTGTAGTTAAATGAGTCTTGCAAAGCTAGATCTGCAAGCGCTGTCTCAATTGAAGTCATATTGAATTTGTATTTGATTTTTGAAGAAAGATGAAAGTAGTAAAGTGAGATGTGCACGAAATCAAAACATGCATCGAGCCGAAAATACTTCTACTTCAAAACTGATTTCATGCAAACATGCATTCAACAATATCTTTTTGATTCAAAAATCATTTTTCTTCAGTATTTTCTTATTGCTTTTCATCTTAATTTGAAATATCAGCAGTCTTAATTATCTTTTCATCATTTCTATGTTCTTGCGTGTCAACAACGTCTCGTCAACATCAATTTCTCTTGCTCATCTCACTATGTTTTTCATTGTTGTCATCATGATTCTCTTTATTTTTTCTTCTTCTTTGATGAAGATCTTTACTTCAAATTTCTTGCAATGATTTTGCATTGATGATGATATGTTGATATTGAACATAAGATGACTTTCAAATGATGTCATCAACTTCACATTCACTTTCTTCGCTTAATTGTTAATATATTTTCTCTTCTTCATGAACTTTTTTTTGAGTCTGCTCATTATCTTTTTCAGTCTCTTCAGCTGATTCTTCATGCGCTGATTGACAGTCGATGCAGTGATGCGTTGATGCATCAACTTTTCTATCATCTTTGTCAAACTTTTCATCTTTCTTCAGAGCATCAGCTCATTGTTTCTACATTCATTGAGTTCATAAAGTACTTGCAGCTTGTGTAATTTCTTCTGTATATCTTTTGTCTTGACTGAATTCTTCTGCAAGATGATGATAATCATCTTTGTTCATTCATTGACGTTGCATTAACAACACTTCTCATCTGTTTCTGATGATCAGAATGAAGCGCAAGCATCATGTTAATGATGTGCTCTGTCTCTAGATAGTTTAAGTAATTCATTTTCGTGGTTTTTTTCCCAGTTTTTTCAAATAAATCAATTATTATTATATGTTTTGAGAATAAGTCTTATAACTATTTAATTCTTATTATTTTATTATTTTATTATTTCTCGATCACTAATACATTAATAATTGCAGCTGTTTGTCTTATCACAGTATAGAAATTCAACACTTTAACAAAAAACTATTGAAAGAAAATCTTGATTGAAAATGAAAGTGAAAAGATTAAATAATCATGATGAATCTCTTGAATCTAAATTAACTAAATCATAAATTTTAACTTGTATCAGAATATTCAGAATTAAAGATGTTCAAGCATTATAATATTATTAAGCAATAAAGTGATAATAAATAAAAGAACATAGCATGTCAGATTATATTTATTATAACTTTAATGTTCACAATTTATCAATTGATTGCAATGCATTATGCTTATGCTATTATCAACTTTATTATAGTTGCTTGTTATGCTTTTCATGACATAAAATTCTTGAAGTATCTTGATCATGCACTTTATTGCATTAACAAACTCAAAAACATCTTTAAAGACTCATGCTTAAAGATTTCTCATAAGAAGACTGTAAATGAAAATAATGATGATAACATTGATTTAAAGAAGTGATATTTCAATTTCTTTAAGTTTCATGTTATATCATACTATAAAGAGCTTATTGAACTTTATAAAAGCATTAAAAAATTTGATAGACTGATTATGTCAAGTTGAGTATTCAAGTTTGAGTCAAGTACTCAACTTGAAAAGTGTTAAGTTGAATTGAAATTTTTTGAAAAAAGTGTCAAATTGAGTTGAGAAGTTGAACTCAACAACTCAAGTTGAGTTAAGAAGCTTGATTCAACAACTCGACTCAAAAACTTGATTCAATTCAACAAGATATTAAATAAATGTAAATAGCTTGATTGAACAGTTTACATGATTTTTCTTCATGACTTTCTACCATGTTTTTCTGTCATGATTCTCTATCAAAGTCAAACAATCTTCATATTTCTTCATCATGTTTCTCTTCATGTTTTTCTTCATATTTCTCTTTATGTTTCTCTTTATGACTTTCTATCAAAAAGATAATGCAAAAAAATAATGCAAAAGTTGAAAATTTTTCTATATTTAATTCTTTTGATATCAAGCTTAAGTTTTTGACGAGTTAAGTTGAAGTGATTCAATTCTCAGTTGAATCAAGTTGTGTTAAGTTGAAAATATGTGTAACTCAACTTGAGTCAAGTTGAAAATGTGAGCAACTCAACTTTAAATCAAGTTGAATTCAAAATGTCAACTCAAAACTTGACTTGATGATAAGTTTAAATTTTGACATCAAGCATTTTAAAGCAATACATAAGTATTTAGTAAAGTACTTTTATCAACTTATGAACAAGAGAGAAAGCTTTAAAACTCAAATTATGCAATATAACATTTAATTAATTAACGTGTTTTTTTATTCTTACTTGATTCAACACTCATTATAAGTTTATGCAAGATTATATATATTGTAGCGAGCGCTGTGCTAATGTAACATTCTTTTTGTATTTACTATCACTTTTTCTGCATTCTATACTGTAACTGTTTTCAATGCAAGAACTTTATAAGCTTGTTTCTTCTTTACTTTCTCTCTCTTTCATCTGATTCTTTAATAACATTACAGTTTGAAATTGATTCAGTATGCTTATCAAGAGTATTATTTAAATGATCGCTGTCATTGCGCTTCTGATTTCTAGAAGCTTTTTCAAGTTCATGATGTTTTCTTCATGTTGCATCATCTTTCATTCTGTCTTTCATTTGAAAGATGTTAATAAAACATGCTTAATTGACATTTGATCTTTGTTGCATTCACATGTCGTTATAGCGACTTTGAATACTCATCTTTCATGTAAAAATTGATTGAAGTCAATTTTCTTAATATGTAGCTGCATTAATAATGCGTTGTGAGACTTTGCATGATTTTTGTGCAGTCACAAATGTTGATGTGTCATCTTTGATGTCAGATATTGAAAATGAGCTGCGTTGAATTTCTCTTTTCAGATCATTCTTCATGTTTATCTAATCTGTTTCTGTATGAGCATCAGTTTCATCATCACTTCAATGCATTAATGCTCAGTCAATAATAAAGACAAATCATGTGCATCATTAATCATCTTGTTCATTGCTTCATTTTCAAGTATTTCTGCATGTTTCACTACTCAATGTAGCTTCAGCATGACTTCTTAAGATTAAATGCTCTCATGCATGATCTGAATTCATTGCAGACGTGTCTGATTTTTTGTTGATATCATAGCTTTCACTGTTTTCAAAAAAGTCTGACTATCACTGTATACTTTGTATATCTTTTCATGACACTTTTGATTCACTGTCATTACATTTGCAAAATGTTTCATTCTTATAATTAATTCTTTCAACTCATCATGATGAGTGATAACTAAAGTCAATCTTTTCAGTCTCTTATTTAGCTTTCAGTTCATTTTCATTATAATCACTGTAACATTATCTCTGCTGTCACTATCATTTAAGTAAACTCTTTGCTTTAATATGAACATGTCAAAATTATGTTGTCTTATTGATATTTTCTTGTTTGCAACTATAATTATCTTCAATGATTCTGATCAGAAAATTGCTGTGTAGAAATGACTTTGATTCATTTTCATTTGTTCAAGTGTTTCTTTCATTCACTTTTGCTTCAGCTGTAAAAATGTTTTGCACAGCTTTGATTTTCAATCTTTTTTGAGTGTCAAGTTATTATAAATTCAACGCATTGTCATCTTGATAACTTCATTTGATTTTCAAGAGTTCATGTTTATTATTGATCTTTGTATCAGTTTTTATAAGTAAATATCTATCAACATTATGTTTATTTTCATTTGTAAAGTCTTTGTTGATATCACTCAATAAACATCAATGATCTGTCATAATGCTCTTTCTTGCGCTGATCTCAACTTAATGCTCAGATTCTTTCAATGATCTTTCATTCTCTGTGATGTATATCATATGATGATTTCATAACTAAACAGAAAGTGTATTATTGCAAAGTATATTTGCTTATTCATCATCATTAATGAGCTTCAAGTAAACTTAATGATTATTTGCATGATCTTTTGTTTAATCACTAGTTTTGCTTCAACATGATGCATGTAAGTTACTCATTTCAGCTTGAAGTTCAGTTGAATTTTCAAGACTCTGATATTTAATTTTGAGTCAATCTGATGTCTTGTCAACTTTACATCAACTTTCATATTGAATCATTTAGAAGTTTTCATAAAGTGAATCAGCTTATGCTTTATCATTAAGAATTTAATATCATACATTTTTGATCACTGTTTGCATCTATCATAAATCTCGCTAAGAACTTTACAATTGCATTTTATAAACTTTTTGTATATCAAGATATTGATGTCATTCACGAAGTTTGTAAAGTTAATTCTCAGCTTGATATTATTACATGCTTTTAACAAATTTGCATTGTGAAACAAATATAATATCAATGATAATGAAGAATCTTGTAATATATTAACATTCACGTTGTATTTCATCATCATGTAGTCATTAATTGTAATCGTGATGCATTGATCTTTCAGAAAGTTTTTCACAAATTCAAGAAACAATTTAGAAACTTTTCTCTTCTTCATGTCATGTAAAAGTCTGCTGTGCATCATATTATCAAATGCACTCTTCTCATTCAGACTCAGCAGTGAAACTACTTTTCTTCTCATGTCACTTTACACAGTATGTATCTTTTTTATAATTAGTTGCAAAGTTGTATTTGTTGATCTGTGCTTGCAAACTTTCATCTGAATATTCAATATTAAGTTGCAAGCTTTTATGATATTTTATAGATGTTCAAATATGATGAACTTCAATACTTTGTTTAATGTGTTAAATAACACAATTGATTTATTTATTTTTGCATTAAAATAATCTTTCTTGTCTGACTTTTGCATCATTATTGTGACTGCATTCTTGAACTGAGCTGACTGTATTTTCTTCTGTAAACAACTTTCAAAGAAAAAGCATATTTATTCTGATGTATCATTGACGAGTCTGCACATTATTTTATTTATATATTTTATGTGTTTCAACATCTTATCAGATGTTGCTTTGTAAATGACTCTTTTAATTTCATGATGCATTAATGAAGCATCATCTTTAATTGAGAGCAAATACTTGAAGTTTATTATGTTCAGCATGAAAATTTCTGAAGATGATAAAAAGTGAGTCTGAAACATCATCTTCACTTTATTTTGCATTGTTGTGATGATGTCAAAACACTCTGACTTGATCAAAGAAGAAATTATTGCTTGAGTCAATGTGTCTGCAATTGCATTTCTTGCTCATTTCATAGTTTTGAACAGTTCTCTTGAGAATTGTTCAATGTTCTGCATGATTTCTTAATATTCATTGTGTTTCTGTTTTCTGATGATCTTGCTTTTCTTATTACATGCTTAAATATACTCTGTTCAATTGTTGATGATTTAACAGCTTTTTTTCATTCATTACATACTTTTGATGATTTTCATACACTTCTTCGTTCATTCTGCTTTGATCATTTCATGTGATCTCACTCAAAGAGTGAAAATCTTAACAATCTTCTTTAGTGCATTCAGCAGTTACTTGATGTATTCATTTATACATCAACGTTTCATCTCATGATCTAACAATGATTTCAACATTTGTTCTTTCTGAATATTGATGAACTTCTTTTCATTTATTATCTTTCAGTTGCAACGCAATTTTTTCGTTAATTCTTTGCAAACTCTGAGATTTATAATTGTCTGTATTGACAAATGATTTGAAAAGTTTTTCATTTCTTCGTTGATTTTGCATCATATTAATCAATTCATAATGTAATCTGTCGTGAAGATTAAATTTATTGTCATTTAAGATTCTTGATAATTTCTTGTAATTGTGTCTTGAAATAATGTTAGTAATGCATTAATGTTTATGATCATTTTAATTAACTCATTTGACAATAAATGTTATCTTGAATAGAATGATTCTTCTCATGTGAAGTGATGCAAATTGAAGTTTTTTACAAGAATGCTTTCTTTCAACATATGCAGCATCTTTTCAATGTTTGAAAGATTTTCTTTTTCATGAATAATTTCATGATTTCTGAGTGACAAATTGTATACTTCATGAATGTGTATAACTTTCTGAATCATCTGTGCATTATTTGTTAATGTTTATAACATGATTGTATTTACATTTTTAAAGTATCATGTTGAATATTAAATGTTGTTGTTGATTCTCTTGTTTATGTAGAAACAGATTCTATCTTCATTATTCTTTAGTGTGAAGTCAATCATTGCTGAGCAGTATGCTTTAAAAATGTCATCAAATCATCAGAATTCTTGAAGAATCAAAATATCATAGTTCTTTATCTTTTTCTTATGTAGTAATACTATCATCATCTTGTTTCTGAACTTATGAACGTTGTACTGTAGTATTCAAAGCTTCTTTTACTGAGATATTAAAGTTTACATTTCAGACTGTTTTGTATTCTCTTGAGTATCTGCAAAGTGCTTACTTCATTTGTAAGATTCTTAACAAAAGATGACATTGACAATGATGTAATTGATGTTAACTTTGATTCATTTGATCTTAACTTCTTGATTAAGTGATTCATTATAGTGTTTTTTGATATGACAACTGTGCTAAGTAAACAACTTTCATTCATTAAGTGTCTCTGCTTTCTCTTCAAGTCATTGTTCATCAACAATTTCAAATTGATAAATGTTTCTGTGAATGTCTTTAACATCGTTGTCTTAAGTTCTTTCTGTCTTCGTACAACATGATATAAAGATTTATGCTTTGTGACTCTCTTTATTCTTTCTTTTTCAGCTTGTCATTTATGACATTGAGAATCAAAGATTCTGTGTATGTTTCAACATGCTTCACATTTTCACATATTTTGAGTTTGTTTGTAAAAACAGTGCTTCAAATGATGATTTAACATGCAGTAAATGCATTTTTATTTATTTTTGCATTTGTACATTTTGTAATCATATTCTTGACACTTTAGACATTGATGCACTCTGCAGCTTAAGTTGTAGAACTGTGTGATCTTTATGTTGATTTCATAACATATTTTCTCATTAATCAGCTTGTTCATCATCTCAGCGCTAATTATGTATATCATCAGCAAGATGTATCTCTTCTGCTCACTCTTCTTTATGAGTCACTTAATCTTCTTGATCATCATTTTTGAATATATATCTTTATTGATCTTGATAAGCATCTTTATTTCTTTCTTCTTTATGTTTTTAGACATTTCTTTGATTTTAATCTCATGTATCACTACTTCAAAACTGACTTTATGCAAACATGCATTCAACAATATTTCTTTGATTCAAAAATTGTTTTTCTTCAATGTTTTTTTACTGCTTTTCATCTTGACTTAAAATATTAACAGTTTTGATCATTTTTTCATCATTTTTATGTTCTTGCGCATTGACAGCATCTTGTTGATGTCAATTTCTCTTGCTCATCTCACTATGTTTTTTGTTGTTATCATCATGATTCTCTTTACTTCTTCTTTTTCTTTGATGAAGATCTTTACTTCAAATTTCTCACAATGATTTCACATTGACAACAATATGTTGACATTGAACACAAGATGACTTTCAACTGATGTCATCAACTTCATGCTCACTTTCTTTATTCAACTGTCAATGTGTTTTCTCTTCTTCATGAACTTTTTTTCAAGTTTGCTCATTATCTTTTTCAGTCTCTTCAGCTGATTCTTCATGCACTGATTGACAGTTGATGCAGCGACGCGTTGATGCATCAGCTTTTTTATCATTTCTGTCAAACTTCTCATCTCTTTTCAAAGCATCAGCTTGTTGTTTTTACATTCATTGAACTCATAAAATACTTGCAGCTTATATAATTTATTCTGTATATTTTTTGTCTTGACTGAATTCTTCTGCGAGATAGCAATAATTATTTCTCATTCATTCATTAACATTATATCAACGACGCTTCTCATTTGCTCTTGACAATCAGAATGAAGCATAAGCATCATGTTGATGATGTGCTCTGTCTTTAGATAGTTTAAGTAATTCATTTTTGTGATTTGATTTTTCAATCACTTTATTGATAATTAACTGTTTGACATGAAACAATTACATCACTAAATATTAGAAAAACATGAACAGCTCAATTAACATGTTGATTCTTGAAAATAGCATAAAATATCAAAAATTCAGAAAGATATTAATCGTAAAAGACAAATTACAGATGCAAATCATTACTTCAAGTGAATACATTAAGTTGAACAAGCTAAGTTGTTTACTCACTTCATATGATGATATAAGCAATGATACATGAAGATTACTGAACTATCAATAAAATTAAAAACATAATAATATACAGTGAGTATTATAAAACATATGAAAATCAAGAATTTTGTGAACAGTTTGACTATTTTTATTAAAGAGAATTGAAATAGAATAAATGATTTTTGCAAAAGCAATACATAAGTGAATATTCAAAAGAATGATTCAATTTAAGTTAAGAAGTACTTTATTACATTATTAACTTTCTTGATCACATGAAAGTGTATTAACAAAGATGCTGATGATCTTGAAAAATTGCAAAAAAAATACGTTCACTGTTCATTAAACTGATAAAGTCGAGATTATTAACAGCAAGATCATGTATGAATGCAAAAATATCAAGATGAATAACATTAAGTGATAATGTCAAGATTATTAAATGATAAAATATTTATTTATCTGAATTTGATTGATTTGAATTCATACACTTTTGTAATATTGATTTAGACTCAACTCATGAGAAACTTTATGCTATTTATATTGAGTGAACAAAACTCTCTGAAAGAGAAAATCACATGTCATTTATATGATGACTTCACGTCGTTGAAACAATGATTATGAAACTATGTATTAAGTTTGCATCTATAGCTTCTATTCAGCATGCAACGTTAAAGTAAACTCTTAATGAGTGTCTGTATTGTTCATTTATGATGCATCGTCTTTTCTCTGCTCTTCATTGATGATATTTTATACAATAATGTCTCAATTCAATTCTTAATTCAAAGATGAAAGATGTTTTCTTTGCATTCGTGATGCTCATGATTATAACATATGTAGAGCTGCGTTCTCTTATTTAATGATTGTCATTCATTGTGCAGAGAAATATGTGATGAAAGAAAGACGCGTACAATGAAGAGATAAAGTGTGATTGTACTGAATAACTCTTTTCTTCTCTTGATTTGACTTATATCACATAAACGTTGAATGAATTGTTAGTATAAATGTGCGATTGCAATCGTTTAATAATTGACTCTGATTAATAGAAGAGAATGCGTTCTGATCATTCTTCTGCGCTCTCAATTTTTCATGTAGATAAATGTATGATTTGATGTCAAGTAAAGAAGATGAATTCAAGTCTTCTCAATATATCAGCGTGATTGACAAGTCACTACTTCTTCGAGCACTGTAATCACGACTCTCAGACTGAGAACGACTATTTTATTTAATATCTTTTCATCAATTACTTGATGATATTGTTGATGTGATGAAGACGTTTCAGTATATTGATGCAGTTAATGAATTGCAAATTCTTCAATCACTTGTAATCACGACTCTCATACTAAGAATGACTATTTCACTAGATATCTTTTTATCTCTTACTGACATTAACATGTCATCAATCATCTTCGTAAATTGATTGTGACTGTTAGAAAGAATGTTGTCGCGTAGATGAAAACTCTGCATGATTAACTTTTCTGCTTACACAACATTCTAACATCATTTGAATTGCGTTGAATTGAGATCTCTTGACTCTTCTGACTTCTATTCAAACACAGAATAGAATCAAAAGATTCGTAGTCAACATCATAAATAAATGAATCTTGTCATTAATTTTTGAATTTGATTATGATAATCTTAAATCACAAGAAATTAAACTCAAATAAATCAAGCATTTATACTGAAATCTTAATCAAATGTTTCAGAAAACAACATTAAAAACTTTTGCAGAAAATTTATAACATGATTGAAATGAAGAATTGATTGATTAATCTGACTAGAAACTCTTGAAAACTCAAGATTCATTAATGTTATGAATGTGTCAGAATTGAATAAGATCAAAGCTTTAACTTTAATTAATTCACAGTGAATGTTAGTGAGTGTTGAGATCATGTCTAGAAACTAATCAGAGTGCATGCGTGACTAGAATGTTTGATTTATAGAGATAGCTATAACTAAGACTTTAAAAATACAGAACAAAAAAGATATAAAAGCAAGAAGAACATGCTTTATATAATATTTATTCAGATTGACGCTAGTCTCAAAGAAAACATGTTGAAACACAAGAAAGATGTTGATTTGAAAGATGTTTGTGACACAAAGAAATGTGTTTATCATAAACATTTGTTAACTATTCATAACACAAAGAAGTGTGTTTGTTATAGAAGACAATAGAAACAAGTTAGAAGATGCTAAAGAAGAAAAAAGATGCTGAGTCATATCTGAGTCAAATCTGAGTCAGATTCAGATCAAATCTTGACTAGATCTTGACTAGCTTTAATCATTACACAGAAAACTCGTTAGCATTCACTGCAAATTGATTAAAGCTTCAGTCTTGTTCAGTCTTAATACGCTTGTAACATTATCTCTCTCTTCGAAAATTCATGTTCGCATGAATAGAACAAATGAAACGCAAAAATTTTCACTGTTTTTCAATTTAGTGTTACTTGTCTGAATAAAGCTTATGAAATTCAACTAGAACTTCTTTTAAGCTCTTGAATTCTTCTTTATCAACATAGTATCATTCGTCGTTTCAATTTAATCTCATTCATTTGACCTTGTATTGTATTTAATCTCAATATCATCTAAAGTTTAGAATGTCATTTATCTTTCAGTGCTCATCATCTTTAATAGTGAGAGATTTAAATGATTTTAAATGCTGTTCTGATAAAAGATCATTAAAATAAGAATGTAATAACTTCAAACTAAATATCAAATGTAACTGCTTCATGCTTATTAATAGACGAAGATGATAGAAGATTTCAACTTTGACAGTGATTTAATAGAATTCTAGCTGTTTATCTTTCAAATTCTTACATGATTTAGTTGTCTTTATGTTTCTAAAGAATAATCAAATTCAGTCGTTTACTTCATAAATGATGTCTCATCTATGTTTATTAACTTGAGCTTCAATGATCTGCTTCGTCTTTTTTAATTGCTGATGATTGAAGCTAAGAAGCTCTTTCATTTGAATGATAATATCGTCTGCTTTTCTAGCTTCAAGACGTTCACAAGTAGTTTCATAATCAGTTGTATCTGAATTGAAACTCATTCGTGAGTGAAAATTCTTATTGAAGTAGAACGAAGTCATTGAGATGATTGAAAAGATATTAAAATTCTTATTGAATTCTATCATTGATAGTCATTTTGTTCAGTCGTTCTGCATGTAATTGCAGTAGATTCTTAGTTCACATTCAACATCTTGATTAGCTTATTTTGATTAATCGTTGATCTCAGAATGATAAGCTGTTGATAAATTAGCTGTAATTCTTAGTTGCTTGCAAAGACTTTGTCACATGATTGATATAAACTGAGAATCTCTGTTTAAAACAATAGAACTAGATAAATCATGAAGTCAATAAACGTTTCATAGCATGATTCAAATCATTTCTTCAACTGAGATGTCATTGTCTTTTCAATGACAGAGAACATAGTGATGTTTCTTGATGAGACAACATATGATTATGCAAATAATGTTATAATCTTTTGATAGAAATAACTCAATGATGAAGTTCATAACTATATCTTTTCAGCGTTTCTGTGAAATCAATAGAGAATGAAGTAGTTCATTGATGCTATTTCTAAATGTCTTGCTTTGTTGATAGACATGACAATTTCGAATGTAACGTTTAATCATTGCTTAATGATTCGATCAATAGTAGAAATGTTGAACTAGATCAATAGTTCTTTGATTGTCAGAGTGAGAGATAAAAGACTGATCATGAATTTTCTTTAGCAATTTCGTATGCATATTCTCAGAAATTCACAGTAGATCTTTTCTGAACAGAACGTCGTCAATGATCTCGCAGTGCTTCAATTCAGTGCTATGTAACTTGAGCTTGTTTTCGCTTATAGCTTGTCTATACTCATTGCAAAGCTCATTTGTCTTATTGACATCTTTTACTCACTGATAAAGATCAACTTCAAATTCAATAGCTAGAATATTTATTCTATCAAGTGTCAGAATGATCTGATAGTGATCTTCAGTACGCTGAGTTGATTCAGAGACGTCAATCAGAGACATTCTGATTAAAGCATTGACTTTAGTGTTCATTTTGCCTGATTGAAAAATGATCTGAAAGTTAAACTCAAATAGAATGTCTAGATAATTAGCTTGACATCAAGTTAACTGTTTGTTTTTTATGAAGATCTTTAAAGTCTGATGATCGATGAACATCTGAATGAGCAACTTCATACATTCTAGCTTGAGTCTTCAGTGTTCAAAGCATCAAATAATGACTAGCAATTTCTTGTCATAGATATGATAATTGCATTCAGCAAAGATTATGCTCTTGCTGTAGAAAGCTATTGAGTGAAGAACATTCTCATCATTGTACTGAAATAGTATTTCATCTTTGACGTAGTCAGATGCATCAATCTTTAGAATAGTTTGTTGTTTGAAATCAAAATGTCGTAGTACTAAGATCAAGCTGATCTGTTTCTTTAGATTATCAAAAGCTTGAACACAGACTTCATTTCAAACAAAAGACGTGTTTTTTCTAGTCAGCTGAGTGAATGATTTGACTAGTTTCAAGAAGTTCTTAATGAAACAACGATAAAAGTTAACAAATTTCATGAAGCTCTAAACTTCTTTTAGATTGATCAACGTAGTTCAGTTGACTATGACTTTCACTTTGATAGAATTCATACGAAGATCTTGTTCTGAAACTATGACTTCTAAGAAGACAGTTTCTTCTACGTTGAATTCGCACTTTCGAATATCTACTTGTAAATCAGCTTCTCGTAGATGATTTAATATCATCTTGACATGTTGTCAATGTTTTTATTGAGTTTTGCTGTAGATCAGAATGTCATCTAAATAAACTTGACAAAAGTCATTTAGAAAGTCTTAAAAAACTTTCTTCATATACTGCTGAAATGAGACAGAATCATTGATAAGTTTAAAAGATAGCATTTTTGATTTGTACACTTTTAAAGCGATGATAAAGATAGTGTAGTTCTCACTATCAGAATGCATTCGCAGTTTGTTGAAAGTTGAAATGATATCTAATTGAATCAGATACTTTCAATCAACTATTTTGTTGATTATTTCATCTATGAGCAATAGAAAATAGCGATTTCTTTTAATAATAGCATTGAGCTTTCAATAGTCAATGAAAAATCATAGATCTTCATTTGCTTTTAAAGCGAACAGAACAGATGAGAAATACGAAGCTTTGCTAAAAGTTATAAATTCTTTGAAAAGATTTTCATTCAGATATTTCTTTACTTTCTGAAGCTTGTAAAAAGACATTCAATATGCTTGATAGTGAAGTGACGTTGCGTCACTAGTAAGCTCTATCTTATGATCATATGAATGATGAGACGATAGCTTGTCTATCTGAGCTCAATCAAAGATGTTTAGAAAATTCTAATATTTCAATGATAGCTTGACTTTAATATTCTTTAGATTCTGAGTCGTTTCATCAATAAAGAAGACATTTATGACATTTAGTTTGCATTGAGTATTGTAAACGATTTTTCTATCAATGTCTTCGATGAACATAGCAAAAATCTTCGTCTGATTCTTCTTTTTTCGTTTTACTAGTGCTTGAAAAGAGATGACATTTATGTTTTGAATCAAGAATGACTCTTTCTGAATGATTGAAACTGAGTGCTTAAGCATCTTAAAGATCTTGCTGTGAGCTGCTGAAAAGATTAAAGTTGATCGTGATTAACTTGAGTGCTTTGTATTTGACGAAATTGAAAAAATCGAGATAGAAATATTTAATTGATCAGAAAATACGATAGTATCATGTCTCATGTTCAATAATATTTCATTTTTGTTCATTCAAAGTTTGCTCAATATAACTTCATGATGCTCAATATCAGCTATCAGTATTAACACAGTCAATTTCTTATGACTTTTGATTATGAGATTAAATAGAATCTTATGAGTAATAATCTTTCTAGCTAGCTTCTCATCATATTCTTGTATTAACTTCTCTTTTGCTAGTAATATAGATTGTATTTCAAGTTTCTGATATACTTTATTGACTAGCTTGTAATGTATTAGCATGTAGACGACGAAATCACTATCTATCAAAGAGCGAAGGCTGAAAGAATTGCTCTGAGAGATAAAAGAAGCATTGATCAGAAATAACTTTTCAAAATAGTTTTCTTTCAATAGAACTTCGATTTGACTGCACAAAAATATAATCTTTATTTCTTCAATGATTCTGAAAGAGATAATTAGTTTTTTGAATCAGAATCTGACTCAGAGTTCAATGTAAATCAATCAAACTCATCATTTTCTAATGCATTAACTTTTAAAGTTCAATCAGAGCATTCTTTAGAAGTATAATCTGATTTGTGATAAATGAAACAACTTTCAGTTTGTATATCAATCTCTTTGATGTTAGTTAAAATCGCGTTGCACGATTTTGAATGATCAACGAATGTAGTGACTTCGATCTTTCTATAAAGATTCAATGAATCTCGTTTCTCAGCAAAGATGACTTGCTTTCTGACTTTGTTCAGAGATTTCTTTTCTTTGATGTCACTCATGACTCAATGTTTATTGTTCAAATGAATCAGATAGCTACGAATTTCGTTCAGAGATTCTGACTGAATCAATTGATTGCTTCAAGCTGCATGAAAATGATAGACTATCTTGTCTTGTAAATCAATAATCAATTGCTTTTCGTGATACTTTAAATAGAAGAACAGACGTTGAAACATCAAATAAAAGTCATTGAATTTGCTCTTTTCTTGAAAGAGATTAGCATATTTTCTTCAAAAGTTTGTCTCTTTGTTGAAATCATCATAAAGCTGAGCAAGTTCATTTAACAGATCATCAACTATGATATAAAGATTCAATGAATCTTGTTGACGTTGAGTTAAAATAGCTTTAACTGCGTCTTCTTTGATTTTGAAGTGAACGTAGATCAGAATAATGTTATGAGCGTATCAAGGCTGAATAGGGCTAGTCAGTGCCTCTAGCTCAGATCTGACTCAGTCTCTATTTTCTTTCATCAACATCTCTTTGTTCAACATCATCTTTCTTTCTATATCACATTCTACTCATGTCACAAACACATTCTCTTTGAACTTAGCGCAGTCTCTGAATATTACTTAAATAGAAGCTCTTGTACTCATCTTCTTCTGTATTCTTAATATTCAGTTATAGCTATCTCTAAAGATCAAGCACTATTCAATTCTGACTTTCGCTGATTGACTCATCTAGACATGATTCTGACATTATATTAAGAATTCGTTAATCACATGATACTGATCTCATTACTCATTCAACATACTCGTACAGACAGAACGAGTCTAAAGAAATTCATTTATCTGATGATCGATGCAATCGAAAGACTGAACAACACTAGAAAGTTTGATAGAATCAACAACAAGACTGTTTGAATCGCTAGACAACTTATCGCTCACTAAGTACGCAAAGTTCACTCGATCAAGAGAATCAACCCATTCTCATGAAACAGACGAGTGAAAATAAGCTGTTCAACTCGATTAAGAGAATCAACGATAAAGAATCTTCGTGAATTGCTTGAGAATCACTCAAAAACTCATAAATCAAAAATATTCTTCTAATCAACAACATTCTTTCCTGAAGATTAAACACTTGATCATACGTCTTCATTAATACTGTCAAGCATCGTCATTCGCTCAATCTCGTTCTTTCTTCAAATTTCATCATGTCAAAACGTTCATTTATTGAAGAATGTTTTAAAGAATTTCGAAGTCGCTTTTCTCAAATTTCTGAGACTGATTTATCGAAATTCTCTAGTGCTGAATCATTCATCAATGAAGACGACGAGTCATTCGCTGAAACAGTAATATTTTCTGTTTCTATCGAAAACTGAAAGACTCGATGCATGATTCTCGACAGAGAAACAGATCAACTCAACGAGCTGAGTAAACAACGAGATGACGAAATCAAAGAGTTAAAGACTAGACTTCAAACTAAAGAAATCACTTCTTCTGATTTCATCTACTCTGAGCGTTCTAGATCTCAGAAAATACCTGATTCTTTCTGATTTACTGATGAAAAGAATTCTACTTGAGAAAACTGATACGACAAAATTCAGAATAAACTAGAGATCAACGTCGATCTCTTTTCAAATGAATGAGTCAAACTGAGCTATGTACATTTCAGATTATTCAATGACGCAGCTGATGTCGCTCAATCTAGACGCGAACGTGACTGTATCAATCTTTATAAGATCGTCAATGATCTTTTGAAAGAACTAGCTGAGTTGTTCAATGATTCAGATAAGAAAGTCAACTTTCATAAAGAATACTACAACTTGATTCAAGAATCAAAGAAGTTCAGCGAGTTCTACACTTAGTTTCAACGATTATCTTTCTATCTGAAGTATCACGAAAAGCAACTGATCGTCGATCTGAAAGATAAAATAAACTCTCGTCTTCGATTCATTTGAATAGATCAATTAGTTCAATCTGATTCTCTCAAAGAGATTCGTTTCTACCTGATTCATTTGAATAATGATCAGCGAGTCATTCAGAAAATCAAGAACAAAGTCAATCTCATCAAATGCATCAACAATCTGTCAAAGATCATCTTTCATAAAGCTGTTGTTACTCAGTCAGTCAATTATTCAAAACCTGATCATTTAAAGTCGCGCGACGCGATTTTAACTAGCGTCAAGAAAGCAGACATTCTAGTTGAAACCTGTTTTATATGTCATAAATCAGGTCATAGCTTTAAAGAGTGTCTCAATCGACCTACTAGAATCAATGCAGTGAACGATGAATATGATTGCTTCAATTTCAATTCGAATTTCGATTCAAAAAACTAGTCATCTCTTCAAAAATCATTGAAGGGGTAAAGATTATATCTTTGTGCAAACTAGATGAAATTCTATCGAAAGAAAATTACTTTGAAAAGTCGTTTCTAATTGATGCTCATTTCATCTCGCAGAATCAATTCTTCAGTCTTTGTTCGCTAATAAACAGTGATTCAGTCGCTCATACGCTCATACACGCTAATCTAGTCAATAAAGTATGCGAGAAACTAGAAATTCAATCTATATCTCTGACAAAAGAGAAGCTAATAAGAGATTATGATGAGAAGATATCTAAGAAGATCATCACTCATAAAATTCTATTCAATCTCATCATTGAAAGTCATAAGAAATTGACTGTATCAATGCTGATAGCTGATATTGATCATCATGAAGTCATATTGAGTAAGCTCTGAATGAACAAAAACGAAATATTATTGAATATGCAAAACGACGTCATTGTTTTTTTGAATCAATTAAATACTTCTATTTCGATTTTTTCAATTTCTCTCAATTCAAAGCACTCAAGTTGATCGCGATCAACTTCGCTCTCTTCTATCATTCAGACTAAGACTTCTATTATGCTCAAACGATCTGTTTCAACTACAACTAAGAAAGAATCATTCTCGATTCAAAGCATAGATGCAGCTTCGTTCAAAACTCTACTGAATTGATTAAAGAAGAATCAGACTGAAGTCTTTGCTTTATTCATGACTGATATTGATAGAGAAATCGCGTACAATACTCAGTGCGATTTGAACGCTTTAAACGTCTCTTCAATTGATGAAACGACTCAGAATTTGAAAGATATTAAAGCAAAGCTGTCATCGAAATATCATAAGTTTCTAGATGTTTTTGATCGAGCTCAATCAAATAAACTGCCTTCTCATCGCTTCTACGACCATAAAATCGAGCTCATCAGTGATTCAACGCTTTCTCGCTGTCGAGTCTATTAAATGTTTTCTGTCAAACTTCTGAAGATAAAGAAGTACTTAAACGAGAATCTGTCAAAGAGATTCATCACTTCTAGTCAGACTCTCTATTTCTTTCTCGTTCTATTTGCTCTCAAAGCAAATGAAGATTTTCGATTCTGCGTGAACTATCGAAAGCTAAATGTCATTTTCAAAAGAAATAGATATTCTTTATCGCTAATAAACAAGATCATTGAAAAGATAGTAAGTTGCAAGCATCTGACGAGATTGAATATCATATCAGCGTTCAACAAACTTTGAATGCATCTTGATAGCGAGAATTACATCACTTTTATCACTGCTTTAGAAGCATATAAATATAAGATGCTACTCTTTGAACTGACTAATGAATCAATCTTATTTCAGCAATATATGAATGATGTTTTATGAGACTTTCTGAACGACTTTTGTCAAGTCTATCTAGATGACATTCTCATCTATAGCAAAACGAAAAAGAAACATAGAGATCACGTCAAACTAGTATTGAGTCGACTACGCGAAGCTGAACTGCAGATGAA
>JAABUV010002114.1_pt1 | contig 27698 bp, 35 predicted proteins | sample 5559971 | NCBI WGS metagenome assembly JAABUV01 (sample SAMN10711881, study PRJNA513362) | rock metagenome | isolation source: Antarctica rocks | place: Antarctica: Victoria Land, Knobhead nord | collected 2015-12-19
CGCGCCACTTCAGGCCCTGCCGCAATCCCGCACGGCACGCCGCTATGCACACCATATTTTGGACATGTACGGCTGACTTTTAGCAGCGAGGTGGTATTGTGCAGCACCCAAGCAGCTTGTGCACAGCTTGGGCTTGTGCGTCTGACAGACAAGCTGAGGCAGCAGAGGACAGACAAGCTGAGGCAGCAGAGGACCGACAAGCTGAGGCAGCAGAGGACCAAGTCCGCTGCACCCAGGCGACAAGTTTGTGAGGCAACGAGATTGTGACGGGCAAGCAGCAGCACCTTGCCGTCGTTGTACACAGCATAGCGCTGGACGCTCCGCACAGCCTTGCCCCTGCGCGATGACCGCACATAGGCTCAGAACACATTTGGCTGTGCAGGGGGGTCAGTTTCTGCAGCTCAGCGCCTTGCAAACGGTGCATGCTCTGCCTGCGACGCTCTGCTGCAAACTGACATCCGCAAGCATGCCGTTCCTGACAAGTGCCGCCCGGAACGAAGCCACAAGCAGCGACAGCGGCGCGGGGAATGCGCACCCGTCGAAGCGAATGTCCTCGATGTCTATCGTCCTCCTGCGGGAGACTGCAGCCGCGCCGACAGCGGGGGCGCGCGGCGCCTGCAGCAGATACGCCGCTGGGTATCAGGGCCATGTTGTGGCGCATAAATGCAGAGGGTGGCCTTGTGCATCTTGCTGCGCACTTTGCCGGCAAACGCTCTGCCGACGCTGGGGGGCATGCAGCCTTGCGTGCAACAGCTTGTGCCAGTCGAGCACAAGCTTGAGACATACACCTTCAGCCTCTGAACACGATCAGCATGGTGGCCGCACCTCCGTGGAGGTCTTGACCGCGAGCTCGGTGCGCGACGCCGCGTCCAGCAGCGAAGGCCGGCCCGGCTGCGGGGCCGGCGCAGGCACCTCGCGCCACTTCAGGCCCTGCCGCAATCCCGCACGGCACGCCGCTATGCACACCATATTTTGGACATGTACGGCTGACTTTTAGCAGCGAGGTGGTATTGTGCAGCACCCAAGCAGCTTGTGCACAGCATGGGCTTGTGCGTCTGACAGACAAGCTGAGGCAGCAGAGGACAGACAAGCTGAGGCAGCAGAGGACAGACAAGCTGAGGCAGCAGAGGACCGACAAGCTGAGGCAGCAGAGGACCAAGTCCGCTGCACCCAGGCGACAAGTTTGTGAGGCAACGAGATTGTGACGGGCAAGCAGCAGCACCTTGCCGTCGTTGTACACAGCATAGCGCTGGACGCTCCGCACAGCCTTGCCCCTGCGCGATGACCGCACATAGGCTCAGAACACATTTGGCTGTGCAGGGGGGTCAGTTTCTGCAGCTCAGCGCCTTGCAAACGGTGCATGGTATGCCTGTGACGCTCTGCTGCAACCTGACATCCGCAAGCATGCCGTTCCTGACAAGTGCCGCCCGGAACGATGCCACAAGCAGCGAGAGCGGCGCGGGGAATGCGCACCCGTCGAAGCGAATGTCCTCGATGTCCACTGTCCACGGCCCAGCGCACCTGCGGCAGGGGGCATGTTTAGAGAGTCGAGGCAGTATCCTGGCGCCCATGCCGCGGGGTTGCCACCACGACGGGCCGCACCGTCGTGCGGGGTGCCTGGTGTGCAGCACTTGGTGCATCGAGGCTGTGCTGTGCCACTTCAGCAGTGGCCAGCAGCCAGTGCTGCGGACAGACATCATTGGCAACATAGCAAGATGTCACCCCCGGCACCCGCACCGGGCACCACAACACGCCAGCAGCCCACAGACCTGGCACTGAGAGTCACAGAGCACACACAAGAGCTTCAGCGCCAGCACTCACCCGTCCAGCGATCGGCGGCGCCAGTCCATGCTACCATCCATTGCAGTCATGTTGTATAATGGTGTCCAAGCAGCCGTGTCCCTCCAGCAGGCTTCAGGATCCAAGGCTGCAAGGCTGGTTGTGAGAAAAGTCACCAGGGGCTCCAAGTCTGGGACTCAGCCCTCAGGGTTTACAGGAGGGTGCTGCCCAGGCACGTGCCTTGGCAACTACAGCTACAGCTCCCTGAGCTCAACACACTCAGTGCACTTAGAGCCTTCCTTCCTTCCTGAGCTCTACATCAAGCATGGGTGCTCCAGACGCCGTGCAAACTCTGCTGTCTGTGGACGAGCTGCGCTGGCGCGGCTGCGAGGAGAGCGCCGCAGACCTGCTGCTCACATTGCACTGCTTGCCGGCGTCGCTGCAAGGTCCAGTGGGAGAGGCCGCGTATATGCTGGCACGCAGCGTTAAGCCGCAAACACTTGCCGCTGCACACCGTGGCACTGGGCATTGTCTGCGCATCACACCTTGCTACCGCTCGCAGGCACTCTCCCTGCTGATAGTGGGCAGCAACAGCAGGGCGCTTGCCCTCCTGGCTCGACTAGGCTGCAAGTTCAGGCTGTCGAGCGCAGCGCTGACCATCAAGCACGTCCTGTCCGCCCCCGACCTGCTCCATACTGTGCCGGCGCACCGTGAGGGAGACCCCGTGCAATACTGCCGGTCTGCTCTACCAGGCAGGTAGCCCCACGAAGCGAGGGTTGCTGCTGCTGCCTTCATCTGAGCGTGCATGAAGTTGCGTACGCAAGAGTGAGATACACAGTACATAGCGGCGCGTTGCCACGCAGGAGCGCTGCTTTCAGCGCTGCAGCAGGGCCTCTCGCCAGGAGCGCCCTTTTGGGCCGCGCACGACTACCACAGCCGTGAAGCACCCTTCTTCTCCTACTGTTATGACCCGGCACGTGCTCCTTCCTGTGCAGTGCCTGTGCGTGAGCACCCACCCGCCCAGAGTGACTAAACAGCCACCTGCCCAACAGGCTGACGCGCCGAGCAACGCAGTGGAGGCAGCAGTGTGTCACCTGCATGCTCTGCTGAGCAAGCGGCGCCGCCTGGAGCCTGGAGCCGTTGCTGAGTGGTGGGTGCATGGCCGGAGCTGCGGCGCGGCGCACGGCCTGCACTTTGACGTGGACGAGACGCGCCTGCGGCGCGGCAAGCGCGCGTACAGCCTGCGGCACCCGGTGCGCTCAAGCAGGCTCGGCTCCGCTCTGGTGGCCAGGACCTCGCACACGCTCCTCGTGAACAAGAGGTTCGCAAGGGGTGGCCGCCCTGCACGACTTGCGCGCAGACGGGTGTCGGGGTCGGGCCTCACCAGTGGCCCGGCCCTCGCGCTTCCCAGCGGCAGCGCGGCCAGGCGAGGGGGCCAGGCGAGGGGGCCTGCCGCGCGCGCAGGCGCTCAGCAGCGTGCTGTTCCTGTGCGGCGCGGCGGCGGGCGCGGCCTGGGGCCCCACGCTCGTGATCGAGCAGACGCCGGCGTCGCCGCCCGGCGCGCGCGCCTGGGCCGCGCCGGCCGCCGCCAACTGCCTGGTCGCCTTCCCCGGCAGCTTCCTGCACGGCGTCCTGCCCGGCGCGCCCCGCGCCTGGCCGGCCCTGCCGCCTCAAGCGGCTCACGCTCCGGGCCTGCAGCGGACGCGCGCCGGCGCCTGGTCGCCTCCACCCACCGGTCTGCTGCATGGCCCCTGTCCTGCTCAGCACGGGCCAATGTTGCCTGCTGATTTGCCAGGAACTGCCGCCCAGCTCGATTCATGTTGTCACAGTATGCAGCCAAGTACCGTCCCCCTCTGGCATGCCACCCCGCTCCTGTGAGCTGTTGCAGCATGTCATGATGCAGGCCGCATGTCATCAGAGCGGTCTGCACCCGCAGTCAGCAGTGACAGACGCTGAAGCACTTACCAGCAAGTCTCGAAGGAGGCCCAACACCCTGCTCCACGCATTGCACGGCAGGGTGCGGCGAGAGCGCCGCGCAGCGCACGACGCTGGTGGTCGCGTGGTGGCCGCGCAGGGAGCAGCCAAGGCCGCGGAGGCCCGGTCTGGGCCCCGCCATGCGGCTGCCCCGGGATGAGGCCCCGGCGCCCGCCTGGCTGGCGGCCCTTGCGTGGCCGCGCGGGGCGAGCGCGGCGCGGGAGGAAGGCAGCGCGCCAGGCGGCAGAGCTGATGGGAGCGGCGGACGCAGCGGCGCGCGCGCATGCGGCACCAGGGAGAGCGCAGCCAACCCAGAGTTCACATGCCCGCCGGTCGTTTCGCCTGCTTGGGAGCCCGTCGCAGCGGGCTCAGCTCGTGCTGCCGAGTGGGGCGCCTGCCCGCTGCCCAATCTGCGATTCTTTCTGCGCTCTGCGGACGAGCTCTCCAAGGTCTACATGCCGGCGTGAGCTTGCCAGCTCGGCGTTGCAATTCCCTGGTGTCCGTGTAGCGACCTGCACTCACTGGCTTGCTTACACAGAACTGTGCGCCTGAACTGACGTGCACACTCCCATGGGAAGCCACACGAGGAACGCTCTGACTAACACGCCGTAATTAGGCAGAAGGCAGTCTTGCAGGGGCACTAAGCGACACATCAGAGAAGAATGGCATGCGCTATCGACCAACAGGGGAAGTAACGAGCACTACAGACAAGTCCTCAGTGCTAGACGGACCCCATAAACATGTCTCTGGCCCGCAACCTTTCTGAAAAAGACAGATCTGTCAGTGCTTGCTTTGATTGGCTCTATATATTCCTGAAACATTGGCAGCGGTCACGGCTCGCCCCGCCCAGCAGGCGTCGCACCGGCCCTCCTGGGCGTCGCATTGGTGCTCGGCACGTCGGACGCCCCGTCGTCGTCGTCCTCCTCGTGCTGCTGCGCCATTGGCTGCGCGCCGTGCAGCCGCCCTCGCTGAGGCCGCAGGGAGGCAGACGGCCAGCAGGGCGCCGCAGTCAAGCGCGCGTGCAGCACCCCAGACAGATGGCATGATCTGGCGGCCGCTCAGGTCAGCGGCCGCCTGGTCGTGTGCCGGGCCGGGCGGCTACGCCGGCGTCGCATGCCTCGCGCTGCACATGGCTGTCACAAGGCTGGCTAGCGTGCGAACGCGCTCTGGCGCGGCAGCAGCACCAGGCCGCAGCCTCACGCACGCCGCCCGGCTTGGGTGCAGGCTCGGCCAACAAGCTCGCGTGACTGCACTGTGCTGGGGCGCCTCTCGCGAGGCCGCGCCTGGTGGCCGGCGAGCACGCGGTCCATGCTGGCGGCCTCCTGCATCACGGCCGCGTGCTCGTCCTCGTCGAACTTGAACGCGGGCGCCAGGTACTGCGCCTCCTTCACGTCGGTGAAGCCCTTGCCCACCATCTGCGCGGCCCCGCCCGAGCGCGCGCCGCGCTCATCAGCGCCGCCGGGGGAGCGAGCCTGGCGGGCCGGAGCCTGCGCTGCACATGGGCCCCGGGCATGCTTAACACTGTGGGAAGGGTACGTCACGGGCAATGTCCAGTTGTCCTTCCTGCAGCCATCTCTCTTGGATGCAAAGCAGAGGCCGGGGGCTGTGCGCAAGTCTGCATTCGATCCTTCTGCTGGGCTGCAGCCGGCGTCACGCCCGAGCGCAAGGCTGGGGCACATCAGAGACGACAGCATGCCGGTGGGGTCGTGCGCCAAGCAGGAAAGCAAACGCTGCCCACCCTACCCTACACCGCGCCGGTGCGCGAGCGGCGCGCACGGCGCCGGGGCGCGCGCCTGGCGGTACTCGTCCAGGTCGACGGCCGCGCGCAGCGACAGCACCTGGAACGGCCGCGTGAAGACGCCCGAGCAGAAGAACGCGAACAGCAGCGTGAGCGGCAGCAGCGGGATGACCAGGATCGCTGGCACGACCGCGATCTTGATGCCGAGCAGCGCCAGCATGGCCAGCTGGAAGATGATGAGCGCCGCGATGACCTGGTAGAAGAACATGGTCCAGATCTGGCGCCCGGCGCGCGCGCGCGCGCCTCAGCGCCCTGCGCCTCAACCCCGACCCTATACCTCCGCCAGGGCAGCCAGCCACGCGCGTGCCCACCGGCGCCCCGCACAGCGAGGCAGCGCCTGGGCGTCGTGCGCGGCTGCTGCCAGGGGGCGCGGCGGGCTGCGGCAGGCAGGAGCAGCCCGGCGACAGCAGGCCAGGGGCGTCTGCCCGCGACGCCGGGCGGCGCGGGCGGGAGAGCGCGACGAGCGGGGCCGCGCACCCGGCCGCCCGACTGGAAGCGCGCGCGCATGACGTACAGCATGTTGTACTTCTCCGTCACGGTGTTGACCAGGAAGTAGACCAGCGCCATGGGCGGCAGCAGCGGGTTCATGCAGCAGAAGGTGAGGCCCAGCAGGATCGTGATCGTGTGCGTGGGCACCTGCGCGACCCGGCAGCCGCTCGCCTCCTGCACACATGCGCGACGCCCGTGCCGAACGCAGGAGACGGCGCGGGCGCGACCGGCATCGGCCGCGGCACTCTGCTGACCCAGCAGGGCGGCGCACGGGATGGGGCAGGGGCGGGGCAGGGAGCCCAGGTGGCAGAGCGGCACGGGCGCGGCGGCTTGCACCCCGCCATGGCTGCCAGCACGCTGGCACGCTGGAGCAGTTTCTTCCGCCGCATGGCGCGCGCGCGAGCGCCGGCGCCGCGCCCGGGGGCGCGCCTTGCTGCCGTACGACATGAACTGGTTCTGCCACAGGCGGGCCTTGGCGCGCTCGGTGGCCGCGAAGAAGCTGAGCACCCAGAAGATGACCAGCGACGGCAGGTTCAGGAACATGATGGGCGTGATCGCCAGCGCCTGCGCGCGCCCCCGGCCGCCGCCGCGCCTCACGCACGCGCGCAGCGGCCCCCGCGCTGGGCGCGCGTCGCGGCCCCCGCGCTGGGCGCGCGTCGCGGCCATGGACGCGCGTCGCAGAGATCGAGACCGCGCTAAGCAGCCTCGGACGCCCAGATGCACCTGAACGGGCTCCCAGTCCCCGAGCAGGCCGGCCTTGCGCGCCTGTTGGCGTGCGAGCAACAGGCGGCGGCGCGCAAGCGACAGGCGGCAAGCGAGGGGGCGGCCGCCCAGCGCGCAGCTGGGCCGCACGTTGGTCTCCACGTAGGTCAGGAAGAAGATGGACGTCATCGGCGCGGCCGTGCCGAGCGTCTGCAGGAACGTGGCCGGCTGCTCCACAAACACCTTGATCTGCGACGCGATCGAGCCCGCCACCAGCGTGCCGAAGAAGACCGTCACGATCTGCGCGCGCGCGGCCCGGGTCAGCCCGCGCGGCGCGGCGGCGCCGGCGGCGCCGGCGGCGCCGGCGCGGCAGGCCAGCGCCGCGGAGCGAGCTTGCACCCCATCGCGCTCGCGCGGGGGCAGGCGCGCAGCCCCGCGCAGGCTCTGCCCGAAGCAGGCTCTGCCGAGCAGCGCGCGCAGGGCGCGGCGGGCAGGGCGCGGCACGGCGCGCGGCGCGCGCGGCCGGCGCGCGCCTGGAACACGTAGTACTTGGTCACGACCGAGAAGTCCAGCATGCTCTGCGAGAAGAGCCCCTGCACGCGGCCCATGATGGCCAGCAGCCACGGCAGCAGCGCCAGGAAGATGCGCAGCACCAGGCCTGCGCGCGCGCGCGCGCGCCCGGCTCTGGCGCGCCCCACGCCGGGCACCGGGCTTGCGGCGCCGCGCGGGCGCGCCGGGGACATGTGACGGCGGAGCCGGACGGCGGGGCCCGTGCGGCGCTGCAGAGCGGAGCCTCCGCGCATGCGCAGATCCGGCGGAGCCCGGCGGCGAAGCTGGTCGGAGGTGGTGGGGAAGCGGGGGCGCGCGCGCGGGGCGGGCCGCACTGGGCAGGATGGCGGTGATGATGGAGTCCAGCACGGGCGCGTGCAGGATGAAGTGCAGCACCTTGTTCTTGTCCAGCACCTCCACCGCCAGCAGGCCTTGCACCAGGCCGATGGGGATCTGCCGCAGGCGCGGCGTCAGCGCGCGCGCGTTGTGGCGCGCGTGTGCTTTTTTCCACGATGCAGGCCACACGACAGCGGTGCACATACGGCCGGCCTTGCCGCCGCAGCTGCAGCTACCGGCATGCCGACCTGGGGCGGCAGCTAGCAAGGGCACGCCAGGCCGCTTTGGGTCCACGCTGCAGAGCCGCGGCGGCGCGGCCAGCGTGGGGCGGCGCGTGTGGCATGTCAGAGCGCGGGGCCCTGCGCGCGCCGCGCGCCGGCCGCGGGTGCGCACCAGGTAGAAGAGCGCCAGGCAGACGAAGGCGCCCCAGATGAGCAGCGAGCGGACGCTGCGCTCCCATGCGCGCCACCTGCGCGCGCGCGCCCGGCCGCGGCCTGGCACCCAGGGCCATGCCGGGGCACACCCCCAGCTCAAGGTCATGGCCGGCCTCCCCAACAACAGTGTTGTTCCCTGCCCTCTGGACTGGAGGCCAGGCAAGAGGCGCGGAGCGTCATTACACAGGCGACGACTCTATGTGTGGCCAGAGGGCGTCCCGAGGTGTTGCAGGCGAGCGGCGCGGCGCCCCGTGGGAAGTCGCCCCCTTACCGCGCTCATGCAGCGAGTGGCGTGGAGAACGGCTGGGCGGCCGGGCGCACACCGCAGGTTCTTCCACAGCAGCTCATTGAAGTGCGGCGCGGCGGTCACGCGCCAGGCGGTCGTGTCTGAGTGCAGCGTCGTGCTGACGGCCGTCACCTGCGCCCGGCACGTCCTGCCGCCGGCCGCCCCGCCCGCGCGTCAGTGCGCGGCGCACCGCACGCCTCGCCTGTCCGCGCGGCCCCGCGCGTGCAGACTCGGCAGCAGCCCCAGGGCCAACGTGTTGAACGCCGCCCGGGGTGATAGCACGCGGTCTGCCCGGCTGCGCCCGCTGCCCTGCAAGGCCCCATGGGTGCGGGGCCGGGCCCGCTGGCGCGGCCGGGCGCGATCGCGCAGCACAGGCGCGCGCGCGCAGCGGCCGGGCCGGCGGGCAGGGCGCGCACTTGTACGTCACGAACGCGCTCGGCACGGTGGACGCCTTGGATGCCTGCTGCTCGTCGCGGATCTGCCGCCGCAGCTCCTCCAGGCGCGCCACGTAGAACTGCGTGGCCCCCACGCGCGCGCTCAGCGGGCTGGAGCCGTTTTCTGTGCGTGCTGGGGGCGCCGTGCCAGGCCAGTGCCATGCACGCTGGACCCGCGGCTGCGCTGCGCCCCTGGTGCCACACCCTCCATGACCCCTTCGCTGAGCTGCGCCAGGCGCCCCTTGCACGCCGACACATTACAGCCAAGGACCCGACAATATCATAATGCGCGCAGAGCGCATGCGCAGGGTGGCTGGCACGGAGTCTGCTTTTTGCGTCATTGTGTCTGCATGCAAAGCGGGGAGGGCCTGGCCGCGTGCCACCAGGCCGCACTCTCCACACCGAGCGCTGGGCGCCGGCCGGGGCCCAGCCCGGACACGCCGCTCGCAATTGCAGGGCTGCAGAGCATCCAAAACAGAGCGTCCTCCGCACCTCCATCGAGTCGGTCTTCATGGGGCTGACGCCGTACTTCTCGCGGCCCCAGGCGCCGTACTTAACGCCCACGACGCGCATCTGCGCCCCGCGCCGCCCGCGTCAGCCGCGGCGCGCGCCAGGCTCCCCACCATACCTGATCCCGCTGGCCAGCCTGCTGCAGCGGGCTCGCCTAGCGCAGCAGTCTCACTCGCGACCCTCGTGCCCGCTCTGCGCTCTTCTGCTCCGCGAGCGCACAGCCCTGCAGTGCCCACAAGACATGGCCCCCTCCGGCGCACGCGCGTCGCCGCCAGAGGGCGGGACCGCGCGCACATGGTCAGGGCCGGGTTCGCTGGAAGGCCGGGGCGGCCGGCGCGCGCCGCCCCGGGCTGGGCGGCGCCTGCTTGCGCTGGATCTTCTTGTGGCGACGCTGCAGGGTCGGGGTCTGGGTCAGGGTCGCTGGAGGGCCCCGGGCGGCGGCGCGCCTGCTTGCGCTTGATCTTCTTGTGGCGCCGCTTCTTGGACGTGTAGTCGTCCAGCAGGTCGGTCAGGTTGCTGTGCAGCTTCTCGTACTCCTCCACCAGGTTGTCCAGCTTGGCGGTGTCGTAGACCACGTGCACCGCCTGCACCTCGCCCGGGAACAGCGTGGCCATCTCGCGCTCCACAAACTGCGCGCGCGCGCGCGCCCAGCGCGTCAGCTCGTTGCCAGGCCACCTGCACTGTCAATGTCGCTTCACAATATTTTATTCCACCACCATAACCAACTGGATGCGGCACATCCGCCATTTCAGCAATCGGGTGCGGGTGCGTCCGCCGCTTGTATTCCAATCGACAACCCCGCCGTCGCTGCCCCAGCGGCATATCGCGTGAGCCGAGAGAGGCTGGTCAAGGAGGCAGGCACCGCAAGACGCGGCGCGCATTCTGTGCGTGTCCCACCCACACTGCGGATGTGGCAGGAGCGAATGCCGCAGATTGCCAGAGTGAGAAGCCCGTCTCGTGCGAGTGCAGGCGAGCGCCGACATGCAGAACATGACACGCACGACGCCGCTGCGCCCGCCGCTCGGGAGGCAAGCAATGCAAACAGCATGCGCCGGCTCAGGCAGGCACGCCGCGGGAGCCGCTCGGCCTTGCAGCGCGGCGGGGCGCCCCCTGCGCGCCAGGGGCCCGCCGCGGCGCGCGCCTGCTGCATGGTGAGGCCATTGGAGAGCAGCTCGCGGGCCTGGCCCCAGGCGTTGGTGCTCGTCAGGCTCTGCCACCCCTGGTCCGGCTTGGGCTTGGCGTTGGCGATCTCCGGCTCGTCCTTCTTGCGCACCGACCACTGCCCCTCCGCATCCTGGCTCGCCGCGCCGGCGCCCCCTGCCGGCGCGCCCGCGCGCGCGCTCAGCGCCGCGGCCCGACCCTGGCAAGCGCAGCCAGGACGGGCGGCCCACGCTGCTGGTTCGGCCCTGCCTGGGTGAGCCTGCGCGGGTCGCTCACGCGGCCGGCGCCGCGGCTGCGCAAGTCAGGCGCGGAGCGCCCAGCGCTTGCTTGCAGAGCGCCTACGACCGCATGACCCATGCGCGCAGGGACCCCTCGAGGGGGCTCCTCGCTCGAGCTGACAGCCGCCAGGCACCCCATGCTCGCCCGCCCAGTATCTGCGGCGCACCGTCCTTGCCGACGTCGTCGGAGGCCTGCAGGCTGGAGTTGCTCCGCGCGAGCGTCTCCGGCGGGTCGAAGAACTTCTCGTCGCCCGCCGCCGTGCGCTGCACGCCCGTCGCGCCATGCTGCCTGCCCGCCGCATGGCCAGGCTAGTGAAGTCACGTGCTACAGTGGGCGACCGGGGATGAAGTTATGCATGTGACACCTCTACCCGTACGCACTGCGCGTCAAGAGCCCACAGGTCACGCGTGCGTGCACACGCCCGGCGTTCGTCCCCTCCTCATTGGCACGTGTGATGATGGGTGTCTGGATGCCAGCACGGCCTGGTTTGCAGAGTCTTGCGCGCAGGCAGCGGTCGCTGGGACCGCGCCAGCGTCTGGCGGCAGGCGGGCCGCACCGCGTGGTGATGAGCGTGTTGGCCAGCTTGCCGGCGGTCGCCTGCATGCCCTTCTCGCCCAGGCTGACCGCGCGGCCAATGTAGCGCTTGGCCGGGTTCTTCACCGCGCCGGGCAGCACGGCGAGCACGGTGGCGTCCAGGCGGTGCAGCGGCGTGCCGTACGACACGCCCGGGATGTCCTGCACCAGCACCGTGTGCGCCTCCGCGCCCTGCTCCGTCTGCAGGTAGCGCAGCCGCATCTGCACCGCCTCGCGGCTGTAGCGCCACAGCAGCTGCGCGCGCGCGCGCGCGCGCGCCGCGTCAGCGCCCGGCGCGCCCTGACCGCGGGCGGAGCGGCCGCGCCACTGAACCCGGCCGCTTCGGTGCGCCAGCCGCGCAGCGGGCCCTCACGGCCTCTCCGCCGGGTGCCTCGCAGCACAGCTGTGGCGCTCCTGCAGCCCACAGCTCAAGCACGGGGCAGCGCTCAAGCATGGCCTGCTTGAGCTACATGCGCCTGCTCGGGCAGACCCCCTCCTCTTCCACAGTAGGCATGTCTGGCATGTCAGCACCCGGCCACACACACTGCGTGCCCACGTCTGGCTCGCGCAGGCCGCGGCGCTCTCACAATGGCCACTAGGCATCCAGAATGACACACACTAGACAGGCGCAGGGGTTACAGATCGTCCCCGCAGGGCATGCGAGCAGTTGGAAGGGCCTGACGAAGCGGAGACGGGTAAAGCAGGGCCGGGCAAGTCGGCGCGGGGGGGGGGGCGGCCGCGCACCGAGTACGTGTAGAACGTGACGACCCAGATCGTGATGAGGTGGACCCTGCGGGGCGGCGCAGGCGCGTCACGGCCGCACCGTGTGCGCTTGCGGCGTGCTGCATGCACGCCATGCATCATGCATGACAGACCCCAGCGCCAGGCGCACCAGTAGAGGTTGCTCCGCGCCGCAATGTTGGACATGGTCACCTGCAGCACCGCCGCCGCGCGCTCAACGCCTGCGCAGCCGAGCCGGGCGCTCCGATTCCCAGCCCGGCAGAACGCCACGCTCGCACTGTGTGACCCGCCCGGACGGAACAGCGCTGCAAGCGCGCCCGCCCTCTGTGACCCTCGGCGCATGTGCACGGGCGGGCGGGCGGGCGGGCACCCAGTCCAGGTTGGAGAAGGAGTAGGAGCGGATGACAAAGTTGCTGTCGTACATCCAGGTGTAGTTGCGGTAGGACGGCCCCATGACGCTCGTGATGGGCGGCAGCGGCGGCACGCCTGCGCCGCAGGCGCTCACACAGCTGGCGGCGTGCTCGCAGAGCGCCGCGACCATGCAATGATGCGGCGCACGCCAAGTCGGGCGCACGGCATCATACCCACAACTCTGCACAGGGCCGTCAAGCCACACATGCAGAGGGCGCCGGCCTTGGCATGCAGCGCGCGTGCCGCGGAGCCCGCCGCGCACCGTCCGCATACTCAAACCACTTCAGTCCCGGCGGCGCCGGTGGCGAAGGGTCATCATTGTAGAACGTGGGCGACTGTCCGGCCCACATTCAAGGTGTTACTCCATTGTCACAGCTGCTCGCACATACCTGGACCTGCAGCACTCCAGTGTGGTGGCAAACGCACAGAGGCAAAGGCGCGCCTTGACGGCAGCCGGCGCGGGCGGAGAGGCTGCCATCACGTCCGCGGGCGGCGGGGGCGACACCCAGTACCTGCGCAGGTCGGCGGCCGGCCCTAGCCGCTATGCATGGCCTGGCCTCGACAGCAGCCACCAGGCAAAGGCTGGCCTGACTGCAGCAGCCAGGCAGAAAAGGCCAGGCGGTTGCGGCCGCGCACGTATAGGGGCTGGGGTTGGGTTTATTGAGCGCCTCCAGGTTCATGATCGCCTCGCCCTGCACCGCGCAGCGTGCACAGGGCTTGCCCACGGCTTGTGGCCGTAGCAGTGCTGCTGGACCCAGGAAAGCAGGCGCCCGCGTGCGCTGACCTTGATGTTGGTGGGCAGAACAGTGAGCGCACACCAAATCGTTATGCCCAGGAAAAGCTCGCAGCCTGCGCTCGAATAGCAGCGAGCTCAGTCACGCTTGTGCAGAGCGCCAAGCTGCAGGCACGTAGAACCTTATGGCCTCACCAAAGGCTATCAAACGCAGGTACATCGCCGCGTCAACGCCCGAGACGCGGATGACTTCATCCTCGCTTGTCGAAAAGACGGGTGCAATCCATCCCCGGAAACTGGTCGGCAGTCGTCTTGGCTTTGGTCCTTTTCCTTTCATGTACCTGCTCAAAGTGCGGGCACAATGGGCTCTCTGTAAACTCTTTTGTGAGTGCGCCACACCGCGCAGCAGGAAGCACACTGCCATTGCTCAACGGTGGCGGAGAGAGGCGCAGAGCCTCCCAGTATGGCTCGTCGCAATGCAATGAGCAGCAGTGCATGCACACACATACCGGATAACAAGACACCTGTGCTCGCTTGGGAGCCTGGCCTCTCACCTTTTTGGCGCGTAGAACTTCTTGGTGAGGCGGGACTTCCTGAACGCTCCAAAAAACAGGAGACATCCCACGGCAATTGCGAAGTAGATGCCCAAAGAGACGCCAAAGGCGCGTCCGTCAGCAACCATTGCTCCTCAGGTTGCAGTGAGACGCTCGTGTGAGGTAGAAGAGGGTCCAAGAAAACCACAGTCAGGTGCGAAGCAGAGTTTCCACACAATTGCTGAAACACATCAGCATAGCACCGAGCAGCAGCCCATAGCAAGGCCCAGCCACCTTTGCAAACCTTGCCAGTTTGGACAATAGCAAACTGTACGGATCTGCTCCATAGTTAAGGTTCGCCTGAAAACCGCCTCACTTCCCTGGCTTTTTGGGCCCCTTTGGAGACCTGAAGCTACATGCATTTCACACAGGGTTGTCTTGCACAGTTCAGGGGGAGTGTATGCAAGGTACTGTCACATGTCAACGGTGAGCTGACAGCCAGGTAGTGAAGCGCAAGGCAGACACTGCTGCAAGAGTATGTTCCGGGCTAAAGCTCAGCATATTCCTCGTTGCTGTCTAATCTTTGGCACCCCATTACCTGTCACATCCTATTTGTGGTGAGCCACTATCATTGCGCCATGTGCGATGAAGCAGTACATGCATGCTCAAAGCAGGAGTTCATAGGACGCTCCTGCTTTGAGCAAGCATGTACTGCTTCATCGCAGTCCAGCATAGGATGCTCATTCTCCGAGCTACCCCGGCATTCATATGTAGGATTATACAAACATGTGTACGAGAGCTCAGCCCTCTGCTTAAGCCCCATGTAGCACAGTCTGATTGTGCAGCAAAAGATCCGGTTGACATCCAGAATCACAGGTAAGTCTGGTCGTCAAGCTTATGAGCAGGAGCCCTGTTTGCATGGCGGGCCTTCCAGCCATCAGAGGTTCATGCGCTTTGACTTAAACCAGGCATTGCATGCTTTTTCATGACGACACACCAACGTGCATGAGCAGGTTCACGGCACGCAGCAGCCCACCTGCACAACACAAGCATACGTATGAGCAGGAACACGGGCATGGCGCACAGTCCACACGAGCAGCTCTGCAGCTGGAAACATGACGGGGTGCGGCAACGTGGGGTGCAGTGGCCTCCAAGCTATATGCAGCAAAACCAGCCCGGCAACGTCCAGAGTCTTAAGAGCTCCGCGAACGACTGCAGCCACTGGGCAGCAGCAGCCAGTGCGCGCGGCAGTCTCCCAAAGTGTCAATGCTGTGCATCTTCACAGCATCAATCATCCCTGCTCGCGCCAGTGACCCTAATCTACCAGCACAGGCGCCATGCAAGCGCCCCATGCTGCCTTCACGCACACATCGGACGGCGGCCCCGCAAATGTTCCTCAGCCAAGCGGCACAAAACAGCTTGGAAGGGCAGTCGTCCTGGACCACTGGGCACCGGGCCACCGGACCAGGCCGCCAGGACGGCGACAGCGAGCTGCCACGAGCAGCACGCGCGCGTGCTCGGCGAACCAGCCGTGCGCACGCCGGCCGTGCGCAGGCGTCAGGCGCTGCGCGGCAGCAGCGCGCGCGCGAGCGCGGAGAAGATGGACGCGGTGCCCTCGCCCAGCACCAGGCCGCTGGCGACGACGACCATGAGCTGCCGGTGGCTGGCCGGGTGCGCGCGCGCCCACGCCTGCTCCGCCAGGCAGCCCAGCACGCGCGGCAGCGTCCACTCGGACGCCACGTACATGCCCACCGCGACGCCGATGCCCGACGGCACGGCCCACTCGGCGGCCGCCACGAGCGCCGCGGCGCGCGCGCGCCGCGCCGCCGCGGCCGGCGCCAGCTCGGCCCCGGGCGCCTCGGCCAGCCGCGCCGATGCGCGCTGCAGCAGGAAGGTGGCGACCGCGAGGAAAGCCGCGGCCGCCGCGCCGACCACGGCGTACGGCAGCACGTGCGGAGGCAGCTGGCCCCCGTTCACCTGGACGCGGAGCCACCGCAAATCCTTGTTCAAACCTGTGACTATGTCTATGCGAAATTTGCATCACGCAGCAATGACATGCCCGCGTCTCTACGCATCCTGCGGCCGTAAGTTTAGCAAAGTGATGTACTCATCCAGTGCAGCAGGATGATAATACCACATCGTGATGTGAGCATCATGCTCGCATCATGCTCGCAGCCCTAACTGAGCGCGCCGTATAGGAACAAAGCAGTGGAGGAGCTGATTGCGCTGAGAGATAGGAACAGCGTGCGCGGGCACGCGACATGCTGGACACGCAAGCAGGGCTCTGGGCACGGGTCGCACCAGCTGGGCCATGTCGAGCCAGATCTGCGCGGTGGGCGCCGGGAAGGTCGCGCTGGGCACGCTCCAGGCCGACGTGTACAGCGAGTACGCGCCCACCGAGACAAACACGGACGCCGCGGAGCCCAGCGCCATGGCGAAGAACTGCGCGCGCGGGCAGATGCCCAGCAGGTGCGCCGTCTTGAAGTCCTGCGCGCGCAGCGGCAATCCCATGACATGCGCGGGCGCTCAGCGGGCTAATTTGAACCGCCTTCATATGACCACTTCAAGTTGCTGTCTCCCAGGTGTCAGGGGGGTATTTCAAAAACAGTAAGGGGCAGCACGGACATTAGCGAGGCATGTTCAAGCCTGTGGCATTAACTTTGTGGGCAGCCCCCGTCGGAGCTTTGCTGTAAGAGCCCAAAATACCAGCATTTATGATACACTGCACGCTGCAATACATCTTGACTTGACATGACAAATAATGGGGCTGAAGCACACCAAAAAACCACCCTTTAACCGCTCGCATCATAGGGGGTGCTTGCTGCAAGCACAGCTTGTGCCACATGATGCGCCACGTGTCCGTCTTCCCCAGGCACACACTTCACGGCATCGACAATGCGCTCTGCAGCCCGGGAGGCGCGCCTGCATCATGTCGCCCGCCTGCTGCGCGCCGGCCTCCGCGACCGCGCCCGCCACCAGGTTGGCCATCACCTTGCCGGGCGCGATGCCCGCAAACACGACCTACACGGCACAGGAGGGCATATGTCAGCGGCTGGATGCAAAAGACAGCAAGCCTGAGTCTCTACACCGCGCTAACACCCGGCACCAGCGACACAGCATGACCCGAGCGCTTGCCGCAGCTCTGAGGTGCTGCACTGCCCAGGACACACTGCACTTCCACGCACCACCTAGCGAAACTGGGTGAGCAAGCAGGAAAGGCAAGCTCTGCTCGGGAAGGCGCACGCGCCTGCGACAGCTTGCCGACGCCAGAGACGGGGTTGAGGTCGGTCTGCCCCAGCGCGCGCACGGCCAGCACGGCCACCAGCAGCGCGAGCACGACGGCCGCCGCGGGCTCGTACGCCGGCAGCGACATCAGCGGCGACAGCACGGCGGTGCAGAACACCGCGCACGCGCCCAGGCCGCCCAGCCACCACGTGGGCGGGATGCGCTCGTCCGGTGGGCAGTACTCCAGGCTCCCACCGCTGGCGGCTCCCCTGCCGCCACAGGCCGGCCCCGCACATCTCGGCACAGCATGGCAGTATATCTTGTTCATCCTCAGGAGTATCAGAGCATATGCGCAGCACTGCGACTGTTGTGCACGGTCACAAATTCCTACAAGCTGTTGGGGCTGCATTGCTATGTCGACAGGTCCTGTGCATGCAGGGGTAACGTTGAAGCAACTAGGTAGAGGCAGTCAGACCGTGGTGACTTAAGGCTGTCTGCCAACCACACAAATGGCAGCATCCTCACCTGTTGGAGAACGCTCACAGGTTTGCACAAGAGCGGGCACAAGAATTACAGGCACAAGCAGCGTGCAAGCCCGGCGCGCGCCTGCTGGAGAGGGCACTCGCAACGGAGGTGCCGACCAGCAGCGAGAGCGAGGTCAGGCTGTCGCCAAGCATGATGGCAAGCGAGATCCACAGGATCCAGCCCGCCGCGCCGTCCTGCCAGTCCGCAACCGGGCCGGGCGCCCAGCCCTGGCTACGCGCATACGGCCCCAGCGCCGCATAGCCTGCCGCACCAGGCCCAGCTGTCATGCAAATGGAATTTGTACAGGGCCTTGCCGCCTGGCAGCTGTTGGCACGAGCGTGAGCGTCCAAGTATCTGGCAGCGGCGCAGATGTCGACGTCACCCTAGCGAGAGCTCTCGCCCACATGCACTGCTGCCACCAGCACGCAATCGAACTCAGACGCCATCAGCGTCTGGAAGGGGGGGGGGACGGCGTGGAGGGGCAGCGCACCGAGCAGCGCGCCTGCCAGCATGGACAGCGCCGTCTTCGGCCCCATGATCATGCCCTGCACAGCCCCATGCGCCCCATCAGAGCCCACACGCTGCAGGGCAGCGATGTGAGACAGCGCTGAGAGACTGGCGTACAGGTGCGCGCGCAGCTGGCGCGGCAGCGCGCCAGCAAGCAGGCGTGCAGTTGGGGCCCACCTGCCCGACGTAGCCCAGCGACGTGTTGAGCTTCCAGCCCCAGGCGGAGGCGGAGGGCCAGCCCAGCCAGGTCAGCACTGGCAGCGACGCCAGCCAGGGCACCTGCGCACGCCCAGGTAGGCACGCTCCAGGCATGGAGAGGCAGCCACACGGGGTTGCTGTCATCTGTCACCTCCCAACAGCATGGTGTCCCTCGACGTTTGACCATAAGCTGGCAGCCTAGTCACTACAGCGGAACTGAGCAAAACAGACGACTCTGCACTACGCTGAGACCTGTGGCTGGGTGTTGTCTCACCTGCGCCGCTACGAGGGAGAAAGCGCAGCCGCCGCCAAACGTCCACATCAGGGCCGCCCATGCGCGCTCCCACTGGCCCTTGCCCTCCTCCTCATCCAGGCCTGCCTCCCCTGCGTTGGCAAACATGGGTTTTTTCGTCAAGCAAAATAGGGCTGGCCGCACAAACAGCACATGCGCAAGGTGTAGCCAGGCATGGGCGTGAGGCGGCAGGGGCTGGCGGGCTTGAACCTTTGCGCGCCGCCGCCGCCGGTCCCTCTTGCGCGCCGCCGGCCGGCGCGGACGTCAGCGTCGGCAGGCCTGCGCACAGCAGGGCGCTCTCGCAGCCTGTGCGGGACAGCGCAGCATGTGCGGCGGCCGCTTGCAGGCACAGCAGCGCCGCCGGCGCCGGTGCGCGCACCCTGGCTGCAGCGCTGCAGCTTCAGGCCCTGGCTCTTGGTCCGGGTCAGGCAGATGCCGGTGCTGATGGCGGAGTCGGCGCGCGCCAGGCTGACCACGCTGTCCAGGTCCAGGCTGGGCATCGCGCTGCGCCGCGTCAGCAGCCGCGCGGACTCCTGCGCGCCGCGCCCCAGCATCTGCGCATGGCCGATATACATGCACGCCGCGCGGATCGCACCCTCAACCAGCTCGCACCCGTCCTCGGCTCAGCCGCCGCATGCAGCGCCTCGGTGACTCGCAGCTTGCAAGGCGGCATGGCCGCATGCATCACAACGTCGCCGCGCAGATGGGGCGCTCGCTCGCACAGGGCGCCCGCTTGCACAGCAGGTCAGGCACACGCGCTCGGCCTCGGCCGCGGGCGGGCGCACCGCGAGCGCAAGCTCCTCGTCCTCGGCGATGGGCTCCTCCGTGCACACGTGGTTCAGCCGCGAGGTGCGCAGCAGGCCGAGGTCGGTCGCGGCGCGCGCGTGCAGCCGCACGCTCGCGCCCCCGTCCTGGGCGCTCGCGGGCGTCAGTGCCTCCACAGCGTGCCCGCATGTGCGATATCAGGCTCAAGAGCGCTAGGAGCTCCGCTACCCTGAAACACACGCTCAGACAACCAACGCACCAGCATCGACATCAAGCTGTCCACGCCAGACCTTGCACGCATGCATGCGCTGCACAAGAAAGCTCTGCAACACCCTGCCTCCGCAGCCTTTTCGCTCCTAGCAATGACATGCGCGCCCGGTGAACCAACCAACACAATCCAGGCCAAGTAGAGGGGGACGCACCGGCGCCAGCGCAGACGCCGGGTGCCGCGACGCCCGCAGCGCCCCGCCGTCGCCGCGCGGCTCGCCCGAGGGGTCGTCCTCCGGCAGGCCGTGCAGCGTGCGGATGACCTTGGCGGTGGCGGTGCCCGACGGGAAGCGCAGGTTCTCGCGCAGGATGGTCTGCGTGCGCAGCGGCACCGCGATGAACACGCCCAGGAACGCCTGCCGCGCGCGCGCGCTCATCCGGGTGCCCCGCGGCGCACACGCAGCCGGGCTGGCTCCTAGTCATGCACGCACGACCCCCGCCACTTGCATAAGTAAAGGCTCCAGCGTCACGGCCTGCCCTGCTTCACCGGCCTTGCTGCGCAGGGTGCCATGTCCAGGCATGCAAATTGACCGTGAGCGTTAAAGGCGCGACGCATATCGGTCAGACGTTATGAACGTCCTCCAGAGCAGGCAGCACGCGCGTCCTGCGTGCGCACCAGGGCGAAGGACCAGAGGAGCAGCTGGCCGACGTTCAGGGTCAGCGGCCCCCCAGGGTTTTCCGCCTCGGTCATCATGCCGAGCGCGGGGATGATGCCGACCAGGCCTGGCACCCCAGCCGCAGCTTGTCAGACGTCTCACCCTGTTCCCGTAAGCGCCGCCGCTTGCAGCAGCGCACACGCATGGCCAATGCTGGGCGGGCGGGCACTCCAGTGCATGGGCAGCTATGGGCGGCAGAACGCAAGCACCCGCCTCCTCGCGACCCCCGAGGCGCATGACGACTAACAGGCAGTGACATCAGCGCATGCTCCGTGCCAGAGGACGGTGAGGCGGCAAGCAGCCAGCGCTGGAGCTGCGCACCGGCGGCCAGCGGCATGGTGGCCGTGGCAACGGATGTGGTCTGCAGGATCACGTTCTCGCCAACGCTCAGCTTCCTGAACCCGTAGCGCTCCAGCACTTGGAACGCGCCAAAGCCCAGGATGGCCGACTGCGGCGCGCGTGCGCGCACGCTTTGACGACAGTGCATGCACTATTCACTTGATGCTCATGCGCTACCATGTCTGCGGGTGCGAAGTCGCTCCTTAAGCATCCCGTCTCCTTGTGGCACGTTGCAGCTGCCTGAGGCTGACCGCCGTCACCAACACTTGCGCATGTGCCGCCTGCACAGGCTGCTGCTGCCAGGCCACACACGCCGGCCTGCCTGCAGCGCAGGAGAGTAAAATGGAGCGCACCTGGAGGCTGCCCATGGTCACCCAGCCGGTCTGCAGGCCGAAGAAGGTGTTGGAGCAGCAGAGCAGGCTGCCGACCAGCAGGCCGCCCACGAGCGCGCGCACGGTCAGCACCGGCTCGCCCCCCTTCCCCGAGCAGCCCTCCGCTTGCCTGCCCCGAGCGCAGAGCACCGCGTCAGCGCACGGCCACGAGGCTCAACCTCGCAGTCCAGGTCAGTATATCGCTTGCCTAGGGAGCACGGAGCGCCGCCTCCGTCATCAAACACCAGACCTGCCCACGCTCAACAGCTGTGCTTTTCAGCATGGTGGCCGCCAACGCATGGCTGTTTGCGTTCCCGGCAGAGCACCTGGCAGGCTGCTCATACGCGAGAGCAGCAGCAGCCCGCAAGCGCTTGTGCTGCGGGGCGCGTTCCTTGAGAGCGTACGGGCGGGTGAGGCCGAGAGAGGGAGGCCAACGCCTGGCTCACTTCACATAACAAGCATAACAGGCCAGAGTTCAGCACCACTAGCGGAGCTGCAACAAGCGCCGCTATGCAGCGCACCGCTCTGTCGCGCGCCGTGCAGGCGAGTTAGGCCCATCGTCGAGCGAGCGCCGCTGCGCGCCAGGCTGCCCGAACGGCGAGTCCTGCGTTGCCGGCAGGTCGAAGGGAGACCGGAGGCTTGCATCGAGGCCTGCCGGTGCACCAGGCAGGTGTCAGCGAGGGAGGCACATCTACCGCGCAGACGTCAGTTAAGCGTGCGCGTGCGCGCCGTTCGTCCCGTTGAGCAGCGGCTGCTTCGCCGCCATGACTACCTCATATGAAGCAACACGCACGCCTTAGAAGGCAGGGGGACAGGGGCGAGAGCTCTTGACGATCAATAGCTCTGTGTCTGGCCTCCGTCATGACTGCACGTTATAGAGTGGCACGTGCGCGGTCCAAACCCTGGCTGGCACCCGCAGCGCACATGAACACCTGCAGGGGAGGCCATCACAGATCAGCCACCATGCCCAGCGTCCTGCAGTGCGCACTGGCGGCCGCGGCGTTTCTGGCCTGCTCAGCGTCGCGGCTTGACAGGTGCACAGAGGAGTTCTATGAGCAGGAACTGGACCACTTTCGACAGAGCTCACAGCGGGCAACCTGGCGGCAACGCTACTATGTCTGTGACGAGTATTGGAGGCACAGCGTGTCTGCCGCACGGCCCATCTTCTTCTACACAGGCGCGCTCAGATGCGGTTGGCCCTTGCAGCGGGACCTGCAGCTGCTTGCCCTGGTGTATGTATGTAACTGCATACCACTCAAGCTCTACTGCTGCGCAAGAACTGTTGGTTACCACAAGGCATGCTTTGCAACGCATTGCATGGGCATCTCAACAGGTTCTAGTCTGACTGCTGGCCCTTGTTTGCTTGCAGGGAACGAAGGAGACGTTGAGATGTATGTGAATTTTACTGGCTTCATGTGGGAGGCTGCCGAGTACTTTGGCGCACTGCTCGTCTTTGCAGAGGTGCTACTCAGACCTTCTCCCCTGCGCCGTGACACCAGCACGAGGGTATACTGACAAGCAGTGTTGGGGAGGACAGCATAGGTACTACGGAAAGAGCCAGCCGTTTGGTGCGCACCTCACAGTCACGAGAGCCTTGCCCATCTCTTGCACCAGCGTGCACCAAAGCAAGCGCCCTGCACCACGTCGCAGGCGCCGACAGCCTGGCGATCGACCCGTCCTACCTGTCAGTCGAGCAGGTGGCCGCCCTGGTGGCCGCCCTGCTTGCGCCCTGCCATGCAAGCGGGGGCGGCCCCCGCAAGGCCGCTCGTCCGCCCCGCGCCCAGGCGCTCGCGGACTACGTCGCGCTGCTCGCGGAGGTGAAGGCCAGCGTGCACGGCGCCCGCACCAGCCCGGTCGTCGCCTTTGGAGGCTCCTACGGCGGGATGCTCAGCGCCTGGTTGCGCGCCAAGTATCCCTGGGCGGTCGCGGTGCGCCGCGCGCCGCAATCCCCTGCGCCCAGCGCTCGCGTGCACAGCAGTGAGCACGGGCACCTAAGCATGGCGAACAGGCCCGCTTGCACAATGCGCCCTGCTCAAGGGGGCTCCGCTGTGCCTGCAGGGCGCGCTGGCGGCGTCCGCCCCGATCGGAGCTTACGTGTCCGCCCTCAACCGGCCGGCGTTTGAGCCGTCGCGCTTCTGGGAGGTGGGCAACGCAGCCGGCAGCGGTTTTTGGGAGACCAGACCGGGGCGCCGGTCCTGTGAGGCTGGGAGCGTGCATGCGCGGGTTTGTCATGGCTCGCTTGCTCGCGTGGACGCCTCGCCTCATGCAATGCGTTCACCCTCCTGCTCCTGAACACGCCCCAGCGCCGGCGGTGCTCACTCGCACGCACCACAGGTGGTGACGCGCGACGCGACGCCGGCCGCAGGCGCGAGCGCGCACTGCGTGCGGAACGTCCGCGCCGGCTTCGCCGCGCTCTTCTCGCTCGGCGCGCGCGCGGCCGGCCGGACGGCGATCCGCGAGCGCCTGCGCCTGTGCGCGGAGCCGGCGGATGCGGCAGATGTCCAGAGCGTCGGCTACTGGCTCCAGGTGCCGCCCGCGGTGCTGTCGCGGGCCGCGCCCAGCGCGAAGACCCACAAGTGCGGGTTGGAGGTCCGGAACTCTGCGGACGCTGGTGGCGGTCGTGCCGCGCGCGGAAAGCGCACGCGGCGGTGCTGTGTGAGCTTGCTCGGCTGGGCGACGGGCGGCATCGCGCGAGCGCGCAGGGCGCTTTTGACGCGTTCGCGATGGGCAACTACCCGTACGCATCGCACTACATTGGCGGCTCGGTGGAGCACCCGCTGCCGGCCTGGCCCATGCGCGCGGCGTGCGCCTTCATGGCCGAGCCCCGCCTGTCCGAGGACGCTCTGCTCCAGGCGCGCTGGAAAGTAACCGCACCCAGCTGTCCCATCCCTAAAGCCATGTAAAGCAGACTTCATGCAGGCCCTGCTGACATGCTGTGCGCCGCGCGGCTTGCGCATGCACATGCACGGTGGTATAAATTACTGAAGGGGCGTGGGCTGACCTGCCGCAAGCGGGGCAGGCGATGCACAAGGCCGTGAGCGTGCTGTACAATGCGAGCGGCGACGCCAGCTGCTACAACGCCACCCAGCTGCAGGGCCCCGCCGGCCCCGACGCAACCTGGCTCTTCCAGTGGTGCACGCAGCGCTCGGCGCAGGAGCTGCCGTACTTCCCCGCCAACGGTGCGGGCCGCGGCGCAAAGCCCTGCCCGCCGGGGACCCTTGCGTCTGCTGGCCGGCCCCACCTACTAGCGATCGCCCGTCTTTGCAAGCGCACGGCGCGCAGGCTTCTCCTCAAAGTGTCTGTTCCAGCATGGGAGCGTTGCAGGTTGACTGGGTTGACACCTGGAACGTCACATGGGCGAGCCGAGCGGGGGCCTGGCGCGCAGGCCGCACCGACATGTTCTGGGACCAGGGCCCGTACAACGAGGCCGAGCACGAGCGCGAGTGCCTGGCCATGTTCAACGTCACCGCCCGCCGCGATTGGGCGGTGCTGCAGTACGGCGGGTTCGCCGGCGCGGACGCCGCCAGCAACATCATCTTCTCCAACGGCGCTCTGGACCCCTGGATCGCCGGTGCGCTGCGGGCCCTCCACTCTGCCCTGAGGTCCTGCCGATGCTGTGCTGCCGGGAGACGTGGCGGCGAAGCAAGCGGCCACGAGCGCACATGGTGTCTGGGCTGCACCAATGTATGTCTGTGCCTCCCAGTGCGGAATATTTGCATGCGGCAGGCGGCATCACGCACAATGTGTCGGAGACGGTGGTGGCGACCGTGATCGCGGATGGCGCGCACCACCTGGACCTCATGGCCAGCCACGCGGACGACCCGGCGTCAGTGGTGGCGGCGCGGCGCAGCCACATGCGCCACATTAGGCGCTGGGTGGACGACTGGTACAAGGCGGCCGGGGGCGCGGGGCCGAGGTAGCGCACGTCCGTGTTTGAGTTAGGCCCACAGGTGACAGCCATGTGACTGTGGATATGCATGTTGACCTGGCTGCCCCGCACTGCTTGAGTTTCAGTGTGCCTGAGAATGACAACTTCTATCCGTATATTGGGTTCTTTGGCATAGCGCAGTGTCAGGCCTTACTCCTGGTCTGCAGACAGAGCTGAACTCAAAGTCCGAGCTTGCTATCCATGCAGTGTTGAGCAAGCTGTACACACGATCCAGGCCTCTCAGCAACGTCTCACTTCTGTAGCACCGCAGCACAATAGACCGCCCGTCCTAGGGCAGCAGGCCAGTGACTGCACTAGACCCTACAGGCATAGCTGCGCCTCATGTTAGCAAGCGATGCTTGCACTACAGCGCTGTGAAGTTTAAGAGCTCGAGCTGTGCCATATGTCGTACTGGCAAGTATTAATGGTGAACAGCGGCAGCAGCATGTTGCTCACCACCAACCCTACTACAACTCAAGCTGTATGCATACGTTACACGTCTGCCCTACCAGCACCTCGTGCGCTACAGTGCTGGACTCAACGCCACACCAAGCGCAGGAGGGCGTATATATACACACAGGAGTGGTACACAATCGATTTGACTCGGAGCTGGACTCGGACACAAATTTTGGTGCTGCCGCAGTATGAAGCTGTGCCAGTCATGCCGCTAACAGCTCCCAGGCTGCTGCTGACTACGTGCGGATTATCGCTGCTTGTACTTCTCGTTTGGGCGGTCCTGCTGCGGACGCGCTTGCCTGTAAGCATGCTCCTTGCGCTTGGTGCATGCTCCTTGGTGCATGCTCTTTTTCAGTCATCCAAAGCGCCAGACTGAGGCCTCACATGAGGGCCTTATTGCTCACGGTGGGCTTCAGGGCAAGGATGCGAGCAGCAACCAGCATGTGCCGCGCCTGTGGCGCTCGTTTGGACCCGGCCTCGTACGCTCGGCAGCCACATATTTGGACGTCCAGGACTTTTACATCTACGACCGTACTGCACCGCCCGGCTTTGCCGCGTGGCTCGACTACGCCCGCGACCACGCCTGCATCCTGGAGCAGTATGACCAGATTGAGCGCGACCTCGCCCCCTTCCGCGCGCTCCCCGCGCAGCGCGGCGGCCGCACGATAACCCGAGGCATGCTGGCCGCCGCGGCGGAGCTGGAGCAGACGGCAGTCTTCAGCATACGCAACGGCACGGTGAGCAGTTCGGCGGACAGCGCGGGCTACGCCGTCAGCGCGTACCTGGCGGTGCTCGCGCCGCTCGCGCCGCGCCTGCCCGACCTGGACTTTGTGATCAACGTCAACGACGAGCCGCGCGTGCTGCCGGGCGGCGACCTGCAGGAAATCCTGCAGAGCCCGTGCATACAGGCGTCCCCGGAGCTGGCGCATGATGCGCCGCTCCACGGCTTCTTCACGGCCGGGTGGCAGGTGACCGGCCGGCCCCCGCACGCGCGCGGCCCTCCACGCATGCGGCGCCCGGCCCCAGGCACCTCCGCCTCCGCGCAGGCGCTGGTCGGCGAGCTGCTGCCCGTCTTCTCCCAGACCAAGGTCGGCGGCTGCTTCGCAGACATCATGGTGCCGTCCTGGACGAACTACGACGTCGCGGCCGACCCGCCGCCCGCCGAGCCGTGGGAGCGGCGCGCGCCGGCGCTCTTCTTCCGCGGCTCCTCCACGGGCGGCTTTGTGTCGGCGCGCACCGCCTTTGCGCGCATGCACCGGCAGCGCCTCGTGGCGGCGGCGGCGAACGACAGCCGCATGGACATCGGGATCGTGGAGTATGTGCAGTGCGACCCGGAGGCCTGCGAGGCGATGGAGGCGCGGTACGGCCGCGCGGCGCGCGCGCCGGAGGAGGCGGCCTGGGCGCACAAGTATGTCATGATCCTGGACGGCAACACGTTCAGCAGCCGCCTCCGCACGCTGCGCTCGGGCTCGCTCGTTTTTCGCGCCGGCCTGTTCCGCGAGTGGTTTGACGAGCGGCTGGAGCCCTTCCTGCACTACCTACCGGTGCGACTGTCGTTCAATCGGCATGCATGGCCCACTTGGTGTGCGTGTGATGCGTGCTCCCAGCGCACTGTTATCAAGATTATCCGCCCAGACACTGTAGTGCGGGGTGGCTTATCCCTGCGCAATGCTGGTGCGTGTGGCCTCAGCCTGCGCTACGTCCCTGGCTATGCACCCAGGGCCTCTGCACTGGGCCGAGACACAGGGCTGGCCGCACCAGCACTTGAACCAGCTGTGAAGACAGCCATGGCACGGGCAGGTGAGGCTGGACTTTGCGGACCTCAGCGAGCGGCTGACCTGGGCAGTGGCGCACGACGCGGAGGCGGCCGCAATGGCGGAGCGCGCGACCATACACGCGCGGCGCCACATACGCGTCGAGGACATCAGCTGCTATTGGTACCGCCTGCTGCTGGAGTATGCCGCGCTGCTGCAGCGCTAGGATGTGCGCTCTGTGGACAATCGCCTGTAGTATAACCACTTTGGGATGCAGCATGTGCCCGCATGCCAGCGTGGAGGGGGCTGAGCGGCGACATGTTATGAGCGTGCAACGCGTGCGGTGTGCTGCTCAAGGGCCTCGCATGAGATGCTCAGCATGCAGCCTGCAGCATGCAGTGCGCATTACATAGAACATAACGTAGGCGAGCGCGCAAGGCAATGCGAGTCAGCTAGCGCAGGCAGCGAGTCACACGCCGGCAAGCGCTGGCATCAATCCGACAAGCAGAAACCCATGACAGGCTGGAGCGCGGCTTCAGACAGTCCTGCTAAACTGCAGCGGGGCAGCGTTCAGTGCTGGGCGAGCTTGGGCCGCCGAGTAGTACATCCACACACCAGCATGTGCTGACCGGAGTCTGCTCAGCTACACTGCCTACCTAAGCAGCAGATGGTGGTGTGCGGGCCATAGCAACG
>JAABUV010002115.1_pt1 | contig 27697 bp, 27 predicted proteins | sample 5559971 | NCBI WGS metagenome assembly JAABUV01 (sample SAMN10711881, study PRJNA513362) | rock metagenome | isolation source: Antarctica rocks | place: Antarctica: Victoria Land, Knobhead nord | collected 2015-12-19
GAGGGGGGTGGAGATGAGGTCTTTTGGGGGGAGGGGGGGTGGTTAGTTGTGTGTGGTGGGGTGGGAGATTGGGGGGGGAGGGGGTGCGTACCGATGCAGGAGGCGAATGTGGTGGAGATTTCGGAGGGGGGGATGGAGTCTGTGTCTCTGTCTGTGGGAATGGGAATGGGATGGGTTGGGGGTGATGTGAAGGTGGAAGGGGGGGTGATGTCTTGGATCGTTTCGGGGCAGAGAGGTTGGGTATCCATTGTTTGTACTCCGTAGGTAGGATATTTGGTGTTGGGATTCAGGTTGGGGAAAGGGGTTGTTATGGTGGGAATATGAAGCACGGTTTGAGGATAAGCTTCCGATTCCGTCCTCGGGTTTCGTGTAACTCCAAGTACTTTGGAATAGCCGAGGAGACAAGCAAGATTGAAATATATCATTAGATACGAACGATGCTCTCATTAAGGCTCTTCTGAGCTCCTTCCCTTCCCTGACCTCGGGGTAGAATATACAAGAAGACATACCCAACCCCTTCTCATAACCCAACTCAGTCCCAACTTACCGCGCTCATGCAGCGTCCCAGCCGTACTGCTGTGAAAACGAAGAACCAATACCAGAAGTCGTAAATGCGTTGTCATGATCGTAAGTGTCGTTCCCCATACCGATGCTCCGCCAATCTGCCTTGATCCTACACCCATATCCATGCGCGCTGATATCCTAATATCGTAATTCGAAACGAACAACTCCCCAATCCACCCACTCTGAATCCTCTATGCCTCAAGCGCCTTAGCCTTGGTCCTGATCATCTCATCACTCATGCTAGCCATCCAGAGACACCTCTCCACCGCGCCTTCGACTGGCTTGAAGTCGTATTTTGCGCTTGCGTCGATAAGCCTGAGCAGGCTCTTGACGATGGTGGCTGCGGTTCGATAACGCTCGAAATTGATAAGCGGCTCGCCGTCTCGAGTCGAGGCAATGACAGACGGCTTTTGTGCATTATATGTCAAGTCGTGAATGTATAGTGCTGGTTGGACATTAATGACAACGAAGAAATCAACATGCTAGGATGAGCTTACCAATAACAGGAATGCAACCACCGTCAAGATTAGCTGTCTCCATTTCTAGCCTCAGATTGTGAAAATTCCTCAAAGGAGAGACTAGCACCTCCATCTCCTTAAGAAGCGCTTTGTCCGCAGCGGGCACCAAGTCCCACGTCTTCGTTAGCTTCATGCAGTCAACAGACGTCAACGCAATCGTGAGTTGCAGCATCGTGGCGTAATTGTGATGCTTGCGAGCATTTTGCGCCACCTGTATGTATTTAATTAGTGTCAAAGCGCGCTCTTCGATATTTTGTGTAAGGACAATCTCTGAAAGAGCCCATTTGACTACAATGTTGAAGCGAGCGGTCACGAGCTCGATGCCAGTGGGATCCTTGAAACGCAGATACTCGACCCAATTTAGGGTTTCGGTGTTAGCATTTTGCCAGCGCATATCGATAAGATCCTGCCAGTTGATCTCGTTCAATGCGTCCCTTTCGATGATAGTGAATTGCTCGGTGAGAACGTTTGCATCGAATGCTAGGATGAAGGGTATATGCCTACGGGGCGGAAATTGATGCACCTTGTTGGCGAACGGCTGGAGAACTGACCCGTCGACCTCTTCTGGCGTGCGGCTCTTTCCAGGCTCCTTCAACTTGCTAACGGGCGAAGGCTCTGGAGTTGGGGGCTTTCTCTGCTCCTGAATACGATTGGCCTCTAAAGTATTCGCCATTGCGTTTTCAGTGGTCATCGGAGGGGACGGAAGATAACCCTGCGCAAACGAGACATTTGGTGGTAACATGCTTCCCTGCAATTGGCGTACTGAAGAGTCGAAGGCCTGGTCCAAAGCTTGGTTGGGGCAATCGTCATCAGACAACTCCGATGACAGATCGCTCAAAAATTCATCTTCATCCAGGAGGAATGAGTCCGTCGTACAGGTTGGCATGGATGATCGATACGTTTCTCGATTCCTTCCCCTTCTCAAGTTTGTCTCATAGTTGCCGGCTTCATAGTTCTGCCCGTCCCCATCAGCAATGGCGGATTCAGTCTCGAGGTGATCCTCGGTCTCGATACCGAAGTTTGCTTCCGATGGGGTGGCAATATGTTGCGGCATAGTCGAATTGAACTGAACAGGACTCGTCTGAACATTCTTTCCTTTCTTGCTGAGGCTTCGTTCGACCAAAGGCGTCGAATCGTATGACTCCTCAGATTCTGCATACAAACTTCGGGCCATGGTATTTGGGCGGTCCGTTGTTGCCTTTCCTAACTGAGGCATGATATTCTTACCCGCAAAGAATCCAGGTGGCGTCAGCCCTGCCTTTGCAAGGCCAAGCTCTTGATAATCGTCATGCGGCTTGAGGTCTCTGGACGGTGGAGATTGACTAACTTTTACCGATGGGCCTGTTCCGATGGCGGTAGCGCTTTCTAGAGGGAGATGGCCTTCTGGAGTCCCAACAGGACTTTTGCGAAACTTACCTTCTAATTTAGCTAGTGTAGCCTCAAGGTCGCCTCCCTCATCGTCGGGTATGCGAGCGAACTCTGCAACGGCAGCCTCGAACGAAGGTCGTAGGTCAGGCTGTGAAGCCTGGGTGCTGACGAGAGATAAGGACTTTTCCGTGAGAGCAGGGACAGGGTCAATAGGTGCAGGCTGAGAGGCCCGTGTGGATTCATGGTTGGGCGTATTTCTCGCTGTGATCTTCATGATGTACGCAGCCGAATTATGAAGCGATTCTGTGTAAGTAGTGATTGAACCTGTTGACCTGGGCCTTGGAATAGGCTCCATCTCGTGCACGTTCTGATTAGCGCGAAGATCCCCACCGGGCTTCCTGCGAAGCATTCTCCCAGGTGGTTTATCAAATTGGCCTTCCGACGATATAGGTGGAGAATCTGATGCGTTAGTCGCTTCCAGGCTGTTATCAGGTCCGCTCCTCCGCATACCACTCTGATAAGAATGATACCTTCTCAGCGACTTCGGTCCAGAATAGCTCGATCGGTACGATGCATACGACTTGCCTGTGGTGATCGATGGTCCTGTGCGATTGGAAGACCGACAACGATCAGCGCCCTTCATGCCGCGTAGAATATGGTCTTGCTGTTGGGATTGAGGTGCTACCGGAATTGTGAACGGAGGAAGCAGAGCAGAGTGTGGTGTGGAGTCCGCATTCGAGTCCTCGTGATTTGACGCCTCGGCAGAGACGAAAGTTTCAAATGCTGTTGGCATAGCAGTTGTGCTATAGTCCGCTATTGAGCATGAAGGTTCTCCATTCTCGAATGATTGTGCGTGCACATCTTCTGGTACTCTCTCAAATTCGGAAGGCAGACTAGGGACCGGAGGCTGCACAGCCGTATCATCCATGATGACAATTGACTGACTGCCGTAAGTCATCTCACTGTGGCTCCTTTGGAGAGCACCCCCTTTAGGCGTGTCTAACATCTGTCGATGGTCGGGCGAAGGCTGTTCTCGCTCATTGCCAAAAGCTACACCGATAGCACTGAGAGGTGCTGTCAGCTGCGTAGGGTCTTGTGTTATCGCGCGCTCGAACATTTCCGTAACATCAGCGCACAGCAAATCTATGCGTGAATTGTTTTTCAGAGCTTGAAGCTGATGGTGTTGGTCTCCCAAGCCCTCGATTTTGTATGCAATGTGCATTGGAAGCGAAGTGTCTCTCGTCTCGACCATGAACGGCGCTGTCGACAACAGGTTTGGAGTGGGCGCACTGGTGTTTTGCTTGCTTCCAATGGCACGACGGATTGTGCCCAATAGACTCTTGACTCCGGGGCTCATTTGTCGCATTGAGACTTGGCCCTCAACGTATTGACCTTGCTTTGGCAGACTGGATGTCGAGCTGTGAGCCAAATTGTCGATGAAAGGTGATCCGGGAGGAAGCACGCTTCCACGAATCAGGCTTCCGGAGATCGGGATGTTCATAACGGCCTGTTGAGTCTGCTGCTCTGCTCGCATTGTGGGTAACGATGTCCGTCGATCGCCAAGTGCGTCCTGAAAGCTTCCGCTTCGTTTATGCTCATGTTTTGATCGAAGCGCTTTCTCATTAGCCAGCGCTGACGGAGCTATAGGGCCCACTCGACGAACAGTAGGCGGAATTGCGGTCGGCACTGGATGAGGACCAACATGACGGTGCGTCTGACATGTCGCGAATCCTTTCGTGGTTTTTCCTGGAATCGAGCAAGACATGGCGGGAATACTTTGTTCGCTCAAAGGCGCTGACATTGGCATACTGAGGGCTGTTCCAACAGAAATAGCACGATCTGTCTTCCCTCTCCCCTCGACTTCGGCCTCAATAACGCTGTCGACCCAATTGTGAAGGGCCGCCACAGACTTCGCTTGGTCTACCTGCTGGGACGAAGACTCTGCGATCTTAGCCCAGAGCTCACTCGGATGGGTGAGCTTGCTGTCGCGGCTGCCCACTATACCACCGGGACTGATATCCAGGTCATTCCAGCCATCGCTTTCTCCCATTGGATTATCCCAGTATAGCGCACAACGTCCGTTCCAGCACTTCTTTAGGTCAATAATCAGCTTCAAATCGCTCGGATCATGTGGCGCCCCTCGTCGGACTTGATGCGTAAGTCTGTTGAGATGCTGGCAGAATTTGACGCGCAAATCACGATCGACAACAAAATCGTAAGGGAAGTAATTGAGAATCCAGTGCCTGATAGCAGCAAATGCACGCACTCGAATGACGCGGCCATCATCGTCGAAGCGATTGATCGCCCACTCAAACCTCATTAAAAGATAGGCTAAGAGGTCATGCGTTGACATGTAAGAGCGAACGGTGAGGAAGAAGTCAGAGAGCAGCTCATAGTCCAAGAAGTTTTTCGAAGTGATCTGAGCAATCAGCCGCGCCGGTGAGGCTGCCGAAATTTCGCGGGTGCTCATAGCATAGCGCACAATGGCAGGATCATCTGGATTTCCCGCAATCGCATCATATATGGCTGGTACTATCGGTTCCCTGATGCGGTTATTCACTGGAGATGGCGACGTGACGGGTATTCGGGATGCAGCTGGAGTCAATTGGGCAACCGGCGTTTGGGGAGGAACATGAGAATATCTGTGCGGCAAAGTCGAGTGAATTTCCACACCGGGCGGCACCGGAAATATGGCATCAATTTCCTGTCCTGAGATAACCGAAGATGCAGCGTCGTCGTTGGTTGATGCTCTGGAATAGATTTGGCTGTGGAGGAAAGCTGTTCCGCGCGTACTAAATCTAGGAGTTCCAAGTCTATAGTGGGGTATAGGCACTTCGAGGCTAGGTAATAATTGTTCACCTGGGAGAGCACTTCCGGAAGATGCTTGATTGATCACGACCCTGAACTGACCAGGAGTGTGACCACCAGTCGTCGTCGTCACCGAATCAGTTGAGCGCCGCTGTAATGCGTTGGAGCGTCGACCGGTGCGGCCAACGGAATTATCGCGGTAACTTATTGTTGCTGCTCTGGATGCCTGCGTGTCGGACCATCTCTTTTTCTCACTCGAGCCTTCCAGGTCGATATTACATTTCTGGGGTGTTGGAGGTGGGTATGGTGGCGAAGGTTTTTGAGGGGTGTGCGCCGTAGGTCTAGGGCGATAAGATATTAGTATAAATCACGCGAGGTAGCAGATCCGCATCTTAAGATAATGAGACATGTTCACCTAAGATAAATCTTCCCATTACTACCGACGTTTGCCACGGTGAAATGTTTGCCTTCTCTTGTGGTGGTACTAGCTTCCGTAGCCACGTCTTTCGCATTCCTCTTCAACGACCGCTGTCTTAATATGTCTGTACTGTTCTTCACTCGCTTGAGGGAGTTATGGCGGCCTCTATACCGGCATCCTTCTGATGGTTTTCCCTGTAAGTCCATATTTTGTTCGAGATTATGTCGGGTCGTAGAAGCGTTTTCTTGGCCACGGCCGATGAGTATAGAGGGGATCTCTGCTCGGTCCTCCGTCCAACCCCTCTTCGCAGGACTTGAGGCTTGTCCATTTCCAGTAAATGTGGTATTTGCAAGAGCGACAGGGGCCATAGCGGCAGATGGCGATGTGTGGCTCCTCGCCCTCGAGCTTGGCAACCGTATGTCTTCCTGTAGGCCTCAAGAGGGAGCTCCTTAATATCGTTGTTCAAAGATGCTCCTTCGCAGGCAGCTCTTCACGAGGATGCGGTCATATCAGCAATACGAGCGGTGGGCTCGCAAGCGCCGACTGTGTCGCACAAGAATCTTGCGAGACTGTCATATCATATGTATTCGTGCGAGTGATGTAGCGAGGGTTGTTGTCTGATCAAGGCTGTCTATATTCGGATGGTCGTACGGTGGCTGCTGGGTAAAATGATCGTTGGAATCGTGATTGATTGTAAGGCCTGTCGTCCAAGGTTCTAGTTGTTGGCTGAGTAGGAGGGGAAATCCCGTGATCGGCTGCCAAGAAAGCGCTACCGTGGAAGGATCCGACTGGGTAAGTAAAGGAGTCCTGGCCTATCAAGTATCAACCCAACCCTGACCAATGGCTGTAATACTACTAGAACTACTACATACCGTAGTAGTACATACCGTAGTAGTACATACCGTAGTAGAGCAAGTATCGTCAACGTTATCACACAGATTCAACAATTTGCCTTTCTCACTGACCGACTTCACAGTAGAATACTAGCCCTACATCCCATCAAATCCAACAGAAACGCCACGGCTCCTTGACATGAGCAGCCAATACCCGAATCTGTACAATGTCGCAATAAGAGCTCAGAAACCTTGCTCCAAAAGGAAGGCCCGCCTCAATCGCTAGGCTCGCCGCGTCCTCGTCCAACAATCCCTCCAATGACGGATTATGGCAGGACGGGCTAAAGGGCACTATCTTCGCGGAACAGTGAAGGTTTACCCGAAGCGCGGTGGGCGCACTCCAAAGTATCCGACGGAATTCCAGAAAGGGTCCACGTCCAATTTCCGTCTAAGTGCAGGCTTCCTCCAATCAAATCATTAGTTCAGCGAATAATTTAAATGAGTCCCAAATACAGAACAGCTCGGTATAGTACTCCATACCCTGACTTATGATGGCTCATTTTGTGAGGATGATTGCATACCTACTTCTGAATTGGAAATATTACCTCGGTGAACATCAAGACATAAATCCTGGGGAAGTCGGGTTATCCACTGTACATCTCGATATCATACCGTCTTACGGAATACCCTGCGTGCTGGAGGATCTGTTGAGGTTCTTCTCGACACTTTGTCTTCATTCATCGAGTTTCTTTTGATTTGGTGATGGAGTCGGGAAATTCTAGATGTCCACCCTGTCCCTCTCCCACACATTTCGTACCATATACTCCGTGACTCCGTATCGATCGATTCACCACCCGGGAACGCCAGCACCCCTAGCGTTAGCAAGACCATTATCTAAACATCCTGACAGTGCCAGCTGTCAACTGAACCACTCTCCACATTATCATCATTCCCTGCCTTCCTCGACGTCCTCGAATTCCTGATCCTCACTTTGAGTCTGCCATCCTCACTTATACTGCCCTCCTTCATCCCAAATCCACTACCACGGGGCTGTGACAGCGTCTATATATAAATCTGAACCCTCCTCAGAGTTCTATCAAGGTTCGCATTACGCAATAAAAATTCAAGACACACTCCAAATTCAATTGTCTTGATAACGAGGCCCTCCATTAGCTCTTCCACTTTGCTCTGCAGGCGCGAGCTCTGTTATTGGGGAGAGACCGTGGCTTCGGCGCGACCACGTTGGTACACTTCGTGCATCATCTCTTGCTGGGCTTCCTCACACTGTGGGGGAAGGGGTGAGTCAGTTTTCTTTGGGAGGAAGATAACAATCGCTGTAACGAGTAACAGAGAACATATGAGAATAAATTACGGCATAGTATGAGATGGACTAGGTGGTCGTAAGAGATCTAGGAGGTCCGTAATTCGTAGATTTTTGTATTCATCGTTTGCCCAACCATCCTCACTCGCTGACCGCCAGGCTCGCATCAATGACAGATCTTGTCCGCAAGAAGTTCGACGAAAGGTTCGTTGCCCTGCATCTTACGAGTGGTGATAGAGGGGGCCAGTGTTGCCCTTCCTGGTCCGTGTAGCTTGTGATAGGCCGTGGAGGAGGTGGATTGGGGCATATTCAATCTGTACTCGAATTAAGTCCACTTATCGGACAAGCCGGGAGCATACACAGTCTCGTAATACTCCGGGTCGTCAATATATATCTCGACCAGATCAATGCGGATGATTGGGCCTTCCATCTGTGATTCACTAAAACATGGTTCACCAGGAGTGTGCGGACGTACCATACGTTTCGTGCAATTCCTTTCTTCGAGGGGTATCATTTCCACCGCCACCTAATACCAAGTCATAATAGGTCTCATAGTATTGAGTGAAAGCTGGTATCTTTGACCCTGGAAATCGGGCTAAAGGACAGATGTAGAGTTGGTAGACGGCTGAATCAATGCCATAGGCTATGAAAGCGATGAAAGAGACTATACAACAAAGCCTGGATGAAGGTGAAATTCCTCATCGAACCTATTGAGAATAAACATATCGTCTGACCTCGAGAGAACTACACCAAGCCAACGATGTGGATCACAATTTGCAAAGCGTAAGCTATCGTTGCAGCAATAAAGTGCATTCACAACCCCATGTTGTATGTAGATAGACGTACTTAGCCGCATACGGAATCGAAGAGACTTGTTGTGTTACTGCCCTTGCAGCTAATGGTCACCTCGGTGACGGAAGGCTGTCTGGACCATACGGCAGCCATAGGCCGAGCATCGATACCCAAGAACCTCGTCCCTGGCGTATTGGTGAACAAGGTAATGACAATCGGTGTAGTTACGGGCAGCAGAGGCTTTCATGGCAGCTTATGGTTTAGCGTACGAGGTATTAGCAATGATGGTAGACTAAGGTACCTTACCCCACACACTTCACGCAATGTGGCGTCGATCCGAGCCCGAGCCGAGCCCCGGACTTAAAAGAAGCCGGATCCCAGCTCGGAAGGGTGGGGTCAGTGGAGGCTCCGCATAGGCGATCGCCTGGGGGTCAAACAGTATATGCGACGACCTTATCAGGGGTCAAGTCTAATTAGTACGGTACATAGGTATGGACAGCATGTGCTAGGTATAGGCATCCGATAGAAAGGAGCTCCAGCGATTAAGAGGCCTTAGAAGCCTAAGATTTTGCCCCTAAGTAGATATTCCTACCCCGAACCCGCATATTTATACTTAGTATATGCACTACCTAACGTACTGGATGCGTCCTATACCTCATCTGGGGTCAAACGCATGCGGCGATCTGATCCCACCGGAAACAAACTCACCCATTCCGAGCTGAGAGCCGGATACTGTACCATTATTAAACAATAACATGGTAAGTATCGGCAAAGGATTTGTGTTCGTTCCACCATATACGTCAGCAGTCCGAATTATAGTCCCCTCTAGCCACCGCACACACAATGACTGCAACGGGGTTAACGGGATGAGCTACTCTCGATTGGGCTGGGGATTATAAACCCAGGCCATGGTGTGCATGACGAAGCAGAATTCCGTGATTGAGGTTGGTCATGTATGGCAGATCGACAGTCGAAACAAGTCCTTCCTCCCTTGACAACAATACCTTGTTTCCCATAAGTACTCAGTGCCCGCAACCATCAGTATAGCATTCACTATCATACTCACCATCAATATCCTAAAAATCCTCATATAACTACCATCATGTCTGTTGTTCTCATCTCAGGCGCCAACAAAGGTCAGTGTCCTAGCTGACACATTAGAACGAAGTAGCATGGGCTTCACAAGCTATAGCAACTGACTCCCTCACCCTCTAGGTATTGGCGAGGGCTTCGTCAAGAAGTATCTCACACGGCCTAATACCACCATCATCGGCACCGTCCGTAACCCCAACGCTACCGACTCCAAGGCTCTTTCCCAACTGCCCGCCGCCTCAGGCAGCAAAGTGATCCTCGTCAAGGTCGAGTCCACCTCTGACACGGACGCAAAGCATGCCATCAGCAGCCTCTCATCGCAAAACATCAACCACATCGATACCGTCATCGCCAATGCCGGCATGTACAAACTGGCCGCTTTCCAGAAGGTGGCCGATATGAAGACCTCCGACCTGATCGAGCACGTCGATGTCAACGCCGCAGGCATAGTGCGTTTGTTCCAGGCCTCTCTGCCACTGTTGCAGAAGTCCAAGAAGCCCATCTTTATGGTCGTGAGCTCGGGGGCGGGTTCCATTGCCGGGATGGAGAATTTGCGGTTCACCGTCAGCGCTTACGGAGCGTCAAAAGCGACTGTCAACTTCCTCATTCGTTGCATTCACTTCGAGCAGCCTGAACTCATTGCCTTTGCTGTTAGTCCTGGGTAAATTCTACCCCAATCTCAGACTTGATCCTGATGGCAATGCTGATGTCGAGTGATACAGTTTTGTGAAGACTGAAGAGGCCAACGCAGCGGCAAGGTCTTTCGGGCTACCAGAAGCTGAGATCACGGTGGAAGATAGCGTCAACGGGGTGGTGGCCAAGGTATGTCATATACTCCTCTCTTATTTACTGGTATTATTTTGACGCCGAGAACTTTGTAGATCGATGCCGCTTCCCGTGAGGAGACTTCGGGAAAATTTGTATCTTTCGATGAGACACCATGCTTATGGTAGATTGCTGTGGAAGCTTGCATCTTTAGGGTTCTGACATCGGTTTCCATAATAATGGCTCAATGTTACAAAGTCATGACATGAACGATGATACAAGCGATAGCACGAATGATGGCTCGATAGATATTTCAGGCGATTGGTGATGTAGAGATAATCGAAATAAGAAACCATCCGCACTCTAGAAGTCCTCTAGTAATGTCTATGGTTCATGATATTACATACCTTCCATCACTATCACAGGTGAGACATCAATACCTATTGTATAGAGGTGAATTGTGAAATGGTAAATATCAAAGTGCGAAGCGAGCAGGCACGGCAGGTAATTGTGTGCCAAGCCTCGGTCTCACTTGCCTTCTCCCATTGATCTCATCCCTCAAGTCCGACCGCGATGGCGAGATTAGTTCGATTTGTGCTTGACACGGAAGAATGCTGTCGATGATTATTGATCATCCAGAAAGTTGTGGTGTGGTGCGGCGGGCAGGCTAAGTTGTCGGCGGAGGGCATCACCTGATGATATTGCACCAGTTAGTACCGCTCTTACCGTTGGGCGCGCTGTCATCGGATTCGGAGCTGCAGGTGTTATAAGCGGCTGCTACGTCATCATTGCATCCCCTTGGTGGCGTCTTCACTGAAAACGTATCTTGGCGATGGTGGTACGTATCAAGGACGTGCGTCGAGAACCTTTTCACTGATGAAGTGAACCTTTTATTTCAATCTTCACATTAGCGGAGTCTCCCTTGGGACAGTCTTGCTCTGCTTCACAACGCCCAATGCGGCAATATCAGAGGCTGCGACCTTTACGGGGGGATCTCCTCAACATAGATATTATCGGTACTTGCACGATTATGGCAGCTCTTGTCTGCGTCCTCTTCGACACGCAGGGGGGCGGCATCACCAAGTCATGGTGATCCCCTAATGTGATAGGGACCTTGGTCGGCTCTGTACTCCTGAGAGTACTCTTTGTTATTCTCGAAATGTGGCAGGGAGAGAAGGCTCTGATGATACCTCAACTATTCAACCAAAGAACCATTGCCACCTGCTGCATCTATGTCACCTTGTTTCCAGTCCCTGCGCCGAGCGCCGACTGCTAAGAAGTGAAAAGTCAGTGGGGAGGCAACTTCCTATCCACCTACTACATCCTAATTTATTCCCAAGCCATTCAGAACACTTCAGCATTTAATTCTGGTATTCGCAGGCTACCCCAGAGTATGTTAGTCTCCAGAACATTCCGCCATAGATCTTCAATATTCTGATACTTATTGGTCTATCCGCTAACACGAAGTATTAGCAATCATGGCTATTTCTGGTGATGTTATTATCATGTACGTCGGTTACATCACTCCACTTATAGCCATTAGGAGCAGCCTCTTCGCAATAGGAGGCGGTCTCATCCACTCCCAAAATACAGAAAGCTCGGCAGGAAAATACCTGGGTTACCAGCTCATTCTTAGTAGTGGTCAGCGCCTTGCGATTCAAGTGCCCGTCATCGTTTGCCAGGCGTTTTCCGAACCCGCAGACATTCCTGCTGTTGCCGCCACGCTCTTATGTGAGTTTCCTTCTCCGAGGCTAGATCCGTTGGAGCCGGCGAAGACATTGATGACGAAGGGGCTTGATTCGCTGAGCACGGTCGAGTTTCGCAACTGAGTCAGGGCGGAGTTGGGGGCCGAGTTGACGTTGTTGGAGATTACGAACGCGTTGTGTGAGATTTTATTGGGTAGTTGGCTGGTGCAGGGGGAATTGCTGGGTGGGGGTATAACCCTGATATCCACGGTGATGTTTGACGAGTCTAATGGTTTGACGTCTGGATGGATGATATATGATGCATATGATGGAGCGTATTTCTTGCAAAGCTCTGAGCATTTCTATTAGAGTAAAAAGATCGGGAAAGGCAGGAGGCCTGATTGCCAGCTTTGTTGATGAACTAGGTTAGGTGGAGAGAGTGCTGTGCAGCTTGCATGGACGCTGTAGACTTGATCTCAGGTTTGAGCGAATTGATTGCTGTACCTGCCTCCTACACCTACCTCCCAGCCCGGTCTGTCGTCCATCCCAAGGCTTCTATGATGGCCATGATGTGAGTGATGTCGGCTACGCTCATCACTACGAATCCGATGTTGGTGAGAATGGTCCCTACTTGACTCCAATGGTCGCCTGGAATCTTGACCTGTCACTGGAGGGCCAAGACTAAAATCCTCTAGATCGTCTTTTTCTTCTCGTCGTCTTCTCCTCCTCTTCTTCTCGTGTCTCTGACGACGCCGATCCGCTTCTTCAAGCTCCTTGATCTCACGTTTTCTCTCCTCTCTCCACTTCTTTCTTTCCCCCTCCACCTCTCTGACACCAGCGACACCTTTCTTGATAGCCGCCAACGGATCATCAGCCGCTATCCTCGTCTTCTGTCTTTCTCTCCTTCTCGGATCTTCGTTGCCCCAGACATCCTTTGATGGTTTCTCAACTCCGCTAGTCTGATCATTTCCAATGGTCTGGTACCAAGGCTTCTCTCCTATAGCCTGCTTGAAGCCAGCGGCGTTAGAGAATCGCATAGTGTACTGGTCTTCGTGCTCCTTTTGCTTTTTCGCCTTCTCCGCTTCTGCTTCGGCGTTTTTGGAGTGTCTCGATTTTGGACCATCCGTCGGGAAGAGGTTGATGTGGCCACTATGATCGACGATGGGCGCTTCACTATTCTTCTGGCTCTTCATTTGCATCTCAGCTATAGGAACAAGAGCATTGTTCTCCCGCGCAAATCTGATGTCCCGATCTGTATCATCTTCTCCCGCGATTCTTCTCCTCTTTCTTTCTCGACCTGTCCCACTTTGTCTACTTCCAGCACGCTCCTCTTCCTCTGTGGCTAGGGCTGGTAACGGATCGACCTTGATCCCCCGCAGTTGCTGTACCCGCCGCTCGGCATCAACCTCCTGCATGCGCTGCTCCTCGGCTTCTTCGCGAGCGGCGGCCGCAGCCTCATCTCGCTTGACCTTGGCGATGTTGTCGGCATTGTAGACGTTCCAAGACTTCTTTCCAAGTAGATGTCTGTAGCCCTCTCAGTCATGCGAAAACAATTAGTTATGAGGACTTACAGCGGCATGATATGCTGGTGTTGCCGAGAAGCCAAGAGTAGTGACTTATATCGAAGTGGTGTGGTGTACCGGGAAAAGTGTATCATCAATATCTATCTCGATTGGGACGAAACCTAGGGCTAACGATTATTACACAAGCTATGGGTTAGCGTTGTATATGGTACCGGACCTTCCGAGTCCCTGGCAACTTCTTTGTTCTTTACCCGGATATCAACCAATGGGATACCAATATGCCTTGTCTCTTTTCTCAAGCTTGCTGTGTACCTAACTCATATGGTCTTCCCACGAGTGTTCCGAACCTGGAGGCTCCCCCGTCCGAGACATATTCTAGCCTCTTAGCGTTTGCACATCTACTTCCGCATCACAAATTGGAAGCGTTAATATCAGAGTCTTGCTGTTTTTCTATTTCTTCGACCAGCCTATCATCATAGGAGGTCATAACTGAAGCACAGTGAGCATGGCTGAGAAAGGATCGAAGTACAGGCAAGAGATTCAACAGGTAGGCTATGACCACTCCATACCATTCAATGAGATGAGGATGTTTTTGCCTTTACATGGAAGGCGTTGCCTTGCAAGTCCCGACCCGGCCGAATGCCCACTTTAAGAACCAAGCATGTCAGTGCCCTTCTGGCTCGTCAAAATTCTTGATTAGGTCAGAATGTGCCGCAAGTATGACCCTTTGTAATATATGCGGTAATACTTCGGTGGATGAACGATATGAACCGAAAATTGTTGATACCTGGTGGCATGATGAGAGAACTGCTCTTTTTACACCTTCTGTTCAGTCCTAGACTTGCACCTGACAGATCATTCACCAAGCCTATTCTCACTCACGACAATCACTCCTTTCTCAACTCAAATCTGGAGTACGATGGCCGCTTCAGAAGGCAGATCACTTTCCCGTCACCCAGCAAAGATTGTCATGCCTAACATCTGTCACAATCCAGATGGTAGTGTGCAAGCAAGCATGCTACCTTTACTCGCTGCCAATGAAGAGTATCGTAATGAGAGGATCGAGGGATACAAGCGCATTATACTGATTCCTATCATCGAACAGATGATGTTCGTTGCTGGTGAGACGGGAGAGCCATCGAGCGAGACTACCACACTCATCGAACAGATCGTGCACGAGCAGGTCTATGAAATGGTGAATTATTCTAACATAGCTACGACCACAGCTAACTTAAAACAGCTGAAAAAGTCAACGGAAACAGCTACCCGCCGTGGATCCCGCACCATCACACATGCTGATCTCTTCTTTCTCATCCGTCACGACAAAGCAAAGACCGCTCGTCTCAAAACTTTTCTATCCTGGAAAGACGTCCGGAAGACGGCGAGAGACTCTGACGATAAAGGCGCCGATGCAGCAGATGCTGCCGACGATGCACTCGGCGGTGGAGATGGCGCTGGTGGGCCCACAGCTCCCATTGGCGACGTAACCAAGCGGAGCAAGAAGAAGATCAAGCTTCCCTGGGACATCTCAAGTTACTTCAGCGAGCAGTTGCCCGAAGGCGAGGATGAGGACGACGAGGAAGAGGAAGAAGCGAATATCGCCACCCTCGAGCGACTTCAACAAGCCGATAAACGCACCAAGGGCATGACCAAAGACGAGTACGTTCACTACAGCGAGTGTCGCCAAGCGTCCTTCACCTACAAGAAAGCCAAGCGCTTTCGGGAGTGGGCCGGTTTCGGCATTGTCACGGACAGCAAGCCAAATGATGATATCGTAGATATCCTAGGCTTTCTACTCTATGACATCGTACAGACGTTGACTGAGGAGGCTTTGTTGGTCAAAGCCGAGGAAGACCGGTACAAGACGCGTCATGGTGGTTCTGATGCCCAGAACAAAAAGCGGAAGAAGCAGACTGGGCTGTTCGATCCGCCTGAAGAAGGTACAACACCTGTTACGCCGAAGCATGTCCGAGAAGCTTTCCGTCGTCTTCAGGAAAAGCCCATTCCTGGTAGATGCACGGTATGGATGGGTCCACAAGGAATGAAGAAGACCGAGCTCAAATTGGTATGTGAGAATTCGTTCCTTCAGGTCAAAGAGATATCACTAATGTAATGATATCACAGATCTGAGACGTTGAAGTTCAACCATTACGAAGACACGACGCAGACTTATACCCAGGGTGGCCCCAAAGATGGATCTTCAGTCATTAGACTTTCGATCCCATAACAGGCGTGACTTACTTGCCTAGAGGAAACCCAGATTTAATAATAAATACCTTTGATCACATCTTAGGCTTAGGAACGAAGTTTATGGCTGCAATATCATCCAAGCTTTGCTCTTGAGTAATTCCATGGGTATCTAAACGTCTAAACCAATGCAAAATCATGCCCGTGGACGCCAAACAATAATTTCATAACCCATAGTGTCTACTCATCGACCTAACAGATGATCCCTCCCCCAACCCCCTCATCCTCCTCAACCTTCACCCCCACCCCACCCTCCGTCTTCCTCCTCTTCTCATTCCTCCTCCTCCTCTTCTCCTCTCTCTCCCTCTCCTCAACCTCAGCCCTCACCTCCAGCCTCCTCCCCAAATCCACCACATCCCCCACCCCCACCCTCTCCTCCTCCCGCTTCCTCACCAACCACCCCAACCGCTCCCTCACCTCCTCCAACGTCGCCCTCTTCACCTCCCCCGACTGTCCCACAGCCACCAAATGCTGCCGACTGTTCAAATGCTCCACAAACTGCAAATTATCCTTAAACGTCAGATCACAATCCGCACAGTAAAATCCCGCTCCCCGCCCCCGCTTTCCCGTCGCGGCGCCCGCGGGCACGAGCGTGGTCTTGCCGACGTTATTGGAGACGTCGAGGCGGGCGGTGCGCGATTCGGTCTCCTTGGCGTCCGGCGGAGTGGAGGCGCGGGGACGGTATTTTTGGCCCGTGGCTTTGGCGTCGGCGCGCGCTTTGCCTTCTTCTTTGTATTTCGTCTCGCGGGCTTCGGCTTTTGCGGCGTATTCGGCTCGGTCCCAGGTTTTGCGGAAGGAGGTGTCGGAGGTGGTGGATTTGGTGGGGGCGGACATTGTGATGGGGGTTGGGTTGGTGGGGTGGGTTGGGGATGGGTGAGATGGGTATTGGAGGCTTATGCGGTTAGGATGAGCTACTCGTGTGTATGTAAAATCGTATGGATGTAAAGGTCCTTGGATGGACACGATGGAGAGGAGACATCGAAATCAAGCGAGTTTGGCGCCTCAAGCGCGGCCACTGTTTGTTGAAACAGAAGGTTAGGTCCGAGGGTCCTTAGAAAACGGACTTCATCCTGATAGTCTTCTGTGCAAGATCAGATACGAGAGTAAGTAACGAGTATTCCATTGAAAGCGAGTGACTGTTTCTCAACAGATCCTGGACGTACTTATTCTAGCTCGGTCAAGCGCGACGTCCTGGAGTTTATTGCACAGCAACCCTATTGCGATGTATGACCGTAGGATCTCCACTGTTATTTCCATGTGAGAGTACAAGAGTTATGGCTGTCTGATAAGGTAAACCAGCTTGCTGTTACCAAGCTTACACGACCGACGTGGGGCTCGATAATACACAGTTTAATGCATGATACAAGGGACTTCTGGGGACGACTGTTGACGAAACTTCGTTGTCCGCCACCACTGGATGTCAACGGTCTTTAGGGAAGAAGCTTCTTGTCACATGGTCGAATACATTGGTGATACATGTGAGTCCGTTTACTAGTGAATTCGTATCATATGGAGAGTGACCTAGGCTACTACTTACCAGCACATCAATTTGCGTTCGGAACAAGCCAGACTAAAGGAGACCAGCCAACCCAGGATCAGCAGTACCAGACATAATCGATTCCAGGTCAAGGAACGCACCTAGAACCTCCAACGACAAATTGTCTAGACATTTGCTCAAACAATCACATCCCTCATCCTCATCCTTATCAGCTGCACCCTCACATCCCACCTCAGAACTCTGCTTTCCCTTCGCCATCCTCCGCGCCTCAAGCCTGACCGCACGAATGGCAGCTTTCTGCTCAGCATTCATCTTCGCGGACGGAGACCAAGTCTTGCTCACATGGTCGCTGTTGACCTTGACCGGCATCTTGACTGTTGCGGTGGTTTTGTAGCCTCTGCTCGTGCGCTTCGTGGAACGGTTGCGGAGGGGTGAGAAGGCGACGGGGAAGGCTGTTGGTCGTTTGATGTCGGCGCGGTTGCGGTAGGGGTACTTGGTGGGGTTTATTGGGGTGGTGGCGGTGCTATTGTTGGAGGAGTTCATGGTAGCGGTTCGTTTGTTGTGATGTTCTGGTGATGGGTCTTGGATTGAAGCTGTTTTGTTATGCTGTCACTGGGATCCGCTTTTTCGTAAGACGAGGTCTCGGATCTGCTGTGGATGGAGAAGATGAAATTTGAGATTGGAGCAGAGCCTCTTTTTATGTGGTTTCGCCATGTACTTGTGGACAAGTCTTGATGCATTGTGTGTCGCAAGGCTTTTTATTCTGACGACCACCCCCTTGTTCTCTTTGGGGGTTCATCAATATCCTCAAACAATAGACGTTAACCTATCTTGATGGCACAGATAAAGGCTCTGTTGCAGAGCTTTATCCTTTAGGCAGACATGTTGATGACATGGCTGCCATGATACATTGACGACAAACCACTGTTTCAACAATATGAACCCATAGCTTGTCTGAAATTGAGGCATTGTAACTTACATGTACGAAGGGAACAGAAGACAGTATTGTAAGAGATCCACCGCATTACAGATTCCGTGTATCCTTAAACACAAAGACGTCACTGCATCACTCGAACAACCGTGAGAGCTAACATTTGTATATGAAAGTGAAAATGGCTCTTTTACCCGACGCTTGAAATCCGGGGTTTCAAGAGCAGTGGCTCAAGTATGAGGCGGACATGATGACTTATGTCGTCAAGCTGCTGAAGGAATCCCAAATCTTTAGAGGAACTTTGGAACATAAGCCCTTCATGTCCTGCGAAGGTTGCAGGAGCATGGCGCATTTACGGTACGCGAACGAGGGTAGCTCACGAGGACCAACGATATTGCTAAGCAGAACTCTCGCACCGCAGAGATCGTCGAGCACCGCAACGGATAGTATGGTCGCTGTTAATCCCATCGGACCAGTACTAAGTGTCGGATCCGAGTATTGGGTGTCCCAGCTTACATGTCAGGAGTGCAGCAGGGTCGAGAATTAGTAGCGAAGGCAGTGTACCCGCAGCCAAAGATATCTTTTGAAGATGTCGTGGACGGCAACGATCTTGTACATTTCCTGTTGCGGCGTGATATTGACAAGACTCTCGTTGTACTTATTTCTTTCAGGGCCCGAGGCTTACAGAATCAGCTTCTAAGACTCCAATTGGGGGCGCGAGCGCAGCTGTTCGCAACCATTCGTTGTAGAGCTCCACATTTTGTATACGGATGGCCTGCAAGGAGAAGGCATGGTGTCTTACAAAAGAGTAAGTTTATGAGACTGCCGTGCATACCTATCTGAATGTAAGGTATTACCCAATGGTGGCCTCGGCCCGGAAAAAAAGGGTTCCTGCGTATTCCGGATTGAGATCTTCGCAAGATCGGTATTAAGCCATAGTGATTGGGTTCCTTCTCATCAGAAAATCAACAGGATGCATGGCTTTGTATGCTGACATGAGCTATGGGGAAGTGTGTCATTACGAGCTGTACGCATTGGAGCCAATGTCGTCGCAGGGGCCAACTCGGAGCCATCTTTTGGTCTCATGAGAGCCTTTGATACATGCGGTTAGGGTGAAATGGAGAATCTGCGCGCGCACGTAGTAAGTCAATTGAGGAGACGGGGCACCTGAGTATGGGTATGTGAATGTTTTAGAGCATTGGTATAGCGAAGTAGTGGCTCATTGTAAGTGATGGTTGCGATGGGCTCCGATGATCTTGGAGAGCCGGTCGCTTCTGGACGAACGATACCAAATCGTTCTTGAGAATGGGTACTCTGCAGATGAAAGAGCTTGGTATGGGATGAAGTCGAAGCTACATCGAGAAAATTCCATAATTGGTAGCATCTTTCCGTCAATAGCTGGCTAAAATACGTATCTTCGCTAGAGGCGCAACACTGGCCATTCATTCGAAAAGGTCTTGCATATCCAGATAATGACATGCACTCGTCCTTTTGCGAGTCAGCGCAACGCTATAACATAAAGATGATGCTCTCACCTTGCACACCCTTTGTTGAGGTAGAGCCAGATCTAAAGACCAGCATGTATACGCGTACTTCTCGACGGATATCCTAGCGCTATTCAACTCTTTGTAGATCCTTTGGTATTTGAGGAATCTTTGCTCTTTCCGGAGTCTTTCCTCATCATACGGCCAAGGATGCTACCTTTGCCCTTCTTCAGGTCACTTTGCTTCTCTTCGATCTGCTCTCGGTTAGCTTGCGATGTCCGAAGAGCGACATAGTTACCTTGTGCATGACCTCCCACCCTTCCTTGAGCAAGGTCTGGTCTCCTGCCAACTCTGGCTTGCCATTAGACACCACGTAGAAGCCTATTTCCTCAACTGAACCCCCAGTCAATTCATCTCTGAGTGCAGAGAACGCGTCCCAAGCCACTGGTGTTAAGCTCAATTGCGCCTGCGCCTCCCTCAGATTGATGCTGAGGTCACCCTTGACCACTTTGCTTGCTACAAACGCGTATGGCTGAAAAGCCGCGAGAGGCGATTCGTCCAACGGATCGTTTTGTTCGATGAAATCGAGATTGGGAAGATATTTCATGATGTGGGGCCATAGCTTTGTGAAGCTCTCGCGTAGAGCAGCTGGGGTCCTGTCATGCATGATGTAGTCGGGGGCTGCGTCGTCAACGTTCTTTAGGATGACATGATGACGAATGGGAGTGCGCTTCCACTTGAAGCCGTGTAGAACGAAGATAGCCATATCAGATCTGTATCACTTGTTGTAGGAGGACGCGAAAGTATGGTATAGTGTGATAGCTGTCGCGAGATGCAATCGAAGATCTGGCTGAGTTTGCTTGATGATAAGTAGTGAAGGCGGTATTATGGCAATTGAACTGCTATCCACGGAAACCTGCAACAGAGTGCTATGAGAGTCCACAAACTTCCATCGCTGCAGAGCCCTTTCTAAGAGTTTCTACAATAACGTAACTGGTCAAAGGCGAGCTCTTCGTCAAAGCGATACGTATCGCGACCACAGCATCATGACCTTCTGGGGTGGGCGCGGGATTGTTGCACAGGGACCTAGTAGGAGGAAACATTGGGGCCGAGTTTGTGTGCCTTGTCCGCTAAGGCCCGCCAGCATGCAGGACATGCCAGGGGGAAATTCGTCGAAGCGAGGGAAGCTGGCCTCAGCGTGCATATCACGGAGCGGGTTGTGCCGACGTCCGGGCGCTGCAGGGTGACATATTTTTAGTAACAAGCGAATATATTGCGACTAAAGTACCAGAGTCTAAAACGCGATCAAGACGTCAAGCAATCGAAGATATGATTCGTTTGAGGAATACTGGAGTATCTCAAGACGCCTGGAAGCTATTGGCAGAGTCTCCACTTCTCGAGGTTGTACATTCCCAAACTCTGTCGAATACTTCTGCATCAATTGCAAAATCTCGGATGAAGTCTTTCTCCAGATCGTGGACTCTCGATCCCAGTACTACCAAGCTATGAAGTGGTGGCCCAAGATCTGATGCACTCAGCTGTCTCAATGTTCCAGCCGCTATGCTCTGGTCTTTCGCACCAATTCTTGCAACACCGACCGCAAGGACTTCGGGTCCGCATATGCCTTCACCCCTTTCCTTTTCAATCTCGAGCATCTGACTCGCGCACTGCGCCACTGTCATGAAACGTGCAGGCTCATATATTTTCCGACCCCTCGCAAGATTGGCGAGTGACTGCTCCTTCACTTTGATATCCAGCAAGACCAGGGTGTGAAGACCGATTCGATGATTCTCTGCCAGTCGATCATAGAATGAAGACGGCTTCCAAGTTTCCGTAAAGAATACCATGCTGATTGTTTGACCAAAGTTGTACATTTGGAGCCCAGTAGCCCCAATGGCGGACATTATGGAGGCATTATGAATGCTTTGCATGGGTATTCTGAGCTGTCGAGCTCGCAGAACAAGGTCGGTGTGCGTCGTCGCCCTAGACGCAGAAAGACTTAATGATCGTATTGTATATCTTAGTTTATGGCAGGATGCTGTACCCAAAAGGATCGCCAACCACCAAGAAAGCAATGTCAGCTATGTCGGCGCCCGCTAGAATCTCGTCACTGGAAGACTCGACCATTTCGCGGTCCGCCACAATGATAGGCCGACCATAGAAAACTTCCTACTGCAAGAGCGCATACAGTCAGAGAAAATCGAGACTTTGGTTCGAAGAAAATGGCTCACCAACTTCGCCTTGTCCACGAGCAAGATGCTCGTGTAGGCTTCGAGATACACCCTCTCAACCTTCCTGACTATTTCCAAGCCTTTGACGGTGATGTCTGTCTCGTCTGCCAGCCCAAGGCCAATCAAATAGAGCATGGTTTCGGACTTTGCAGTGATGAAAAGAGGATGTATTGCAGATAGTGACTGGGAGCGGAGTTGGTCAATCTCGCCTAAACTTGCCCCGCCCTTTATTCTAGAACTAGCGTGCCTTGAAAGGCTTCACGACAGGCTGCAATCATTGTTCATTATCTCGAGCGCATGGGAATCATTATGGCCATTTGATACAGGCGAATTCCGTGTACATCTAAGGACTTGATTGTCTCCTTCCATCCGTAGCGAACAGCCGTTCATCATGTTTGGATCCCGCAACCCTCGACCTACCCCTCCTCGTCAACAACCACCACCAGGTCAAGGCCCATACAGTCGGATACCCCCGGACAACACTGACCGATATGGAGGATCTCGTGGGTATGATGGCCCCCCAGAAAAATCGGAGTTCCCTCGTGGGCCTCATGGCGCCATTCACCAGACAGGGGGACAGAGCTGGCAATTACAGCCCACCAAGTCGCCGCACAATCAATTCACGTATGGGAACATGGCTGCGGTCTCACCTTTCGATTTTCCTCAGACCCAACCTGGAACAGATTTCTATATCATACTCAATGATCTTTACGTTTTCACAGGAAGAGTACTCGATAATTTTCAGCAAGGCCAGATTGGACTTTCGGATCTTCAGCGTACATGGGCTTTAATCAGTCTCCAGGACACAGTACACGTCAAAATATATGATCCCTTTGAAGAGGGAGGACACCGATACCTTGGCTCACTGGATGCGGAGGTCAGCTTTGCAGGTAAGAAGGAGACAGAGGCACCTTTTGATCAGGATGAGTTGCAGCAGATTTTTACGAAAGTATATAACTCGTCAGAATGCTGGGTTAGCCTGTACTAATGTACATTAGAATTATGAAAATCAAGTCTTAGCGCCAAGTCAGCGAATACTCATGGACTACAGAAGCCTGCCTCTGGTCTTTGTCATCAAGGGAATTCAGCTTGTCGATCTTTCTATGGACAAAGCTTCGGCCGGCGCTGAACCAAGTATGTCAGACCGACGGGCTCGCGGAATCCTTACGCGCCAGACCCAAATGAACTTCTTTAAAGACGCCAAATCGAGAGTCAACCTCAAAGCCTCAAAACGAAGACCCGCAGCTAATGCCATCTTTACACCCGATTTCAAATTTGAGGATATGGGCATCGGTGGTCTGGACAAAGAATTCAGTGCTATATTTCGAAGGGCGTTTGCGTCGCGAATATTTCCGCCAGGGTTAATCCAGTCAATGGGCATACAGCATGTTAAAGGGATACTTCTATTCGGACCTCCAGGAACCGGAAAGACTCTCATAGCGAGGCGGATCGGCAAGATGTTGAATGCTCGGGAACCCAAGGTCATCAACGGACCAGAGGTGCTTAACAAATACGTTGGACAGTCAGAAGAGAATATTCGAAAACTCTTTGCAGACGCTGAGAAGGAGTACAAGGAAAAAGGTGATGAAAGTGGCCTGCACATCATCATCTTCGATGAGCTGGACGCAGTCTGCAAACAGAGAGGCAGTGGGGCAGGCGGAGGCACGGGCGTTGGAGATAGCGTTGTCAATCAACTGTTGTCTAAGCTGGACGGTGTCGACCAGCTCAATAACATACTACTAATCGGTATGACGAATCGGATGGACATGATTGACGATGCTTTACTACGACCCGGCCGATTGGAGGTCCACATGGAGATCTCTTTACCTGACGAGCATGGCCGGGTGCAGATTCTGAAAATCCACACTAGCAAAATGAGGGAGAGTGGGAACCTGGATCCGGACGTCAACCTGGAAGAACTTGCTCATCTGACGAAAAATTTCAGTGGCGCCGAAATCAGTGGTTTGATTAGATCGGCGACTTCATTCGCAATGAATCGCCATGTTAAAGTGGGAACGATGGCTGGCGTTTCTGAGGATGTGGATAATATGAAAGTAAATCGTGACGATTTTGAACACGCCTTCGATGATGTTAAACCTTCTTTTGGGGTTTCTGAAGATGAAATGCAACGTTGCCTTCGTGGCGGAATTATACACTTCTCACCAGCTGTCGATGGTATCTTGAATGAAGCGAAACTCGTCGTCAAGCAAGTGTCGGAGCCGGACTCCACACCTCTGTTCAGCACCATCCTATACGGGCCACCAGGAAGTGGGAAGACTGCGCTCGCGGCTCGTATCGCGCTAGACAGCGAGTATCCCTTCATCAAGATGTGCAGTCCCGATAACATGATAGGCTTTAACGAATCAATGAAAATCGAGCATATGCGTCGTATCTTTGACGACGCTTACAAGAGTCCCTTGAGTGTCATTGTTATCGACAACATTGAGCGGATCATCGAGTGGGTGCCAATCGGGCCCCGTTTCAGTAACGGCGTGCTCCAGGCGTTAATGGTCTTATTGAAGAAGGAGCCCCCCAAAGGCCGGAGGTTGCTGGTGTTGGCCACCACAGGCGAGAGGTCAGTCCTGCAACAACTGGATGTATTCACGTCGTTTGATTCAGACATTGCGGTGCCAAATGTGAAGAGTCATGCAGAGCTTGCTTTCATCATGAAGCAGTCCGAAGTGTTTTCAGATCTGGGCCGGTCTATTCAGGAGCTTCAAGATTCGACGCAGAGTGACTCGGTCGACGTTGGTATCAAGAAAATCTTGCTCGGGATTGAGACGGCGAAGCAGGATCGGGATAGAGAAGGCCGCTTTGCGCAAACCATTGCAAGAGCCAAAGCCCAATTAGCGTACTTATAGATACCAGATAGATAATGGCTACGAATTGACGAAAGTATGACCTCCAGCTAGTAGATGTCATGGTATGGAAGAGAAACGGGAAGCACTCGTTCCATTACCTTACCGTTACGAGGACGAGAGAAGGCTGGTCCTACACGTATGTTTGACAAGCGCACCGCCAGGCTGCAGGGCTTGGCAACGACGTCTTCACACCGCAAAACAAAATTCAATTGATTGTCCGTTACAATTAGTCGAATCCTGCGGTAGTATGCCTTGCATACGCATGTCAAACCGCGGCACAATGGTCTTTATGATATGACATAGATTCATGGTCGTATGGGCTGGGTTCAGCCGAAGAATGTATGGATACCCAATCCATGAACAAGCCCACAGTGCCAGCGCATCGGTACATAAGGCCCTGAGGAAGGAATTCAATTATCAGACCATCGGCACACATGTCCCTTTGCTGCGTAATGCAACTTCCATAGCGTGCCTTGCGTCGGCAAAGCAGCGGTGCAAATTGTGTAGAGGCAGAGATCGTCTCCTAGCTCCGGTCATGGCCTGATATCCACAACGATGCCATTGCAACGCTATCAGTTGGTAGCCACACAATTGCCTCACACTAACATGAGGTGAGCGTTTTCGTGCCAATCGCACCAATGGCCGCGTCTAGATTGGAGGCCAATCCCTCCGCGTGCTGAAAAGCAGCAAGAGATCGGGGGGATAGTTTACCCCCGTGGGTGGGTATCCGGATCTTCCAACTGGCTGGAGCTGGGATGTGCTCTCGGAGACTCGAGGCTAATGGGTCGAGATAAAGCATCTTTGACGAAAGAGAAGCGGGGTCAAGGTCTTGTTGGTCATGGTGGGTATCATTGTGGGTGTACGTGACCGCCCATCGGCCGATGGCAAGGGGGTGAGAAGGGTATAAAAGGGAGGTCGAGGACCGTCCTCAGAGTTTTCTTTCTTCTTCTTCATTATATCTTCCAAACAATCTTCCTTTGGCCTCGATCACTCATAGCTAGCCTCACTTCACTAATTCCTATCGACGTCCACTTCACATCTCACTTTGATCTTCATACACAAGACCATTTAAACCAATCACTCCCATCAAGATACTGATCAGGTCCAACAACCAAACACACCAACCATATACCATATCGATACCTCACTTCCGTCAACATGCCTGCAACTCAACAGCGTTACCAAGCTACCAGCTATGCTCGACCAGTCGCCACTTCCGGTAAAGCCCCCTCGAAGATCCCACTCGCCTACCCAGCTCCCTATGCTACTGTCGCCATCTCACCACCGAAGCGGAGCACTCCTGCCAGCTCTGCCGTGCCGTCATTGACCTCCGACTCCGGTAGCAGCAGCGGCGACTGCGACGGCTCTTCTGGCATCGATCTTGTCGAATTGCTTAATGACAAGCTCAGCGTGAGTGTGGACCGCGAGCCACTAGACAGGAGTCTGGCCAGACAAGCGCAGACGTGAGTATTCTCATCAACTACCGATCAGCCATTTGAGGGTTTGCGAATTTGTACCTGCGGATATGCTGATATCGTAATAGGTCGGGCGAACTCAATGCTAAGAATCGCGAACTCATGGAATTGCAAGCACTTGCCCAGCGCCGACTCAAGACCAGCCGCGCGAAGTTTGCGGATGGCATGAAAGCGGCAAAGGAGGTGAAGAAAGATCTAGAGTGGACACAGAAGCGCGTCAAGTGAGTCAAATATTTTAAATATTCCCAGTATCATTACAAAGATGAGTTGTTCTTCTGGGCGCTGGGAACTGATGAGTTCGCAGCACCCTCAAAACGAAGACTGAGCGCAAATACCCAAAAGAATACCGCAAAGCCAGCGCACGCTATCCATCACCTGACCGCTACTGAATTTGCCATCTTCAACACCCCTTCCATTTCCTTTCGTGGGCAATTCGCGCAGTGCAGTGCACGAAAAATCGATGGCATGTCGTCAAATTACACTCGCTAGCACCAGGGGTATATCGCCCTACCGCACCACCCACGATCTCTTGCCGCTTTTCCCAACGGCCCTCCCAACCAACGCACACCTCGGACAGGTTCGGCGCGCGGCTGTTAGTCTTTTCATGCTTGTCTTTTCCCGACTGGGTCCCGACTGGGAGGTTTCTGATTTGCGGGCGGCAGTGTGGCAGCCACACCTCGTCGCCTGCGTCTCTGCAGCTTGTGACTCGTCTGTTCTTGCCGTGCAGGGATGGAAGCTTGCGTGGTCTCGCTATTGGGGCGTTCTTTTTTGGGGGGGTTTGGCGGAGATACATGTGCCCTTTGGCTGGATGTGGTTTTTGCTGTTTGTATGCTAAGCTTCTTCTAGGTAGTTCCATGGGTTCGGTTGACGAATCATGCTCAATGAGATGAGATCTGCTCCTCTCTTGTCAGCTTCTCCTCTCCTGTCATGCATACGCTATACCTACTTGGTGCTCAAAACTCAAAAGACCCCGGAACGTACCAGATATAGCTACATACGCGTCATTTCCCAGGGTATAAGCCATAACACCGTCCAGTAAACACCTCCATCACACCACTAGCATCATTCCCCTCCATAGAAACCCACCCCATCCCTGCCATCACACTCCTTTCAGCCAATCGGCCCTCTTCAATACCCTATCCAGGCCTAGTAGTAGTAGAATCCCCACCTTGACCCACCAGCAACCCCCTCCAAGGATCCTCAACGAAACTGGCATCGTAGAACGCCATATCCCCCCTCTCATCCCTAACACCCCTCCGTAGAGCACCCCAATCCCACCCCCC
>JAABUV010002117.1_pt1 | contig 27688 bp, 32 predicted proteins | sample 5559971 | NCBI WGS metagenome assembly JAABUV01 (sample SAMN10711881, study PRJNA513362) | rock metagenome | isolation source: Antarctica rocks | place: Antarctica: Victoria Land, Knobhead nord | collected 2015-12-19
CGCAGGCATCCTCGCTGTCGAGGCATACCACGCCAGCCTGATCAGGACCACCCTGTTCGGGTTGGGCATGGACGCACAGAGCGCGGCGGGCAAGATCTCCGACGCCCGGGACAGCCTCGACGGTCCCAGCGACGACGACCAGCCCATCCTCGTCGACGGTACCTCCAACATCGTGCCGAGCGACGAGAACGGCCTCGCGTTCGGACGTACACCCGGGCAAGTGCTGAACATCGTCTACCTCACCCCGTCGGTGGCAAACTCGGGCGGGTTCTTCCCCAACGGCGTCAACGGCACCCTCAACCAGAGCGGCGGCGGCTCGGGCAGCAGTGGCTCCGGTGCCAGCCCGACCGGTGGTGCGGGAACCGGAGCCGGTGGCACCTCCGGTGGCCGTAGCACCGAGTTGCTCGTCGGTGGCGCCGTCGCCGCCGCCGGAGCGGTCGCCGCTGCGGGCGCGTACCAGCACAACCGCAAGCCCGCCGGCGAGGGCGTGATCCAGGACGTCGACAACGCGGAGTGACGACGGTCTAGACGTGCAGCACCACACCCGGCTCGGCAGGCCAACCCCTGCCGGGCCGGGTGGTGGCCGATGAGAAGGAGAACACGCAGGTGAGGACTATTGCCCGGCGCCGTCCGGCGAGTGCTGCGGCCAGAACGCCACGAAGCGCACCGTCACCCGGTCGCATCTACCTGGCGATGTGTGCCGTGCTGATCATGGCTGCCGTGTTGATGGTCGGCCGCTACTTCCAGCAGTCACCGCCCCCACCGGCTCCACCTGGTGCGCTGGGCGCGGTTCCCGCCGCCATGACCGCGCGCACCGACGCTGTGCCCGGCCAAACCACCCCCGCATTGCGCGACCCCCAGGGCACCCCGCCGCCGGTGTACCTGAAGCCCTCACCCCCGGTCCGGGTGCACTCTTCGACCGTAGGAATCAACTCGACGGTGACAGAAGTGGGGTTGAACGAGGACGACACCATTGAAGTACCCACCTCCTACGACAAGGCCGCGTGGTACCGCCTGGGGCCCACCCCGGGAGAGCGGGGGGCCGCGGTGATCATCGGGCACGTCGACTCCTACCAAGGGCCCGGCGTCTTCTTCAACGTCGGCGACATGCGCCCCGGGCAACTCATCGACGTCACGCGCGCGGACCACAGCGTCGTCCACTTCCGGGTGAACGCCATCAACACTTACCCCAAAGATCTGTTTCCCACCGAAGCCGTCTACGGCCCTATCAACTACGCCGGACTGCGCCTCATCACCTGCGGGGGGGCGTTCGACGAGAAGACCAGAAACTACGCCAACAACGTGGTGGTCTTCGCTTCGCTCACTGATTCTTAGCCCGCCGCCAGGTACAGGCCGCCGCTAGGTGCGCTGGTAGTGGACGCACGCCTGGCCGCGGGTGTGGATCGCGGTGCTACGCACCTGCCGTCGGGGGCCCGTTGCCGCTCGGGGGACGTCCGGTAGTTGTGGTCCCGCGGGGTGACGTCGGTTGCGGGGGTGACGTCGGTTGCGGGTTTGACGTGGTGGGGGTGGCCACCGGGGAGCTGGGTGGCGTCGGCTGTGGTTCAGGTGCGGTGGTGCCCGGTAAAGGGCTTGGCGCGTCCGTCGTACTGAGAAGCAGCGACGGGCTCGTGGTGGCCGGCTTCGATGGCTGAACGGGGGACCTGCTCGACGGTCTGGCGCTGACGGCGGCCGGTGCGGTCGGGATCAGTACCTCGGACGTGACGGCTGGCGATTCGGGTGGGGCCGTTTGTTCGGCAGTGGGGCCGGATGTTGGCAGGCTCTCCGAGGTGGGTGTGGTCGGGCTCGGCGAGGGGCTGAGGGTTGGGCTCACGCTGGGAACGGGGGCCGTTGCGGTCCGGGGGAAGGTGAGCAGAGGAAGACTGAGCACGGAACCGAGCGCGAGGGCCAGGAGCACGGCCCCGACCAACAAAGCCCTGCGGCGTCGCCCCCACCACGGCGCTGGTGCCGGTGAGTCCCGTGGTGCGGTGGCAACAGTGGGCTCCACGGGCCGCGGTGGCGGCAGTGCGCTGATCATCGCGGTGGGTGGGGCCTTGTGCTGCAGCCAGCCGGCGACCTCGGTAGCGGCGGGCCGCTCATTGGGATTGTCGGCGGTCATCGCCACCAGCAGGTCTGGCAACGGGGCGGGGAGCTCCTCGGGGATTGTGGGGGGGCGGTGCAGCCGGGCGAGCGCGGTCTCCATCGGGGTACCGGGGTACTCACGTCGACCGGTGAGGCATTCCAACAGCAGCAGCCCGAGCGCATAAATATCGGTGCTGATCCCGATCGGGTGCCCGCGGACCTGCTCGGGTGCGAGGTAGGCGGCGGTGCCGATCATCATGCCGGTGCTGGTGATCTGGGTGGAGTCGATCACCGTCGCAATACCGAAGTCGCTCAGGTGTGGGTGATCGTGCTGGTCGAGCAGCACATTGGCGGGTTTCACATCGCGGTGCACGACGCCGTGCTCGTGCACGTAGGCCAAGGTGTCGGCCAGGATGATGCCCAGCTCAATGACCTGCTCCGCGGGGATTGGGCCTTCGAGCAGCCGATCGGCGAGCGTGCGGCCCGCGACCAGCTGCATCACGAAAAACGCCCGCCCACCGGTCAGCCCGGCGTCGTAGACCATCACGAGGCCGGGGTGGCTGAACCCGGCGAGAGTCTTGATTTCGCGGTGCTGGCGGCGAGAGTCTGTCGCGACCACCCCGGGCAGGAAGATCTTCACCGCGACCGGGCGGTCGACCACCTGGTCGTGGGCTTGATAGACCTCGGCCGCACCCCCGCGGCCGAGCAACGGGCCCAGCAAGTAGCGCCCGCTCACCAGCACCGGTGGGTCAGCCCCCGCAGCGGCCACCACATCGTCCACAGTCACGACACGCTCTCCTCCTCTGACACCTCTATCGTTACACCACCCGCGAACGTGACAGTGACGTCGCGGTACGGCTGACTCCTGGGGTGGCCGTCGATGCGTCGGATGATGCACGCTGTGGTCGAGCATCCAGGACGCCTGGCCGAGCCGGGGGAGCTGCCCCGGTGCTCCGGCCGTAGTGCAGACTCGCGAGGTCATGGACACGCACGACGATGGGACAGCAGTGTTGACGACGAGGTCGGAGGCGTCCACGGCAGGTCCGAAGTGGTTTCGGGACGCACTCGCTGCTGCGGTTGAGGAGCACGTCGTCACAGTGCGCGGGTGCGCTGTTGCTGTGCGCTCCTGGGGGCAGCGGGACCTCCCCGGCCTGGTGCTGGTGCACGGTGGCGCCGCGCACGGACGGTGGTGGGATCACGTTGCCCCCTTTCTCGCGGTCGACCATCGGGTGGTGGCCCTCGACCTGTCCGGGCACGGCGACAGTGAGCGGCGTGCCGAGTACGACATGACGACGTGGGCAGCGGAGGTCACAGCCGTCGCCCACGATGCCGGATTCAACGGCCCTCCGGTGATCGTCGGGCACAGCATGGGTGGGTGGGTCACCATGACCGCCGCGCGCGCCGAAGCGGCTTCGGTGGCCGGAGTGGTCGTGCTGGACACACCGTTTCGCCAGCAGACGCCGGAGGACCAGGCGGCGCGAGCGCGCAAGGCCTTCGGGCCGTTGCGGGTGTACCCGGAGCTCGCCGAAGCGGTCACCCATTTCCGCACCATTCCGGACCAGGCAGACTCGCTGCCCTACGTCATCGAGCACGTCGCCCGCACGTCGCTGCGCCAGGTGGAAGACGGATGGTCGTGGAAGTTCGATCCCCGAATGTTCGCCAGGACCAATCCAGGGCTGGATCTGTTGTCGTCGATCCAGTGCCGGGCGGCAGTGTTCCGTTCGGAGCACGGCCTGGTCAGTACAGACATGGCGAGCCAGATCTATGAGCTGCTCGGACGGGCGGCGCCGGTCGTCGAGATACCATTGGCCGGGCACCACGTGATGCTTGATCAACCCCTGGCGCTGGTCACCGCATTGCGGACCTTGTTGGCCGACTGGGAGCATTCCGCGGCATACGGGCGCAACCAAGTCGACTGACCTGGGCGTCCAGGCCGAGCGTTGATCTCGCCAGTACTGGTGGTCACACCCTCATTCGTTACTATCATGTGTCTGACACGGATCGATTGCGGCGGCTTTCGGCTGGTCTTGAGCCCGGAGAACTCCAGTGGCGCTCGGCGGCGGGAGACTGTAAAACTATTGCGTCGCTCTCCGACGCGCACACGGGGCACCGGACGGTGGCCATGACCGAAGGAGAGGTCGCGGTCAGCCTGGGCGGCATCACCGCCCCTGTTCTGGTTGGTGGGCTGGCTGCCACCGCGCTGAGCTGGCGTTTCGCGTTCGTGATCGGCACCGTGCTGGTCATCGTGACGGTGGCGATCTCGGCTGCCGTGCGCATCCCCGCGTGGCGGCCCATACCACCCGCGCCGGCGGTCCGCGCCGGCACCGCCGCTGGCTCGGGCTGGCTGAAGCCGACGCTGGTCGTGGTCTTCGCGGTCGTCGCCCTGGAGTTTTCGTTGAGCTTCTGGCTGGCCAGCTACCTCAACGACAGCGTCGGGCTGTCCCGAAACCTCGCGGTGATCATGGTCGCTGGACTACACGCCGCCAACCTCGTCGGCCGTCTGGGCGTCAGCCGCCTGGGCCACCACACCACCACCACGCGCCTACTCGCCGCCGCCATCGGCGTGGGGCTGGCCGGGCTGCCGATCCTGCTGGCTGCCACCAACGCCGCCGTCGCGGGCCTCGGCCTGGCCTTGGTCGGCGCCGGGATCGGCGCCACTTTCCCGCTGACATCCGCGCTGCACATCGGCGCCAGCCCACACCCCGCCGATACCGCGGTAGGCCAAGTCTTCACCGTCGCGGCCATCGGCCAGATACTCGGACCGCTGGCCGCGGCGGGCATCGCCCAAGCCGCCGGGCTGCGTATCGGCCTGCTCATCCTCCCGGCCCTGGCCCTGCTGGCCATTGGCGCCCTCGCCCGCCACCACACCACCACTCCGGGACCAGCATCGCGATGAACCGCCTCCACAGCGTCCGAGTCAACGAACCTCATGCGGCGACGCAGCGAGCCCGCCGGGTACCCGACCGGCATCACCGCAAGAACCCAAGGATCGTCCTGCGAGACTCCGACTTCTCCGAACGGGGGATTGCCGCGTCCTGTCGGTCAGGCGATGGCTTCGAAGTGCAGCCGGAGTCCGAGGGCGTGCGACACCTTGACGACGGTGGCGAGGCTGGGGTTGCCGTCGGCGGACAGTGCCTTGTAGAGCCCTTCGCGGCTCATCCCAGCCTGCCGCGCGATCTGGCTGAAGTTTCGCGAGCGAGCTATCGACCCCAGCGCTCGGGCGATGACCGTGGGGTCATCGTCGGCCTCGTCGATGACCCCCTCCAGGTAGGCAGCGACGTCCTCGACAGTGTTCAGGTAGTTCGCCGCGTCGAAGGGGGTGAACGTCTCGATGTCGGTGCTCATTCGTGTGCTCCTTGTGTGCGGTGCCAGGTCCGAGCGACGCTGTGGGCAGTCCTGATGTCCGCGTCCTGGGTTGATTTGTCTCCTCCGGCTAGCAGCAGGATCAGTCGGTCGCCGGCGCGTAGGAAGTAGACCCGATATCCAGGGCCATACTCGATGCGCAGCTCGGAGACACCCTGGCCGACCGGCTTGACGTCTCCGGGGTTACCGGCGGCCAACCGGTCGATCCGGACGAGGACTCGCGCCGCCGCGCGACGATCGTTGAGTTTGCGTAACCACCGGTCGAATGTCGCTGACGTGACGACCTCAACCACATGTCAACTGTAGTTCACAGTGCGAGGTGTGGCAACCTCCGCGCCTATAGCTCCCGCCGACAGCGACGCCCCTCATTTCAACGTGTCTAGGACCGCAGTACCGGACGGCTCAGCAGTGTCCGCGGGGGATCGTGCAACGGGACACGGTTTGGGAGGTGTGTCGTGAGCGGAAAGGGTCACTTGGCGTGGCAGAGTTCCGAAAGAAGTGAGCGCGCCGCTGCGGGCGGGCTGATCAGCGAAATGCTGTGTGAATCGCCGCAGTGGCAATTGGCAGCGGGTACTTACTTGTGGGCTGCTTCATGGCCTTTCGTGCGTCCGGTGTGCGGTCGCTGGGCGGTGCGTGTATCGGCGACGGCGCCCAGCACTTCGTCGAGAAATCGGGCGACAAGCGTGATCTCGCTATCGGAGAACCCGTCCGTGACGGCGACCGTGTGTGCGATCAGCGGACCGAAGAAGGTCCACCCCAGCTCGGTGGCCTCCGCGGTCACCCGAAGGTTGATTCGCCGGCGATCGGATTCATCTCGTTCCCTGCGAACGTGTCCGGCACGTTCGAGCCGGTCGATCAGTGCGGTCGCCGAGGCTGAGTTCAGCCCAAGTTGGCGACCCAACCACCCCGGTGTGGCCACATGCTCGGCACGTTCGGCATCGAGCAGGCAGATCATGCCTCGAAGGTCGGTGGCATGGAAGCCGTGGAGCTGGGCGAACTCGGCCGCGAGGAGGTCCAACTCGACCGTCAGCGCACGGAGTCGGTGCACGATCACGAGCCCCGCATCAGCGGCCATGGTTCTTCGCTCCCTCCCGGCATGTGTCTCGATAGTCTACTCTCTCGTGCATCGAACTATTATGCTGGGAGGATCCATGCCGAAATCCTCTGCTCTGGAGTTTGCGGCCACCAGGGAGGGTGCGGCGTTCTTCCGCGCCTACGACACGGTGCTGGGCAAATGGCCCGTCGAGGTGACCGCCGAGCAGGTGAAATCCGTCTTCGGCATGACGTGGGTAAACATGTGCGGACCGGTCGACGGGCCGCCGGTGATCCTGGTGCCGGGCCAGCGGGCCACCTCGACCGTCTGGTTCAACAACGTGGGCGAGTTGAGCCGCCAGCACCGCGTCTTCGCCATCGACATCATCGGCGACGCCGGACGCAGCATGGCCGCCGCGGACACACCGATTCGCAGCCGGGCCGACCTCATTGCCTGGTTCGGTGGAATCATCGACCACTTCAAGCTGGACGCACCTGACGTGGTGGCACACTCCTATGGTGCGATGATCGCCCTCGCCTACGCCCTGGTGCACCCCAAAAGAGTCAGCAAGCTGGTGCTGCTGGACCCGAACTCGGTCTTCACCGGCATGCGGACCCCCTACTTGCTGCGCGCGGTTCCCTTGCTGACCCGCCCGACCGGCAAGCGCGAGCGCGACTTCATCACCTGGGAAACCGCAGGCCAGCCACTCGACGCGGACTGGCTCGACCTGATCACGCGGGGAGTGGCGGACTTCCCCAGAGGAAAAACGGTTGTTCCTAAACGCCCCAAAGCCACGGCCCTCGCCGCCCTGACAGCACAAACCACCGTCATCCTGGCCGAGCACAGCAAGGTGCACGACAGCAACGGCACCGCCGACAAGACCCACGCGGCGCTGCCAGCAGCGACCACCATCATCCTGCTGGGCGCGACCCACCACACGCTTCCGATGAGCCCAGCCCCGGCACTCAATTCCATACTCAAAACAGCACTCGACTGATCGCCGAGGCTGCTATCGGCACCTGCCATTCGCCGGCGCTTCAGTTGAAGATCGTCAAGCGGTGGCCCAAGTTCTGGAGGTCAGCCGGGCCACCCTGTACCGGTGGGTGCCTGAGCTGGTCGAGGGCCAGCGGACACGGTACATATCCGGCCATCGCGACGTCGCGATGGCCGGATATCGGAGCAGTCGGATCACCACCCGCGGGCCGCGAGGGCCCCCGAAGCGCCGGAGAGTGGGGGCGCCACTGCCGAGAGTTGGGTCAGGTAGTCCTGACCGGGCTCGCTACGGTCGCCAAGCACGCACGTCTGGTCAGCGGGACATCCGCCCACTCGGGCTGGTGGATGGCTTAGGGTTCATGAATTCGTTCAGGGCTTCGCTGGTGCGTGGTCCCCAGGGGGAGTGGGTTCATGATGCGTCGTGGTTTGCTGGTCATCGGGTGTGTGGGGGTGCTGGGTGTGGTGGGCTGCAGCAGCCAGAGCAGTGGCACGCCGCAAGCGGTGAGCACTTCGCCACCCGGTGCGGCGGTGAGCACGTCGACGACAACGGCTAGTGCCACGCCCAGCCCCTCGGGCCCGGGGCTGGACCAGGTCGGGGGTGAGGCGTACGCCCCGTTGGCGTTGACCGTGCAGGACGTTCCCGCGGGGTACACCGCGCTGAAGGGTACTGCTGAGCAAGCAGAGGAGCAGGCGCAGTCGGGGGTGCAGAACTCCACGGTGACCCCGCCGGGGTGTGGGACGGTGTCACCGATTTCGCCGAACTCGGCTAAAGGTGGTCTGTTGGCTGCGTTCGGGAAGGCGGCGACGCAGGAGGCCATCGCTGAGTTCCTCGCCCCGGCGGCCGCGGTGTCGCTGCCCGATTTGAAAGCGACCGCTCTGCGGTGCGCGTCGCTGTCCTTGTCGGCGCCGCAGAAGGGTGTGCAGTTGACGGGGCGGATCGAGGTCATCGACGTGCCGCACGTGGCGGCTGATCAGACGTTGGGGCTGCGTACGACCACCATCACCACGGTCGCGGGGAGCCCGCCGGTGACGGTGGTGCAAACCAACTACATTGCCGAGACCAAGGCCACCCTGGTCAGCCTCAACGCCAAGGGCGGTCCCAGCGGGGCGCCCCTCGACCCCGCCACCTCCGCGGCCGCGTTCACCACGGCCGTGCAGAAAGCCAACGCCAACCGCTGAACCATGCGGAGAGTGGCGACTTCCCCGGAGACTTCTTGATGATTGCGTCGACAGCCCACATAGCCACGCTCTCCTTCAAGAGCCGGCTCCAGCCCGCAGCGCGAATACGACGGCGCCCGTCCCATTGAGGAGGGAGCCCGCTCAAGCCGCGTTGACGATCAGCACGAGTTTGACCGTAGTTGCTGCCCGCTAGGGGATCGGCATCCGCTTGCGGGACGCCATGCCGGTGGCGATGTCCGCGACGGAAAGGCCGGCGTTGCGCTGCTCACGGACCACGCGGCGTGATTCGGCGGCGGCCTGCTGCTGTGTGAAGGGAGGAGACGGCTATCCCGGGGGTCGCTGGGGTATGTGAGGGTGTTGGTGTGCGTTGCCCCGCCTGCTCGCATCAGGTGCAGGGGGTGAGGAGCTACGGAGGAAGACTCCCGATCAGCTCCGCGATCGTCCTCAGGACGGCGCGGAGGACTTCCTTGAAGGACGCCAGTTGCATCACTGGCCACCGGGGTCATTGGGGCGGTGGATTACTAGCTCAGCCATCTGACAAGCTGGCTGGGGGTAGGGGTTTGTGCACTGGTTGCGGTGGACGCGTCGGCGGGGGCCTTGGACGAGCGTTCGGCGGTCAGCGGGATCAGGGGATCAGCACCGGCTTCAGCCACCAGCGCAGCGTCTGCGGAGGTGAAGGCACGCAGCAACAACGGTGCGCCCTGCGGACGTGGCAATTTCAGCTTGGTCGACACCGAGCCATCATGGCATCCGTCGACTGTCTCGAATCGGGATCGTTGGGCCGGGCACGGAAAGGGAGCGAGGAAACTGTCCTCGACAGTTGGTCACACCGCGTGCTACGCCAGGTTGACCTGCTGAGCGTGTGCGGGGACGGGCACTCAATCCCTACGCAACCACCCAACAGAACGACCAATCCATCTAAACTGCGAAGTGAACGTCAGCTTGGGGCCGGCCCCCTCGGCTCCGTACCCGCGCCGGCCAGCTTGATGCTGACCTCACCCATCCCCCTCACGTAGCCAGCCCAGCCACCGGCGAAACGCCAGTAACGCAGCCCAGGGATGACAGCCCCCACCGAGGATAGTTGAGCAACGCGGCCTGGTCGGGGTGGATCGAGGTCGACCAGGGCACCAACGTCTCGCTGTCCCCGACGGTGTAGGTCATCGTGGGGCTGGTCTTCGGATTGGGCACCTGCCACCCGGTTTCCGCGAAGAGCACCTTCACGTCGTGGGTTCCCGGCTCTACTTCATGGGAGATCGTCTGTCCCCGTTTCAGCCTCCCCACGGCTTCGCCGTCGACTGTGACGTCGTAGAGAACGCCGGCGCTGCGTAGCGATCGGCCCCGCGTGACCTCGATATGAGCCGTCATCTTGAATCTCCCGGCTGCACCCACACCTTCCATCGCCTCCACGCCATCATCATGGACCAGCGGTGAGCGTTGACCGGTCATGACCATGACCAAGATCGCTACTAACCCACCTTCGCAGCACTGCTTGAGGGCGGGTTCGGGGGTGGGGTGGTGGTTCAGAGGTCTTCGTTGGTGGGGCCCATCACGAAGTCGGACCACGGCGGGTAGCGGTGTGGGTGCTGACCTCTGCCGAGGACTACTACATCTCTGCAGAGACCGTTTCCCGCACCCCACGCTGAGACCTCCGCATGCATCCGATTTCCTGCGGGTCGGAACCTCCGGCAGCGGCTGCGGTAGCGGAAACCTCACGTCCATACCGGGTGGTGGCAGCGGCCAGTGCGCGGCGGTACACCGTCCGGTACGCGGTGTGTCTTCCGTGATCAGCCGTCGCCGCATACGGTGCACGGGTGGTGCGCTCTTTGTTGGCGCGCCGGGGGTTTGATGCGGAAGGGGGACTTGTGGTGTCTGACGACGCGATGCGTTCGGGGGGTGAGGCCGCTCCGGCGGTGGCTCGTGCTGAGTGGCCGCCGCAGCCACCGCCGGTGCCGCGTGAGGTGCAGACCGCGTTTCGGTTGTGGATCGCGAACATCGTCATCGGCACGGTGGTCGGGTTTGTGGTGGGGTTCGTGGTCGGTTTGTCCGCGGCCCGCCAGCGTGCGCACAGTGGGACTGCGGCGTCGGCAAATACGGGTGCCCAGGTCGCGTCGGTCATCGGGAGTGTGATCGGTCTCGCGGTGATCATTGCTCTGGAGGTGCTGGTCCTGGTCAAGATGCGCAAGGGCCGCAACTGGGCTCGGATCGTGCTCACCGTGTTGGCTGTCCTCAATGTGGTGGGGACCGCGAACAACTTCCTCCATGGTCAGGGTCTTGCTGTGGGCATCGGCTTGGTCTCGGTGTTGTTGCTGGCCTCAGCGACAGCCCTGATGTACCGGCCACCGTCCAACGTCTATTTCAAGTCCCCGAAGTGGGTCTGACCGTCCAAGGGTTGTTGCCGCGGTGTTCGCGGTCGCTTCCGCGACCACGGTGCCGCACGCCTTCGTGTGGACCTTCACGGTGACCCCGGTGACCGTGGGGCAGCACTGCCGTGACCTGGACGTCGGTGGACGACCTCGCCCTCACCTCCCGCTACGGCTGGGCCTACACCGGCATGTCCCCGCTCGGCGGAACCAGCGGCTGAGCCAGCCGCACCGACCACGCATGACCGCTGCACCCTCGGCTTGCGGTGCCCGCACACCGGTTGCCGTGAGTGGTTAGTCGAGGTTGAGGAGGTGGTTCCAGAACGGGATGTGGGGCACGTCGCCTCGCGGTGTGAGGTACTCCATGTCGAGGACATTCCGAAGCTCGTGCAGCAGGTAGTCCCGGAGGTCGTGGCCGTAGACGACCACATCGGTCCCCATGATGGACAACACCGGGCGGGGGCCGTGGTCGACGACGAAGCGGTGACCGAAGATGGGGATCAGCGGTGGTGCCGCCGCGACGAGTTCGGCCATGCGGGCGCGGCGCTGGTCCATCGGGCGGGGACACGGTCCCCAGCTGTGGTGCCAGTACTGCTGGTCGAAGGTGTTGCTGAGTAAGCCGTCGAAGACGTGTCGCGTTGCGGTGCGGATGGGTTCCTCATCCTGGAGCCAGTTGTAGAACTCAGGCCACTCGCGCAGGACGGGTCGAGTGCGATCGCGGGAGTAATCGGGAGCGTATTGCCACGGCGTCGTGCTGTGCAGGATCTGCAGGAAGAGCCGGTGTGGCAGCGGGAAGTGGGTGTCATAGCGCCGCTCGATGTCCGTGATCGTGTCCGCGGTAAGCCCACCGGTCCAGTGGGTGCCGTGGCGCCAGCGTGGCCAGAACAGTCGCTCATTGGTGATGTCGGGGTCTTCCATCTTCCGCCACCCTGCTTCCGACGCCTCGTGCAGCCAGGCAAGGAAGTCTTCAGTGAATTGGGGGGAGGCGTGTCCATCGACGGGACGCTACTTGCCGCGACAATGATCCACAGCGGGATCGAGCACTGGTCCGAACCCGCTTCGGGTCGATCGCACCAGGCACGATGGGGCATGGGACCAATGAAGGGTGTAGGGGCTGAAACGAAAGACGCTGCCGGTCCTGCCCTTCCCGGTAGCAGTGGTCTGATTGACCTCGTCGCCACCCTCGCCCTGATCTCGGCGAGTGCGGTAGTCACGTGGTGGGCGGTCGGTGACCTTCCCTACACCGGCCCGTCGTCACTCGGCACCCAACAGGACTACTTGATCCACCCGCTGAACCTCGGCGCGGGCGCGGAAAAGCTGCTCGGGGCCGTGTCCGTCGCGGTGGTTGTTGTGGCCGGTGCGGCGTTGCTCCGCACGGGGTCGGCGCCACGGCGGGACCGGCGGTGGCTGGCGGTGCTGCTGCTGTTGCTGGTAGCAGGAATCTTTGTCGGTGGGGGGGTGGCGGGTAGTGACCTCCGGGGGTGTCGGCGCCAACATCGGCGGCGGCCTGCTCATCTTCTTCGGTGGCCCGCTGGTGGTGGCTGTCCTCGTGTGGTCGTTGATCTACAGCTGGCGGCCTACTCACCCGTGAGCGCGGCGCCAACCAATTCGTCGCAACCCTGAGCACTCGATCACGGCATCTGCCCGACCGCCAGCTCGCCACCACCGACGGTGACGCGAACGCTGCTCGCGCGCTCCGAGCTGTGGCACCAGCGGATCAGGTTTGTGGGTACATCAGGTGGGGGCGTTAGACCCCAGCGCCCATGCCCGGTACCGGTACCGGGCACGGTACCGGTAGACCATGACGTGCTGCACGACGGACAGCGACCACCCAATGAACATGAACACCCCAGCGATGATCATGAGTAGATCGGTATGCGCCACGACCAACACCACCGCAACGACCGTCAGGCAGCACTCGAACGCGATCCCAACACGTAGGACCCGTGGCGAACGTGGCGGTCGTTGAGCGGCTGCAGCTACGCCGCCACGCTTAGGCCACCAGAGCCACTCCCCGCGATCCACTCAACCCCCTCCGATACGTTCACCACGTTCTACACCAGGCCCCGACGCGGTCCAAGGAATCCCCGCAGGCGGATCCCCTTGTGGGAACGCTCGGGGGCCGCGACCCACCGACGGGACGGTTCCCGGCCATCGACGCGCGGTGCGTGCGCGAGGTTCTCGGGCTCTGATGGGTCGCCCCGAGGAGTAGCTTGCCGCGGGCGGGATTCGGGGGGAAGACGGGCCCGCAGCGTGGGGCGTTGACGATCTTGTCGCTGGCGCAGTTCACCGCCACCATCGTGTTCATCGCGCTGCCCGACGTCGGCCGCGACCTCTCCCTGACCCCCGCGGTGCTGGCCTGGGTGGCTGGGGCTTTCGCGGTGACCTTCGGCGGGTTCGTGATCCTGGGCGGGCGGATCGCGGACCGGGTCGGGCTGCGGCGGCTGTTCCTGCTCGCCGTCGCCGCGTTCGGCCTCACCAGCGGGATCGGCGCACTCGCGTCCACCGCGCCCGTGCTGCTCGCGGCGCGGGCCGGGCAGGGTATGGCCGCCGCGATCCTGCAGCCCTCCATCGTCGGATTGATGCAGACGCTGTTTCCCGCCGAGCCGGTGCGGGGCCGGGCATGGGGGGTGTGGGCCGGAGTCGGTGCGGGCGGCTTGGCGGCCGGCGCCCTGCTCGGCGGGCTGCTCACGGCCCTGTCCTGGCGGTGGACCTTCGCGATCAACCTGCCGCTGATGGCGGCGTGCGCCCTGGGAGCCCGCACGTGGATCACCGCCTGGCACCACCCGAGCGGGTCCCGGCGGATTCCGCTCCGGGCCGCGGTGCTGGGCACCGGGACGGCCCTCAGCGCCGCCCTGGGGCTGACCCTCGGTGGTCTGCTCGGGTGGACCTCCCCGGCCCCTCCGGTCTGTGCCGCCGCTACGGCCGTCCTGGGCACCGGGTTCTGGCTCAACGACCGCGACCCCGACCGTGCCCTCATCGCCCCGGCGCTGCGCCGCGTGCCGAGCCTGTGGCTGGGTGCTGGTGTCACTGCGCTGTACATGGCCAGCGTTGGCTCGGCGTACTACCTGTTGACGTTGCTGTTGCAGGACCAGTGGGGCTATTCGGCGCTGCGCTCGGGTTTGGGGTTCCTGCCGCGCGCGCTGACCGTCACGGCCGGCAGCGCCGCCGCCCCAGCGGTGACCCGCCGGCTCGGTCCACGGGCCGCGCTCGCGGTCGGGTTCGGGCTGGGCACCGCCGGGCTGGGCTGGCTCGCGGCCACCGCCGACACCATCTCCTACCCGCTGCTGCTCGCGGGGCTGCTGGTTAGCGGCGTCGGCAACGGGATCGTGTTCACCGCCATGTTCGACCTCGGTACCCGCGGTGTTCCCCGCCCGCCCACGGCGCCGCCGGTGGCATCCTTGCCACCACCCAGTACCTGGCCAGCACCCTCGCGCTCGCGGCCAGCGCGGTGCTGCTCACAACGGCGCCCACCGGGGTGCGCTTCGGGCACGCCTTCCTCCTCCTCACCGCCGTGGCCGCCGCCGGCACCGTGCTCACCCTCACCGCGCACCGCAGGCACGCACACCGATGAAGCACGCGACCCAGGCAGTGATCACGGTGCTCGCGGGTCGCCGTCTGCGGAACAGCCCCTCGGCTGTGGCGCGCAGCAGCGTCCCCGGTAGCGGATCCCTCCCCGCGACCGGCCCGGCGGCTCAGTAGACGTCACGTCGATGGCCAACGCGCAGCGCCAGGACGGTCAGGGTGTTGTCGATGAACTGGGCCAGGATGCGGTAGTCGCCCACTCGGTAGCGCCAGACGCCAGCGTGGTTCGCCATCAATCCCTTCCCGCGCTGCCGAGGGTCGTCGAGACTTTTCGACGTCGTGCAGGTACGCCAGTACGCGCCGCTGCACGGCGCGATCAAACTTCTTGAACTCGCGGTCGAACTGGTCGGTGGTCTCAACGCTCCACCGGGATGTCACCTGTCGATCTCGGCCTCAAGCGCGGCGAGCGGGCGGCTACGCCGACCCCCGGCCCCGAAGGCATCGATCGCGGCATCGGCGGCGAAGGCGTCTTCGAGGTCTGTCAGGTACTCACGAAGGGCTGTCTTGACGTAGAAGCTCTTCGAGCGCCCGGTGCGGCGGGCCAGGCTGTCGAGTCGTTCTTCCTCGTCCTCGGTCAGCCGGATCGAGATTGTCATGGGGTACCCCTGCCGTCAGCGTAAGACATGTTTACACAGCGTACGTCATAGGGCCGGCAGCGCCGAACAGTCCTCCGGTAACCGATCCCCTCACGGAGCGGCCGTTTGCAGTAGCTAACGACGTGGAGTGCACGGCTGCGCGCGCTGCTGGCGGACTACGTCGCACTGCTGGTCCGCCACCCCGGTCTGGCCCGCTCAGCGCTGGCGGTGTGGCCCAACGGTCCGCACTACCTCGACCTCGTGGAACCGGTGCTGCGGCTGCTGACCAGCGGGGGCGTGCCTGCCGACCGCGCCACGTGGGGCGTCGACATCTTGCTGCAGCTGCCACCGCCATGGCCGCCGAGTACGGCACGCGGGGCGAGCGCGACGACCAGGAGGTGGCCGACCTCGCTACGGCGCTCGCCGCGGCGACCCCCGAGCGCCACCTGATCCTCACCGGCCTGGGGGCGGCCCGCATGCTCGGTAGCGAGCGCGGCGCCCGACGCGACTGGGCGCTCGACGCCGCGATCAGGGGGGTCGCGGGCACTCCCCGCGACGTGGAGTAGCAGGGCTATGTCGCCCGCGGCGGGGTCCAGGGAGCTGTTGGCGATGGGAGGGTTGGCGCGACTTCGCGTCGCCGTCGCGATGATGACCGTTGCTGGGCGGGCGGGCTAGGAGGGCGGGGGTGGCGTGCTGCCATGGATGACGAGGACGGGACAGGTGGCGGGTTCGGCGCAGCCGGTGCACCTCAAATCGGCGGAGAATCGGGTCACGCGCTCGTCACGCGAAACACCAAACGTCGAGCACCGCAAGCGAAACGGAAGTGGGCCCCGTCGGGCTCGAACCGACGACCTGCGGATTAAAAGTTCTCTACAAGGCTGCGGGCGACCTGCGTCAACGGCACGAAAGGATGCTTTGAACTGGTGCGATGCTATTGACTGCAGTTGGTGGTGATTGAACTTGTACGGCGGTTTTGCGGACTGAATGCGGACCAGATGCGATTGCCCGGGGTGGGGGCGAGCCGCCGGGCGCCCAGGGGGTCCCCCGATTCATTCGGCAGCGACAGCTGCAGATTCCGAGGGCGGACGTGACGGGGCTTCAGGGTTCGTTCGGGGGCGGCAACCGGGGGTGCAGCGTCCGCTGCCCATGCGGTTTCGAGCGTTGCCCCAGGCGTGACCCCCTTGGGCTATGAGCTCGGCGACTCGGCGCGCTTGACGGATCGACCGATGGTGCCCGAGCTGGTAGCCGCTAAGGGGCCTGACGTTCGGTGGCCACGGACTCGCGCGCCGCGGTGCCGATCACGCCGTGGAAGGGATTCTCGGGGTTGAGGAGACGTTCGACGTAGGCGTTCATCTGCTCGAGGGGGAGTGCCCGGGTCAGGGCGAGGAGTTGGGCAACGAAGTGCTCGTGAGTCAGGACTTCAGCGGCATCGGGGTCCATGCGGGCGAGCTGGGCTTCGGCGTCGGCGGTGAGCGTGGTGACGGTGGTGGCGTCGTCGCGCAAATGATGGCGAGGTTGTTGAAGGTTCCGGAGGTGGCGGTGATGACGGGTCTGCCGGAGTCGACGCTGAGGTTCATGCGCGCCACCGGCTATGGTCCCAGGTCTGCGCGGGTGGGACGACGTGTGATGTACCGGGAGAGTGACGTGGCGTCCTGGATCGAGGAGCAGTTCGCCGCTGATGCTGAGCGACACCACGGATTTGCATGATTGCGGTGGGTGCCTTGCTTCGGTTGCCCCTTGTGCTGGGGCAGATGCCACGAGTGGACTCCAAGTAGGGCACGAGTAGGGCACAAGGATGGGCGGAACCGTCTGCTGTGCCCACCGCATAGGCGCGCCGGCTGTGCCGAAGTCATCACGGTCGCCGCAGGGCGATCCGACTATCGGGCGCACGACCCGATACCGCCCCACGCACCTATGCTCAGGCGATGCGGGTTGCTTTCGTGGGCAAGGGCGGTGCCGGCAAGTCGTCGTTAGCCGGGACCTTCGCGCGGGTGCTCGCCGGCACCGGCGAACGAGTGCTGGCTCTGGACTCCGACCCCATGCCGGGCCTGGCGTTCGCGCTGGGGATAGACCGCAGCGATGAGGGTCTGCCGGATGAGGCCGTCGAAGGCTACGACGACAACGGCCGTCGCCGCTACCGGTTACGCGACGGCTTGTCCGGCACGGGTGCGGTTGAGCAGTACGCCATCGTGGGTCCCAACGGCGTGCGCTTTCTGCAGCTAGGGAAGGCACGCGGACGGCGGTGGAACAACGCACCTCAGCACTTCGGGTTTCAGCATGTCCTCGACGATCTACCCGGGGACGGCTGGAGCATTGTCGGCGATCTCCCCGGTGGGACAAGGCAGCCGTTCATGACCTGGGGTCGGTACGCGCAGACGTTCATGGTGGTTGTGGAACCCACCCCGGCGTCGATGCTGACGGGTCGTCGCCTGGCGCGCCTGGCCACGATGCCCCAAGCGCCGCGCGTGGTCGTCGTCGCCAACAAGGTGCGCGAGCGCGGAGACATTGACCGGGTGCGTGCGGGCACCGGGCTGTCCGTGATCGGCGCCGTTCCCTTCGACCGTGGGTTGGTGGTGGCGGATCGGTTGAGCCTGGCGGTGCTCGACCACGATCCGGAAGGGCCGACGGTCACGGCGGTACGATCACTCGTGGATGTTCTCCAGAACGGAATGGAGCCCTCATGAAGATCGCTGTCGTCGGCAAGGGTGGGTCAGGCAAGACCACCACGTCCGCCGTTCTTGCCCGGACGCTGGCCCGCAGCGGGCGCAGCACGCTTGCCTTGGACTGCGACAGCAATCCCAATCTCGGCCTCTCGCTCGGCTTGGACGAAGACGTCACCGAACGTCTGCTGGCGCTCCGCGACGCGGTAGACGCCGGGGACGAGGAACACGCCTCGAGCCCGGGCGAGCTGGTGCGACGCTTCGGCGTCGATGCGCCCGACGGTGTGCGACTTGCGGTCGTCACCGCAATTCAGAACCCGCAGCCGGGTTGCCCTTGATGTGGCGTCTCACCTGAGCAGTTGCTCGGGCAGCTGGCACGTCCCGACCTCGTCGTCGTCGCCGACTTCGAGGGCGGTCTGGGTACCGTGATGCGTCTCGACCGTCCGGTGGACGTTGTCGTCGTGGTTGTGGAGCCGACGGCGAAGTCACTGGAGGTGGGCCGCCGTGCGGCCGAACTCGTGCGTGAGGGCCGCCTCGGACGCGTCGTAGTCGCGGCAAACCGGGTCGGCGATGGGGAGGATGCGGCGCGGGTAACCGACGCCTTTCCCAATACCGACGTTGTCCTGGTGCCGGACGACCCGGCCATCGTGGAGGCCGAGCGCCACGGCTACGCACCGCTGGACGCGGCGCCACAATCACCCGGCGTGCGAACCCTTGTCGAGCTCGCCGAGAGACTGCTGACTTTCCCCGCGGTGGAGGATCCGCCCACGAGCGGCGGTATCCGTCGGTTAGACGTTATCGACACCTGACCTGCCGACGGCGGTGTCGACGGCCTCCAGTATGGAGTCCAGGCGGCCCTGAGTGTCCGTCCCGATGGGGCTGAGCCCTACCGTCCCGGCACGGTCGTCTGCCGCAACCTGGGCGTCGAAGGATAGGACACCCGCGAGTTCGATACCCTCGGCGGCCAGGGCGCTGGCGAAGAACTCGACGTCTTCCGGGGTCCGCGCCTTGTTTCCCACCGCCAGTACGTGCGGAATGCCCAGCTCGGCGGCGAGGGTTGCCGTCCGGGCAGCGGTGAGCACCGACTTGCGGGTCGGCTCGCAGACGACGAGCAGCACGTCGGCGTGAGCGAGGGTGCCCCCCGAACGGCTGAGATGCTCCAACCCGGCCTCCATGTCGACCAGTGTGACGTCGACATCCACGAGCGCGTCCGCGAGCAGACTGCGGACCGTGGCGTGGCCTCCGCAGGTGCACCCGGCACCGGCCTCGGCAACCCGGATCGCCGAGAGAAGTGTTGGGCCGGCAGGCGTGGGGCGTCCGTAGTCGGTGACGAGGGCCTCGGCCGAGGATGATCCACCAGAGCCGACGAGCATGGCCCGCGGTAGCACCGGCACGGCCTCGGTGTCCGACAGCGACAGACCGAGGGACAGGCCAAGGTTGGGGTTGGAGTCGGTGTCGATCGCTATGACGCGACGGCCACGTCGGCTGTAGGAGCGCGCCAGCAGACCGGAGACGGTGGTCTTCCCGACGCCGCCCTTGCCGACGACACCCAACTTGAGTCCGACCGATACGGCGGTGGCAGTCATGACAGCTCCTTAACGTTTGCCAAGACAGTACTAGCGCAGAGCACCTACCGAGGCGCACACTGCCTACTACATCGTCAAACGCCGTCGACAGGATGGAGCTGCACGTGGTCATTCTCTGGGTCATGAGCGCCATCGGGCTGCTGGTCGTCGCACCGCTCGTGGTCATGCTGGCCGCCTACGTCATTCAGCCGGCGTTGCAGTCCGCGCGCTACGCCGACGACATCCTCGAACACGGCGTGGGCATCACCGTCGCGCTGGAACCCGTGCCCGCGCTGGTGAACACGCGCGAGCTCGCCGGAGAGGTCACCGACAACGCCGTCGCCTACGTGGGCGCGCTCCGGCGCCTTGTCGCCCAGTCCTAGCGTCACGACGTCCTCGAAGGGAGCTGATGTGTCCGCAGCTGCGATCGCCGCGATCGTCGTGACGGGGGTGCTGGTCGCGGCCCTGGCCTTCTACCTGCTCTGGGTGGTACTCATCCTCCACCGTCTGACCGACACCTTGGGCAAGGTCCTCTTCGGAGTCGGCTCCATCGCTCACCGCGTGCAGCCGGTCGGGCCGTTGGTCGGTGAGATCAACGGCGACCTCGTCGGCATCGCTGACGCACTGGAGGGACTTGCCCAGGATCTCGAGGGACGGCAAGAGGCGCGCGCCTCGTGACCGGCAGCCATAGAAATGAGGACCCTGTGAGTGTTGAGTTCCGCTGCCGGGATGTTGGGGTTGCCTGCAAGAACGTCGCTCGGGCCGAGACCCCCGATGAACTCGTCAAGGCGGTGGCGGCGCACGCCAAGGAGAAGCACGGTGTCGAGCTCAACGGGACGCTGATCGACTACGCCGTCACCAAGGTCCGCCCCACCGGTGGCTGAGCGCAACGCCGTACCCGAGCCGGAACCTGCGGTGGAGGCGGCCGACGCCTCGCTCGCCGCGCTCGGCCCGCTGCTGGACAGGCTGGAGGAGCTGCTCGGCGAGGTCGAAGGCCTCGACGACGGTGTCCGCGGCACTGTTTTCGAGCTGCTCGACGGCGTCGATGCGCTGCACCGGTTGGCGATCACCCGCCTTGCCGACGTCGTGGGCGATGTCGAGCGGCTGCGGCAGGCGGACCCGGCCGTGTCCTGGCTGTTGGAGGCATACGGCGTCGGAGTGGACGACTGCGCTGCGGCCTCGGCCGCTCTGGAACAGATCCGCCCCTACGTTCACGAGCACGGTGGTGAGGTCGAGGTGCTCAGCGTCGAGCACGGCGTGGTCCGGGTCCAGCTGAGCGGTGCCTGTTCCGGATGCACCTCGGCCGCAGCGACACTGCGCGACGGTGTGGAGGAGGCGCTACGGGAAGGGCTGCCCGGCTTCGCCGCCATGGACGTCGCCCCGGACAGCGGTTCGCCTGCCCATCCGCCGCCCACCCAGGTGCTGCTGCAGATCACCCCACGGCCGGTCTGACCGGGTGCCGAGGGCCACCGTTTGTCGACAAATACCGCATGGCGACGAAGTCAGTGCGCCAGCCCGGGCGCGGGCATTGCGTGCTCGGCGAGCAGGCGCCGCACCTCCCGAACAGCCACCGGGACAGCCCTGGTCGTCGTGGCCGACAGTCCTTCGCGGGGCTCGTCGGTGTCGGTGGTCTGCACTCCGACGATCAGCGTCGTCTCGGGCAGCACCCCCAGACCGAGGGCCATCATCAGGGCACGAGCCGGAGTGGCGAGATGCATGTCGGCCAGTTCGTCGCGACGTCGCTCGACGCTGAGTGTCGACACATCGAGTACGTCTGGCCGCTGGACCACGACCGCACCCGCCGGTCGACCGAGGTCAACCGCGTCGACCACCAACAGCACGTCGACGCCGCCCGCCATCAGCTCCTGCACCAGCCGGATGCCGCCGATGCCGACGTCCAGCACCCGAACCGCCGGGGGAAGCGGCTCGGCGAGCAACCGCTCGGCGATGACGACACCGACTCCGTCGTCCGCACGCAGGAGATTACCGAAGCAGGCCACCAGCACAGTCACGTACGAAGGGTAGGGCTGATGCCCGCTGTTGAACAGGATCGGGACAATGGTGCGGACGAGGACATGGCCATGCTCGAGTCCCGGCTGGGCAGGTATCCAGCCGACCACTACCCCGCTCAACACGCGACGGCGGCATTCCACCTGGGGACGGCGCAGCTGCAACGCGGTCGGGTCGGCGATGCCCTCTCGGCTCTGCGCGCCGCCTACGACATATTCGGCCGCCTTGGAATGCAACTGGAGCAGGCGAAGGCGTTGACGATGTACGGGGTTGCGCTGCGCGAAGCTGGTCGCAGTGATCTGGCCCGGCAGACGTTCGAGGACGCGGTCCGCGCTTTCGGGGCGCTCGAGCAGCCGGCCGAGGAGGCGGCCGCCTCCTACGACCTGGGATTGGTGCTGCACGAGCAGGGGGACACGGTCGCGGCTCAGCAGGCGATGGCGTACGCCCGCGCGGTGTTCCTGCAGGCGGGCCACCTCGCGCAGGCGGGAGCCGCTGCCCGCGAGCAGGGCGCGTCCCTGCTCGCATCGGGGCAGGCCGGCTCAGCGCTGCCACTGCTGGAGGAGGCGGCCACACTGACCGAGCGTGGCGGCGACCTCCCGGGCCTGGGTGCTGCGGCCAACGTACTCGGCCTGGCGTACCTGGCGTCCGAGGACGCCGCGGCCGCGGTGTCAGCGCTTACTCGCGCCGTCGGTGCCTTCCCGCGCACTATGCGCCCCACCGAGCATGCAATGGCCAAGGCAAATTTGGCGCTGGCCTACGCGCAGGCCGACAACCCGGCCCGAGCTCGGCTGGCGGCCCGCCAGGCGCTGGCGTTGCCCGGTGCCGAACCCCCGGTGCGTGCGCAGGCCCAGCAAGTGCTGGACCGGCTGTGCGGCGCCACGCAGCTCGATCTGCTCGCCGTCCTCGATGTGGAACCGCTCGAACGCTGGCCGGCCATCGTGCGCGAGGAGGCCGTACGCTGGTGCGATGCCAGTTCAGCGGAACGCCTCGACACCGTCGGCGGCTTCCTCGACGGACTGCTGAGTCGGCCGGCAACGACTTACGACCTGGCCGAAAGCCTGCTCGCCGTCCTGCTCGAGCTGCCACCTGGACCCTACGATGTGTTGGTGGCAGCGATCGCGCACGCCACGGACACGCGAGCTCCGGAGGAGAGTGAGCGCATCCGTGCGGTCGTGGGATCCGCGATGGCCCGATTCGCCATTCCGCAGTGGCAACGGCTCGCCGCCAGTCTCAACGCCGCGGCCACTGCGACCGGCCAGCCGGGCGGCTGGCGATGAGCGACGACCTCGATGCGGCGGAGGTGGCCGCCGTGCTCGGCGATCGTCCGGCGCGGGCGTATCCGGCGCTGCTCTCGACCGAGTCCAGCGCGATGGCATGGGCCCGCAGCGGGGCGGCGACGGGAGCGGTGGTAGTAGCCGATTACCAGGCGTCGCCGCGCGGGCGCGGTGGGCTGCCGTGGACCGTGCGGGCCGGCCGGGGCCTCGGGTTCTCCCTGGTCCTGCGGCCTGCTCTGGCTCCGGAGCGGGAGGGCTGGCCCTACGTTGCGGCCTCCCTTGCAGTCGCCGAGGTCATCGGCCACACCGGTGTGGAATGGCCCGACACGGTGGTTGACGCCAGCGACCAGCGTGCGGTCGCGTCGCTGGGTGTCTACGTGGAGCTCGGCCCGTCCCGCACCGACTGGGTGACCGTGACCGTCCTCGTCGAGGACACGCGCCCGCCGCGGGCCCCGCTGCTCGGCCGCGTGGTCGAAGCGCTCGAGCGGCGCCTTGGCGACAGTGCCGACACGGTGCTGGCGGCCTACCGTACCCGCTGCGTTACCCTTGGCCGGCAGGTGCGCGCCCGGATGATCCCGATGGGCCCCGGCGGACCCGAGGTCAACGGTGAGGCCGTCGACGTGCTCGCCGACGGCGCACTTGTGGTCTTGACCGCGCGAGGAAGTCGCGTCGCAGTTCCGCCGCAGAATCTCGGGATGCTCGAGGCCCCAGAGATCCCGCCCGAGCTGCCCGAGGACATCCGAAGTCGACTGGAGGCCCGGCACTAGCCGGAGTGCCACACCTCGAGTCCGATGGCCTCCACCGCTTCCAGCCGGTCCAGCTCCTCGATCAGCCCCCACCACAGTGCCCAGTCGCGGTGATCCATGCCTTCGCTGCTAAGGGCGCCGGCGATGCCGAGTCGCAGCCGGTCGCGCAGAGCAAAGGTATGCCCCCAGCGCCCCTCCCGGTCCAGGAGCCGCAGCTCGTCGAGCATCTGACGAAGCGCGTCCCGTGACGCCGACGGCTCCAAGCGATCATCCTCGACCAGCGGGCGCAGCTCGGTAGCCAGGCGAAGCAGGGGAGCGCGGCGCACCTCCGTGCGGACGAGAACGAGTGCCGCCTCGAGGCCGAGCTGAGCGGACGGACTCAGACCATCCCCGGAACTCGTCTTTTCGGGCTCCACCTCGATCGCCACGGTACGAGGCGGGAGGGCACCTAGACCCGTCGCGATGTCGACGATGAGGTCGAGATGGACGTAGCCGGTGACAGCATCCCCGACGGCCACCTGCAACTGCTCCGGAGTCAACTGAGGGGGATCGATGCGTCGGCGTTCGACGGTGCCGGGCGGACGGTCGCGCCGTACCGCGCTGATCAGCACCAGCGTGTCGGGTTGGATGTCCTCGAGGCGCTGCGTCACGGCGACCGCGCCGTAGTGCACCTCCTCGACGAGGACATCTGGGCCCAGGTTCTCGCCCTGCAGCCGCTCGACGGCGAGCCGGCCGAGGTCGAGATCGCTTTGAAAAAGTTCACTGACCCCACCCACGAAGACGGTCACCTTCCGCGGCGCTTCGAAGTCAGTCGCCACCGCACGAGCAGGTGTTGACCTCGCGGGTGACCTCGCCGGCACCGGTGTGGACATGCGTCGTGCACGGCATGCAGGGGTCGAAGCTGCGAATGGCTCGCAGCATGTCGATGCTGGTGAAGCCCGCGGGATCGGAGAGGTTCTCGATGATCGGTGTGTTCATCACCGCTTCTTCGTAGGGACCCGGTTGACCCCACGGGTCGCGTGGGGAGGCGTTAATGGTGGAGGGAGTGACGATCTGGTAGTTGGTGATCTTGCCCTTGTCCGTCACGAGGTGGTGGGTGAGGTAGCCGCGTCCGGCACCCCACCAGCCCACGCTGCGACGTTCGTCCTGTGGGATTGCCTTCTCCAGCTCGGTGGGAGTCAGGGCCGCGACGCGGCGCTCACCCTGCTGGAACAACTTGTACGCCTCGAACAGGCTTTCCAATCCCACCAGCTGGCTGAACAGGTAGTGGTAGGCACGACCGCGGTTGCGCTCGAAGGCATTCCACCGCTCGGGCACCTGCCACTCGACTTCACGTTCGCCGACTTCCCCCTTGGGGATCAGGAAACGCATGCTGGACCCGGTGGCCGAGATGTAGTCGCTGGTCGGCATCTGCTGCGCCTTGGCCGTGATCAGCAACCGCGAGTAACAGCCGGCCTCGACGACCTGACGGTCCCACCGCGGGGCTGTCGACCAGGTGTATTTGTCCTTCCAGTCCCTGGCACCCGGCTTGGGCAACGTCCGCTTGTTCCAGGGGTGATACGGCGAGATCGGGTTACCGAGGGGGTCGGTCGCGAAGTGGCTCGTCTTGGACTCCTCGTAGTAGGAGTGCTCGATGAACTCCTCGAGGCCGATGTTGACGTCGGTGAGCCGGGTCGTGCGCAGCTCTCCGTCGAGGACCACGCCGGGGGTCGACCAGCGCTTCGCACCCCAGGCGTTGCAGTTCTCATACGTCGCGTCGTAGGCGTAGGGGTCGTCCCAGTAGCCCGAGTCGATGTGGCTGGTCGGCCGGTAGCCGACCATCTGGTAGCGCTCGTCGGCCTCGTAGAAGAAGGCAGGGATGTCGTCCCACACCGCCAGCATCCGTTGGGCGTAGTCGAAGATCTTGCCCAGGCGTGAGTGGTACTCGTTGAGGGTCTGCAGGGTGAGCGTGGTGGACACCCCGCCCGGGACAACGTTCTGCGGGTGCGGGTACTTTCCGGTCAGGATGACCACCATCTCCCGGGACAGCCGGGTGAAGTCCAAGCCCTCACGGTAGAGCGATCCCGTCAGCGGGTTGAGCGCGGTCATCAGCTCGGCCATGGTCTTGAAGCCGTGGATGTGCGCATTGGGGCACTTCCAGCTTTCGGCTTTCGGCCACAGTTCGGGGTTGGAGGAGCGGATGACCGACTCGGAGTAGTCCGGGCCCGCCAGCAGATAGAGGTGCAGCGGATTGTCATAGCCCATCTCCGCGGAGGTTTCCATGTTGCGCACGACGGTGCCCAGCGGTGGGGGTTTGATGCCCATGACCTGCTCGATGGCGTATGCCGAACAGTGCGCGTGGACGCCCCCGCACACGCCGCACGCCCGCGAGGACACAAAGATGGCGTCGCGGGGGTCGCGGCCCATCAGGATCACCTCGTAACCGCGGAACAGTGTGGCCTGGGAGTGCGAGTCGAGGTAGGCACCCTTGTCCAGGTCGGCGGTCACGTGAACCGCGAGCGCGCCCGCGATCCGGGTGACCGGGTCCATGTTGAGGTCTTTGATGTGCCCGTTGCGGGCCACCAGCCGTTCGATACGCGCGGTGCGCTCGTCCTCGGTCATCCCGACGTCGGGCATGGTGACCGTGACGTCGTAGGGATTGGGGATGCCGCCGCGGAGCACCGCGTTGCCGGTGGCGTCGAACTCGACAGGCAGGGTCTTGAAGCACATTGCAGAAGCTCCTCAGTCGAATCAGACGTGGGTGTGGTCGCGGGGGCTACCGCCGCTGGGAGCCTCGTCGGCTCGCTTGGCCCAGACGTCGGCATCGTGACGGGCGGTGTCGCCGCTCCGGCGCATGCTGTCGTAAAACTTGTGACCGACGTTGGACAGCGCGGAGGGTTCGCTCTTCTCCCGGGAGAACGCGCTCGGGCTCGCCCCCTGGCGGTCCCACCGCACCTCGCGGTTGAGGTTGTTGTTGCTGAACTTGCGCAACGGCCTGATCACGCTGCCCACCATCCGGGAGACCGTCGTCGACGCCAGCGAGCCCGGCGGGCGGGTATAGAACGGGGTGAACTTGTCGGGGAAGCCGGGCATCGTGCAGCCGATGCAGGCGCCGCCGGCGTTCATGCAGCCGCCGATGCCCCTGATCGCGCCCCGAGCGGTGATATTGCAGTTGACCACGGGCCCCCAACAACCGACCTCGACGAGACACTCCGGGTCGCCGAACTCTTTGGCGAACGTTCCCTCTTCGTAATAGGCGCCACGGACGCATCGGCGGTGCACCGTCTCGCCGAACAACCACGCGGGGCGGCCGAGCTCGTCGAACTCCGGCAACGGACCGAAGCCCTGCAGGAAGTACAGGACCGCCGCGACGGTCTCGGTGAAGTTGTCGCCGACCGGCGGACAGCCGGGGACGTTGACGACCGGGACACCCAACACCGAGCGATAGTCCTTGCCGAGGAAGTCCATCAGACTCATCGCGCCGGTCGGGTTGCCCTCCGCGGAGGGAACTCCCCCCCACGTCGCACAGGTTCCGATCGCGATCATCGCCGCCGCATTGGGGGCCAGCCGGGCGATCCACTCGGTCGAGCTGACGGGACGGAGCTCGCCGTCCGGGCCCCACGGTTCCTCACCCGTCGCCGACCAGTAGCCGCCCTGCATGTGCGCGATCGTCTCGTCGGCGATCGAACCTTCGAGGATCACAACGTACGGTGCGTCGAGCTCGCCGGCGATCGCCCGCTCGGCCGGCTGCAGGTAGTACGGCCCCGACTCCATATTGAGGACCGGATGGTGCAAGACGACCCGGGGGACGCCGGGATGCGCGCCGAGCATCAGGCTCTCCACCGAGGGCAGCGTCGCACCGGTGACGGCCACGCTGCACCCGTCGCAGCTCATCCCGGCGAACCAGAATGCGTGCACCTTCTCCAGCGGCCCGAAGCGCGTCGACCCGCTGGCGTCCGCGACCGGCGAGAGCATGTCCTCGGTCATGGCGCCCGAGGGCATGCCAAATGCTCCGAGGTGAGAGGCATCGTGATAGCGGTCGACCGGGCCGAGCACCTCGAGCAGTTCCTGCGCCGGTGTACGCGCATCGAGACTGGGCGTGCTGGTGTTCCGATTTGCCATGGAGCGCTCCCGGGCGAGTGGCTGAATGAGCCGGTAAATGCACCATACAGCTACCGGGGCGTTCTGGTGTAACGTCCCTCACATCATCGTGGCCCTTCCTGGAGGCGCAGTGAACGGATGGATCCTCGGCCTGATCATCGGCGCGATTGTGGTGTTGGTAGTCGT
>JAABUV010002118.1_pt1 | contig 27688 bp, 25 predicted proteins | sample 5559971 | NCBI WGS metagenome assembly JAABUV01 (sample SAMN10711881, study PRJNA513362) | rock metagenome | isolation source: Antarctica rocks | place: Antarctica: Victoria Land, Knobhead nord | collected 2015-12-19
GGGCGTCGTAGGCGGCGACGACCCGCTGACGCAAGTCGGTCGAGTAGGCGTTCATCGGGGCTGGCCCTCCTTTACAACAGAGGGATAACCGAATCAACCGTCACGCTCAACGAAAAACCGCACTAAGCCGCCCCCCAGATCACGATCTTGTAGGGGAGCGAAGCGCCATCGGACCCCACCAGGAGCCGCACCCATGCCCCCCAGCGAAGCCCGGATCGCCGCCGCGCGTGCCAACGGAAGCAAGAGCCGTGGGCCCGCCACGGCCGAGGGCAAGGCCCGATCCCGGGCCAACGCCTACAAGCATGGGATGGCCGGCGACGGCGTCGTCCTGTCGCCGGTCGACTCGGCCGAGGTCGGGCGCCGCTCGGCCGCCATGCAATCCGAGATGGCCCCGAAGACCGAGATGGGCCGCTACCTCGTGGACCGCCTGGCCGAGCTGACCGTCCGGGTCGAGCGCTGCTCGCGGCAGGAGCGGGCCGACAACGAGCACCACATCAACCACGCCGGGGCCGCCTTCGACGAGGCCCGGCTCGCCGAGATTGACGGAGCCCTGGCTCGGATCGGCGCCGAGCCGGCCACCTTCGCCCGGAAGCTCCGATCGATGCCCGAGGGCGTCGACCGGATGATCGCCGAGTTGCTCGACCTCCGCGAGGAATTGAACACCGGCCGCTGGGACAACCGGCACGGCGAGCGGGTGGCGCACCTGACCGGGGCCCGATTCCTGGACGTCCCGGTGAATCGGGTCCGGGCGCTCTCCGAGGCGATCTCCGGCGACTTCCAGTGGCTCCGGCCCGGCGAGGGCGCGGGCCTCTCACACTCCGACCGGATCGACTGGGCTCGGAACGCGATGGCCGACCGGATCGACGCCGAGCTGGAACGGCTCCTGGCCGACCGCGAGGCCCTGGACCTGGCGGCGATCGAGCGGGACCGCGCGGGCGCGGCCGAGCGAGCGCTGTTCGACCCCTCGAAAGAGGCGACGCTGGCCCGGCGGTACGAGGCGGCCGCCGAGCGCGGGGTGTTCCGGGCGTTACGCGAGCTGCGCGAGGTCGAAGCCGAGGCCGAGTTGAGGGCGGCCGAGGTCGCCGACGAGGGGGCGGACGAGGAGCCCTCGGGTTCGTTCCGCGCCGAGAGTCCCAGCACCACCGAAAGGCCCGCGCCGCTTCCCCCGCCGACCCCGATCGTGGGTCGGGACCGCCTCGATCGGCCGGGCGAGGGGCCGATTCCGGCCGGTCCGGCCCCGCTCGGGCTCGCCTGATCGGTCCCGCCCGATGCCATCGAGCCGAAGTCCCGAGGGGATCGCCGACCCGACGGGCCCCCGCGCCCCTCTCAGGCCGCCGGACCCTCGGGGAAGAACCCATCGCCGTACCGCGACTTGATCGACCGGATCCCGGCGTGGACGGCGTGGATGTCGAAGGCCAGGACGAACATCTGGCAATTCCAACCCTTCATCCGGGCGGCGTACTCGGGCCCCCTCGGGACGATCCCCCAGGGCTTGCCGGCCTCGGCGCAGGCCCGGGCGATCCCCTCGATGGCATCCAGGCAGCGGGGGTTCTCGAAGTCGCCGGGGATCCCCAAAACCTGGCTGAGGTCGGCCGGGCCGACGAACAAGAGATCCACGTCCGGGATCGCCGCGATCTCGGCCACCGACTCGATCGCCCGGGCGGTTTCGAGCTGGATCCCCACGAAGGTCTCGGCGTTCGCCCGGGCCACGTACTCCGGGACCGGCATCAGGCCGAACCGGCCGTCGCGGTTCCCGCCGTTCATCCCGCGCTCGCCCCTGGGGTGGAACTTGGCCCACCGGACGGCCTCCTCGGCGTCCTCGGGCCCTCGGGCCATGCTGATCATCACGCCCCCGGCCCCGGCCTCCAGCGACCGCATGATCGAGGCGTAGTCCGTGGCCGGCTGGCGGACGAAGTGGTCGAGCCCGTAGGACCGGGCGGCCATCGTCGCCAGCTCGATCTCCTTCATCCCCAGGCCGGCATGCTCGGCGTCGATCCAGAGGGCGTCGAACCCGCCGTGCTCGCCGACGATCTCCACCAGCTTGGGCGAGTAGAGCTGACCGACCCCGAACATCCGGACGAGCTTGCCTTCGGCCAGAAGCTGCTTGATCTTGGGCATGATCGGTCCCCTTGTCGGCCCCCCGGATCCGGCCCCGGACCCTCGGATCGAAGCCGACGACAGGAAGCCCGCTTTCAGGATCGTCGGGATCGGGCGACGCCCATTGAACCTACCCGGCCGATCGGCGATAACCAAGGCCCCCGCGCCCCCCTGACCCCGGGACCCTCCGCATGAAGGTGCTGATCGCCGACTTCCTCCAGGACGCCTCGGTCGAGGCGCCGGTGCTCGGAGGCGTGGCCGAGGTGGTCGTCGCCGGGGCGCACCACGAGGACGCCCTCGCCCCCCACCTGGCCGAGGCCGACGCGATCCTCCTGTTCCACGACATCGAGCGGATGACCGACGCCACCTTCGCCCGGGCCCCCCGCTGCCGGGCGGTGATCCGGGCCGGGGTCGGCTACAACAACGTCGACCTTGGAGCCGCCGGGGCCCGGGGGATCGCCGTCTGCAACGTGCCGGATTACGGGACCGAGGAGGTGGCCGATCACGCGATCCTGCTCCTCCTGGCCGTCGCCCGCCACCTCCGGATCCAGGACGACTCGATCCGGGCCGGCGACTGGGATTACCGGGCCGCCCGCGACACCCCCCGACTCCGGGGCAAGACGCTCGGCCTGGTCGGCTGCGGCCGGATCGGCTCGGCCGCCGCCCTCCGGGCCAAGGCGTTCGGCCTCGACGTGGTCTTCTTCGACCCCTACGCCCCCCAGGGGATGGACAAGGCCCTGGGGATCCGCCGCGAGTTCCGGCTGGAGCCCCTGCTGGAGCAGTCCCACTTCATCAGCCTGCACTGCTACCTCGACGACCGGACCCATCACCTGATCGACCCCGGAGCCCTGGCGAGGATGCGGCCGAGATCGATCCTGATCAACACCGCGAGGGGCCCGGTGGTCGACCAGGCCGCGCTGGTCGAGGCCCTCGACTCGGGCCATCTGCTGGGCGCCGGAATCGACGTGTTCGAGCGCGAACCCCTCGACGACGACCGGCTCCGCCATCACCCCCGGGTGATCCTGACCCCGCACTCGGCCTTCTACAGCATCGAGGGGTTCATCGAACTCCGGACCAAGGCCGCCGCCGAGGCCCGGCGGGTCCTCCTGGGCGAGCCGCCCCGGAACCTGGTCAACCGGCCGATGCTGAAGGATCCCCGGATCGCGATGCCGGGCTGATCGGCCTCCCCCCCGGGAGGTTCAGTCCTCGGGCTCCGGATCGTCGGGGAGGATTTCTCCTTTGTCGATCAAGCGACGCTCGTAGTCGTCGCGATCCATCGGGCAATCCACCAGCCGCAAGAACTCATTCTTGGGGAGCATGCACTGGCGGGCCATCTGCCCGAGGAGGTTGTCGGCGATGTCGCGGACCTTGGGCGAATGGCTGGTCTTGGTCCGGGCACGGGTCTTTCGACCATCCCGTGTGATGTAGACGAAGTAGTGATGGTCGCCTTGGGTCGGGACGAAGCCCTTGGATTGGAGCGACGCCTCGACGGCTCTTCTATTGCGTGGCAAGGTCGACCTCCCGGATCCTCGCCAACATCGCCTCGCGGAGCCGCAGGGCACCGGGCGTCAACCGGCCCGGGTCTTCGTGGGCGTAGGTGTCCCACTGGAACAGGAGTTGTTCCGCCAGCTCGTCGACGACGCCCTCGCGGGTCTGGGCGAAGACGTCAATGCCTAAACTTGCGTCGGTCAGGATGAAGAGTTGGCCGGAATCCTCATCCATCGAGGGTTCGAGCGTGAGCGGCGGGTCGATGACCAACTGGCGGCCGAACCATTCGATCCGGTCGAATGTCATCGGCGCGAGGTCGACCGGCTCGACCCGGGTCACGCCGGTCAGCCGGGTCGGATGGCCGGTCCGGTCGAGGGTGAATCGTCCGGTGACCTGGATCGGCTCGGACCAATTCTCCAGCACGCCCTCCAGGGCCGACTCCTCGCAGATGCACGGGATCTCGCGCCCGGTGGGCCGGTAGCGGATCACGACCCGTCGCCCGGGAATGTCGATCCGGACCAGGTCGCCGGTGACGGTCATCACCGCGTCCTCGACGAGATCGGGGGAGAGATAGTCGCGGACCGCGCGATAGGTCCCGGAGTCGAGCGTCACGCGGTTGGCCCCGACCCGCAAGGCGAGGCCCCAGCGATCGCCGGGCCGGGGGAGCATCGCCTGCAACTCGTTCATGATCCGGGGCAGATAGAGCGGGTCGGGCACGGCCTGCGCCAGGTCCGACCAGGCCCCCCGGGCCGCGGATTGGAGGACGTCCAGAGTCCGGTCGAGTGGCGAAGGCCCGACCTCGAACCCGGGCAACATGCGGGATTGGCCGAGCGAGAGGGGGACCGCGAAGCTCGACGCCCGGGGCACGCCGCAACGCAGGCCGTATCGCTTCCGGAACGATTCCGTCAAGCCGACCCGCTCGCGGAGCGGCTTCTTTTCTCCCGAGGCGGCGAGCAGATAAACGATCCGCTGGAGGTGCTCCAGCGTACGCAGGAGGACTTCGGCCGGGACGGTATGGTCCGCCGTCTCCCCGCCGGTGATCGCCAGTTCGGACGAGTTCGCCCCGGGGGGGGAGGCCGGTCGTCCGCCGTCCAATGCGCTCATGATTACCGTTTGTATACTACATGGGGACTTGCCGTCAAGCCTTCGTCTCGGTCGAAGCGGTAGCACCCGCATCGAGCAAGATGACGAAGCGACACAGTGGGAGGATTCCGCCAAATCCCCTCCATGAGCCGAGGTGTCTTGTGCGGCGGTGGCGATCGAGCGATGGAAGCGGGAACGCGGAACGTCAAACACCCATCCGGAGCGAAAGTGTGCTAACGGAGACTCGCCCAGCCTGAATATAACGGACGAGGGCGGGATGCGGATCGACTCTGATGAAGCGTTGTCGGATCCGATCCCATTCCGCGAGATCCCGGACCGTCCGCGAAAGTTCTCGGAGCGTTTCGAAAAGAAATCTCGAATTCCCGCGAACCTCTCTTACGTCTACGCTGTCAGATCGGCGAACACCCGGGCCCGACCTCCTAGCGGTCGGGCCTGGTGGTGTGGTCGGATCGGACTTCCGGGTCCGGGCGCGTGGCCCGGTTCCAGACACGAGGAATCGGGAACCAACCGGACCCCAATCCACTTGTCAATGCGAGGGCCTGGGCCCTCGGATCGCTCCGGCGGCCCCGATCCCGGATCGGGGCGGCCTCGCCCGACGGCGAACCGCCGCTTGGGCGTCTCCAACCCGCCAGACTGGCGGAAGTGAGGGTCTTGCCATGTTGAACCGCACGAACCGGACGCTGTCGGCCAATCCCAACCGGCTGAACCTCGGCACGCGGAAGCTCGACGGTAACGCGAGCGCCAACATCGGTAGCCTGACCCTGCGCACCGCCCACGTCGGACACGTCGTCGTCTCCGTGCGCGCCGGATCCGTGATGGATCCGGGCTTCAGGTTCGAGGGGCCGCCGATTATGGCCCCCAAACCCATGAAGCCCGCGATCCCCGCGATCTCCGGCTCATCCCCCGAATCGTCCTGGCCCAGACTGGGCCGGGCGAGTCGGGACCTGCAAGGGCAGCCCGCCGCCTTGGCGTCGCAACCCGTCGGTGCCTCCGTCGTCCGATCGGGCGACGGCGGGACAGGTTGTCGCGTCCAGCCGCCGCGAAGCTCGTCGTGGCAGCGTCTTTCGAGGTCGTCCCTCGGCCGGCGTTGTGATTCGGCGATCCCAGCGGGCCGGTCGGCCCGAGCTATCGAGGTCTCCGCGGCCGCGTCGTGAGACGCGGCCCCGGGGGATGAGAGCCGAACCCCCCTCATCATCGCCGTCGGGTCCGGGAGATCGTCCGAGGCCGAGCGTGCCCCACTCGGGGTGCGTCGCGGATTCGGTCGTCATCCCAGGCCCTGGCTCTGATTCGGGCGGTCGGCCCGCGCGGAAGGCGTTTGCCGGTCCACCGCCGACAGGCCCCCCGCGCCCCAGCCGTCACCCGTCGGTCGCCGATCGCTGGCGTTCGTCGCCGAGAGGTCCGCGCCGCCCACCGGGCGGGATCACCCGATCCCCCGGCCGGGCCGCGTTACCTCCTCGACCTCGCCACCAATCGGCGCCTGAAGTGTGCCCGTCGGCGATGCCCGTCCCGCGCCTTGGCGGATCTGTCAGTTCCTGGCGCGGTGTCCGGGCCCATACCCCCGAGGATCGGGGGAGGGGCGATTCCCGTGATTGCGACCGTGCGGAGCGTCCCCCCGAGGGACCCGAAGTGGATCGACCTGGCCGCCCTGGTCCGCCGCGCCCAGCGCGGCGACCGCGACGCCTTCGGCGAACTGGTCGAACAGTTCGAGCGGACCGTCCATGCCATCTGCCTCCGACGTCTGGGGAATCCCAGCGAGGCCGTCGAGTTGACCCAGGAGGTCTTCCTCCACGTCATGCGGCGGCTGGACCAGCTCCGCGAGCCCGAGCGGTTCGCCGGCTGGCTCCGGCAGGTCGCCGCCCGGATGGCGATCAACCGCGCGACCCGGCGGGTCCAGCCGCCCAGCGTCGACTCCGAGGTCCTGGAGGCCGCCGGCGAGATCCGCCACGACCCCCTGGACGAGCTGATCGCCCGGGAGCGGGCCCAGCGGCTCTGGGACGGCCTGGCCCGGCTCAAGACCCTCGACCGCGAGACCCTCGTCGCGTTCTACATCCAGGGGCAGTCCCTGGTCGAGATCGCCGAGCGGCTCGGAACCCCCATCGGGACCATCAAGCGGCGGCTCCACACCGCCCGGAAGCGGCTCAAGGCCGACCTCCAGGCCGGCGTCGCCGACGCCGCCGAGTGGTCCGATTCCGAAGTGGATGAGGAGGACGCCGAACTCGTCGGCGTCTTCGACGACCGCCCTTTCTGAGGACCCGCGGACCGGCCCCCGGGATCGTGCCAACGCCCCGCCGGGCCGGGCCTCCGGGCTCAGACCGGCGGGGTTTCGTTCGAAGGGCGGGCGGCCCGCTCGCGGAGATAGGCCGACGCCCGGGCGTGGAGGATCGCCTGGTCGAGCCACGCCAGCGCCACGACCGGGGCCAGGAGGACCCCGACCACGACCCCGCCCACGTCCGGCCGCCCGAACGCCCCGAAGATCGCCAGGAAGATCAGGCCGACCGCCATCGCCACGCCCGAGAGCGCCAGCGTCGCCCGCCGATGCCGGGCCAGTTGCTCCTCGATCGGCTCGGCCCCGAAGTGGATCCGCCGGAGCTTCCGCCGCCATCGAGCCTCGTCGGATTCCAATGTTTCCATGGAAGATTTCCTCCCATTCCCCTTCTGGGAGAGGGCCGGGGAGAGAGGTTCCGACGCCGGTCAGATTCGAGGAAACCGGCCCGCCCGAAACTCGAATCGCCAGTCCCGCGACGGCCCCCTCTCCCCAACCCTCTCCCACGAGGGGAGAGGGAGTCAGACGGGGCCGTCCTTCTACGGTTCAATCGAAGAGCGTCGTCCTTGGCCGCTGCGGTGGGGCCGGCTCGGGCTGGCCGAGGAGCTTCCGGAGGTCCCGGGCGGTCGCGGGGGAATGCCCGGCGTAGTGGTTGTTGAGGAAGACGGCCACCGGGACCCGATCGGCCATGGACCGGATCACCTCGACGTTTTCGGCGAGGTCGGCCGATCGGTCGACGACGACCTTGTCCCAGGTGGTCGTCACCTTCTCGATCGACTCGCGATCGCCCAGGAGCCGGACGAAGCCGAGCGGGCCGGTCACCGGGTCGACCAGCCGGGCGACCTCCGAGGGGCGGGGCATCCAGGTCTGCTCGGTCAGCGTGAGCGCGGCGCCGTGGTCGCGGAGGACCTCGGCCAGCTTGGGGGTCACCCATCGGGGGTTCCGGACCTCGACCGCCAGCGGGACCTGATCGTGCGGCCATCGGGCGAGGAAGGGGTCGAGGACGTCCAGGAACTCGTCGAGCGACCCGAACGCCCCCCGATTAAAATAGCCCAGTTGCAGGAGGGCGGCCGTCAACTTCTTGCCCAGCGGGAGAATCGAGGCGACGAAGCCGTCGACCTCCGCCTCGGATCCCTTGAGCATCTTCTGATGCGTGATGGCCTGCGGGACCTTGAGCGCGAACCGGAAGCCGTCGGGGGTCCGGTCCTTCCAGCCCTGGACCATCCCCTTGGATGGGACCCGGTAGAACGTGCTGTCCACCTCGACGATCGGGAAGCGGTCGGCGTACCACTCCAGGTACTCGCCGGCCGCCATCCCCTCGGGATAAAAGGGCCCGGCCCAGTCCGGGTAGCTCCAGCCGCTGCAACCGATCCAGATCGGGTTCGCCGTCTCGTCCATGCGTCCAGTATAGGTCCGACGGGCCGGCGGGGAAGGGGGGACCGACCGGTCGATCTACCTCGGGCCATCGAGGTCCGCGTCCCACCAGCCATGTTCGATCCCGGCCGGGGCGATCGCGGCCGGGGGCCGGTTGACGAGGCCCATCACGACCCCGACCCCGAGCATGGCGAGGGTGGTGATGACCAGGGTCGGGAGCCAGGGGTCGCGGGGGTCGCGCCAGACCGGCAGGGTGTTCATCGCGGCCAGGGCCAGGGCGTCGACCCGGCCGCTGATGAGGTGGTAGGTCGTCCAGGCGACCAGGCCGCCGAGGGCGGCGATCAGACCGTCGATGGTGGCGTCGGCCGGGGGCTTGCCGAAGGCGAGGCAGCCGAGGATGCACGCCCCGCCGACGGCGAGGGCCCGGCGGACGGCGGTCCGCCGGGCATGGGTCGTCTCCGGATCGACATCATTCATCGGGGCCTTCCTGGGCGAAAGGGGCCGGGCTGGTCAGTCCGAGCCGCCGGTCGCCGGGGCGGCGGGCTTGGGGGCCTCGACCTTGGGAACAGGCGCCGGCGAGGGGCCGATGGGGATGAACTCGAAGATCCCGATGCACATCTCGTCGTTGGTCTGGTCGCCCCAGTGGACCGTCCGGGGCGGGTGGTTCGGGTTGGCGGGGTTGGCCTGGGAGTTGTCGAAGTGGGCGAGGATCTCGAAGTACGTCCCCTTGGGCAGCCGGATCGGTTCGACCAGGGTGTACGTCCCCTGCCAGTTGAAGTCCCAGCGGTCAATCTTGATCAGCGGGACCCTCGTGGCCTGGGCGTCGGGGAGAATGGCGTTGAACTCGAAGTCCTTGCCCAGCCAGTGCATGTGCGGCATGACCGAGGTCACCAGGATGTCGCGGCCGATCGGCCGGCCCATCCCCTCTTTCGAAGAGCCCTTGACCGGGTGGTTCGCCTCGCCGGCCGGGATCACGAGGACGTTCTCCAGGGTGTCATTCAGGCTGATCCGCTTGCCGGCCGCATGCGCGGCGCGGGCCTTGGCGGCGAGGATCATCCCCTGGATCGGGGGAATCTCCGGGAAGACAAACCCGGTCCGGATCTCGCTGGCCATCGGCCGCTCCGACAGGTAGAGGCCGACCTGGGTGGCGTCGGTCTCGATCTTGCCGCTCTTGTGGTAGTGCATCTGGATCAGGACGTTGGCCCCGCTCGGGAGGAGGTAGCCCGCGTCCTCCGGGGACTTCCGGGGGCGGCTCCCCGGGGTCCAGATCGGCAGGAAGCCCCGGGTCTCGACGCCGTCGCCAAAGCCCCCGACCGAGGAGTAGCCCGGCTTGGGGTCGCGGGCGTCCAGCTCCCGGGCCCGGTCCGACCGCTCGACCCCGGCCAGGACGTGGTGGGCCACCTTCCGATTGCCGGGCTTGAAGTCGACCGCCCGGACCCACCGGTCCGAGGGGAGGTCGGTCTTGAGGACGAAGACGCGGAACTCGTCGTCCCCGGTGGCCGCCAGCTCGTAGGGCTCGGGCATCGTCAGGATCAGGTCGGGTGGGCCCAGCGGCCAGTCCGAGGCGAACTCGCGGGCGGGCGGGGCGTCTCTGGCGTCCCCCTCGGGGCAGCCCGCCTCGACCCAGGCCCGGAGCGTGGCGATCTCGGCTCCGGCCAGGACCCGCTGGTCGCGGAACGGCCCGCCGAACGAGGTCGAGGCATGCCAGGGGGGCATCCGACGCTCGCCGGTCACCTCCGCGATGTCGCCCCCGCGCTTCCTGGCCTGCTCGAAGGTGAGCAGCGAGAACGGGGCCACCTGGCCCGGCCGATGGCAGTCCTGGCAGTTCTTCTGGAGGATCGCCGCGACGTCCTTGTGGTACGTCGGCCCCTCGGCCCGCGCCGGGGCCGCGCCCAGGAATCCCGCCACCGCCAGCCCGAACCCGATGCCTCGTCTCATGTCGCGATCTCTCCCCAGGTGATCCCGCAAGCCCTCGGACGAACAGGATACTCGGCCTCGGCGGACCTTGTTTCAACCGACCTCGCCGCGCCGGACGGTCGCGGGCACGCCGGTTGCATGATACGCTTGTTCAGTTGGACCCAGACCAGAACCCGACGACCCGATCATTCCGGGAGGATCTCATCGTGAACGCGCCAGGACCGAAGGGCAAGGCATCTTCCTCGAAGGCATCCCAGGCAACAACCCGGAAGGCGGAGGCCCCGAAGTCGAAGGCCCGGGCCGAGGCGCCTGCCTCGGAGCGTCCGGGCGATGGGGCCCTGGAGCGGGGCGACATCTTCTTCTTCTACCGGCCGGACGCGGAGGACGAGGCCCCCGCTGGCCTGCTGGACGTCCGACGGTTCCACGTCCTGCTCCGGCCAGCGGGCCGGGACGAGGTCCGGATGACCACGGTCGGGCGAAAGATGCTCCCGGGGTCGGGGCCGGGGGGCGGGAATCACTGGGCGTTCGTCGACCGGGTCTTCGCCGATCCGGCCGAGATGAAGGCCGACCTCGCCCCGGCCCGACCGGCGGGAGAAGGGGTCTATGCCCTGGTCCGCCACGCCCAGGGGACCGTCCTGGCCTACGCGCTGGAGTTGCCCGAGGAACCGGGCGAGGTCCAGGCCGCCTTCCACATCGGGCGTGAGGGCCGGTTCGTCGTGAGCATGAAGAACCCCGAGGCGGAGTCCCCGGCGGGGCTCGGGCTCGATGCCGACCGCCGGGTCGAGTTCCCCGCAGAGCTGATGGCGAGGTTCGGGTCCAGGAAATGGCTCCCGGCCGACCCGCCCGAGTTCCTCGACCACGAGGGGGCCGAGCTGATCCTGATCGGCGGCCGGGTCGCCCCCGACGACGACCTCGGCGTCGAACTGGCCCCCGAGCCCGAGGACGAGGACAACGCCGAGGTCTTCCGCGACCTCCACCTCGACCGGACCGACCGGACGATCCGCCCGCTCTTTCAAGGAGAATGGGCCTGATCTCGGCCCGGACGGGGATCACCGGCCGATGGGTCTGAAGCGACCACCCCCCATCGGCGACCGCGGGACGGAGGTTACCGACTGCCGGAACCGGAGAGGTCCTTGCTCCGGTTCTGCTCGATCGACGCGAGGATCCCGTCGTTGACCCGCCGGTAGAGCATGGGCCGGAAGGCGACCGGCGCGTCGCGGGCGATCCAGGACCGGGCGGATTCGGCCAGCCCCCGCCGTCCCTGCGACTCGGCGACGGCGGAGAGGGCGAAGAGTTGCCGCGAGGGGAACGAGTAAAGCGCGACGCAGGCCCGGGCGTCGTCGAACCGGCCGAACGAGATCAGGCTATCGATCAGGACCCCCACCAGGGTCTCGCGAGGGTCCTCCTGGGGGACAAGGGCGACCGCCCGAGCGGCCTCTGTGTAGGCGGCCGTGGCCTCCTCGGGCCGGCCGTTGACAGCCTGCCCCTCGGCCAGCCGGATCAGGGCATCGGTCCGGGCCTCGGGCTGATCGATCGCCCGGGCGATCTGGAAGCCCCGGGCGAATTGGCTCGACGCGGCGGCGTTGGAGATGATGCTGTAAGCGGCATAGTTCCGCCAGATCGGCCGCTCGATCATCGCGGCGTGGCGGGCTGCCGCTTCGAGCAGGCCATCGCTGAAGCCTCGGATGTCCGAGGCGACCTTGGCGGGGTCGGGTCGGACGCCGTTTTGCCGGAGCGGTTCGGTGATCAACCGCTGGCTGCTGAACGCCTCGCTCTCGACGATCCGGAACAGAGTCTCGGTCCGGCCCGTGACCTGGTCGATCCGGCGGGCCAGCTCGACCGCCCGGGCCCATTCGGGGAGGGCGGCCTGGAGCCGGGCCGTCCGGGTTTGCTGGGGGAGGGCGGCGGCCGGAGTCCGGGCGGCCGGCGGCGGGGTCGGCGTCGGAGTCGGGGTCGGCTGCCCCGGCGAAGGTCCTGGGGTCGGGCGGGTTGGGGGGGGGGTCTCGTCGTCGAGGGCGGCGTCGATGTCGGAATAGTCGCCCATCCGCTCCTCGGCCAGGCTCAGGAGAGCCGTGACGATGGCGATGAGTCGCTGCTCGCGGATCAGGCGATCGGGCTCGGCCAGGGCGGCCGGCCCGGCCTCGAAGAGCGCGGTGTGGGCCTCGTCGAGCTGCCGGCTGAAGATCGCCGTCTGGGCGATTCGGACCAGCGCCAGGGCCCGCTCGCCGGGGTCGACGACGGCTCGGGCATCAAGGAACAGGTCGGGCGAGACGGTGCTCAGCCCGCCCTGTCCGAGGTCGCTGTCGGCAGCCGGTTTGCGGTCGATCGGCCGGGTGAGGTTGCCGGCGGGAAAGGCCGGAGGGAGGGGGGAGGTGGTCATCCCCTCGCGGCCGGTCCCGGTGGTCCCGAGCCCGCTGCTCGACTCGCGCCCGGTCCCGGTCGAACCGGGGAAGCCGGAGGACATCCCGGTCCCGGTCCCCGCCCCGCTCCCGCTGGAGGGGGAGAGGCCCTGCCCGGGGGCGGCCGAGGTATAAGCCAGCGCGAGGCCCAGGCCGATCGCCGGGATCGCTCGCGTGAATCGATCATGTTTCATCAGGTGATTCCTTTCGGGCCCGCGCCGGGCCGGCCGGACACCGGGGAGGCCGGGCGCGAGCCGATGGTCCGACTCGCCCCAACCTCCGTCGAGACTCCGGGAAGCATTCCGCGCGATCCGGAGCCGGTCAAGGCGCCGGGGCTCGCTCTCCCTCCGATTATCGTCCCGCCCCGCCGCCGCGTCACCGGAAATCTCGCCCGACCCGGAAAGCCGGCCGGCCTTTGCCTGGAAACCGGGGCCCGGTCCGACTACGCTGAGCGGGATGGCGGGGGGTCGGGACCCTCGCGCGACCCTCGAACCGGAGGCAGGGAGATGGACTGGCACGCGACCACGATCCTCTCGGTCCGCCGGGGCGGCCGGGTGGCCGTCGGCGGCGACGGCCAGGTCACGCTCGGCACGACCGTCATGAAGGCCGACGCCGTGAAGGTCCGCAAACTCCTGGACGGCGCCGTCCTGGTCGGCTTCGCCGGCAGCGCCGCCGACGGCTTCGCCCTCCTGGAGCGGTTCGAGGCCAAGCTCCGCGACCACCCCGACAACCTCCTCCGGGCCGCCACCGAGCTGGCCAAGCTCTGGAGGACCGACCGTCTCTTGAGGCGGCTCGAAGCCATGCTCGTCGCCTCCGACCGCCGACACAGCCTTCTCCTGAGCGGCTCCGGCGACGTCATCCAGCCCACCGATGGGATCCTCTGCGCCGGCTCCGGCGGGGGCTACGCCCTGGCCGCCGCCCGGGCCCTGATCGCCCATACCGACCTCCCCGCCGGCGAAATCGTCCGGTCCGCCCTGGGGATCGCCGGGGGGATCGACATTTATACCAATGGCAACCTGACGGTCGAGGAATTGCCCTCGGAGGCCGGATGATGCGTAGCCAAATTGGTGATGAATCCATCGAGGCTACATCACCTTCCGGAGTCTCGCATGCAAGGCACAGATTCAGGTCCGTTGGTATTTCGACACGCACGACAGGCTCATCCGGGCGGAAGTCGAGGAGGATTTGACATGCCTCTGATCGTGCGGAATCCGTCCCCCGGATCGGAGATCAAGCCATGCCCGATTTAACCCCCCGCCAGATCGTCGCCGAGCTGGACCGCGACATCGTCGGCCAGGACGACGCCAAGCGGGCGGTGGCCATCGCCCTCCGGAACCGCTGGCGGCGGAAGCAGTTGCCGGAGGAGCTTCGGGCCCAGGTGATGCCCAAGAATATCCTTTTGATCGGCCCGACCGGCGTGGGCAAGACCGAGATCGCCCGGCGGCTGGCCAAGCTGGTCGGGGCGCCGTTCGTGAAGGTCGAGGCGACCAAGTACACCGAGGTCGGCTACTACGGGCGGGACGTCGAGAGCCTGGTCCGCGACCTCGTCGAGGCGTCGATCGCGCTGGTCAAGGCCGGCGAGCGGGACCGGGTCGCCGAGAGCGCCCGGGACCGGGCCGAGGCCCGGCTGCTCGACCTCCTCTTGCCGGCCTCGCCGCCCTCGGCCCACCGGGACGAGGCGGGCCCGGACGAGGCGGCCCAGCGTCGCCAGCGGTCGCGCGAGAAGATGAAGGCCCGGTTGGAGGCGGGCGAACTGGAGGACCGGCAAGTCGAGATCACCCTGCCGGGCAAGGCGGTGGCCCCGGTCTCGATCCTGGGGGCGGGGAACATGGAGCAGATGGAGATGGACTTGCAGGGGATGTTCGAGAAGATCATGCCCAAACCCGCCCAGGCCCGGACGATGACCGTGGCCGAGGCCCGGCCGATCCTGGTGGCCCAGGAGTCCGAGGCGCTGCTGGATCCCGAGAAGATCCACCGATCGGCCGTGGGGCTGGCCGAGGAATCCGGGATCATCTTCCTCGATGAGATCGACAAGATCGCCGGCGGCGAGGACGGCGGCGGGCGGGGCCCGGACGTCTCGCGGCAGGGGGTCCAGCGCGACTTGCTCCCGATCGTGGAGGGGACCACGGTCGCCACCAAGTACGGCCCGGTGAAGACCGACCACGTCCTCTTCGTCGCCGCCGGGGCCTTTCATCGGGCCAAGCCCTCGGACCTGATGCCCGAGCTTCAGGGGCGGTTCCCGATCCGGGTCGAGCTGAAGGACCTGACCCGCGACGACTTCGCCCGGATCCTCCGCGAGCCCCGGGCCTCGCTGATCGTCCAGTACCGGGCGCTCCTGGCCACCGAGGGGCTGGAAGTCGAGTTCACCGACGACGCCATTGACGCGATCGCCGACCTGGCGTATCAGGTCAACCGGTCGACCCAGAACATCGGGGCCCGGCGGCTCCACACGATCCTGGAGCGAGTCGTCGAGGAGATCTCCTTCGAGGCCACCGACCGCCCCGAGAAGCGGGTCGCCATCGACGCCGCCTACGTCCGGGCCCGGCTGGACGCCGTCGCCAACGACGAGGACCTGAGCCGGTTCATCCTCTGACCGGACCAATCGACCCCAATCAGGACGGACGGAGCGATGCCCGACGACGCACTCCCGCTGATGAACGTCTACGAGTTCACGGCCGACGACGGTCAGGTCCGCCACCTCCTGGCCCTCCAGGAGCCGGTCCTGGCCGGCGAAAAGGGGGTCGAGCCCCGCTCGATCATCGGCGAGGTCACGCCCAACGACTACGGCGGCTACGACCCGCTGAGCTTGCTGCTCAACCCCGCCTTCGTCGAGGCTATCGGCTCCTACATGAACGAGGTCGTGGCCGGGACTCCCGAGATCGCCGAGCAGGCCCGCGCGGGGGCCTCGAACTGGGTCCTGGTCGTCGACCCCAGGAACCACGACCAAACCGGCGTCGCCCCGCACCCCACCGACGTCGTGGGCGGCTTCGTCGTCGACGAATCGGGCCGGATCGTCCCTGGCTCGTTCGAGTACAACATCGAGCACAACCTCCTCGACACCGAACGCGGGATGTCCGGCCTCTTCTCCGACCGCCGGTTCTACGACTGGCTGCACGCGACCCGCGACTGAGAGGCTGTCCGGGATCGGAAATGGTTGATGGTCAATGAGTGATGATCGACAAGCGGGACGGCCTACGATGCCGATGCCGGGAAAATCTCCGGGGATTTCTCAACCATCAACCATCAACCATCAACCATCAGCCATCAACCATCAGCCATCAGCCATCAACCATTGGCCATCACTCATTGCCAGGTCACGGAAATGATTCCGGTTGGCCTCTGATGAGGGGTGTCAGGCCGACTCCCCCGCGAGCCAGCCGGTGCTCCAGGCGGCCTGGAAGTTGTAGCCGCCGATCAGGCCGTCGAGGTCGAGGACTTCGCCGACGAAGTGGAGGCCGGGCCGGAGTCGGCTCTCCAGGGTCCTCGGCTCGACCTCGTCCAGGGTCACCCCGCCGCTGGTGACCTCGGCCTTGGCGAAGCCGAGGGTCCCGGCGACGGGGAGGCGGAGGCCCTTGATCCCGGCGACCAGCCGCTTCCGCTCCTCGCGCGAGAGGTCCGGGCCCATCCGGTCGGCGGGGACTCCGGAATGGACCATGACCGCCTCGGCCAGGCGTCGGGGGAGGCATTCGGGCATCAAGCCGACCACCGCCCTCCGCCCGGACCGGCCGGCGGCCTGGAAATACCCGTCCAGATCCTCGGCTCGGGCGTCGGGGGCGAGGTCGAGGGCCAGGTCGAGGCGGTCCGGGCCGTCGTGGCGGGCGACCGCCCGGCTGACGTCGAGGATCGACGGGCCGGTCAGCCCGAAGTGGGCGAACAGCAACGCCTCGCGCCGCTCCAGCAGGGCCGGGCCGCGGTTGGACCGGATGCTCGCGGAGACGTCGGGGACGGTCAACCCCTTCAGGCCCGGGATCCAGGCGGCGTCGACCCGGAGCGGCACCAGCGCCGGGCGAGGCTCGACGATCGAGTGGCCGAACTTCCGGGCGATCGCGTAACCGTCGCCGGAGGTCCCGCAGCCGGGATACGACTGGCCGCCGACCGCCACGATCACCCTCCGGGCCCGCTCGGATCCGTCGGCGAGGCGGAGTTCGAAGCCTTCTTCGCAGGGGGAAACGTCCAGGACCGCCGCATTCGTCCTCAGATCGGCCGACGAGCGTCCCAGGCGGCGGACCAGGGCGTCCACGACGTCCGGCGCCCGGTCCGAGGCGGGGAAGACCTTGCCGTTCCCCTCGATCTTGGTGGCGAGGCCCTCGGCCTCGAACATCTGGACGGTCCGCTCGACGCCGAACGAGCGGAGCGAGGGGCCGAGGAACTTGCCCCCGGCGCCGAAGGCTTGCTGGATGCTCCGGGCCCCCTGGGCCTGGTGGGGGTCGTAGGCCGGGTCGATCGGGCCGGAGACGACCCGGAGGTCGCGGAGGCCCCTGGCGTTGGTTAAATTGCAGCGGGTTCCGCCCGACATCAGGATCTTGACGCCCGGCCGCCGGTTCTTCTCCAGCAGGAGGACCGAGAGCCCGCGCTCGGCCGCCCGGATCGCCGCGCAGAGGCCCGCCGCCCCCGCCCCGAGGATCGCGACGTCGTAGATCCGGGGGTCAAGGTCCATCGGCGGGGCAGCTCCGGAGGGTTGGGGAGCGTCCCAGCATACCATCCCCGACGGCAGTCCCGGGAGGCCGCCCGGGTCTGGATCGGTTAGGATCGGCGGGCGATCATCGGGACGGTCCGACGGGGGAGGGGCGATGGCGAGGGTCCTGGTCAGCGATTTCGACGGCACGATGACGCGCCGGGACTTCTTCCAGCTCGTGGTCGAGCGGCTCCTGCCGCCGGGGATGCCCGACTACTGGGGCGAGTACCTGGCCGGCCGGCTCACCCACTTCGAGGCGCTCCGGTCGATCTTCGGGTCGGTCACCGCCGGGGAGCCGGCGCTGCTCGAAGCGGTCGGGAGGATGGAGCTGGACCCCGACCTGGCGGACGAGGTCGAGGCGCTCCGGGGGGCGGGCTGGCGGGTGGTGGTGGCCTCGGCCGGGTCCGACTGGTACATCCGCCGATTGCTGGCCGGGGCGGGCGTGAGTTTGGAGGTCCACGCCAACCCCGGGCGGATCGAGGGCGGCCGGCTGGTCATGGAACCGCCGACGGGCTCGCCGTTCTTCTCGCCCGAGACGGGCGTCGACAAGTCCGCCGTGGTCCGCGCCGCGATGGCCGGAGGCGGCCCGGTCGCCTTCGCGGGCGACGGCCCTCCCGACCTGGCCCCGGCCCGGCTGGTCCCGGGTCGGCTCCGGTTCGCCCGGGGGTTCCTGGCCGAGGAGCTGGCCAGGCTCGGCGAGGAATTCCGGCCGTTCGAGCGGTGGTCCGAGGTGGCGCGGGCGCTCCGGGAGGAGGAGCCGGATCGCTGATCGCCCGTCAGGCCGACGGGACGAGCTTCTGGACCTCGCGGGCGATCATCAGTTCCTCGCGGGTGTGGATGACGAGGATCCGGGCGGGCGAGTCGGTGGCGGCGATCTCGGCGTCCACCGGGTGGGCGTCGTTCCGGGCGGGATCGAGGGCCAGGCCAAGGAAACGGAGGCCGTCGGTGGCCGCCGCCCGGAGCGTGGCGCTGTGCTCGCCGACCCCGGCGGCGAAGACCAGGGCGTCGAGCCCGCCGAGCGTCGCCGCCAGCGCCCCGATGGCCGACCGGACCCGATTCGCGTAGATCTCCAGCGCCAGGCGGGCCCGGTCGTCGCCCCGGCCGGCGGCCTCCTCGACCTCGCGGTAATCGCCCGAGACGCCCGAGACGCCCAGGAGCCCGGAGGCGTGGTTCAGGGCCTCGTCGATCTGGTCGGCCGAGAGCTTTCGCTCCTTGAGGAGGTAGAGCAGGATCCCGGGGTCCACCGAGCCCGACCGGGTCCCCATCATCAGGCCGTCGAGCGGAGTGAACCCCATGGTCGTGTCGACCGCGGAGCCCCCCCGGATCGCCGAGGCCGAGCAGCCGTTGCCGAGGTGGCAGACCACCAGGCGGAGCGACGTCGGGTCGCGCCCGAGGATCTCGGCGGCCCGGCCCGCGCAGTAGGCGTGGCTGATCCCGTGGAAGCCGAACTTGCGGATCCCCCAGTCCTCGGTCCAGGCTCGGGGGACCGGGTAGACGGCCGCCGATCGGGGGAGGTCGGCGAAGAACGACGTGTCGAAGGCGGCCACCTGTGGGACGCCCGGCCGGGCCGACCGGGCCGCCGCGATCGCCGCCAGGGCCGGCGGGTTGTGCAGCGGGGCCAGCTCGGTCAAGCGGCCGATCTCGGCCTCGACCGCGTCGTCGATCCGGACGCTCGACCGGAACCGGGCCCCGCCGTGGACGACCCGATGGCCGATCGCGGTGATCTCGGGGCCGCCCGGGTCGGACGCCGCCCGGATCGCCTCGGTCGCGGCGGCCCCGGGGTCGGAGGCTCCGGTGGTCGAGCGGCGCTCCCGGCCCCCGGCGGGCCGGACGACCAGCTCGGCCGGTCGGCCCCGGCCCCGCCAGTCGACCTCGCCGGAGAGGGTGGCTTCGAGGGTCCGGGGGTCGAACCGGGCGAATTTGAGGCTGCTGGAGCCGGTGTTGAGGACGAGGATGCTCAACGGATCGCTCCGATTCCTGGGCGAGGGGAGGGGGGTCGAATCCAAGGCGAGCCGGCCGTAGTTCCGGGGTCCGGCGGTGGCTCATGGAAAATGAGCGATGGTTGATGGGCGAATGGACGATGGCTCATGGAAAATGAGCGATGGGTGATGGGTGAATGGACGATGGGTGATGGGCGAATGGACGATGGGTGATGGGTGAATGGGCGAATGGACGAATGGACAATGGGTGAATGGACGAATGGACAATGGGTGAATGGACGATGGGTGATGGGTGATGGGTGATGGGTGATGGGTGATGGGTGATGGGTGATGGGTGATGGGTGATGGGTGATGGGTGATGGGTGATGGGTGATGGGTGAAGAATATCCCGCGAAAGCAGCCGGAGCGGATTCGGGTACACTGGCGCTCATCCGTCGTCAACCATCGGCCATCTTCGATCCCGGATCACCTCTCAGGCCCCGACCCGGTGGTGGACGGCGACGGTTCCGTCCTTGGCCTGGATCAGGACGGTCTCGGCCATCCCGATGAACAGCCCGGTCCCGACGACGCCGGGGATGTCGAGGATCGAGCGTTCCAGGGCGGCGGGGTCGACGATCGGGCCGACGTGGCAGTCGAGTATCACGTTGCCGCTGTCGGTGTGGAAGGGGCTGCCGTCGAGGGCGTGGCGGATGATCGGCGGGCAGCCCAGGGCAGCGAGCCTCCGGCGAGCCAGGGGGACGCCGAAGGCGACGACCTCGACGGGGAGCTTGCCGTGCTCGCCCAGGACGACGACCTCCTTGCCGGGGCCAACCAGGACCACGAACCGCTTCGAGGAAGCGGCCACGATCTTCTCGCGGACCAGGGCCCCGCCGTAGCCCTTGATCAGGTTGAGGTCGGGGGCGACCTCGTCGGCGCCGTCGAAGGTGATGTCGAGCTCGCCGGACTTGTCGAGCGAGGTCAGCGGGATTCCCAGCTCGCGGGCCAGCTCGGCGGTCGCCTCGGAGGTGGGGACCCCGACGATCCGGAGCCCCCCCTCGACGGCCGGGCCGAGGGCCTTGACGAACTCGGTCGCCGCCCGGCCGGTCCCCAGGCCGATCGCCATCCCGTCTCGGACCATCTCCAAAGCGCGTTCGGCGATCGTCATGGGCGGGCCTCGGGAGGGCAGTCGGTCCACTCGGGTCGGGGGTCGGTCACTTCGCGGCGGCGGCGGCGGTGCCGTTGCTCCGGCCCTGCCGGGCGACCAAGGCGAGCTGAGCCCGGGCGGCATCGGCCACCTTCTCGGGGGAGAAGCCGAACTTGCTCTGGAGGGCCTTGAGGGGAGCCGAGGCGCCGAAGGTGTTCATACCGATCTTGGCGCCGGTCTTGCCGGTGTACTTGTCCCAGCCGAAGGTCGAGGCTTGCTCGACGTAGACCCGGGCGTGGACGTCGTGGGGGATGACGCTCTCCTGATACTCCTCGGGCTGGAGCTCGAAGAGGTCCCAGGAGGGCATGCTGATGACCCGGGCCTTGATCCCCTCGGCCTTGAGAGCCTCGTACGCGCCGATGCAGAGCTGGACCTCGGAGCCAGAGGCCATCAGAAGGACCTCGGGCTTGCCTCCCTCGGCGTCGGCCATGACGTAGGCCCCCTTGGCGACCCCGGCGGCCGGGGCATATTTGGTCCGATCGAAGGTGGGGATGTCCTGGCGGGTCAGGACCAGGCAGGCCGGCTCGTGGGTCAGGTTCATCACCACGCGCCAGGCTTCGACGCACTCGTTGGCGTCGGCCGGCCGGAGGACGATCAGGCCGGGGATCGCGCGGAGGTTGGGAAGCTGCTCGATCGGCTGGTGGGTCGGGCCGTCCTCGCCGACGCCGATGGAGTCGTGGGTGAAGACGTGAATCGTCGGCAGCTCCATGATCGCCGCGAGCCGGATCGCGGGGCGGGCGTAGTCGCTGAAGATGAAGAAGCCCGAGCCGTAGGGGCGGACCTTGACCAGCGACATCCCGTTGAGGAACGCGGCCATGGCGTGCTCGCGGATCCCGAAGTGGAAGTTCCGACCGCCGTAGTGGCCGGCCTCGAAGTCACCGGCGTCCTTGGCCTCGATTCGGGTCTTGGTCGAGGGGGTCAGGTCGGCCGATCCGCCGATCAGCCAGGGGACGTTGGCGGCGATGAGGTTAAGGATCTTGCTGGAGGCGATCCGCCCGGCCATCCCCTTGGCGTCGGCGGGGAAGGTCGGGAGGTCCTTGTCCCAGCCCTCGGGGAGCTCGCGGTGCTGCATCTTGTCGAGCTGGTCGGCCTCGGCCGGGAACTGCTTCTTGTAATCGGCGACCCTGGCGAACCAGGCATCCCGGAGCCCCTTGCCGCGCTTGCCGATCCCCTGATTGAAGTGGTCGTAAACGCCGTCGGGGACGACGAACTTGTCGGTCGAGACGCCGAACTTCTCCTTCCACTCGGCGATCACCTTGTCGCCCAGCGGCTCGCCGTGGGCCTCCTTGGTGTCCTGCTTGGTGGAGCCGTAGCCGATGTGGCTGTGGACGAGGATGAAGGTGGGGCGGCCTTTCTCGGCCTTGAAGGAGTCGTACGCCCCGGACATGGCGGCGGAGTCGTTGGCGTCGGCGACGGTCAGGACGTTCCAGCCGTAGGCCCGGAAGCGGGCGGCGACATCCTCGGAGAAGGCCAGGTCGGTCGAGCCCTCGATGGTGATCCGGTTGCTGTCGTAGATCCAGCAGAGGTTGTGGAGCTTGAGGTGGCCGGCGAGGCTGGCGGCCTCGGAGGAGATCCCCTCCATCATGTCGCCGTCGCCGCAGATCGAATACACGTCGTAGTCGAAGAGCTCGAAGCCCGGCTTGTTGTAGTGCGCGGCCAGCCAGAGCCCGGCGGCGGCCATCCCGACGGTGGTGGCGACGCCCTGGCCGAGCGGGCCGGTGGTGGTCTCGACGCCGCTGGTCCAGCGGTATTCGGGGTGGCCCGGGCACTTGCTGTCGAGCTGGCGGAACTTCTTGATGTCCGCCATCGGCACGGCCGGCTCGCCCAGGGTCTCATAGTCCTTGCTGACCGACTTCACGCCGGTCAGGTGGAGCAGCGAGTACAGCAGCATCGAGGCATGACCGGCCGAGAGGACGAAGCGGTCGCGGTTGGGCCAGATCGGGTCCTGCGGGTCGAACCGGAGGTAATGCTGCCAGAGGGTGTAGGCCACCGGAGCCAGCGCCATCGGCGTGCCCGGGTGGCCCGAGTTCGCCGCCTGGACCCCGTCCATCGACAGGGTCCGGATCGTGTTGATACACCTCAGGTCGATGTCGTCGGGGGCGGGCATGGGCGTGGGCTCCGGGTGCGGTGCGTCGATCGCGTCGGATCTGAGAATCAGTCTACTTCGATCAATCAATGGCGAGACTTCCTACGCGGTCGCAAGACCGAGAGTATAACCGACCCGACCGAGCAAAGAAGGGGTTCGGGCCGGCGGCGTCGAAACGCCGGCCCGGATCTCTCCCGGGGTCGCCTTCAAACCCGGTGGGATCAGTGATCGAAGAGAGAGCGGTTCGAAGGGTAGGCCAACCGCCGGTCGAGTCCCTGGACTTCGCGAGAATCGATCAGCCATTCGATCCGCCTGGCCAACGCGCGATGGAAGGAAAGGCCGAGGCCGAAGGCAAACAAAAATCCCACGATGCCGAGGCCGGAGATCGTCTCGAATAGCAGATATCGAGTGACCCGACCGAACACCGCATCGCGGGCCGTGACGAGCGGATCGAGCCTTGGGTGGCTGAGAGCGGAGGCTCGGAATTCGTCTCGGTTCCGCACCAAATCCAGGACAGTCAGGATCGAGAGGAGCGGGGCGAGCCTGACCAACGCATTGATCCCCTCGCGGAAATCCTTGTCGTCGGGATCGTCTGTCATCCCCTCGATCCGCATCGCGTCCCATAGGACAGTGGCGAGCACGCCATCATTTCCCCCATTTCCAGTCGCGGATCTCGGGCATGTCCTCGCCGTGGGCCCGGATGTACTCCTTGTGGTCGATCAGCTTGTCGCGGACGAACTGCTTCTCGTAGGCGGCCAGGGAGCCGAGCTTGGGGACGCGGTCGACGACGTCCTGGAAAAGGTGGAAGCGGTCGAGCTCGTTCAGGACGGTCATGTCGAAGGGGGTGGTGGTCGTCCCCTCTTCCTTGTAGCCCCGAACGTGGATGTTCCGGTGGTTGGCCCGGCGGTAGGTCAGCCGGTGGATCAGCCAGGGGTAGCCGTGGTAGGCGAAGATCACCGGCTTGTCCTTGGTGAACAGGGCGTCGAAGTCGAAGTCGCTCAGGCCGTGCGGGTGCTCGCTAGCGGGCTGGAGCTTCATCAGGTCGACGACGTTGACCACCCGGACCTTGAGGTCGGGGAGCTGCTGGCGCAGGAGGTCCACGGCGGCCAGGATCTCCAGCGTCGGGACGTCCCCGGCGCAGGCCATCACCACGTCGGGCTCGCCGCCCCGGTCGTTGCTGGCCCACTCCCAGATCCCGATCCCGGCGGTGCAGTGCTTGACCGCCGACTCCATGTCCAGCCACTGCGGCGAGGGCTGCTTGCCGGCGACGATCACGTTGACGTAGTGGCGGCTCCGGAGGCAGTGGTCGGTCACCGATAGCAGCGTGTTGGCGTCGGGCGGCAGGTAGACCCGGACCACGCTCGCCTTCTTGTTGACCACGTGGTCGATGAACCCCGGGTCCTGGTGGCTGAAGCCGTTGTGGTCCTGCCGCCAGACGTGCGAGGTCAGCAGGTAGTTCAGCGAGGCGACCGGCCGCCGCCAGGGGATCTTGCTGGCGGATTCGAGCCACTTGGCATGCTGGTTGAACATCGAGTCGATGATGTGGATGAACGCCTCGTAGCACGAGAAGAAGCCGTGGCGGCCGGTCAGGAGGTAGCCCTCCAGCCACCCCTGGCACTGGTGCTCGCTGAGCATCTCCATCACCCGACCGTCGACGGCGACGTGGTCGTCGTTGGGGTAAATCTCGGCGGTCGACTCGCGATTGGTGACCTCGAAGACGTCGCCCCAGCGATTCGAGGCCGTCTCGTCGGGGCTGAAGACCCGGAAGTTGGCCCCGTCGGCGTTGAGCTTCAGGACGTCGCGGATCATCTTGCCCTGGACCCGGGTGGCCTCTGCGTCGACGGCGCCGGGCTTGGAGACCTTGACCGCGTAGTCGCGGAAGTCGGGCAGCCGGAGAGGCTTCAGGAGCAGGCCCCCGTTGGCGTGGGGGTTGGCCCCCATCCGGCGGTCGCCCAATGGGGCGAGCCCGGCCAGCTCCGGGATCAGGGCCCCGGACTCGTCGAAGAGTTCCTCCGGCCGGTACGACTTCATCCACTCTTCCAGCAGCTTGATATGCTTGGGGTGCTCGGCCAGGCCCGAGAGTGGGACCTGGTGGGCCCGGAAGGTCCCCTCGATCGGGACGCCGTCGACCTCCTTGGGCCCGGTCCAGCCCTTGGGCGACCGGAAGACGATCATCGGCCATCGCGGGCGGTCGGTGGCGGCGAAGCCGCCCGATCGGGCCTCGGCCTGGATCCGGCGGATCTCGATGACGACCTCTTCGAGCGTCGCGGCCATCAGCCGGTGCATCGCCTCGGGCTCGTCCCCCTCGACGAAGTGGGGGGTGTAGCCGTAGCCCTTCATCAGGTCGGTCAGCTCTTCCTTGCTGATCCGCGCCAGGACGGTCGGGCCGGCGATCTTGTAGCCGTTGAGGTGGAGGATCGGCAGGACGGCCCCGTCACGCGCCGGGTCGAGGAACTTGTTCGAGTGCCAGCTCGTGGCCAGCGCGCCGGTCTCGGCCTCGCCGTCGCCGACCACGGCGCAGACCAGGAGTCCGGGGTTGTCGAAGGCGGCCCCGTAGGCGTGCGAGAGCGCATAGCCCAGCTCGCCCCCCTCGTGGATCGAGCCGGGGGTCTCGGGCGCGGCGTGGCTGGGGATCCCGCCGGGGAAGGAGAACTGCTTGAAGAGCCGCCTCATCCCCTCCTCGTCGCGGCCGATGTCCGAGTAGATCTCGCTGTACGTCCCTTCCAGGTAGGTGTTCGCGACCATCCCCGGCCCGCCGTGCCCGGGGCCGCAAAGGTAGATCACGTCCAGGTCGTGCTGCTTGATCGCCCGGTTGAAGTGGACGTAGATGAAGTTCAGGCCCGGGGTCGTCCCCCAGTGGCCGAGGAGGCGGGGCTTGATGTGCTTGAGTTCCAGCGGCTCCTTGAGCAGGGGATTGTCCATCAGGTAGATCTGGCCGACGGACAGGTAATTCGCGGCCCGCCAGTAGGCGTCCATCCTGCGAAGCTCATCGTCGGTCAGGGCTTCGGTCGGGGTCGTCGCTGTGGCCACGGGTGCATCACTCCTGGCAATCAGGTCAATTCGCCGCGGTCGATCTCCGACCGCGAGGGCGCGATCCGCCCGGGGCGCAGTCTAAAGGTTTCGCCGGGCCGGTCAACCGTCTGGCCCGGGCGCGAACCTCCCGGCGGAGGGGATCGTCCTCTTGGGACGAGACCGATCAGCGGCCCGGATCCTCGGCCTGAGCGAACGGCCTCCGGCGTTCCGAGGGGTCCGGCGGGGCCGGTCGATAGGCCCGGACCCAGCCCCCCTTCTGGATCGAGTCCATCCGGAGTTCGGTCTCCTGGACGCTCCCCTTCTTGGACTCGTCCCGGCCCTGGATGGCGACATTCTGGTGCAGGACGGTGACGAGCTTGCCGCCCTGCTCGACCTTGGAGACGATGGCCGTGTGGTGGGGATATTCCTGGTGCCAGCTCACCCATCGCCGCTTGCCGGTCGCCCTCTTCCCGAGGAACACGGCGTCGCGGAACTGGAGGATGTCGCCGGGCAGGACGTCCTTGAAGTCGGCGACGGGCTCGCCCCAGGTGTAATCCCCCCGGGGGTCGGCGAACGAGCCTCGGCGGGCGCCGGCCTCGCGGAGGGCCTCGGAGGCCAGCGTGAGGCAGATCCCGTCGCCGACCGACTTGCCCAGGTTCGACCGGGCGAACGCCTCGACCCGGGCGTTCAGCGGGGGCAGGGGGGCGGCCTTGGGGGCCGGGCCGGCGGCGGTCATCGCGGCGACGAGCATCAGCGCCATGGGGCTCATCCGATCAGACCTCCTCGATCACCCGGGTGAACTCGTCCTGGATGGCCCGGCGGAGTCCGCCATCGGCCGGGCCCGACGCCTTCATCAGGGCGAGCGCCGCCTGGTGGATCGCGGCGGCGTGCGACGCCTGGATCGCCACGCCCCCCCGCCAGAACCGGGCCATGAAACCGACGAAGTCCTCGGGAACCACCTCGATCTCCTCGGTCGGGTCGGGCCGCTGGAGCCCGATCGGCCGGACCCCGAGCGCCAGGATCGACCAGGCCCGGTTGGTCTGGTTCGCCGGGTTGGCGAACCCCGAGGCCAGGGCATGGGTCTTCCCCCCAGCATACCCGGTCTCCTCCTCCAGTTCACGGCGCGCGGCCGATTCCGGGTCGGGGTCGCCCGGCTCCATCGCCCCACAGGGGAGGGCGGTCAGGATCTCGCCCGCGCCATGGCGATACTCGCGGGCCAGGAGGATCTCGCGCCTTTCGGTGATGGCGACGACGTTGATCCAGCTCGGGAATTCGAGGACGTGGTACGGCTCGATCGCCCGGCCCGATCGGTCGACGCAGCGGTCGACCCGGTGCTTGATCCAGCGGTCCTCGAAGGCGACCCGGCTGTCCCGGACCCGCCAGGGTTCGATCATCGGGCCGGACCGGGGGCTTGCGGGCCGGGCGACCGGACGAGGAACGGGGCGTTGGCCGTGGCGGCGTTCCCCTTGCCGTCGTAGACGAAGACGAACAGGCGGCAGGGGCCGGACAGGGTGGGGGCCTTGAAGGCGAAGTCCATCCCCCGGGCCTCGACAAACGACTCGGGGTGGGGCGGGGGCTCGGCCTCGCGGTCGCCCCCCTCGCGGCGGTCGGTGCTCTCGGAGCGGACCTCCCAGCGGACCGTCAGCGGATCGCCGTCGGGATCCTCGGCCACCATCCGGGCCTTGAGAGAAGCGCCGGGCTCGACCTCCTTGCCGTCGGACTCGAAGACGATCCGGTCCAGCCGGGGCGATCGGTTGGCGGGCGGCTTGCCGGTCCAGGCTTCGGTGAGGACGTCGACGGGCCCGAGCCGCTCGCCCGAGGGGAGGAACGTCCCGAACCAGGTGGCGGTCGTCTCCTGCTTGTTCCCCCAGAGGAAGGCGAACGAGCCCAGGCAGAGCCCCGGCTTGCCGGCGATCGACCGGGCGTAGTTGGCCCGGTAGGCGTCGGCCTTGGCGGTGCTGCTGGGTTCGATCGGGGCCTTCCAGGGGGTCTTGCCGACCTCCCAGGGGCCGGGCGGGCCGAACTCGGTGACGACGTAGGGCCGGTCGAACTTCGCCTTGGCCAGCCGGTCGCCCAGCGAGCCCAGGCCGGCGTAGGAGTTGATCCCCAGGACGTCGACGTCCGGGCAGAGTTTGCGGTACATCTCCAGC
>JAABUV010002119.1_pt1 | contig 27679 bp, 26 predicted proteins | sample 5559971 | NCBI WGS metagenome assembly JAABUV01 (sample SAMN10711881, study PRJNA513362) | rock metagenome | isolation source: Antarctica rocks | place: Antarctica: Victoria Land, Knobhead nord | collected 2015-12-19
TCTATACGCATGATCGTCTCCTCGGTGGGGTCACCATTGAGGACGTGATGACCTCCTTGTTTGCCAAGCACCAGGGCATCGTGCCAACGTGATCAACCAATGCCTTTCAAATCACAACAGTCGAGAATGTCATAGGACGGGACGTGGGGGCACGATGAGCCGCCGTAGCGCCGCGCCAACCCACGCCCCCGCGAGGCCGAGCAGCAGCGCCAGCACGAGCGTCACGACGATGACGACGGGGCCGCGCGTCGTGCCCAGCCCCAGAATCCCGGCGACGACCGTCGCCACCTTCCCGATCGGGCTGTGCAGCGCCTGCCACGCCAGCGGCAGCGCCCAGCCAAGGACCGCGACGAGCCCGGCCGTCGCCACGATCGCGCGGCCGCCCCGCAAGATGACCCCGATCACGAACCCGGCAAGCAGGGGCGCCCACCACAGGCCGTCCACCGCGGCGGCCCACACGACCGCGACCCCAACGACGGTCACGAGAGCCGCCGGACCAAACCCGGTCTTTCTCCTCCTAGACACGATTCCTCCTACGAAGGGCGGCTCCCCTCTCCCGCGTCAGGGAGAGGGGCGGGGGTGAGGGCGCGTCAAGGGGTCAGCGTCCACGTCGCGCTGCCGGGCCGCGCCTGGGCGGCCGCAGCGGCGGACGCGGCGTCGCGCATAGGATAGTACGCGCCGTCCCACCACGCCTCGATCTGGTTCTCGTACCACGGCGACACCGGATTCTCGCTCTGGCCGCCCGGGTAAACGCCGACGGCTGAACCACTTTCGCTACTTCCGCCGCCGTGGCCGCCCCAATCCATCACGAAGCGCCAACTCGGCCCCGCCGTGGCGACCGCGCCGCCGTCGGCCGCGTCGACGGTCCGCTCGTCACCGCCGCTCGGACGCGGCCCATAGCCGAGGGACGGTATTCGCGCCAGCGACGGGAACGCGCGACTGTGCAAGCGCCCGTAGCGCCACCCGCGCGGGTCCGGCCCCAGCCGCTTGGTCAGCGTGTCGACGGTCTCAGCGAACGCCTGTCGCATCACATCACTCGCCGTCCTCCGCGCTCCGTGGGGCGAGGTGAAGGCGGCGTTGGCCGGGTCGTGCAGCGTCCATGCCTCCAGATCCTCGCTCAGTGGGCCTTGCACGCTATTCGTGACCGCCAGCTCGTCGAAGCGCTTGTAGGGGACCTGATACGCGTTCCACCACGGCTGGAACGTGTCGCCCACGTAGAAACCCCAGAAGGTCTGCCAGATCGCGGCGGCGGCTGAATCTACGCCCATCGTGCCGTCCCACCCGCGCAGCAGGTCCCGCGCCGCGCGCTCACGTCCCGAGAGCGTCGCGCCGCTCAAAGCGTCGAGCAGCTTGGGCGTGATCAGGCGGGCCAGGTAATCCTGTGTCGAGTTCTGGAGGCGCTCCATATCTGCTGCCGTCAAGTGATTTTGTCCGTGCAGCGTAGCGTAGATCTCGTCGGCGCGGTAGCCAGGGTCGAAAAAGTCCAGTGTCGTGCCGATGTAGTAGGGGTAGTTGGGGCCGACCTCGCGCTGGTTGGCCGAGAAGACGATGTGTCCCGGCGGGTTGTAGACTTGCGGGACGTCATCGAAGGGGATCGTGCCGGCGATATCGTTCGCGCCCGTGCCCGACAACGGGAGCCAGGGCTGGCCGCTCTTGACGGTGGGATAATAGCCCGCCGAGACGAGCCCAATGTTGCCGCGGTCGTCCGCGTAGACGAAGTTCTGTGACGGCGCGTGCCACGCGCGCAACGCGTCGCGGAACTGTGTGAAGGTGGAGGCCTGTATGATGCCGAGGATGGTCTCGATGTCCTGCGACGGCAGCGCCCCCATCCAATCGACCGCGATGGTTTGCCCCGGCGCGCGGGCGTCGGTCATGACCGGCCCATGGACGGTGAGGTCGACGTCGAGCCGGACCGGATTACCGCCCTTGACCGGGATGTTGTACGAGACGCGCCGCATGCGCCGCCACGCGCCGCGCCAGTAGTATTGGCCTGGGCGCGCGCGATCGGTGCGTTCGACGTAGAACAGCGTGGCTTGGTTCTGCGTGTTGGTCAGGCTCCAGGCGATGTGCCGGTTGCGCCCGATCAGAATGACGGGGACGCCGGGAACCGAGACACCGGCGAAGTGGTAGTCCGGCGCGTCGCCCGTCAGCTGATACCACACGGCCGGGAGGGTCTGCGCGAGGTGAGGGTCGCCGGCCAGCAACGGCTTGCCCGACGCCGTCTTTGTCCCGTCCACGGCCCAGTTGTTGCTGTTCGAGCCATGGTGGAGCGCGGAAGGCGGCAGGGCGGCGAACTGCTCTTTCAACGCCGCGACGGCGCGCACCTCGGCGGCGCCGACGCTCACCTGGGACGCGATGGGGGCGGGGGGATGCGCGGGCGGATAAGGGCCAAGGTCGTAGGGGCGCTGCGTGTTCGGCGGCAGGATCGGGAACCAGCGCAGCGCGCGCGCGTACCCAAGCGCGCGGACCAGCAGCGCATCGTCGAGCGGCGTGTCGGTGAAGTCGAGCGTCTGAACCAGGTCGCCCTGGACCGCGAGCGAATCGAGCGGGCTCCAGGGGCGCGGCCGGTAGCCCAGCATCTTGAACAGTAACGGTAGATTGCCCGTCCGCTCGTCCTCGTCGATGCGACGATTCACCCCCTGCGCGTAGGCGGTGAGGGCCATGCGGCCGGCGCCGCCCCACGGCAGCGCGTCCCACTCGGCCCGCGCGGTGCGCGTCAGGCCGAGCTTATCCTCGAAACGATCCGACGCGAGCGCGGCCGGCCCGACGACCTGCGCGAGCAGGCCCTCGCCCTGACGGCGCTGCAGGTCCATTTGGAAAAGACGGAAACGCGCGTGCAGGTATCCGATGGTCCAGAATAGGTCGTGGTCGGTCGCGGCGACGACGTGCGCCGTCCCGTTCGCCTCGAAGATGACGCGCGTGGGCCGGTTGAGCCCCGCGAGGCGCAGCGTCGCGTCGCGCGGGAGCCCCGCGTCGGCCGCGGCGACCCACACACCTGTCCCAGGGTTGAACGCCGGTCCGAGCGGCGGCAATGGCCCTGCTCCGTTCGCTCCGGCATAGGACAGGCCGCCCGCGACGATAACCGCCGCGATGAGATTCAGGACGCGTGTCAAGCCGCGGCGCCGCTGCATACGTATTCAACTCCCCCATATCTAAGCGCGGCCGGGCCGCATCAACACGATAGCCCCAGGCCCCGCGCTTGTCAAGGAGCGCTCGACACACGTCATTCATCGAGAGTCATGAAGCGCAGGTCGACGCCCGGCAGCGCCAGCAGGAAGTTGCGCAGCAGGCGCACCGCCCCGTCGAGGTCGCCCTCGTCGAGTACCTCGATGGGACTATGCGTGTAGCGCGTGCCGATGGAGAGCGTGCCGACGGGCAGCCCCGCGCCCCCGCGGCCGCCGAACTGTAGCGCGCCCGCGTCGGTCCCGATCCCCGTCAGCAATTCGTGCTGGGCCGTCACGCCCGCCCGCTCGGCGGCGGCGAGCAGGGCGTGCCGCACAGCGGGGTGCGGCAGCGTGCTGGCGTCCATCGCCTTGATCGCGGGTCCCGCGCCGAGGCGCAGGTGGTAGGTGGCGGTCTCGGGCGTGTCGTCGAGCGCGGTCGTGTCGATGGCCAGCCCCACATCGGCGTCCCGCCCCTCGATCGCGGCCCGCGCCCCGCGCAGCCCTACCTCTTCCTGCACCGTGAAGAGCGCCACCACCGTGACTGGTAGGGGCTGACCCCGCGACTCATCGAGGGCGGCCAGGAGCACCGCACAGCCCACGCGGTCGTCGAGCGCGTGGGCCGTATAGCGTCCGCTGTCCAGTCCGAGTTCAGCTAGTTCGCCGGCGAAGCCAACCGGATCGCCCACGCGCACGCCCATACGCGCGACGTCGGCGCGGTCGCGCGCGCCGATGTCGATGTACTGGTCGGTATGCGGTGGGACTGACGTGCGGTCGGCGTCCTTCAAGAAGTGCGCGCTCTTGGTCCCAATCACGCCGAGCAGCCGGCCGCGGTCCGAGCGCGGGCCCGCGCTCGGACGCACCCACACGCGTTGCGCCAGCAGGACGCGGTTGTCGCTCCCGCCTAACTTCTCGAAGCGCAGGTAGCCGTCGTCCTCAATCTTACGCACGAGGAAGCCAATCTCGTCCATGTGCGCGGCGATGGCGCAGCGCGGCGCGTCAGGCGTGGCGCCCTGGCGAATGGCGATCAGATTGCCGAAGGCGTCGAGTTCGAGCGTGTCGACGAGCGGGCGCACATGGCGCGCGATCACCCGGATCACGTCTTCCTCGGCGCCGCTCGGCCCCGAGAGCGCGACAAGCTCGCGCAGATAGTCGAGCGCCTGCAATGTCATCACATCCTCCTCTCCCTGCACTGTACGCTATCTCTCATTATCGTGGGGACAGACGCCCTCACAATAGATCACTCACTGGTGATGTGAGGGTCTTGTAAGGGCGCTGTCACTGTCGCGTCGTGCTCTCCGAACCCATACTTATACCTGTGACGGGGCGCGCGACCCGAACGCGATAGGACAGAGAAACAACATGGATGCGGACCAACGTCGTCGCCTGGATGGCTCCTGTAGCTGATCCGCCCAATGAGATGGAGATGACACGCAAATGAACACGATGAACTTGATACAAGATGCCCCGGTGATGGTCATGGCGCCGGACGATTATGACCGCGCGCGCCAGCGGCACATGCAGGCGTTCGTCGCGCAGGTCCCAGGCGAAGTGGAGAAGCTGGCGTGGCCGCTGGAGAGGCTGCACGCCATGCGCGACGCACGCTTGCGCGCCCTTGTACGCACGGCCAAGGAGCGCTCGCCCTGGCACGCCGAGCGCCTGCGCCACATAGACCCTGATACCCTGAGCGGCGACGACCTCTCGGCCATCCCGCCGATGACCAGAGCCGACCTGATGGCCCACTGGGACGACATTGTCACCGACCGCCGTCTGACCCTCGACAGGGCCAATCGACACCTCGCGCGCGTCGCCGCGCACGGCCCCGCCTATCTGCTTGATGACTACCATGTCATCGCCAGCGGCGGCTCCACGGGCAAGCGGGGGGTCTTCGCCTGGGACTTCGAGGGCTGGCTACAGTCCCAGTTGATCCTGGCGCGGCACATCGGGTGGCTGGCGCGCCATGTGGGTCAGCCACCCCTCCAGCGCATCGCCAGCGTGCTGGCCGCGAACGAGACCCACATGAGCGGGGCAATCATGCGCACCTTCGCCGGCAATGTGGGCTCCAGCTTCGCCCTCTCGGTCACGCTTCCCGTCACCGAGATCGTGGCCAGGCTCAATGAGTTCCAGCCCGATACGCTCTATAGCTATCCTTCGACGCTGCATCGCCTGGCCCTTGAAGCGCGCGCCGGACGGCTGCGCATCGCGCCGCGCGCCCTGGCCGTCGCGGCGGAACCGCTGCTGCCGGAAGCGCGGCAGGCCATCGAGGAGACCTTCGCGGCGCCGCTGCTCAACTCCTATGCCTGTTCGGAAGCCGGGCTGATCGCCTGGTCCTATCCTGGCTCGCCTGGCCTGCATCTGGTCGAGGACGCCGCCGTGTATGAGCCGGCGGACGCGCTGAACCGGCCGGTCGCGGCCGGGGCGCCGGCGGCCAAGCTGCTGGTGACCAACGTGATCAATCAGGCGTTACCCTTGATCCGCTACGAACTGACCGACGAACTGACCTTGCTGTCGGAGCCGAACCCAGGACCGTGGACGGGGCGCCGCATCTCAGAGGTGCAGGGTCGCCTGGACGACCATTTCAGCTACGCCGGAGGCGTGGACGTCCACCCGCACGTCTTCCGCTCGGCGCTGGCCGGGGCGCCGGAGGTGACGGAGTACCAGGTGCGTCAGACGGCGCGGGGCGCCGCCATCGTGGCGCAGGCTACCGGCATGCCGGACCTGGCTTCCGTGCGGGACAGGATCAGCCTCGCCCTCACCCGGCTGGGCCTAGCCGATCCCCAGGTTACCATCACCCGTGTCGCGCGCATCGAGCGCCTTGATGGCACGGGCAAGCTCAAGCGCTTCGTCGCCCAGGCGGCGTAACCCGACAACGCCGGTCCCCGGCATGGATATGCGTAGCGCCGTTTAACTATAAATAGAGAGGAGACACCATCCGCGCAAGCGGCGGCGCCGGCGAGCATAGGGGCCGACTTTGGGCGGCGCTTGACAAACGTGGCAATAGGTGTACCTTATGGTAGAGCTTTATGCTCGCGCCGGGAAGCAAGAGAGCAAGGACAGTCCGGCGTCGTTGGCCCTGTAGAGGGTAGGAGGAAGCGGATGGGACGCATCATTGTGGCAAATCGGCGCGGCCATCAGGTCGTGGAGTATGACGCCATCGACACCGAGGAGGGGCGCCAGTCGATCGCCGAGGCCGAACGCATCCTGCGCGAGGCGCGCGAGAACGGCTGCCTCGTGGCCAAGAAGGTTGGCGGCCAGCATGTAATCGACCACGGCCCCTTCGACCCACACGTCGAAGAGTATCAAATCGTCGCGCCGATCGCTGGGGGCTGAACACCATCGCCCTCTGGTGGCGCCGGCTCCTCGGGTTGTCTGACGCATCCGGGGAGCCGGCCGATGGCGAGATCGAACGCCCCTGGCTGGGGAGTTGGGACCACCTGCCCAAGCGCAGCGCCGGTCCCGGTTTCTCGCGCGCCGACTACGCGGGCGCGCGAGCCCGCGCCCGTGAAGTGGCGCGGACGACTCTCGGCGAGGAGCGTTGGGCCGAACTCCAGCGGCAGGGCTACCTTGATCTGCCGTCGCGCCTGCATCCCGGCGTGACATATCGCCTGCGCGTCGGCCGGCGTATCGAGGCGCTGACGGCGCCGGGGATACGGCTGCCCTGGCGGCATCCCTACTTGTGCATCAACCCGGCCTACCCGCTGCCGGAGGAAGAGTTCTTCGCGCAGTTATATCTGTATGTGCGCGACCGTGAGGATGTCATCGTCCGCGTCGCCGCGCCGCAACCATGGGACCAGGCGCTCGGCCGTACGTTTTGACGAGTTACCCCTCCCGAAATCGTCGCGAGGCTCCTTGGCACAGGTTATGATAATGTGTAGATGCTATGTCTCATACTGTTATCGAACCATTAGCGCCGCCCAAGGCTCGTCCACCGAAAAGACGAACCGTGCGCCTGTCCGAGCGTCTAAATAGAGGCGCGCACTGGGCGCGCGCGGAGTTGCTGACGCTGGCGCGCCCCGCGCCGGCCGAGGCGCCGCGGCCCAAGAGCAGCCTCGTCTTGACGAGCGCTGCGCTGACCGCGAGCGCCGCCGGGATCGCGCTACTCAGCGGCGTGGCGTTGCGCCCCCTGCCCAATCGCGTCGACATCGCCGCGACGCGTCTGTTGCAGCGTCGTCACTCGCGCGCCGTGACACGCGCCATGCTGCTCATCAGCGCGCCCGGCTTCGCTCCCTTGCAGCATGTGCTGACGGTGGGCACGGCGATCGACATGTGGGCGCTGGGCTGCCGGCGTGAGGCTCTCGCCACGATGCTGACCATGGGCGCCGGGGCTATCACCGGCGTGATCAAGATCGCGGTCGGACGCCCACGTCCCGACCCAACCTACATGCGCGCGGTCTTCCAGTTCCGCGACAACAGCTTCCCCAGCGGCCACTGCGCGCACTACGCCTCGTTCTATGGGTTCATGTTTTACCTGGCGCACCGCTGTATGAAGCCCTCACCCCTGCGCACGGCCATTATGGCGGCCTGCACGGGGATCGTGACGCTCGTAGCGCCGTCGCGCGTCTACCTGGGGCACCACTGGAGCAGCGATGTCATCGCTGGCGAACTCGTCGGGCTAACCTATCTGTTCGCGCTGATTAAAGCGTACGAGGAGATAGGGGTATCATTATAGTAGTCAGTAGTTAGTGACGTGCGGACCACATGCATATCAAGCTGATCGTTAACCCCCAGGCCGGGCGCAAAGGCGGTCTCTCCACCAATAGCGCGACCCTTGATGACGTGCGCGCCGCGCTCGCCGTGTACGGTATCGCGCCTGATGTCGAGGAGACGAGAGGGCCGGGCCACGCCACCGATCTCGCGCGCGCCGCGGCGCTGGCCGGGTACGACGGCGTCATCGCGGCAGGGGGCGACGGCACGGCGCGCGAGGCGGCGATCGGGTTGCTCGGCTCGGGCGTCCCGCTGGGCGTCATGCCGCTGGGCTCGTTCATGAATGTGGCGCGTATGCTCGGCATCCCGCGCGACCCGCCGGGAGCAGCCGCGGTCATCGCCGGCGGCGCGGTGGCCGCGCTCGATGTCGGACGCGCCGGCCAGATCTACTTCCTCGAAGCGGCAGGCGTCGGCATCGACGCCGCGCTCTTCCGCTATACCAATCAACTCGACCAAGGGCGCTGGGCCGCGCTGGCCCACGCCGCGCGCGTGGCCGTGGGCTATCGGCCGCGGCGTGTCGTCCTACAGCTAGACTGGTGGACCGTCGAGATGGACGCGCTGATGGTGACGGTCGCCAATGGCCCCTATTGTGGCGCGTCGTTTAGCGTCGCGCCCGACGCCGTGGCCGACGACCATCAGTTCGACGTGCGCGTCTACGGCCCTATGTCTAAGTGGAGCTTGTTGCGCCGTCTGCTGCGCTCTAACCCCACGAGCCTCGCGACTACCGCACATCCCCTGGACCCCACGAGTCGCGCGGGTGATGCGCAGACGAGTGAGGGGCGTGTCTACTCGTTCAAGGCGCGCGATGTCCGGATCAGCGCGCCGCGCCCGCTCCCCGGACACGCCGACTCGCTCCCTATCGGCAATACGCCCTTGCGTTTCTCGCTCATGCCGGGCGCGCTCTCCGTCTTCGTCCCCGCGGAATCGCGCGCGCGACACACTGCTCTCTCTCACTCACCTGCCCACCATTATGTCGAGGCGTCAGTGTCATGAACAAACCATCGCTCGTACCCCGGTCGTTCAAGCTCTATCCTGACCTCATGGGACCGCGCCTGGGCTACATCCTGGCCGATACGGCCGTCCTGCTGTGGATCGTGCTGTGGCTCTACATTGGCGACTTCGTCTACAACGCCGTGATCACGCTCCAGTCTATTGGAAAAGGGCTGGTCGCCAACGGCAATAGCGTTAATAGCGCCGTCACGCGACTGCAAAACGACGTCGCCACTCTGCCCCTCGTTGGCTCCAACCTGCGCGACGCTTTCAACGCGCTCCACGGGCCGCCGCAGGCGCTCATCCAGACAGGCAACAACGAGTTGCAGGCCGTCGCACACCTGGCGACGACGCTTGGCGTGGTCGTGGCCGCCATCCCGATCCTGATCGCGCTGCTCCATTTCATCCCCTGGCGCGTACGGCGTACACGCGGCTTCCGCAACCTCGACTATATGCTGTGCCAGCCGGGCGCCGGTGCGGTCTCCACCACCATGCAGGTGCTGGCAGGGCGCGCTATCTACACGCTGCCCTACGACCGCCTGCTGGACTACTCGTCCGATCCTATCAGAGAGTGGCGCGAAGGCCGCTACTACAATTTAGCCCGCGCTACCATGGCCGAGGAGGGGCTGGACGTGCGGCGCTACCTGCGCCGCGTCGAGGGTTTGACGCCGCTCCCCGAGCCGCGCCCGCACAAACACCCGCACAATTTGCCCACGATTGGGGACGATTAATCGCATGAAAATCTACACCAAAGCCGGTGACGCCGGCGAAACGGGCCTATACGGCGGCGCGCGCGTTTCCAAGGATGACGCGCGTGTGGAGGCGTACGGGACGGTCGACGAGCTCAACTGCGCGCTTGGCGTCGCCCGCGCCGCGCTGAGCCCGGACATCGAGCGTACAACTGACATCGGTTCCTTGCTGGCGCGCCTGCAGAGCGAACTGTTTGACCTCGGGGCCGAACTCGCCACGCCGCCCGCGCGGCTCGACAGCAAGCTCGGCCAACGCGTTCCTTTAGTGACGGACGAGCGGATTGGCGAACTAGAGACCCACATCGACCGCATGGAGGCCGCGCTGGAGCCGCTCAAGGCGTTCATCCTGCCGGGCGGGACGCCGTTCGCCGCCGCGCTGCACGTCGCCCGTGCGGTTTGCCGCCGCGCTGAACGCCGCACCGTCACCCTCGCCCATATAGACGCGGACGCGGTGCGTCCCGAGGCGCTGCGCTACCTCAACCGTCTCTCCGACCTGCTCTTCGTCCTGGCGCGCTACGCCAACCACGGCGCCGGCGTCCCCGACGTTCCCTGGCACCCCGCGTGAGTCGGGAGTCGGAAGTCGGGAGTCGGAAGTCGGAAGTCGTAGCGCATAAGGCGTTAGGGCGCGATACTGATCAACTGTCCAAACCCTCTCGCGCCCCACGCCAACTTCCGACTTCCGACTTCCGACTTCCGACTATACTCCTGGCTACTGTTCTGGTTGTCCTGTCCCGATTGCCCTGGATCGGGCGGTTGCCGCTGTTACCCGACGAGGCATACTATTGGGATTGGTCACGCCGGCTCGCGCTCGGGTACTTCGACCATCCGTTTATAGCCGCGCTCGTCATACACGCCACCACGGCGATCGGCGGCGTGACGCCCGCGGCGGCGCGCGCGGGCATGGTCGTGTTCGGTCTCGGCACGGTCGTCCTGGCCTATCGGCTGGCGACGTTGCTGGGTGGCCGGCTGGCTGGCTGGCTGGCCCTCATCGCCGCCGCTACCTGCCCCCTCTACGCGCTGCTCTCGCTCTACGCCGCCCCCGACGGCCCGATGCTCTTCCTGTGGGCGGCCACGGTCTACGCCGTGACGCGTGCGGTTATGACAAATCGAGGGCGCTACTGGTACCTCGCGGGACTCATGTGGGGGCTGGCGCTGCTATCCAAGTACGTGGCGATCCTGCTGGCGCCCTCGATCCTCCTGTACCTCGTGTTGTTCCAGCGCGGATGGCTGCGCCGGCGCGAGCCCTACCTGGGCAGCCTCATCGCGCTGCTCGTCTTCAGTCCCAACCTGTGGTGGAACGCACGGCACGATTGGGTCACCATTAGTTTCCAACTGGGACACGGCGCCTGCCAGAGCGCGGTGAGTCTCGTCGATCGGCTTGGCGTGACCGTCATCTACGCGCTGACACAGATAGGCATCGTCGGTCCGCTGCTGGCAATCTTCCTGGGTGTGGGCACAATCGCGGCCATCGTCATTGGGCTACGGCCCTCACCCCCAACCCCTCTCCCGTGCGCGGGAGAGGGGAGCCACTGGCCCTCACCCCCAACCCCTCTCCCGCGCGCGGGAGAGGGGAGCCACTGGCCCTCACCCCCAGCCCCTCTCCCGCGCGCGGGAGAGGGGAGCCACTGGCCCTCACCCCCAGCCCCTCTCCCGCGCGCGGGAGAGGGGAGTCCCCCTACGTATAAAGTTATGAAGGGCGCGGACCATGGCGCTATAGACGGCAGCGACGGATGGTACAAAACGGGAGGACGGCTCCCCTCTCCCGCGCACGGGAGAGGGGTTGGGGGTGAGGGCCGCGCCCTGCTCCTGCTGGTCTGCTGCAGCGTCGTCACCAGCCTGTTCTTCCTAGCGGTCCATGGGTTGGCGCACTGGGCCGCGCCCGCGTACTTCTCGGCCATCGTCTGCGCCAGCGTTGTGGCGGCGCGCGCGTGGCGGCGCGCGCGCGGGCAATGGCGCGTGTGGCTCGTCGCCCTGGGCGCGGTCACGACGCTCACAACGGCCGGCGAGTCGGGCTATCTGCTGTACGCGGTGTCCAACGACATACCCTTACCCGGTGTCCTGAACACGGCGATTGGCGCCACTCTCGTCGACCCGGCGGCGGGTTGGCGCGCGACAGCCAAGGTCGCGGACGCCGCGCTCGCGCGCCTCACTCCGTCCGAGCGGCGCTCCACGGCGGTGCTGGCCGACTCATATGGCACGGCGGCCGAGTTGGGCTTTTACATGGCTGGACACCCGCACGTCTACAGCGCTAGCAACCAATACTCTTTGTGGGGCCTGCCGCCCGTGGGGCAGGGCCCGTTCCTCCTGGTCACCAACGCGGGGACACTCGCGTCCAGCGACTCCCCCTTACAACGCGGGGCGCGCCGCGCCACGACGGTGACCACGTACACGCAGGGACGGTTGGTGCGCCGCCTGGAAATCACGCTACTATATCCCCCCAGAGGGACCACGTCAGCCACGCTCGGCAGCTTCCTGGCATACGCCTGGCAAACCGCCGCGACAGGCTGTGAGGGCGGCAGCGGTGGGCAATAGCCGGCAAAGAGGATGATCGCTCTCCTCCTGATGATCGCCATCGTGATCGTGGTCGCGTCGCGCGGGAACGACCGTCCGCTCGTGCGAACGGTCGTCGTCGTTCAGGACCCCGAGGCCGCCGTGGACGGAATGACCCAGCGCGCGTTCGTCATCAATCAAGGGGACGCCTCGTTGAACGTGATTAATACAATGGATGAGGCCGCCATCGAGCGCGACACCGCCGTCTACCAGCGGTCATTCGCCCGCGGTAAAGGCTTTCAGCTGGTCAAGCGACTCTCGGACGAGCCACGGAAAGTCGCGGTCGTTGGTTTCCTCGATCCAGCGGTCGAACGCGCTTCTGAAGACAGCGATCGCGACCTCGGCCGTGAGGCTCGCGGCGGGCTCTCCGAGACCGCGCCGTCGTAACGTGTCGGCGAGCGCCGCGGACCATGAGGCGAGCTTGATCAGCTCGCGTTCGCGGAGCTCTGGGTTCGCGGCGATAATGGTCGCGCGCTGTCGCGCGCCCTCGCGGCGCTCCTGGAGTGGAGCGCCCGCAGCCTCGAGGCCCGCGGCTACCGCGTCGATGGGCGCCAGGGAAGCGGGCGCGTGGGCGACAGCGTCCACGAGGAGTTCCTGCAATTGCCGTGCGCCCTCGGTCGGGAACAGCACCTCACGTTTGTCGGCGAAGTGCCGGAAGAACGTGCGCTCCGTGACGCCCGCCCGCTCGGCGATCTCCGCGACGGTGGTGTTGTCGAACCCGCGCTCGCCGTAGAGCGCGAGGGCCGCCTGCTCAAGCCTGCCGCGACCGCCCGGCTCCCAGCGACTCATGCCGTCCTTCTCATTCTAGTTGTTGTCAGCGACTGTCATAACGTGGTATAGTGGTGATGTCAGGATATGACATCGGCCCATCCGCACGAACCCGGATCGGCTGCATGCCCCGAGACAGAAAGGAGAACGTCATGCCCAGAGTCTATCACAACGGCGTCGCGCTCACGGGACGGCCGTCCGGCGCCACGGGGAGAGCCCGGCCGGTTGCCGGCCATGACCCCGCGGCCAGAGCCGTGGCCATGCGCCTGATCGACCAGCGCGGCACTGACCCGGTCGACGCCGGGCTGCACGTCATGATCACCACCATCCTATGCACGGAGGGACTCTAATATGCGTGTCTTTGTTACCGGCGCGTCCGGCTGGATCGGCTCCGCCGTCGTTCCCGAGCTCATCGGCGCGGGCCATCAGGTCGTCGGACTGGCTCGCTCGGATGCCTCGGCTGCTGCCCTCGCCACCGCCGGGGTAGAGGTCCAGCGCGGCTCTCTTGACGATCTCGACAGGCTGCGCAGCGCGGCTGCCGCGTCGGATGGCGTGATCCACCTCGCGTTCAAGCACGACAGCGCCTTCTCGGGGGGCTTTCAGGGCGCTGCCGATGCGGATCGCCGCGCCGTCGAGACGCTCGGCGCGGCGCTCACAGGGTCTGATCGACCGTTCGTCATCGCCTCCGGGACGCTCGGGCTCACACCGGGGCGCGTGGCAACCGAACGGGACGGGCAAAGTCTCGACCCGGCTGTGGCTGCCTTGGGCGGCGGTCCGGCGACCCGGCTGGGCACGGCACAACTCACGCTCGACCTCGCGTCACGCGGCGTCCGCTCGTCGGTCTTGCGCCTCCCTCCGACGGTGCACGGCGACGGAGACAACGGCTTCATGGCGACCCTGGTCGGCATCGCCCGCGACAAGGGCGTCTCCGGCTACATCGGCGACGGGGCCAACCGCTGGCCCGCCGTGCACCGGCTCGATGCCGCGCGCATCTTCCGCCTGGCGCTGGAGAAGGCCCCGGCGGGATCGACACTGCACGCGGTCGCGGACGAGGGCGTGCCGGTCCGCGCCATCGCCGCGGTGATCGGACGGCATCTGAACGTGCCGGTGGTCGCCATCTCCCCGGAGGACGCAGGCGCGCACTTCGGGTTCCTGGCAGCCTTCCTCGGGGTCGACAGTCCGGCCTCGAGCGCGCTGACCCGCGCGCTGCTGGAGTGGCAGCCCACGCACCCCGGGCTCATCGACGATCTCGACCAGGGCCACTACTTCCACCAGCTATCCGCATGATCAGCCGCGTCCGGTGGCGCAAGCGAGGCGTGAGGCAACGAAGACAGGAGGCGCCACAATGAGAGCAGGGCGATTCAGCTGGCCGTCGCCCGCAGGGCGCGCTATTTTGGAACCTGAACGGACCGCACCTGTTGGTAGCCGCCGAGCTGCCACAGGTCGTTGTAACCGTCCATCGGCCCGATACCGCCGAAGAGCAACAGGCTGTTGTTCACGGTGTCGTAGACCGCCGTCGACGCGTTGCGGCGATCCGGCGCGTTACTCCGCACGAGCGTGGACCACCCTCCGTCGCGGCGATACGCGTAGGTGTCGTTGCGGATACTGGCAGGTCCGGTACCACCGAAGATAACCATGGCGTTGTCGAGCGTGTCCCACATCGCCGCCGTGGTCGCGCGGGCGTCGGGGGTACCGGCCGCGCCGAGCGCGGTCCAGACTCCGGTTCCCCCATTGCCGTCGGGGTGGTACGACCATAGGTCGTCGAGGAAGGCGCCGGCGGTGTTGACGCCGCCGAAAACGAGCATGTCGCCTCTGGATGGGTCCCAGACCGCCGCTTGCGCCAAACGCGCGGACGGAGCCGCTTCAGCCGCGAGCAGGCTCCAGTGCCCGCGGCCACCGGCCAGGTTATCAACGTGGAACGCCCACAGGTCGCGCAGTACGGCGGTCCCCGCCGTGCCGCCGAAGACGAGCATCTGGCGGCGTCCCGTATCCCACACCGCGCTATGCAGATGCCGGCCCGACGGCAGCGCCCCCGCCGTCGAGAGGTTGGTCCAGCGGCCCGTCGCCGTTCCATCGCCCGCAGGCCGGTAGGCCCACACATCGTTCAGGTCTCCACCGGCGACGGCGCCGCCGAAGAGTAACAGCGCGTTGTCGGCGCTATCCCAGACCAGGCTGGCCTCGGTGCGCGGAGCCGGCCCGGCGACGGGGATCATGGTCCAGTGCCCGACCGCGCCATGGGCCGGCTTGTAGGCCCACAAGTCATTCAAGCGCGCGCCGCTATAGCCGCCGAAGATAAACATAACGCCGTCGGGGACGTCCCACGCCCCCGTCTGGCCGGTCCGCGCCTGGGGCTGGCCGCCGTTGAGCAGCGTCCACCACCCCGCTGCACGCCCCGCGACGGGATACGACCACAGGTCGCCCAGGATCGAGATGTTCTGGCCGCCGTAGAGCAACAGCGCCTGATCGTGGTCATCGTAGACCGCCCCGCTCTCGCGCGCCAGCGGTCCCCCGCCCCGCCGGACGAGACGCCATGCGCCTCCAGCAAGGCCGCGCCGCCCAGCGGTATATGACCAGAGATCGGCGCTATACGTCGTACCCCCTGTCGTGGCGTTGGGGGCTGTCGCCGCCGCGGCGGCCGCGGGTACATGGGTAGAAGTAGCCGTCGCGCCCAGGATGTCCGTCGGTGGGGCTTGCGTCGTCGCGGTAACAGAAGATAGGTCCGCGGACGGCGCGCCGGTGACAGTGGCCGATGGAGTAGTGGTCGCGGTTGCGGTCGCCGTCGGTTGAATGGCGAGCGCCGGCGCCATCGGAGCCACTACTTGACCGCCGAAAACGAGCAATCGCTTGCCGGCGCTGTCCCATACCGCGGCCCCGCCGGCCCGTGGACCAAGCGGCGTCGCGGCGGACAGACGCGTCCACGCCGCGGTAGCATGGCCTCTCGCTGGGTGGAAGCTCCACAGATCGGAGAGCAAGCCGGCATAGCCACTGCCACCAGCCAGGAGCATGACGCGGTCGGCGCTATCCCACGCCGCCAGCGCCTGTTGGCGCGCCGAGGGACCGTTCGCGGCGGCCTGTGTCCAGGTTCCGGGCGTCAGCCCCCCTTTGGCCGGCTTATAAATCCAGGTATCGCCGAGCGGAACGCCGCTCGTCTCGCCGCCGAACACGATCATGACGCCGTCCGCGCTGTCCCAGACCGCGTTGTGGTAGGCGCGCCGTAGCGGCCCGTTGGGAGCCGACACATCGGCCCAGCGCCCCGATGTCTTACCAGCGCGGCCGGCGACGATGCCGCGTCCGGGTTTATAGGCATAGAGGCTGTCGGTCTCGCGTCCGCTCTGCGCGCCGTCGAAGACGAACAACACGCCGTCGCGGTCATCCCACATGGCGGACGCTCCGGCAGTGGCGGCGGGGCCGTCGCCGTCCGTTGTTGGGTGGAACCAACCGGCGGCCCCAGCGGTGGTAGACACCAGGCGGTAGGCCCAGAAAGCGTCACTCGAAGCGGTCGCGTCATGGCCGCCGAATAGGAACATGACGCGGTCCGCGCTGTCCCAGGCCATCGCTCCACCGGCTACAGGTTGGGGCGCGTCGATCGCCAAGCTTTTCCACCCGCCGGTGAGCGGTGACGGGATGGCCGGGGACGCCGAGTGGCGAGTGACGAGCGGCAGGGCCGCGGGTCCCGCGGCGAACGCGCCCGACGCGCCTACGGCGGCGAGGCATAAGGCCGTGGCAATCAAGAGTGACCCGAGAATATGAAAGCTGTAGCCGCGGCGGCGTGATCCATGAGACACCGTCCCACTCTCCTTACTAGTGCCCTATTGCTGCACGTTACGCATGTTATACCGATAAAGGCGTGGGGGACGTACGGCAGTGTAGCGCGCCACCGGCCTTGCGTCCAGTAGCGCCTACCACGGTCTTACGACCTATGAATTGTTGACGACGGCCATGCCGGTCTATCCCCACGCGCCGTGGTTGGCGGGGGTCTGGGGGGAGCCATCCCTTTCAGGGGTAGGTTAGCCACATTGCCATCATAAAAACACATCGTCTCCGCGCGTGCGTGGACGCTCCCTACGGGTGAATCGCCCGTGGGGAGCGTCCGCTGGAGCACGGAGAACTTATGGCAGTGTGGCTAATCTACCCCTGAAAGGGGAGCCATCCCCCCAGGTTCCCCCAGCGGGGGCGGAGGGGGAGAGAAGGATTGGGCGGCATAGGCATAAATCGTGCATCGCTGTGTCGTACACTCTCTACTGTACTATTGACGCGGCAGCTAAGGACGACGCTATGAATAAGATACTGATCTTCGTGAAAAAGTTCGCCAACGATTGGTCAATGAATTTGGCCGGCATGCTGACCTACAGCCTGATCACTGCCATCATACCCCTGCTCGTGGGTATCCTCAGTATCGTCGGCATCGTCCTCAAGTTCGTTTCGCCGTCCGAGTTCAACAACGTCGCCAACTCGATCGGGTCGGCGTTGCCGGGCAACGTCATCAACATGAAGTCTCTCTTAACGCACCTCGTCAGCATATCCGGGGTCGCGGGTATCATCTCGCTGGTCGGCCTGTTGTGGACCGGCTCCAACCTGTTCACAAACGTCGAGAACGCCTTTAGCATCGCCTACCGGACCAGGGATCGCGACTTCATCCCGCAGCGCCTAATGGCGATCGGCATGATCATCCTCCTGGCGATCCTGCTGCCGCTCTCGCTCGCGGCATCCGGTCTCGTCAGCGCCGGCGCTGGCCTGTTTGGCGGCTTGCTGCCCGGCCCCCTCAAGATCATCCTGAGCATCGTAGGTCCGCTGACCTCAATCGGTATCTTGTTTCTGCTTTTCCTGGCCATCTACATTATCGTCCCCAACATAAAATTATCGTTCCGCCACGCCTGGCGCGGCGCGCTGACCGCTGCAATCCTCGTAGCGATCGTCGAGCTGGTCTTCCCGATCTACAGCAACCTGTTCCTCAGCGGCAACAGCAAATACGGAGCGGTCGCCCTCTCAGTGCTGGTGCTCATCGTCTTCCTGTGGTTCTTCAACGTCATTCTGATGATCGGCGCGCAGGTCAATACCGTGGCGATGGGATTGGAGCCGCTGCCATACGATGTCGCGCGTACCCTTGCCAACGAGTATCAGCGGACGGTACAGGCGAAGCAGGCCACGCCGCGCCGCCGTCGCGTCCCTGTGCCACAGCGCCAAACCGTGACCAACGTTGGGCGCGCCACCAGCTCGCTGTTCGCGACGATCGGTCGCCTATTGGCCTTGCCGCTGCGCCTGCTGGCCCTGGTAGGCTGGCTCGTCGCGCGGCCCTTCACACATGGTGAAGAGCGCCGTCGTGGCTAAAAAGGTGTCGTTCATCCGTACGGTCAACAGCACGATCGGCGGGACGCTTTGCGCGTCCCGCCGCTGTTGTTGACCGTGCGCAGGTGGACTACTATTGGTGGTGGCCGCCGAACAGCCGGTCGACAGCGCCGTCGATCATTCCGTCGATGCCTTGCTTGACGTTGGCCCCGCCCTCATGGGTATGTCCAGCGCCTTCGCGCACGGTGTCTTGCGCGGGTCCTCGTGCTCCCTGGATGGAGCCGGCGCTGCCCCGCGCATCGATCTGGGCGTCGGCCCCCTCTACCACGTCGGCGCCCTCGACGGTCACGCGCTCACGGCGCACGGTATCTGTGACGCTCTTTTGTTCGGTGAAGGGGCGTTTGCTCAGGCGCACTTCCTCCGTCACCACGGCTCGCTTGCTGAACGTGAGCGCTTCGCCCATGATGGAGATCTCGATAACCTGATCGACGAACGATTCAGTCGTCGCTGTCGCGCCTGCGGCAGGATATGCTTGTGTGGCGTCGCCCGGCTCGGCTTGCACTGTCGCCGCGGTCGCGGGCGCGCCTTGATGAGGATGGACGGCGTTTTCGATAATAGACTTCGCGGTCTCGGCCCCCGGCACGTGCGGCATCTCTGCGGCGAGGGAGTCGCTAGCGCCCTTGCTCATCAAAGCCTCTTGTTGATTCTGTGACATCATCGACTCCGTATCTGTTGCGTCTGCTGACTGGCGTTTGGCTGCGCAAGCTCACCCGCCGCCTGCGATGACTGGCTGTTCACAAGGGTGCGCGCGGCGTCGACGCCGCCGAGCCCAAAGGCGATACCACCCGCGATGGCGAGCAAGGTGACGATGCCCGCAAACAAGATGTAGATCATCGTCGCCCCCACGCCCAGTTGTGTCAGCGCCGTCAGGACCGCGAAGAGTAAGATAGCCCAGCGCGTGATCCCCCCCAGTAGGCCGCCCGCCGAGAGGTGGGCCTCACTGGCCGCGCCGCGCACGATCCCCGCCGCCACGTTGGCGATCAGACCGCCCACGATGATGATGAGGATGGCCGCGAAGACGTTGGGCAAGTAGCCGAGCACCTGGTTGATGAAAAGCGTCGCCTGCGAGAAGCCAAGCACGGTGAACGCGTTCTCGATGAAGTAGAGGAAAATCCACCAGAAGGCGACTTCGGCCAGGACCGCCGCCGCGTCCAGGCGCGTTCCCGCCGCCTGTAATGCCCGTCCGACGCCGGCGCGGTCGGTGATCTGGTCGAAGTGGATAGCGCGCAACCCCTTGATCAGGATGGTCCTGACGACGCGCGCCACAATGTAGCCGATGATCAGCCAGATCAGGGCGCCAATAATATTATGTAGGTAGACGATGGCCTGTCCCCACAATTGCAGGAACGCATCGCTCGCGCTTTGTATCGGTGTCATCCTCAAAACTCCTTCGCAGCCTCAACTGCTTCATTGGTTCTCTCACAGACGAAGAGAGAGGACGCATGGGCCGAAGCATTTCCTGCTTGTCCGGCCCCATACGTCCTCTTCCACTATTGCCCCCTCTTACATGGGCTCAACCCTACAGGGACCGACTACTAACTAGTGCGATCGTTGAGGCCGGCTTCGCGCGTGCCGGTCGTGCCCTGCTGCTGGTCCACGCCGTCCACGACCACGCGCTCACGGCGTACCGTGTCGCTGACCTGCTGCTGCTCCTCAGTCGTCTGCTTGTGCAGCCTCACCTCCTCGACCTCATGGGCCTGCTTGCTCACGACGGCCTCCTCGCCCATCACCGGGACGTCGATGTCCTGGCCCTGGAAGGCTGTCCGCGCCGCGTTGGGGTCCACGTTACCCGTGAACGGCACACGCTCGACGGTGACCTCTTCGCGCCGCAGCGTGACCGGCACGGTCTCTTGCTCCGACGTGACCTCTTTGTGCAGGTGGACGCGGCCTTCCTCTTCCTGGCGCTTACCGACGACGAGTTCTTCCTCGTAGACGGGCACGCGGATGTCGTTAGTATCAGTGGTCTGCGTTGTCGCCTGCATTGGCTGCCGCACGGTCTGCACTGGCTGAGCGTAAGCCACGGTCTGCGTGGCGGACGTGTCGTCGTAGCCGCCGCCGAAGCCGCGGTCCTGTAGGTCCTCGGCGCCGTCACGCAGCAGGATCTGGCGCGCCTCGGCGTCGCGCCCCGCCGCGTCGACCGTCACCAGCGTCGAGCCGCTTTGCACGCGCTCCTCGTAGTACTGTGCCTCCTCGCGCGGGATACCCAAACCGGCCAGGCCACCGACGAGCCATCCAGCCGCGCCGCCGACGAGCGAGGTCGCCAGGATACCGGCGGAGAGGAAAGGTCCGACGCCGGGGATAACGAGGGCGCCGGTCGCGGCCAGAAGGGCGCCGGCCGTACCGCCGATAAGGCCTCCGGCCACGGCGCCCTCGGTGGAGTGCGTGCCGTGCTCCTCGGCCAACTGCTGGTTGGCCTGCTTATCCTGCGTGACTAGGCCGATGTTGTTCTGGTTAAAACCGGCGCCCTTGAGATCCTCGACGGCGCGTTCCGCGTCGGCGCGGTTCTCGAAAATACCCGCGATGCTGCGTGCCATTGCTTATATTCCTTCCACTGTATCAGCAGTTGTCGTCCGAACTGCTCTCATCGTAGGGCCGGGATACAGATACATACAGATACATTAGGCATCGCCCGTCCCATGACACGGTACTTAGGCATATGCCGTGCCACAGCGGAAGTCGGAAGTCGGAAGTCGGAAGTCGGAAGTCGGAAGTCGGAAGTCGGAAGTCGGAAGTCGGAAGTCGGAAGTCGGAAGTCGGAAGTCGGAAGTCGGAAGTCGGAAGTCGGAAGTCGGAAGTCGATGGTAAGACGAACGTGATAGCGGCGACGCCCACGAGCGCCAACAACGCTGAAGGCGTGGTTAACTTCCGACTCCCGACCTCCGACTTCCGACTCACCGATCGAGCAGCGCCGATTCGACTTCGCCGGGGCCGAAGTCGGCGTCGACGTGGCCGAGGGGGTACGGGTAGATCGGCGCGGTCAACAGGCCCGAACGCTGTGCGACGTTCTCGTGCTGCGCGCGGGCCGTGTCGGCCCAGAGGCCGTCCAGCACCGCGCGGGGGTCCGCATCGCGCAGTTCGTCCTCGGCGCGGCACAGATGCTCGGACCACAGGCGCAGGCGCACGGCGCGGGCGCTGGCCTGGTCGATTGTGGCGATGTTCAGTTCGCTGTCGGTAGCCATGCCGCGTCCGTTGAGGTTGGCCGAGCCCACGGTAGCCCAGGCGTCGTCGATGATACCCACTTTGGCGTGGACGTAGATCGGGCGATACTTGTAGCCGCCGCGCCGCTCGTCGCGGCAGGATGTGTAGAGGGTATAGGCGCGGAAGACGCCGCGCCCGGCGTCGGCGCGGATCAGGTCCTGGACATGCCGATCGCTATCGCCTTTCCCGATGTTGGGGTGCGAGGGCAGCACCAACGCCACGCGCAGTCCCGTGTCGTGCCCGCGTTGGATCGCCTTGCACAGGGCGTCGGTGATCTCAGGCGACCATAGGTACTGGTTCTCCAGGTAGATGAAGCGCTCGGCGCGGGCGATGGCGCGGCAATAGGCGTAAGCGATGCCGTAGATGCCACGCGGCGCGAACGGGTAGTCGCCTTTGGGGATGGTGCGCAGCACCTGCGCGTCGACGCCCTTATCGAGCGGCGGCGGCGCCGGCGGCAGCTCCAGCGGCTCGTCGGGGACCGCCGCGTTCCAGCGCTGCACAAAGTTGGCCGCGACGTCGACGACACAGGGACCTTCGAGGCGCCAGTGCATGTCGTGCCAGTTGCGGCTCTCACGGAAGGTGTGCGCCCGCACGTCCCAGCGGTCGGCGTCGAACGCCGTTACGTCGATGCCGCCGACGAAGGCGACGCGGCCATCGACGACGAGCGCCTTTTGGTGCTGGCAGTGGCTGAAGCGCTCGCGCGTATCCAGCCGCGCGCGTATCTTGGGGTTAACCCCTACGAGCGTCTTCCGCGTCTTTTCGACGTGACGGCGCGCGAACTTGCCGGCGATCGAGCCCGGCCACATCAGGACGCGCACGTCGACCTCATCGGCCTTGCGCGCTATCAGGGAGAGAAAGGCGTGCGGGCCGCCCTTACCGTCGCGCGGATCATTGGGGTCGTCGGCGGGTCTGATCATGCGCATGTTCGGCGTCACGAACCACGCAGCCACGTAGATCGATTCCTTGGCGTTCTCCATCGCCTCGTACATCGCGCGCATGGCGTCTTGTCCATCCACGAGCGGGGTCAGGCGATTACCGTGCCGGGGCGGAGCGTCCGTGGGGAACCAGCGGTCGTCGCCCGACCACCACTCCCCTGGCGGCGCGTGATAGTCGCGATCGAGCGCTTTGTGGCGGCGGTGACGCCAGGGGCGCGCGGCCAGAGCGCGCAGGTTCTGCACAATACCCAGCGGCGAGAGTTCAAAGGGGGAACGCATGTCTCTTTATCGCCTCCTGTTCTTACCACCGGCGCGGCGGACGACGCGACGCGGGGCATAGGCGGCCTTGCGCACGTCGCTCTCGGTATCGAGCAACTCGGTGTCTTCCCCTTGCATCTCCGGCGCCGCCGTCGTCGCCGTCGTGGTCGTCCGTACGGCGTCGCGCTCACGCCGCCGGCGCAGCAGGCCGATGATCAGCGGCAGCAGCAGCAATAGCAGTATCAGGAGCGCGGCCAGCACGGCAATCCACGCCGTGCCCCAGCCTTTCGCTGTGTTCGTGGCGGGGGCGCTAGCGGTGGCGGCCGGTGTGACGGCGGTCGCGGGGTTCGACGACGACCGCGCGTCGATTGCCGTCACCACGCCGTTGACGGTCGTGAGGGTGATCTTATCGCCCGTCTTCAGCGCGCCGAGGCTGCTCGTCTCGCCGTTGCGCGTGACCGAGAGACCCGGCGACGACGCGTGGTAGGAATGCGCGCCGTTGGCCTCTTGCACCGTTAGCAGTCCGGCGGCCACGTTGACGGACGCGACCGTTCCGCTGTGGACTGCGGCGCCCGGACCAGACGTCACGGTCGCGGGGACGCTCGTGGCGGGCGTCGTGGGCGCGCCGGAGAGCGTCACGCGCAGGGCGCCGGACGTGGTCGAGGTGAACTGTGGGTCGCGCGCGGCAATGTCCGTGTACGTGCCGCTAGCGACGAGGGCGCCTAGGTATGCGACGAGGCTTTGCCGCTGCGCCGCGGAGAGCGTGAGGCCCTTAGCCGCCGCGGCGCCCTTGACGAGCGCCGCGAGCGCGGTCGGCGTGGTCAGACGCTGTGAAACGGCGGTCCCTTTGAGCGTATTGATGAGGCTAGGGACCGCGCTATAGCGGGTCCGTCCCTGCGCGAGGGCCAACTGGTCGCTGAGGGCGGCCTCACGGATGGCCAGCGTGCGCCGCGCGGGGGTAATAGTCAGACAGGAAAGCCGCGCCGCGCGCAACAACCCCAGCAGCGCGGTCGTACCAAGGGCCGGCTGAGAGGTCGGGGCGGCGACGCGTACCTCGGCGTCGGTTACGCCGGCCGTGAGCAGAGCGTTGGCGTAGGTGCGCGGCGCATCCAGTTGAATGTTGGAGTTGACGTCCACCGTCAGGCCGGAGCCCGCCGGCAGCGGGCCGAGCAGCGCGGAGGACACGGCTTCTTTGGCCGACCCCAACAAGACGGCCGGGATGAGACCGCCGGCCTGTGCCAGCTCGTCTTGATACGTCTCGTTTACCTGCACCGTATGCGACCCGACTTTCAGCACACGCTGCACCTCGAAGCGGCCGCCCGCCGACATGTCGGCGCCGAGCACGGCCACGCGCGCGCCACACGCCGCACTGGCGCGGGTCGCGGCGCTAGCAGTGTTGCTACGCGCCTGGCTGGACAGCCCAACGCCGGATACCCCCGCCATCAGGAGTACGGCCACCGCAGTCACCCGCGGCAGTGCTCTCATCATCGTTATGTAGACCTTTCTGTTAGAAGTCGTGAGTCGTGAGTCGTGAGTCGTGAGTCGTGAGTCGTGAGTAAATTCTACCGCTTCGTACAGCAAGCCATGATTCCATGCTAACCGTATCACTTCCGACTCACGACTCACGACTCACGACTTACACGATCACCCGCTCGGGATGGCTATAGACGTTCATGCGCTCCCCACGCAGGAAGCCAATCAGGGTAATGCCGCGCTCGTCGGCGACGCGCACGGCCAGGCTGGTCGGCGCGGACACGGCCGCGACGATGGGCACGCGGGCCACCAGCGCCTTCTGCACGATCTCGTACGCGATGCGCCCACTGACCATAAGCAGATATCGTTCCAGCGGCACGAGTCCCTGCCGTAACGCGTGGCCGATTACTTTATCAACCGCGTTGTGCCGCCCCACGTCCTCACGCGCCACCAACAACTCGCCGGTCAGGTCGAACAGCGCGGCGGCGTGGATGCCGCCCGTCGCGCCGAAACTCTCCTGCGTCGAGCGCAGACGCGCGTCGAGCCCGTATAATGTGCTCGCGCGAACGCGCAACTCCGTCGTGATCGGCGCTGTGTTCAGCGTCAGCGCCTCAAGGCTCTCCACGCCACAGACGCCGCACGAAGAGGATGCATAGGAGTAGCGGCGCCAACGCTCCTCGCCGTCGACGCGCGTCGAGTAGCGCACGTCGATCCGGTTGGGTTGTGTGAGGTCGCGCGCGATGTCCTCCAGGTCATCCGTGGCGCGAAGCAGTTCTTGCGCATAGAGCAAGCCGGCCACGAGGTCCTCATCATGGCCGGGCGTACGCATGGTCACGGTAAGCGGACGTCCTGCCAGGCGTATCTCCAGCGGCTCCTCCGGCGCCAAGGCGTCCGGCTTCTCCTCACACGACACCCCGGTCCAGCGCACTACCGGGCGAACGACGCCGCTCTCGCCCGCTCCCATACGCGTCCCTGTTAATGGAGCGATGGCCGCCCCCTGTGTGGTCCCTAATCCGTCGAATTGTTCTTGCTGCATTAGGATCGCCCTGACATCCCTTTTTGTTTGTACGTACCCACCTTACGTACCCACCTACTAGTACAGCAGGATGCGGTCTAACGATGCGCCCTACGGTGGCGCTGCTTCCTGACCTTAAAAGGTCATGGCAGCAGACGGACCTTGAAAGGTCTGTCTGGGCGCGACACACGCCCTGAATCGCCCCGCACGGCGCGGCTGGTGATGGTCTGACCTTTCAAGGTCTGGTTCCTGCCATGCGCTTTTAAGCGCAGGCTTACGGCGCTCACCATCGCAATCGTGAGGGTGTACCCATTATCGCATGTCAGCCAGTCAACCATATCCCCCTGTACGGTAGCATAACCATATCCCCCTGTACGGTAGCATATAGGTAGTACAATCACGACTGAAAGCAGACCATCGTTTGTGATCGGCATGGCGATGCCGGACAAACATAGCGACTATAGAGAGTGAGGCGCCTTAGTGCAACGCGACAGCAGCGTCAAGATCGCCATCTTTAGCGGGGGCGCCGGTTCGCGCCTGTGGCCGGTGAGCCGCCGCGCGCGCCCCAAACAGTTCCAGCCGCTGACGGGGCCGGAGTCGCTCTTCCAGCACATGATCGGCCTGCTCGAGCGCTCTTTCGGCATCGAGAACCTGTTCGTCTTCACGGGCCGCGACTACATCGACGCGGTGCGCGAGCAAACGCCACACCTGCCGGCCGCGAACATCGTGGCCGAGCCGGAGATGCGCGATACGCTGGCCGCCGTCGGCTACGCCGCCGCCGTGATCGAGCATCGCTTCCCCGGCGCGCCCCTGGCGACACTGTGGGGGGGCGACCATATCATCCGGCAGGAGGACACGTTCGCACGCGCGCTCTCCGCCGCACGCGCGCTCTCCGCCGCGCGCGATATCCCCGTCATGGTCGACGTGCGGCCGACGACGCCGAGCACGCAACTCGGCTACGTTGAGATCGGCGCGCAAGCCGGCACGGCCGATGGCTTCGAGGCCTATGACTTCGTGCGCTTCAATGAGAAGCCGGACGCCTCCACCGCAGGCGAGTACCTGCAAGATGGCCGTCACCTCTGGAACACCGGCTATTTTGTCTGGAACAGCGGTAAGCTACTCGACCTCTACCGCCGCTACGCCCCCGAGGCCTACGGCGCGCTCGAACGCATCATGGCGGCGATGGGCACGCCCGACGAGGAACGCGTCACCGCCGAGCAGTACGCCGCCATCCCCAAAACGAGCGTCGACTACGGCGTCTTCTCGCACATCGGGCCGCGTGAGATGCTCGCCATCCCCGCCGACCTGGGTTGGGCCGATGTCGGCGCGTGGGACGTGCTGCGCGACGAACTGACCACGGGCGGCGGCGCCAACGTGGTCCTGGCCGGCAAGCACCTCGGCATCGACACCCACAATAGCGTCGTCTACGGCGCCACCGGCAAGTTGATCGCCACCATCGGGATCGACGGGTTGGTCATCGTCGACACGCCGGACGCGCTGCTCATCGTCCCGGCCGACCGCGCTCAGGACGTCAAAAAAATCGTGGAACAACTCAAAGCGGACGACCAGACAGCGTATCTGTAAACTAAAACGGGAGGGATTTTATGCGTCCTGGACGGATTGTCATCATCAACTTGTTGGGCCTGCTGATCGTGCTCATTATCGCGGGCATCGCGTTTTACCTGTGGCATCAAAGTTATTACTTCTACAGCAGCGACGACGCCATCGTCTCGGGCTACACTGCCAGCGTAGCGTCTCTGACACCGGGACAGGTCACGGCGATCCGCGTCCAGCCCAACCAGACCGTCGACCAGGGGCAAGCGGTCGTCTCGCTGTTCGCCGCGTCGGGTGGGTCAAGCGGTTCCAGCAGCAGTGGTGGGTCGAGCAGCAGTGCGGGCGGTTCCAGCAGCAGTGGTGGGTCGAGCAGTGGCGGTGGCGGGTCGGTCTCGGCCGGATCAAGCAGCAACGCGGCCGGGAGCGGCGGGACCGTCAACGCGACATCGCCGCTCAGGGGGACCGTGATCGACGTGACGGCGCAGCCCGGTCAGTTCGCGCCAGCGGGGCAGCCGCTGGCCCAGGTAGCCGACCTATCGCGCTCCTACATCACCGCGTACGTGGACGAGACCCACATCAGTGATATCCACCCGCAGCAGGGCGTCGACGTCCATGTGGACGCCTATCCCGGCATCCAATTCCACGGCACGGTACAACAGATCGTACCCGCGACGGCCAGCACGTTCAGCCTGCTGCCAACCAACAACTACGCCAGCGGCAACTTCACCAAGGTCTCTCAGCGCGTGCCGGTGATCATCACGCTCGACGGCACGCAAGGCAAAACGCTGCTCCCGAACACGAGCGCCAGCGTCACTATCCATATCCATGACTAGTTCGGAAGTCGGAAGTCGGAACTCGACTGTTGTGATTTGCGATGGTAGGGGCGTGCTGTTACCCTCCAAGGGCAGAAACCGTGAGGAATGAAAGGAAAGGAAGACGCCCTGATGCAACTGCCCCTTGTCGCGCCGGCTCCGCTGG